>Ga0182021_10008514_pt1 | contig 12142 bp, 9 predicted proteins | sample 612E3MmetaG_FD_120493 | JGI IMG/M metagenome (GOLD analysis project Ga0182021, IMG submission 120493) | Permafrost microbial communities from Stordalen Mire, Sweden - 612E3M metaG (Illumina Assembly) | ecosystem: Environmental > Terrestrial > Soil > Wetlands > Permafrost | place: Sweden...
CTCGCCCAGGTACAGCGCGATGGCCAACATCGGGACGGCTGCCAGGAATCGCAGCAACAAGGTCCACTCGAACGCCGAGCTAAGCGCAAAGGCGGCAACCCCCACCGACCACAGGATGGCTACCGCCCCAGCGGCGACCGCACCCCGCCGGAGCCAGTTGGCGGTCCGCCGTTCGTCGTCCGCGTACTTGCCATAGCCGGCAGCCATGGCCCGCCCGGCAAGGGCGCCGAGCATGTCTTTACCCCGGCGCTCGGCATCCGCTTCCCAGGCGGCGAGCTTGTCGAGCGTTGCCTGGGCGTCCGCTGTCCACCCGGCAAGTGCTGTCTGTGCAGCCGCGGCTGCCGCTGCTCGGGCGACCTCATTTCGGGCGGCCTCGTCTGTCAGCGCCGCGGCGGCATTGGCATCGCGCACCTTCTGCTCCGCCGTATACACGTCGCTGTAGCTCGCGGTCAGAGTATCCAAGCGGGCCTTGTGCGCCTCCACAGCCGCTGCCAATGTGGTCAGGTGTTCCTCGGCTGTGGCGACAAGGGCGTTGGCTTGTGTTTCGGCCGCGGTTATAGCTGCAGCCAAGGTGGTGTCGGCATCAGAGGAAGCCGCGGTCAGACGTGCCTCGGCCGCAGCGGCGACTGCATTCGCTTCGGCAACGCCATCGGTGGCAGCTGAGGCCACTGTCGCCGTGGCTTGCTCGGCCTCGGCCTGCAGCGATGCCAGCTGCGCCGCTAACTGATCGCCCTGCTTCCGCAGTCTGCCTAGGTAGGTCTGCACCGCGTCTCGGTAAGAAGCCACGGCCTGGCCCATCCCCGATGGCTTCTTGAAGGCGTACGCGATGGGCCACCCGATAACGGCGATCAGTGCGTCCAGTTTGGCCTCAGCACTTGCAAGTTGCGGAGCGTCGGGCGTCTGGGCGTATTGCTCTACAGCCGTTGCCAGCTCCGCCATGATGGGCGCCATGAGCTGCAGGAGATCGGGCGACACGAGGGCTGGGTCGGCCTCGTTGATGAGGCTCTCCACCCGCTCCAGCACCTGCCGGATTCGCTCATACGACTGAAATGAGTCCGAGTCGCTCGGCGGTGCGACCTCTGCCAAACGGCGCCTAGCGCCCACCAGCTGGGCATAGGCCGGGTGCGCTCCGATACGCTCAGTCACGCGTGACATACGTCTCGCCCCCACTAGCCGCTGGCGCGCCAGGGTGGCCAGCCGATTGAGCCACTGTACGCCGTTGGCGAGTGTTCCGAAGGGCGCCCCCGACGCAGTCGCTCGAACTGGCCGGCACCGGGCCGGGATCGTCGGCGACCAGCGGAGCGGGGGCCATGGGCGAGGCTAGCGGTGTCAGCTTACGTCAGGCTTATCGCGCTGCGACAATCACTGCATGGGCAAGTGGGGTCCGCGGATCGTCCTCCCGGTGGTAGCCGTGGCAGCTGCCGGGCTTGGCTTCGGCATCGCTGTGCTGGTGAGCGTCAAGTCTGCCGATCCGGCTGTGCAAGGGGCCATTGTCGGTGCCATTGCGGGAGTGGGCGGTGGCGTGGTTGGCGCCGCAGTCGGCGCCTGGGCCGCCCTGGCCGTCGCCAAGCGCACGATCCAGGATGCGCGCGATGCACGCCAAGCCGAACAGGACGAGGCGAGGGCCGCCCGATTTGCAGATCGCGTCCGTGAGCTTGCTGCGCAGGCGCCTGAGTCGGCGTATGCGTTCACGACCGCCTACGACGAGGCGATGGGCCGGGCGTACCACAACGGAACCGTAGTCCCCATGCCAAAGGTCGGGGCCGCCTTCGGGCAGGCCATAAGAAAGTTCCACGCGATAGGTTCACTGATTGCCGGCCGCATGTCGCAGAACGGCACCTTGCTGAGCGACGGACGCACACTTGTGACAGGTGGGGAGGCCTGTGGAAACACTTGCTCCGGGGTCCTCGAGGCCGAACTCTATGATCCCTCCACGGGTCGGTTTGCTCGCACCGGCGACATGAACTCGACCCACCGGCAGTCTATCGCCGCGCTATTGCCTAACGGTTCTGTCCTAGTTGCGGGCGATGGCACACCTGGGTCGGCAGAGCCGTACGATCCGGCGACCGGGGTCTTCTCGAAGACCGGCAACATGTTGCAAGCCCGCGTGGCCCCGATGGCCGCCACGCTCAACGATGGTCGTATCCTCGTCTTCTGCGGCCTTGCCACAGCTAGCGGCCCGACGCTATCGAGCGCAGAGATTTATCGGCCATAGTTGACGCTTTCTTGGGCCGGTCCACAAGACTCGCAGCCGGACTCCCGTGCGACCGGCAACACCATCACCCGCTCGTGTGGGATCTAGGGGAGCGACGGCAGGGGTATCCTGACAACCGAGGCGTCGGGCGCCGAGGAGGGTCCGAGCAGGAGGCGAGGGCGATGAACGACTGGTGGCACCGGCCGACCAAACTGGTTGTCGAACCCAACGCGCATTTGCGCGAACTCCCGTCAGCCTGATGGATCAGGCGACTGCGATTCTTCTGGCGGGTCTACTGACCGCGATCGCCGCCACGATCGTCGGCCTGATAAATGTCGGCGGAAGCCTGTTTGCCGGCCGGCTCGAAGAGGGCCGGCGCAGGAAAGACAGGCTTCGCGACTTCCGCAGGGAGCAGATCCGCGAAACTCGTGAGTACTGCGTCGTCTTCACGAATCTCATGAAAGACGCCGCTTCCGGTGAGCTCCGCTTCTTCAGTGGTATGTGGATCGGATGGCAAGCCAAACGAAAGATGGCCAAGCTCACTCTCGCCGACCTGAGTCTTTTGGGAGAGCTTCGGGCTTACGACGCGTGGGCCAACGCCATCATCCGGCTTGCGCATCCGTGGCCAAGTCGACCGTGGATGGCGCCCATTGTGCTTTTCTTCTGGAACCCGTGGAAGCGTGAGGATGTCGAGGAGATCGACCGGGCGATTGCCGCAATGCTCGGCGCGCTTCGACGACAGGAGGAAAGGGTACTGAGCGGCCAGGAGTTGCTGGTTCTCGACGCCGAGACCGCGCGAAAGCTTGATCTCACGGCCCTACAAAGAGCGACTGACAAGATGGCAGGCAAGCGCAGTTCTTCGGGTTCCTCAGATACTGGCGATACACCGGGCGGAACCCGTAAGAGCTGAACGCAACCCTGACTACGGCTTGATAGCGCCACTGAAATGCGGCCGCGCGGCTCTGCTAACCTCAACGTATGGGCACCTACGACATCGCGCAGATCTGCCGCGAAGGTCACGTAGTCAACACGATGGCCCGCGACTACCCGGAGAGCAACGAAGCCTTCTGCGCAAAGTGCGGCTCCGCGACGGTCACGGCGTGTGATGGCTGCCAGGCGGCCATTCGCGGCCACTACCATGTCCCTGGAGTGCTCGGCGGCTTCGCCTTCGACCGGCCGAGCTACTGCCAGGCCTGTGGCGCCCCATATCCCTGGACCACTAGCGCCCTTGCCGCCGCTGCCGACCTTGCCGACGAGGCCGATGGGCTCAGTGCTCAGGAGCGCGATGAGCTGAAGGCGACATTCCCCGACCTCGTGCGCGACACTGCGCGGACCCAGGGTGCCGCCCTCAGGTTCCGCCGCTTGGCAGCCAAGGGCGGCAAAGGGGCGGCGGACGCCCTCCGGAGCGTCCTGATCGAGGTCGTCGCCGAGGGCGCGAAGAAAGCTCTCTGGCCGTAGTCACAGCTGTGCTGGCCGCCCGCACGATGACCACGTAGTGCACGATCTCGCCAGGTAAACTGCCAGCAGGGGCTTGTCGATCGCTACGGGGGCTTGCGCGATGCGTGAGTGGGCACTCTGGCTCAAGGTTTTGCTGGTAGCCCTCGTACTTGGTGTCGTAGCCCTTGCGGCCGCCACCGCGTCGCTCTTCTTGGGACTCTCTCTAGTGGCGGCTGGGGCGTTGTTCGCTGGAATGGCCGCAGTCTTGGGAGTCACGGCGCCGTTCCTGATCGGCCACCTGTTTCCAGGCGGCGAACCTTCGGTAGGGGACCCACGGCGGGCGCTCAACCCACCCTACGCGACGTTGCCCCGCAAGATAGCTCGGGCCAATCCCAATCTATTGCTGCACCCCGAGTACGAAGCTGCTCCATTCCGCGGCCGAGACAAGGAGTTCGGACTTCTCTTGGGTTGGTGCGCGTCCGATCCGCGGTCTGGTCTGGCGTTGATCAGCGGCCCCGCCGGGATCGGCAAGACCAGGCTCGCGGCCGAGTTGTGCAGGTCCCAGGCCAACGCCGGCTGGCTCACGGGCTTCCTCAAGGCTGACCCGTCGCCGGCCTCCCTGGCCGGCATAGCGCGTCTCAGAAGGCCGACCCTGGTGGTCGTCGATGACGCCGAGGGTCGCGTCGATCAGATCCTGCGCCTTCTTGGCGTGCTCCTAGACGAACCGCCACGCAAACCCTGGCGGATCGTCTTGCTCGCTCGCTGGAAGGGCGACTGGTGGTCACATCTGCACGCGAAGTCAGAAGAAACACAGGCCGAGCCGCTCGTGGCGTCGACGACCTTCTACGAACCCAGCGACGTTGATCCCACCGAAGGCGACCGGCGGGACGCGTTACGAGCGGCGCTAGCGTCGTTCGGCAAGCTCCTGGGAATGCCGACTGAGAATCTCCGCGTGCCCCATCTCGATTCGCGATGGGGCAACGGGCCGTTGTTTCTCCAGATGTCCGCCCTCTCGACAATCTGCGCGCCGGGTTTCTCAGGCGCGGCCCATGCGAGACATGGGCCGATTACTCGAGATTCGCTCCTCACGGACGCCCTGGATCGAGAGCGGAGGTACTGGCGCGCCACTTCCGCAGAAGCCCGCATTGAGCTCGGGGACGACGGGGCTTCAACCGAGCGGGCCGTGGTTGTCGCCACCTTGGTCAGCGCCAGGAACGAGGATGAGGCAGAGAAGGCTCTGTGCGCAGTGCCCGACTTGGCCAGCCATTCTGAGGGGACTCGCCGCCTTGTGGCGAGGTGGCTTCGCAACCTGTATCCGGGCGCCCCTGACGAGTGGTTCAAGCCGCTCAAGCCGGACCTGCTCGGGGAAGCTCATGTCGCCGCGGTGCTTCGGGACGTCCCCTCACTTGCCGAGCACCTGCTGGCCGGTGCCGAGCCGGCAAGCGTTAAGCGGACGCTCAGGGTCCTGGGCCAAGGGGCCTCCTGCTACCCGAGCACGAGGAGGGCGCTCGAGGCGGCGGTCGCCGGGGACGTCGAGAGGCTGTGGCTCTCGGCAATGGAGGTGGCCCAGGACGTAGGAGACCCAGTGGGTCAGGTCCTAGCGGCAGCCGTTGAGCGAGACCCTCGCCCCGCAGTCGTCGAGGGTGTTCTGGAGCGCCTTCCCCATCCTACTGTGGCGTTACGTGAACTGTCGTTGGTCGTAACGCGCGCATCTTTGGCGGCTGCAAGAGCTAGGGATGACGCGCCACAGGTCGCCCGGCTGCTGAGCAACCTCTCCGTCTACGAGTCAGAGCTCGGGCGATTCAATGAGGCATTGGGCTCAATCGCCGAGGCCGTGGAGATCACTAGGGTCCTGGCCGTTTCCCACCCCGACGCTTTCCGGCCCGGTCTAGCGAGGGCGCTCAACAACCTCTCAGGCCACCTGGAGGCACTGGGTAGGTTCGGGGAGGCACAGGTCGCTATCACTGAGTCGGTGGACATTGGTCGAGGCCTAGCGGCCGATCAGCCCGATCTCTATCGGGCCGACCTCGCGCAGTCGCTTCTCAGCCTCTCCAACAGGCAAGCAGAACTCGATCGCCCGGAGGAGTCCTTGGCGTCTATCACGGAGGCAGTGGAGATCCGGAGGGCACTTGCGGTCGATGGAAGAGACGGCTCCCTTCACGCACTGGCTCTCTCGCTCAGTAACCTCTCTGTCCGTCAGATCGGACACCGAGAGGATGCTCTTGCCTCTGCGACCCAGGCGGTGATGGTTCTTCGGGGCCTCTCTGCTGCCCGGCCAGACGCGCTCCGGCCCGATCTAGCTATGGCTCTCAACAACCTCGCGGGGTGTCAGGCCGAGCTAGGTGACTTTGAGGCGGCCCTTGTCTCAAGCCTCGAGGCGGTGGAGATGTATAGGGCGCTTGCTGCTGCCCGACCCGACGCATTTCGGCCCAATCTAGCTATGGTGCTCAGCAATCTGTCGAACCATCAAGCCGCGATTGCGCGCCGCGCCCGGGCGTCAGCGGCAACCTTGCAGGTGGCGAATGAGGCTATTCCACCCTCAAGACACGGCCGCGCCCTGCTGTCGGGAGAGGCTGGGGGGCATGGACACGACCAGGGCCGGCTGAGGGAGGCTCTGGCCTCAATGATGGAGGCGGTAACAATCTACAGGCCTCTAGCGGTAGATAGGAGTCAGATCTTCCTGGGCAAACTGGCCGGGTCTCTGATCAACCTTTCGACGCTGCAGGCAGATCTGAGCCTCCGCTCAGACGCCATGGCCTCGATAACGGAGGCGGTGACGATCTGCCGGGCACTCGTTGATGTCCGTCCTGCCGTCTACCGGCCACTCCTCGCCATCTCTCTCAGGGACCTTTCGCTGGTGCAGGCACGTCTTCACCGTCAAGAGGAGGCGCTCGTTTCCGCAACCGAGGCTTTGGAGATCTGTAGGGCACTCGCTGCCGCCCAACCCAAGACTTTCCGGCTCGATGTGGCCCGGTCTCTCCACGGCCTTGCGTGGCTCTTGGACTCAGTCGGCCGTCACCGAGAGGCTGAGGCGGCCACTATGGAGGCGCGAGATTTCGAATGAACCCGGGTCAATTGTCGTATCCATAGCAGCGACTGGGCCGGCACTATGCGCGGTTAGTCGCGAAACTGGGTGCTCAGGCGTGGCTCAATCAGCGTGCGAGCGAGGGAGCGGCCGCCGAGGGCGTCGGGATCGAGTGCAGGATCGCGCCGCTCAGGTAGTGGGCTAACCAGTCAGACACCGGAACCAGAGCGACGACGAAGACCGCCGCGACAACGCAGAAGAGCGCGACCTTCACCGCGGAGGCTCTGGCGAAGTCCCGCGGCAGGAACGGCGAGGGGAGCACCACGAGTCCAACCAGGGCCACGAGGATGGCCCCGAGGAGTCCGTACGCGGTCGGCCCGGCCACAAGCCCGACGAAGATGAACCCGAGCCCGATTACCAGGCCGACTCTGCCGCAGGCCAGCACGAGCCCGTCGAAGCGCCTTACGCGGAGCCTCTCAGGGGTGGCTTCGGGACCGAATGTGGGACCGGTGTGGCCCGTGTCCACCAGCTGTCGCGTGCCTCGGCACTGAGGAAAGCGTGAACAGCCCCAGAATGGGGCGCCATCACTGCCTCGCTCCCGCCGCACCATCGCCGCACCGCACTTTGGACAGGTCGGCGCGTCTTTCAGCTGAGACATCGGACCCTTGCGATCGTTGGCGGCCAGGCGAACTGAATGAGCCCCGCAGTGGCGAGATTCGAGTCAAGCGTACCTGCCGTTCGTTTTGGCGACAGGCGGATTCCGCATGGTCGCTAACCAGCGATCCTCGCGGTGCGTAGAGTCACCAACCGCTCCGAGCAACCCAACGAAAGCCGTAGCTCGACTGTCCTAATGGGTGAGCGGATCACGCAGGGGCGGTGTCAGACTTGCTAACTGTGATGAAGGGACAGAGAGGGATGGTATCGGCGCTTGCGACCGGGTCGGCGGCCGAAGATCGGCGCGACGCGTTCGGCAGGCTCGCCAGCGCGGAACTCGCCGCCTCCTATCGTCTCGCCGCCCGGATCCTGGGTGACCGATGCGACGCTGAGGACGCCGTCAACGAGGCGATCCTGCGGGCCTGGTGCGCGTTCGATGGATTACGAGAGCCCGACAGCTTCCGGCCCTGGCTGGCGCAGATCGTAGTGAATGTGTGCCGAAACATCCTGGAGCGCCGGCGGACGGTCCAGATCGGGCCCCTTGGAGATCTCGATCCACAGGGAGCCGACCCCTTCGAGAGCGGACTGGCTCGCGACACGGTCGGTCGGGCCATCGATCGCCTCAGCCCCGAGCAGCGGATCGTGGTCGTGCTCCGCTACTGGAACGATCTCAGAGTCGATGAGATTGCCAGACTCGTGGGCGTGCCCAGCGGAACCGTCAAATGGAGACTGCACGCCGCCTGCGCAAGACTCCGAAATGAGCTTGCCGGGTCGGCGAGGGAGGAGACGCAATGAAGCCCGGGATGACCCAGCGCGAACTCGAGGCTGAGCTCCACGCCCATTTCGGCGGCGCGCGTGAGCCGGTGGAGCCGCCGTCGCTGGGCGATGTCATGCGCACCCTCCCGGACGATCCCAAGCTCCGCCGTCGCGGCCTCTCGGGCCGGCCGGCGATCGTCGCCCTCGCGGCCGTCGTACTGCTGGTTGGAGGCGCTCTCGGGCTGCCCTTCCTGATGACCGGTGCGGGAGCGCAGGAAACGCCAAGCGCGAGCGCGAAGCCGAGTTCCGTTGCCGACGAGACCTCGACTCCTGCCCTCTCGGAGGTGCCGACCGCCGACGCCACCGACATCGTCGTGGAGCTCCCGACCGACATGCCCTCGGTCGGGATCATCATCGACTCGACGCCGGCGCCGACAGAGGCTCCGGGCGGCGGAGGCTCGGGCTGGTGGAGCTCGATCGTGGTCACGGCCGCAACCAAGGCCCAGTCTGGTGGAGAGGGCTGGGTCGAGGTGACCACCCACGGCCCTACGCAGTGTGAGTTGCTCGTCTACTACTCGTCCGCGCTGACGCAGAACCTGGGCGGTTTCGGGGCTCCGAGCAACAGCCCGCGACGCGATACCTACAGCGTCCCCGACGACTTCACCGGGACCGCATACCCGAAGGTCTCGTGCTGGCGGGATGGGCCCGAGAGCGGTCCCAAGCACACCTGGACTTTGACAGTGACTGTCACTCAAGGGCCCTCGCCCGCGCCGCTCTGGACGCTCACTGCGTCTTCGGCCCCTGGCCGAGCCGGTGGCACGCTGTCTGTCCGCTTTCGGACATCAGAGTCGGTCCACTGCACCCTAAGGGTCACGCTCCCCGACGGAACTTTGGATGGTGAGACCGACGTGCCCACAGTGGCCGACACCAGCGAGTCTTTCGATATCAGCCTGCCCGCCGATACGAGGCCTGGGACCGGGCCCTACACGGTCAACTGCACCGACATGAACGAGAACGTCGTATCGGCATCGGGCACGGTCAAGGTCCTCGCAGCTGCGACTCCGCCGCCCGCAACGGCCGAGCCGACGGCCAAACTCACCGCCCCGCCAACGGCGAAAGCGACGGATAAGCCGACGCCGACCCATGCACCGAGCGCCAATCCGACCACATAGGCCTGAGCCGTCACGAAGAGGTCCACTTCGACCCCAACAATGACTCTGGCGCTCCGGCTGCGCGGTCGTGAGCGAGCGGCCCGAAGCCAGAGTGGATCGGAGTCGAGTTGGGTCATCGGGACTGGCTCCTGCAGATCCGTCGCCAGAGGCTGGTTCAATTGTATTAGACTCCAGCTTGGCTCCAGCCGGTAGGGGATTGGGCAGACAGAAGCGGGATTGGTGCCAGGGGTCCTGACCGGCGCGTCCACCGGAGCTCGGTCCGTCGCTCATGACGGCCGCGGAGGAGGCCACCGGCGCGTCTGCGCCATCATCGGCCTGGGGCCGGAGGGATCCCGCAATGCTCGGCTTCGCGCGACGATCAAGCTCGCGTCTGCTTCGCCGTGGTCTGCTCCGTCGTGGCTTGAGCGCAGCCACCTGCCTGGTGCTCGTTTCCATGTCGTTCGACGTAGCTCCTGTCGTCTTGGCCACGACCGGAACTCAGCCGGACCATGCCCAGATTCAGGCGCCGACCGCCAAGACTCCCGGTGGGAAGCGATTCAAGGCCGCCGTGCCCAAGCAGGCCCCGACCGAGGTCCCGTCGCTGCGCACGACCTACAGCAACACTTACGACAACCACGACGGCACGTTCACCGCCCACGTAAGCCCCGACCCGGTCAACTACCAACCGTCGGCCGGGGCCGCCTTCGCGCCGATCGATCTGTCCTTCGGACTGATGTCGGGCCGCAACGGCCGCGTCAGAGCCGCAAAGACGCCGGCCCCAGTCGAGGTTGGAGCCCCCGACGATGCTACGGGCTTCGTAAGTGTTGACACGGGCAAGGGCGTGATCAGCCTGGCGCTCGCTCCCGGCGCCAAGGCGGGCCGGGCGGATTCCCGCCCCACGAGCACATCGGGCCGCGCGGACGTCGCGGGCTTGCTGCCGGGCGTGGATCTGAAGGTTATGGCCAGCCCTTCGGGCTTTCGCACCTTCCTGGCCCTTGCCTCTGAGCCTGCCTCCTCTTCGTTCACTTTTGCCCTGAACTCGCCGGGGCTGACACCTGTCGCCGCGTCGGACGGCTCGATCAACTTCCTCGACAAGGCCGGCAACACTGTGGCCACGATGCCGCATCCCTACGCCACCGACTCGACGCCCGATGATCGGCGCGGCAGCGGTCAGATGACGGTGGGCGTCGCCTACTCGCTCATAGCGGCTGGGTCCACGACTCTGCTCCGGGTCAGCGTCGATCCCGCCTGGCTCGCGAGCGCGGTGTATCCGGTGTACGTCGACCCCTCGGTCAACGTCAGCGGCACGGCCAGCATGAAGGACACCTTCGTCGACGCGATGTACCCGACCTACAACTGGGAAGGCTTCGCCCGCTCGGACTCCCCCTACTACTACGAGATGTTGCTCGGCCAGGACCCTAGCTACCCCGACCAAGTCTGCAAGGACCTTATCAGCTTCACGCTGCCGACCGACGTGAACAACTCCACCGTCGACTCGGCCACGCTCACGGTCGATCCCTATCACCAGTACTACAGCTCCCCGACGGCCACCACGACCTGGGTCGATCGGGTGACTTCGAGCTGGACGGCGTCGAGCGTGACCTGGAACACCCAGCCATCCATAACGACCACCGGCGCCGTGACCGCCGCTCTGGTCGAGGGAACGACGGGCACGTTCAACATCACCGACTTCGTCCAGGGCTGGGTCGATACGCCCTCGACCAACCACGGCATCCAGCTCAACGAGAACGGCAACGGCGGTACGTATTGGAAGCGCCTGATCTCGTCAGAACAGGGCGGCGGCGACATTCCGACGCTCCTGATCACCTACAGCAAGCCTGTCGCGACCATCTCTTCGCCGACCGGTGGCACCTGGACCAACAGCCGCACACTGGCCTGGAGCTACACCTCCACCGACGGCCCCGGTCAGGCCGCCTACGACGTGCAAGTCGCCACCGATTCGGGCTTCGCGAACAAGATCCTCGATAGCGGGACCCAGTCGAGCTCGACCCAGGGCTATTCGATCCCGAGCGGCACGACGCTCACCGACGGCACCACTTACTACTGGCGGGTCGCAGCCTCCGACGGTCATATCTGGTCGGCCTGGGACAGCGATTCCTTCCGTTGGGATGCCACAGCGCCGGTCTGGAACGCGTTCACCGCGCCGACGGCCCAGCACGACCAGTCCGCTCTCTCCTATACGTTTGGCTGGAGCGCGATCACCACTGACACGTCGGGCCTCGACCACTACGAGGTGGTGCCGCAGTCGGTCGCGATCGCCTCGCCCGATGTCTGCGCCACCGCCTGGGTCAACATGACCGGCAACCAGCCCACGAGCGCCACGAGCTTCGCGCTGTCGAACATGGTCACCGCGACCTGCTACCGGATCGCGGTGCGGTCATTCGACAACGCCGGCAACCACTCGGGCTACGCCTACTCCAACCCGATCCTGGTCGACACCACCACGCCCGGCGGCGCGCCTGGCGGCGGGCCGTTCGTGACCGACAACTGCGACACTCTGGGCTCTTGCGCGCGCAGCGGCGACACGATCTACTTCCGGCCGGCAGCCGCGGGGACCGTGACCCTGAGTTCGACCGGGACCGACGACGAGTCGGCCATCGCGTCTTCGACCTACGGCACGCTCTCGCCCGCGACCGGCTGGACGTACAGCTCGGGCACGGTATCGGGTGACCCCGCGACCAAGAACCTGACCTGGTCGGGCAGCGCCGTTGCCGCGACCCTGACGGTACGAACGACCAACGGGGCTGGGCTCATCTCACCGGCCACGACCATCACCCTCACGCCCGATACGAGCGCCCCGGTCGGTGACTTCACTACGCCTGGCGAGGGCGCCCTGGTGATGCAGTCCGGCACGTCCTACACGGTCGCCTGGACCGAGACGGCATCGCCCACGGTGGTGGCCTC
>Ga0182021_10008515_pt1 | contig 12141 bp, 14 predicted proteins | sample 612E3MmetaG_FD_120493 | JGI IMG/M metagenome (GOLD analysis project Ga0182021, IMG submission 120493) | Permafrost microbial communities from Stordalen Mire, Sweden - 612E3M metaG (Illumina Assembly) | ecosystem: Environmental > Terrestrial > Soil > Wetlands > Permafrost | place: Sweden...
TAGTCTCCGTCACACCCATGCTACTTGGCTTGTTCAGGATTCGGTATCAATTTATGAAGTGCAGAAATTGCTTGGACATTCATCTATAGAAATGACTCAGATATACTCTCATCTTCTGCCAGAGCAACTTCACGCAACGGTGAACAGACTGAAACTCGATTATTAACATAATAAATCCTATTAGAAAACAGATTTGAGATTATATCACAGTTGTGGTCTCATCATTTGGTATTGAGCTTAGTGATCCGCCGAATTATGTATTCGGCAAAGTCTGGGTCGAGTTTAAGTTTGTCTTTTCCAAGGTTAAGACCGCCGAATGATTTTCCGCCTACTTTGGTTATACTTTTCTTCGGATGTCGTTGCAAGTATTTATATAGAAGATCGTTGGCGTAGATGTTGTGTGTCGCCCATTTTTTGCCAAATTGAAGAGTTAAATTCCGCCCAATAACATACCAAGGCCAGCGTTTGTTCTTAGCATCAAACTTGGGATTAGATATGACCTTGTAGATGGAAAGAATTCTCTTTGCACCAACACCATATGCTATGAGAATGTCATCGGTCTTGACACCCTTTGGTCTCAATTTTGAAAAATGCAATTTTTCTTCTTTATCGGCAAAAATTCTATCTTCCGTTATTGGATCTCCCGTTACTCCGATGGGCTTGAACCAATAGTCTGCTTCGCCAGGGTCATCTGGCAGACTCCAAAGGGCACGTAGTCCTGAACCCGCTCTTTCTTCATCTGATATAAACCGTTTCTTGCGAAATTTCTTGAGAGTCTTCTCTGAAACCGGCTCGGACTTTTTCCACCAAGCTTCGAAAATGGATTTAGTTCTATTTGAATTCGCGCCATTTAAGAATATCCCGATTTCATGCCTTTTTGAAAAAGCTGTATTTGTCAAGTTAGCTGAAGTAATCAAGGAAGTGTTGTCCATAATATAGATTTTAGCGTGAAGTCCAGCCAGATGCCTAATCTCGCCTATTTGGGCGAATACTCTGATTGTTCCTGAATTGAAGTTGTTGAAGTCGTTTGTATCGGTAAGCAAGCGAATTGACAGCTTGCGATTCTGTATCCAGTGCTTTCCGAGGATTCTCCGAACAGACTGAATACCTCCGATATACGGGACTGCAATCCAGAGTCTTTGTGTGATACTATCTGATTTTTTTCGAAGTTCGTTTACCAGCTCTTCGCCATATATGGGTTTCATAATTAGGACTCCGTCGTTTGTGTGTAGCGTAGGACGATATCATAAGCCAATGCGAGAAAGCTAATATGTATAGGGTTGAATCTCTTGAGCCAACATCTCTAGTGATTTTCGAGTTTCTTTTGACTCGGGAAGTATTCGATCGTCTGGAAATGGAGGGTTCCGAAAATCCTTCGCATTTCCACGTGGATTATTAAAAAGCTGTATAAGATCATCTTGAACAGTTTTTATATTGACTTCGTCTGGGAAATCATAGCAATATAGAAGATGGGTAGAACCCCGTTTAAGACTTACATTTTTTACTTCTGATGAATAGTCTTTTGTTGGTGTGTTATACATACGTATGACTTCAAAGTCAAATTTATTTGAATTAAACACTGTCATCCAGTATATGTGATACCATTTATTGAATTCGTCATCAATCCTACCCCGGAGTCCACAGCGATTCCTTCTGCTTTCACCAACATAGATAAATTCGCATTGGTCATTTGCTGCTTTGCCAATCCATAAGTAAACACCTCTATCTCCGCTGATTGTTCTGATAAGTTGAGTGTATGCTTCGCGAAACTCTTTGAATTCGCTGCTTTTGCGTGGTGGAATATTAGGTGGGTTGGCAGGATTTCTGTGTATCCTTTTTATTGTTTGATAAACTGGCTGAAGACTTAGAGAACCGTATTTCATATTTTTTAGCTCAATATGATAGATGATTTAAAGAGCGATGGCGTCAAATATTTGTAAGAAAATATTACTGCGTTCTTATTTCTTTTCACTTGAGCAAAATATTAGGGTATAAAATTATTCTACGTATCTTAAATTGCACATTTCACACTCTAATTTCAAGTAATGTCCAATTATCACTTAAACATCAACATTTAAGTATTCACCACATTGCTCTCCTCTTAATTCCAATCGATTCCCATTATTCCTTATTTGTAGTGTTACGTCTTTACCTGTAAAACGAATCCCTATCGGTCACAATCCTCCAGTTGTCTTGTATTTCCTATTACTCAATATATATTACTCCCGACATTAAAATTAATCGAGGATGTTGGAATGAATTTTAAGCCCGTTAATCAAAACCTACAAAAGAAGGAAACAAAATTCTGTCCATCAGAAACAGTTCGGATAGTGCAGGATCCGTGCAGGAAATGTGCGGGTTCTCAACAAATAGAAAACTACAAAAACCTTATTAAATCGGCACAAAGTCAACTTTGTGCAGGAAGAGAGTGAAAAATGGAACAAAATACTAGCAATGATAAGCCGGATCCGAAAGCACTGCCGATGCAGTCAAATTCGTTAGGCTTTAATGAAATACTGAAAGACGGTAATGGAAAAGATCAGGTGATATCGTGGCCTTCTTCTAAAGGAACCGACTCTCAAAAATCACAAGAGAAGAACCAGGGTAATAAAGATGATAAAATCTCTATGGTCGAGCCGAAAAAAATATCCTTAAAGGAATGTTATGAATTATATGTAAATCATTTACAGAGCGGGCTCGACGGGAAAAATGCAAAGGCAAATGCTATTGTGATTTTTCTCTATTTCTTGCTGTCACACTTGTCGGCCAATTTAGAGATAATGCCACATTTATATTTATTGGTTGATCGTAGGTTTCCACATTATTTCTTTATCGAATGCTTTAAAAAACTATTTTCTAATCTTCTTGTCGTTAGAAAAGGAGATATGGTTAAGAGCACCTTGTATAAGTTTGCCGGCTCACCCGGACTTCCCATACTATTCTTAGACAATTTAGGATTGGATTCAGCTTTCAAGGATATCTTTATCAATAGACCATCGGAAAAAGGTGGAGCGACTCTTATTTGGGATACAAAACTAGATTTATTTGGCTCGTGTATTATAATGACTAAAACACCACCTTCAAATAAAGTCAAACAAATATCCATCGTTCTTTATCTGGATAGTATGAAGGGACCATTCTTTATGGCAAAAGGTATGAGCAATTGCGATAATACAAAACTTGAAAGCTGTTATGACCTCAATACTGAATCGCTAAAGGAGGAGGAAAATCTAGATTTATCCTTCATTGAACCGACATATTGGCTACGGCATATTCTAAATGATCTGCTGGAAAAAGGGATTACAACCCCGGATGATTATTATGCAACATTGCAATTGCTTAATCGAAATAGCGATGCCTTGAAAAGAGATTATGAATATGATGAGGATCGGGAATTGCTAATGTGGATAAATAATTTTTTTAAAGTAGACAATAACCGGCTTGATAGTAAAAGTAATAACACTTTAAGTAAACCAGTAGATTTGGAATCAATATCACTATTTATCAAACAGGAATCCGCCGACACAATGAAACCTTCAGTTCGCAAGTTACATTTTCTAATGGCCGAATATGATATTGCTATAAAATTTTTTAGAAAAGACGTTGCTCCATTAATCGGTAATAATAATACTCTGGAAGGAGTTCTAGACGAAACATCCAGAAGACAACTAACACATGTTATAATTGATGTGGTAAGGCTTAGATCACTCCTTCCAAATGAGGAATGAGATGTGTTCCAATAACAATAAACGGTTCATTGATGATTTTCGACCTCTATGTTTTAGAGATTTTGATGGTATTGATGATAAAATTAAGCTGATTCATAAATATAAGCTCCGTGAGCATGATTGTCATTTCCTGCTATGCGGGCCTAATGGCAGCGGTAAAAGCTCTTTGGCAGAAACAATCGAGCGGTATATCCATTGTGAACAACCAGACGGACTGGAGCCATGCCTTAAATGCGATTCGTGTAGACAATCATTTGTATTCGGATACGTTTGGTATAAAACTAGGACTCATTATGGGTATGAACTTAACGATATCGACTATATACAATTGATGGACAGTTTAAGAGGAGTGCCTCTTTTTTCGGAGAGGACGTGGCATCTTGTGATTGAGGATTTGGATTATGCAAACAAAAAAGCCCTTCATGGATTAATTCCATTTTTGGACGCAACACAAAATACCACGTTGATTTTCACAGCTACAGATATGAGTATTATTCCGAATGCAGTTAAGTCAAGGTGTATCATTATAAATTTGTCAAAATATTCTGTTGATAGTTTGCTATGCCTGGCAATGCGAATAATCAGAAACAAAAAGTTGGTTGTAAATGATGAATCTTTTTTACCACGACTTATTGAAATCACTAATTACAATCCCAGAAGCATAGTCAATGCATTAGAGGCTGTGTGGTTAAAAGGGAGATGTATTGACGACACACTTCTCAGGGATCAGGATTATATTTCAAATCTCGGGCTGACTGTAGGTGAAGAAAGAGATAATCCATTATGAGCGGATTCGATACAGTTAAAGAAAATCGGTGGATAATAAAGCATCAAGCTAAAAAGGCAGATGATTTTTATGGCCTTGAATCGAACAAAGAAATAATTTGGGGATTGAAACAAAGGCATTCTTATAAAGGAATTCTACTTATTGGTAATTCCGGTTCAGGAAAGACTTCGCTGGGTTGTTACTTATTAAAAAACATGCGATGCCATGGTAATCTATCGGAGCCATGCGGTGTATGTAACTCGTGCAGGGAATTCCAGGATTTTTTTACTCCGCCCTCGGTAGTATTTGACGGAGCGTGGATTAACAATGACGAACGTATTAGATATGTTTTAGACAGAGCTAGTCGTCCAGATTTTGACTTATTCATAGACAATATTGATTTGAGCGACAGATCATTACGAATTATGTTACCTGGGTATATGGATCATTATCGAGGTGGTAGATTATTGTTAGCTGCATGTGATCTTAACCTGATTCCAAAACCGTTACAGCAGCGTTGTCTGATGATCTATTTATCATATAATCAAAGCTCGATGATTCAATTCGCAAAGAAAATATGTCAAAAAGAATCTATTCGTATCGCAGATGAAGAGGCTTTTGGTGAATTAGTTAGATTGACCAATAATAATCCACGTTGCTTGATTAATGTGCTCGAAATTATTGGACTAAAAGGTGGTATTATTAACCGTGACATCTGTTATGATCATGATGTATTAGTTAACTGTATTTCCGCTGGCGACAATTTAAAAAAGCAAAGTAAAAGACGACGAAGAAAGTGATGACTGTGAATTATGTCCACGATTGATATAGATCTTGCTGCTTTAGGCTTGTCACAGTATCATCTTGATAGGCTTGTTTCTGAGTTCGCCAGTTTTAATCGTCCTTTCTGCATAAGATACGGGGACAACAATCCTTCTATTCCTGCCCTAGATGATGAGACTAGTTCTCTGCTCAGATTAACACCGCACTATATATTTAATCACTTGATTGGCCGTTTTCGGATTAAGATTTGTTCGGCGCCGATTATGAAATATTATTCGATAAATATTTTTGGCTCAAAAGAACAGGTGCTGGAATATCTGGGGATAACGCTAAAAGATATCGGTGTGCCGCTTATAGTAGTTACGAGAAAAAGCAAATATTATTCCTGTTACTATTTCCTCAGCTCATTTGAAGATAAGAAAAGTATTTGTGAGGCAGTTGATTATTATCTTGAGAAAATACTAGACCCCGTGTTACTTCAACGGTGTGAAACATTCCCGGGATCGGTAAAATGGCTTGAGTTGCCCTTTGGACCAGGATGTTATTTCTTTGATCCTAATACTGTGGAGCCGATGAAAATGACCAAGAAGAAAATGATAGAATACTATTTCAGTTGCCAAGAAAAATCAAATCTGACGCTTGAAAAATTATTGCTTAATGCTGAAGGATTATCCTATGAGTAAGATAGTTCTACCATCACGGCTTACCGTTGAAGATGTGCGCTCTATTCTTGAGATTACAGACAGATTGAAAGTTGACGGGCAATTCGATCAGGAAGGATTTCAAACTCAACAGTTTATTTTTATGTTCATAGATTTCTTTAAATATTACAAAACGGATATTAAATGTATTCCATCCACTGCGCTTATAAGATTTCCAGGTGCTTCTTCGAAAACCATAAAAATGAGGCGCACATTTTGTTTGGGCAGTGGAATTATATCAATTGCCCGACCACTAAGTATCGAAGAGAGTAGAGCCACTACTTACAAATTGAATTATCAATTTAAGCCTGGTCAACCTGTGAGTTCCTTTATTGAGGGATTATCTATACTCTATACAGGAAAGCAATTACAAGAATTATACACAGAATGGATATATAAAAATCATATTGCCAATTAATTACGTCCAGCCAGCAAGATCAACCAACGACCCCCACAATGTCCAGGGGGTGTGTCTATCGGGTAGTTATCTAAAAAAAGGTAGAGTATTATAATCTTGATGGAGCTTTTGATTAAGTAGATCAAGTGAACAACTAAACAGCTAGATTTATGTTTTGCATAAAGCCATTGCATTCCTCTATCACATCACCAACATCTACGTTCTGTTTTTCCGCCAACCAATGATTGATTACGACCTGAAGTTCCTCATAAATCAATTCTGTGGTATGTGGATTATGAAACTCAAACTCATCCACCATCCATAGTCCTTTTTCGTTCCGTTTAATGGAAAACACCGCCTCAAATATTTTAGTCAAATCCACACGATAAATATAGGTATTCTGATCCAGTGCTACTGATCGGAGATATCCCTTTAACTTTTCACTATTTAAACAATTTTCAAATTGCTCTCCAATATCGCGAATGGCCTTCGCATCATTTAATGGAGTAATTATTTCATTCCCCGTCAGTTGCGGTCGGAATTTTATCCGTTCGCGGGTTATCCGAGTCTTTGCTTTTCTAATGGATCTTTGATAGGCTCGTTTGACCTGTTTAATAGAATCAAAGCGCTGTGGCTCTTCCCGTAGAGTCAGCATCTTTTGAATGAGTATATTTAACTTGGCTTCTCTGTCTTCGCTTTGCTCGGTGCCCACTTCATCCAACAGTCGGTTGGTAACCAATACCTCAACTTCTGCATTGCACACCATATCCAAAACCCCGGCATTGATGCGTTTGATAAAACTTAATCGTTTGGCTATATGTGGATTGTGCTCTAAAGAATGCTTCAATCTATGGAGAATCTCTTTATTAAGTGAATAGGGCACAATTCGTGTAAAGGCTTTTACAAGGCTTTGTGGAAATCTAAGCATGGCTAAAACATGGGTGTCGCTCCCAGATAGGGGGAGGCGTAAATCTTCCAATGCCACCTCAGTCAATCCATCTGTATTTAGCAGCAAGGCAGTAACAAGTGCAGGACGTGATATAATCTTTTCATATTGGTATCGTCCCATCAATGCTAATTGGTATGCTTTGACCCGGACTTCTTTTGGCAGGCTTATTAATATCTCGCGGAGGGTTAGTTCGATAGCTTCAAGTTCAGCTATCGTATCCTTTAGCTGAGCATCGCTGCCAATGAAGTCAAGGACATATTGTTGCTTGTCAGAATCGTATAGCGCCTCTTGTTTGGTCTTTCGTATAGAGGCGAGCAAGAGCTGATCGTTAAAAATAGATTCGCTCAGAGCATTTTCTTTTGTCCTCTGAGGCAAATATCCTTTGTCTTCTCTATAAAGCATATTTTCTATATGTCATTGCTGCTTAACCCACATTCTTATTTTCTTTGGCATCTTATTTGGATTAACCAGTCCAGCTGAATATCGAAGTTACCTTCAAGTAGAGGCAAGGCATAACTACACCTTAATAGTTCTCGCCATCTGTTAAGCTAAGACATATAATGTATGTATCACGAAGATCCCTTATGTTTACCGAATATATTAATTCCCGCTCAACCATTATAAATTTATTCCCCTCTTTTTCATCCTCAGTAGGCATTCCAAAAATCTTGTATAAACTTTTAGATTCAAAACGCGACAAATACTGGCCATTTTTATCAAACAAACGTATCAGGTAACGCTGGTTCCAGATACCAGAATTTTTGCCTTTAAATCTTAGGAGAATAGTGCCTTCCGCGATATTCTTCCAAATTTTCAAATTTGAAATCATCCCCTGTTCCATCTCGGGGTAAACCCTTCCATTCGATATTAATAAACCGGACTCCTGTCTTGATATTAAACCAGACTTTAGCATTGATTCTATTTGTGGAGATGAAATACGGGCATCGACCGCCTTGTAGCCCTTGGGAACTTTTTTAGTTACTTGGGCATTTAAGATCGACATTGACAACAAGGCACACAGTAGCGTATATACAATTTGCTTATTCATTTACTATCCTTTCCTTGCATTGATTTCTTTGCTTAATTCCGTTCCGCAGTATCTTGCCCAAAAGAGCATCGACCACTCTCTTTGTTGCCAAGACAAATCCAGCTTTTGCAGAGAGGATAGAAAATCTTCATAGGTGATTATTCGGAAGTTGGCACTACCGTTTTTTATTGATTGTTGAAAATGTTTCGCTGCTGAAAGAATAGCAGTATCATCTTGATGGTAGAAGATTCCAGTATAGACTTTATCTACAATATTATTGTTTACACACCATCTGCCAATAAGTTCGTTTCTAAATAATTCATTGAATTCAACTGTGCGATATGAATCATATTCACCCAAAAAGTGTTCTTTGTTCTTTGCAAACGCCTCTGCATATTCCTTCCGATCTTTTGCAACAGGTGAAAAGCCGTCGGTATATTTCACTTCAAATCCAAAAAGATTTCGCATTCCATCAATTGTTTCAAAATTAAATGCCACATCAAATGCCGAATGGTCAATCTCATATTCTTTAGGTCGATATTCGAAAAGCACTTTTGTCACAGACTTAGCATCCGGGAATATTAATTTTAGAAACTCGGTAGCTAAGTGCAGATCATAGGCCATTTCTCCAAAAGCATTAAAACAAAGAGGCTGACTGGAAAGTAAGTTATTCACCGCACGCTTTTCTTCGATCATCTGAGACTTATCCAGATTGTTTTGAATGGTCTCGGCATATGCCTTATATGAATTTGGAGTAAGAAAATTCTTCCGTGTCTTGTCACCATTGGTTATTGTATTGCATACAGTTTCACTTGGCCTTGATGGATGTTGACCCGGCTTCTCCATAAGAACAAATGTTCGCCACCAGCCTTGATGAAGGCGCATTAGTTTTGTGAACGTCTTTTTATCTTGTGGAACACACCCTATCAGTTCGTAGAGGGATGGTTTCACAGATGATGTAGAAGTTTTTGACAAGCGTTGGCTTCTTAATTATTATGTGGCAGTGAAAATAAAAAGGGCGCATTCCAAATACGTCCCCTTCTGAGGCACTGCCGTGCCAACCAGGAAGACGTAAAGGATGCGCCCATATGTATTGGGCGCAGTCCTCGATACGTTTCCTGGATTCGAAAATTGGCAGTTTTCAGAAGGAACGCGGTCGAAACTACGCGATATTAATTATGGCTTTATGTCTAAGCTTTAGTCGTTATTCTCCAAAATGATTAATTCTATATACAATATAACATCTGACCTCTCAATCACCAAATAGTGTATGTAACGTATTGAATTATATGGACTTGTTCAAGCAGGTTTGGTCATGACCACTTTTTGAATGAAAAAATATAAAACCATATTGATTGATCCGCCGTGGGATATGAAGATGACTGGACTATACCAACTACGGAAATTAACTCCTGCGCGTTTGGTATATCCAACGATGTCATTGCAGGAAATCGCAGCTCTTCCGATCAATGAGTTATCTGAAATAGGTTGTCATCTGTGGCTGTGGACAACGAACCAATTTCTTCCCGGCGGATTTGATTTGATGAAAGAATGGGGATTTAAATACCACGCGCCAATACACTGGAAGAAACCAGGTGGCTGTGGGAATTATTTCGTTCACGTTACACAAACATTGTTATTCGGATACAAAAAACGTTGCATTTTTAACCGAGACAGATATAAGCCGAATTGGCTTGAAACAGGATTACCGAAAAAGCACAGCCAAAAACCAGTTGAAGCTTACGAATTGATAGAGTCCATCTCGGAAGAGCCACGCCTTGAAATGTTTGCACGCGCAAAACGCGCAGGGTGGGATTGCTGGGGGAATGAAGTTGAATGTGATATAAACATAGACACAGCTGCCAACGTTGAAGGTAAATGAGTATAGAATGGCGTTGCGCCTTTTTCACATTGAAGGAATGGGAAAGCAATGGAAATACACTTCCCTTGAACTGACTCCTTTTGGGCGACTTATTTGCATTGTCTTTTTATTTTGAAATATATGTTATTTTTTAATCCAGACTGCAGCTCCTTTTCTCCGTTTCTGAGTAAGATCTATTCGATGAGTTTCCCTATGGTATCGGGATAAGTTTTTCCCGACCATTTTTTGCCATCCGGTGCCTATATGACTGAATGCCACCTTCTCTTTATAATTAGAATTTCCCCACACTTCAATGAATTCCTTTGTATCAAATTCTTGTTTCTCAAGTTTCCCTATACATGATTCAATTTGGCTATTAGGAATTTCTGGATACTTTCCTTGGGATTTTCTCTTAATTTTGATATTCATATTTTCTTGACCTTTCAGGTTTGTAATTTACATAGTGATTTATTGTTATTGGATATTGCAATCCTCCTTAGGAATACCCTAAGTCAATCGTGTCTTGTTGCTCCCACACTATTGAGCCCTTTATTTAAAAAGTCCCTTACGATGATTCCTGTTCTGAAAATGATACAGAAGTCTTTTCCTCTATTAATTGACGATGCCTTTTCTTTTCCATGTTATGTGCCGATATAAATAAATCTCCCTGACGCTTCTTTTCAATTTTTTCTTCCATCTTTTTTCGAGCAGTAAAAAACTTATCCAGTAAATCGCCACGAAAATGTTTGTAAAGAACGACATAGTTATCAATGTCCTTCTTTTTTGCAAGGTCAATAACTTCATAATGTTCGAGAGCATTCCGAATCCATTTCATCTGTGGGAAACAAACCTCCCGTTCACAGGAAGACTGCTGACCATACGCTTTCTGTAATTCTATTGTAATAGTGGGAACATTTATAGGGATTGGCCATGATTTTGACTTTGGATCATATTCGATGCTTGTAGATTTATCATTCAACAAATGAGTCCATAATACTTCCATTGTATGCTCAACAGGAGGCGGTGTATCATTAAATTTCATCCTATCCTGGGTAGCGATATAATTTTCAAGAGGAATTCGTTTTCTATCTTCCAATTCGGAATGCAACTTCTTATTATTAATCTTTCCCCAATCAAGCGAAAAGCAAAGAGACTCCATGGGACTGCTTTCTTGGGCAAATCCAACAAATCCGATTGGATTCTTGAAAGTAATTCCTTCCTTTTGGATTTTTGCCTCTAATAGCTTCTTGAACTTGATCGATTTTTCATAATCGACTAATAACAATGTATTGCTAACAGCCTTTAGTTTGTGATCACTCGTCCACCAACCTTCCAGATCATCATCATACTTTTGCAATTGCCGCACATGATCATCCCAACTATCATCATTCTTAGACATAGTTGCTTTGGCTTCACAAATGTATCCCTCCTTATCAGACACTTGCACAACAAGGTCTGGAGTCTGATCGTTTTTCTTTGAAATTACATTATTTTCCGAAGTCGTCATTTTTCTACCGAAAGAAGATTGTGCAGATGGATTATTCTGCTTCAACAGGTCGGCAAAGATGACCAATGCAATAATAGTCGTTCTATAATGTTGTGCCTCAATCTTTACCGAATTAGGTGATGGGCGCTTCTTCTTAGGCATTGGATTACTCCCTTACCTCGCCTTCTTTAAACTTCTCAAAAATATGGGTAACCAGTTTTTCAAAAGACGGCACTGTAGCTTTTACTTGAGGAACAAGAATGATCCTTCTTGGGCTAAGCACCCAAATCTCGAATGAGGATCCATCAACAAAATCTGCAAGACTTACATGTAAATATGGATTACCGTGATATATTGCCTTTGAAGAATTTGGATAAGATTTTATGACTGAAGCCAATTTCCTCACATTCTTCTTATCATCGAATAAATCTACTGTATAATCA
>Ga0182021_10008516_pt1 | contig 12140 bp, 14 predicted proteins | sample 612E3MmetaG_FD_120493 | JGI IMG/M metagenome (GOLD analysis project Ga0182021, IMG submission 120493) | Permafrost microbial communities from Stordalen Mire, Sweden - 612E3M metaG (Illumina Assembly) | ecosystem: Environmental > Terrestrial > Soil > Wetlands > Permafrost | place: Sweden...
GCTCCCTGATCTGCTCGTAATCAAATCTTGACCAGTCGCCCTTTTGTAAGGGTGTCTCCGGCTTGTTCTTGCAATAGCACTCCTGGTAAAGGATCTTTTCATTGTCTACTGTATACCCGTAGAGCTCATGGCATGTTGTACAGATCTTCATCGCAGACCTACTTCCCGACATGAAAGGACCTCTGCAGCCCAATCGCTCCGTATAGCGTTCCTTGTCCGCAGTATATTCCTTCGGAGCCTCGTCCTGGCCGGTCTCACGCGCTTTAGATTTCATCATCCCGGAGATGAGGCGCACCGGGCAGCGCTCCGAATCATCCAGGGACATGAATCTTAAGGGCATACCAGTTTTACTGAGCCCCTCTACGAAGTCTTCCGCCAGCTTCTCCTTGTCCGGACTTCCGGTTTTTTCTTCTGTATCTGGACCTGGCTGCGTCGAATCCGCTTCTAATGACATCTGTGTCTCTTCACTCTCAGGGTCGTCCTTTACTGATACGGTCCGTGCACGTCTTTCCGATTTACTTCCCCCGTTTCTTCCCATTTTTTCCTCCATTATTACGGCATCCAATGCCTGCTTGATTGTTATTAGAATCTCGGTACCAGTCCGCGTCTTTCGACTGTTCTTCTCATACCTGCGATATTGACAGCCTTGAACCATGCCAGGCATTCCCTGGCCATCATATCAATGGGCCTCCAGTCACCAGCCATCCCGGCCAGAGTCCTGCACCCCGAATAAGTGGCATCACCAGCCTGATTCAGGTAATAATCGGCAACATCATCCATGGTGATCTTCACGTTTCTGTCACCAAAGACATTACTACCCGTCCCTAAGGTGATGAAGGTCTTTCCGGCATCCAGGATATATCCGGGAATGTCACCGCCGTAAAAGGCGGCCAGTCTTTCGTGCACATTTTTTTTCATTGTTCTTCTGCTCCTTTCTGCCAATAAAAAGGCCCCGGGCTAAATCCTTAGCACCAGAGCCATTGGGTTTTAGCACCTTTATTATCGACGGCTGCAAGGACCAAATCTTCCCGTCGTGATACGTGAGACGTATCTCTTATAACGCAAAAAGCCCGCGCTGGGGGCACGGGCTACGAATACAAATCATCATTTGTCCGGCCTTTGAGCACATTTGTATAGCGGAGCAAGTAGCTAATAAATCACCGCTGAACTTGGATGCAGATTATCACCAGTCAGGGAAAAGTCAAGTGATAATTTCACTGCCTACTATTTGCTTTCAATTATACCTTAGCTAATCCGTGCCGTTTCAAGCATCTTCATAAATATTTTTGCAGTTATTTCAGCATCAGCCATGCTGCTATGAAGCTCGCTTTCGCTAAACTGTATTCCATAATGAACTGCTGTTTCTGATAGTTTCGGCCATTTCCATTCGTTCTTCCATTTCAAAAAACCAGCGGCTACGATGTCCATATTAGTCATCATGGTGCACAGTCTTTTCTTATTGCTAATAAAAGGAACGAATTGCATATCAAAGGAAATATTGTGTGCAACAAACCTCACAACGCCATTGCAAAAATTCTTAAAATCATCGTCTGCTGTAAAATGTTCAGGGTAGGTGCTATCCCTTCGTTTGACGGTAATCACCTCTCTTGTCAATCCATTAACAGCGATAGCTTGCGGGTCAAATTGTTCAACGGGATAATAGTAACGGTTAAAACGGTCAATCTCTGTCATCTCACAAGTGTTTGGATTAATTTCATACTTGATGGCCGAACATGACAAGACGCTATAATTACCACTCAACCCATTTGTTTCGACATCAAAAATAATGATTTGCGTCTTCCTCTTGACATCCAAAAACTTGTCAATTTCTGGTTTGGCATGTTTTCGAGTCGGTGGGGTTTCACTCTTTTGTTTAAGCGCCGTCGTATATTCTTCATGCCAGTCATCTCTAATGCGTGCAATATTCTCCCATCGCTTTGCATCTTTTTCAGCTGGAATGCGTGCAATCTTCCTTTTACGGGACCATTTTTCAAGTAAAGTTTTAATAACGAAATATAAAAAAAAGGGGACGGCGAAAATTAAGACAAATTTAACCATTTCGCTATCTCATCTCCTGCCTATGATTGACTGCCAGTATGTACCCCTGTCCGTAGTTCTGGAAGGCGCAAAAACATTTTAACCCTAAAAGGGTGGTCGGGTGTCTAATCGCTAGATGGCCGTTTTAAGTATAAAACCTTGGTCCTCTGCGGATTTTTTTAACATTGAATAGGCTACTACTGGTCCAATAATTGATAGAGCCCCAGTAATCAAGACCCAAAGGAGTGGGTTTTTACTGACAAGCCGTGCACAAGACCATAAATGAGACCAAAAATAGAAAACTATGATAACATATCCAAAAATAGCAAATGGCCTGAGATAGTCGCTAAAAGAAACTGCAATACCTATAAGAATGAATCCTATATACACTAATAAAATTATTCTTTTAAATTTTTCAAAGCAATCTGTAACTGTACCCGCTATCACTAACCGGTGTTTCTCCGCAATTATTTTTTCACCGTCATCAGATGGTACATCAGCGTTAACTTCGTCAGTAAGTTGAAAATCATTTTTGGAATAGGATGTCGCCGTTTCATTGTTGAGGATAGTCTTATCGGTAATATCACTTGAATGACCACCATCAGCATATTCATCTTTTGGGACAGTTACCATTTTATCAAGCCATTCACCGCAATACCTGCATTTAATCGCTTCATCTTTGATTTCTTCAGCACAAAACGGGCATTTTTTCATTAAACAATTACCTCAATCTTAAAAACCAAACCCCGTCCTCTCATTGAGAATCGGGGTTTCAGTAATCTTCCCATCCTGACATCCGCAGTTGCTTGTTAAGCAAGTCTCAATATAATTATCACTTACAGTCAATTTAAATTCCCCTGATACCTCAGGACCATTCTGTGGTGAGATGGTCACAATAACTCTATACTGACCTATTTCGAGTTTATATGCCTTTGTTTTCCAACCGTTAAAATAGGCTTCATTATTCCATCCATATGCAACTTTCTCATTCGGATATTGAACTATTCCATCCAAGAGTTCACCCTGCCCACTTCTGATACTAATCGGTTCTGGATAGAGAACAATCCTCCTTTGGTCATCGTGAGGAAAATCTGGTATCTCAGCACTATTAGCCCAACGGCCTCTCATTTTAAACACCTCTTTGTGCCCTTTAAAAACTTCTATTTTTGCTTGGCAGTTGGTTGCAGTCTCTCTAAGAGGCAGCCAATCCATACTTTTCTTATTATTGATTAAGAATCGCCACGCATAAAATCTATCGTTCAATATGGATACCCTTTCTTCTGAAAGTATATTCAGTTTAGGCATCCTCCATTTGATAAATTTCTGTGTCAGATATACGGCTAATAATGGAGGCCAAATTCTATCAAATATGTATAAAATAAATTCTGCCATCCTGTTTTACCTCAATTCATTCATTGCCTAATAACGCTAGCAAGTAATCTGAATTTACAATATTAGTGAACCGTTTTCATATTTCTAAACCACAAAACCCCGCACTCTTTTGAAAAGCGGGGGTTCAGTAATTAGACATGGCATCCTCACGCAGTGTTGACTGGTTTAGGATTCTTAACGTCAGATATTACATATATGTTTTAGCTATCATGATTTGAATTTGAAATCTACTATGAAAAGGAAATGCAACTATTTAACACTTACGGGAAGGAGTGCTTGCTGAAAACACCTACAACTGTTCGGTTGCGATCTTAAATCAGAACCGAGCATTACGGATCGAAAGGGAGCAACAAAAAGATCATCAGCTCGCGGAACGCGGGTTAGGCTGATTGGCTTGTTATCTGGAAATATCTCCATGCTTCATTGCCCGATCTATAACATCCCACCTACCATTGTAGTGTTCATAGATGCATCCTGCCCGTTGTGAAGCCGCAGATAAAATAATGCAGAATTCTTCCGTGTGCCTGGTATATCTTTCATTGTATCGGTCAGTTTTCTTGTATAATCTTTTTCCATGATAGATGTCCTTGGAATTCACATAATGAGCCAGCTTCTTTTCAATCATTTTTGAATCTATAACCATATGACAAAGTTCGTGCAAAAGTAATGCGTCCAAGTTTTCAATTGAATCATTAAGCCTATCTAAGTTAATTAAAAATACATCAGCTTGAATCTTTGTGTTTCGAAAATAAGACCCAACATCTACTCTGTAACCTGCCTCACACCTTGCATCCTCTCTATTTTGTTGAAATATTCTATTCACTTGATTCACAATATCTGAATCGGGATTTCCAAATAAAACATTATGCTTGAAATTAATATTATCGATGGTCAAACCCCAGAAATCTCTTTTAGAATCTAACAGGTATTCTTGGAAATCAAATTCAAATACTTCTTTTGATAACTTGTTGATTTTGTCAATAATCTCTTTCGGTGTCATGTTCTCTCCAGCTAACATAGACATCAGCGGGAGCCGGGGAACCTGGCAATCCGCTGAATGGACTGGTTCGCCATTCATTTTCGTTGTCCGAGTTTCTTAGTATCAAAATATTCCAATGGATCGTCTTTCCAGCCTGATTGGAAGTAGCGTTTAAACACACCGTGTTTAGATGAAAAGTTTTTGACAAAGGTGTCTGCATCGCCGAGACCGGTAGCTGGTAGCATATGCTCAAGAAACCGCTTGCTTTCCGCCTTCAATATATAACTCGGTGGTCTTTCAAGCAAGACACAAGCCCTAGGACACCAAACATCGCCGATATATTCCATAGTTTCATTTTGTGAGACCGTTCTCATGAACAAAAAATAGTCTGCTTCTAGAAATTCCTGGTGACTTATCAACTCGGCCAACTGGCTATTTGTATACCTGTCTTTAAGTATATCCCCCATAAGGCTGATGCGGTTTTTGCCCAATCGTTTGTTTCTAATTTCGTCAATCGAGGCAACATATCGATTAATCCTAGTAAACGGGAGATACCCGCCATTATCCTTTTTGTCTACGAAAATATCCTGCGATAATAATTGCCCTAACAAAGTCCATTGATCATAGCGAATAAGCGTTACAATAAAGGTGACGAACATCTCATAGCCTATAAAACGAAACCCGTCAAAATCTATATCTCTGTAACTACCAGAAAAGCCATCGGGCAAAGTATATGTCGTAAGAACTTTACCAAAAAAGGAATAAAGTTCTTCCGCCGCACTTGCATTTGAGTATTTTGCGGCGAGGAGGGCTGCATCAATAAAGCGTTGTAACAAGGGTAGTCCCTTATTAATTTGGTCCATGATTGCCTCGTCATAATCTGAAAATTTGGAGAAATCTGGACGGCTGCTTTGAAGATCCGAAAATAGGTTTGCAAGGAATTCAGAGTAGAGAGGGCCTATAGGCTCTTCCGAGGTTGCAAGTGCTTTTCGCACATCAGGTATGCTTGGTGATATTCCAGTAGTTGGGGCTATGCTTTCTAGACGGCCAAGCAGCTCAATATAATCCTGAATGAATTTTGCTGCACTTTTGCAGTGAATATATGTAAAGTCGCTTTTCTTTAAGATAGCTCCAATTTTTCCATTTGGTGGATTTGGATCTACCCAAAAAACTGGATATAAACTGGATCGTCTTTTCTCGAAGACTTTCTGTATGTCGGAATCCATTCCAGCGTAACCGAGAACAATGATTCCATGCTCACCCATAACGCGGACTAGTTCCGCTTCCATAAGAGAAGATAGACTTTCCAACTCTTTAGGTGTATTTTTGAGCGCTCCACAACCGAGAGTTCCATGAGGCTTATATAATCGTACCGCCTTACAGTGGATCAGAGGTTCAGAGTTATCTAAATCCTCATCGGTAGATATAACCTGGATATCAAGCCCAAGCTTTTCGAGGGCTTTTTCAATAAAGTGATCAAAGTTCGTTGTAATAATCGCTCGAATTATGCCACGTCTTGCCATTTCAGCAATAGCCATGTGCGATTCGCCGATGTTATGGTCCATGAGATATTGTTTAAGAAAACTCTGCTGGTCTGGTGAATGAGGATAAATCAATTTGATTAATTCTGAATATTCAAGTGCGGCATATTTACTGCTAATAAACCATTCTTCTAGGTTAATATTCCGATCAACTTTTTTGGAATCTGCTGCGTAAAGTAGGCCTGCCGTCTTCAGCATCAGATCCCATGCCGTAGGGATGCCAGCATCCTTTGACACGCCAGCGCCAGCAAATAGAATATATTTCTTTTCTCCTGGAAGAGCGCTTGCTGCAAGTCGAACTATTGGGTTCATATCATTTCTCCATGGCGAACACCAGCGTCACCGGGAGGCAAGCGCCGTTTCTTGCCGATCCGGTGCACGCAGTGGTTATACGACCAAGTACAAATCGCATTTCTTGGTCTAAACTCTAACATCAATCAATAGAGGTATTACTATGGTTGTTGTGTCCTCTGTCTTAATAAGAAGGCACATGATATCACCCAATTCTCGTACCCCGAGCGCAGCATAGTTTATACGAGATATCTGAATGGATATTACCCCAGCCCCAGGTTTGATTGGATTTTGAGCTATTTCTTCGTAGATTTTGCGTTTCGTTGCGTCTAAAGCAGATAACTGAGGAAAAGATAATGGCACATCGCGAATGATTTCTATTAGATGAGTGATGAAAATAGCCCACCTGTTATTGTCAGAAATTAACATCTCATCAACGCCGATATGACCGAAAAATAGTTTCATTTCTTTGCGTAAGGCTGGAAAACCTATTGCTTCAGACATTTTGGTTTGCATTGCAACGGCATCGACAGAGTCTTTGACGCTGACAAGTGCATTATTGATTGCCGATAGTATTCTAAGGCCAGTGTTTGATTGAGTAATCTCGATATGGGCTACCCAATTGGAGAAAAGCTTGATGGTTAGATATGGCGTCTGATCCGATTGTGGCATATTGTCCAATAGCTTTCTAACCAGAATCATCAGAGAGCGCACATCGGCTTCTTCCAAATTCTTATTCTTGGCTACCGCATTTCCGATCTTCGTGATTAAGTCTTTCTTCATATCCTCTTTAATCCATTTCGTATAACGATAACAATGAGCCGAGCGGGTACGACACGCCAAAAGTTCACAGAGTCTCAAGGCGTCGGCTCCATTGTTTGGTTAGGGATCCGCCACGACCTTGTGTTTTTCCAGGGGACGTCACAGTTCCTTAAGAAGTAATTGGACACCGGCGGACAATTTGTCCTGTGCTTCAAACACCGCTGAAAGAGCGTCGAACGTGCCATCCTTCTGCAGTGACTCGAATACGTGCTCGGCAGAATCCCACGTGATGCCGTAATTGAGAAAGTCTCCTTGTCGGATGATGTCCTCCTTCGAAATCTTGCCAAAGCGCATGATGCAGTATTTGTACAGTATAACCCAAGCTTGTCGAAACCTTGCAGGGGAGAGGGTTCCGGCCTTGGTAATCACTTCCTCCTCGGCGCGCGTGAGTTGTTGACGCAGGGCGTAGTAGGACTCCATGTGGGAGTAAAGATGGACGCCAATTCGAGGGATTTCCTTGACCAGTTTCTCATCGTAAGTCATGAGCAGGTCGAACAGTCTCCTGGGCAGTTGGTCAAGGAGCTGTCGCTCCAGTATACTTGCGGGCAGTGCGGCCTCGGGAAACGCGTCGGGAAACTTCAGCAGTTTTGTTATTTGGGACCGCAGCCCTGCAGCCTCGGAATCATCAATCCCGAGGTAGCGCCGTCGTTGTTCTGTGAGTATACTGTCAAAGAGGCTCCTCAGTCTTTCCAGATCGTAGATATCAACGACGTAGCCCTTGGCAAGCGCGTCTTTCGCAAACTGCAGCCGTACCTTTGGGGTCACGTCAACGTTGCAGAAGAGCGCAATCTTTCCTTCGCTTGGCTGGAGTTTCGCCAGGTCAAACGCAAACTTGGCCTGGATCCCCTTGTCGAGCGTGACGAAACCAACTCCGGCAAGTTCGCCGTCGCGAAACTTGATGTCCTTTCCTCCGTCGCCACCTCCGCGTGGTGCGATGGGCTCCACGTCGGAGAATCCAAGCGCGTTGAGGACGTCGGCAGCAAGGCGTTCAAATTCGTGCTGGTTGTCAAAGTCCTGCAGCGATCGACGGGTTGCGTTGTGCATTTCGGCACCATGATCCCTAACAATTATTATACGAAAGAAATCTTTTTCTCAATTGCGGAGCGCAGAATAGTATGTAATCACCATAAATACAAATATTATGTTAGAGCAAAACTCTCCAATTATCCATATTTAGTCCATAATATCATATTATAGCAATTCCATATATTATTGGGAGAGGATAATCAAAGCAATCCTAATCACCGAATGCTTGACTACAGTCAAATTCAATTATTGATTAACGATCGAAAGATTGCACATCGAAGACGATCTCATTTTTATCTATAACGGGAAGAAGGAAATCCGTTAACTAACTCCATCCGGCAAAGATCGCAGCACCCTTTTTCAAAATTCCTAAAATTTTCCAGCGACAATTTTTTTTTAGAAGAACCGAAGATTGGACAGCTGGGGTGCCTCCCGGCGGATCAGGATGCAATGATGGACCGTGAAGGGCTTAAATCCACAACCTCATCGGGACATGGTAAGGGCAAGGGTACGGGCTGATCGTAGCTCCTGGGTGGATATATCACAGCTCACGGGCGAATGGTTGCATGAACAGGACTGATCTCCGGGTCATGCCCATGTAAGTATCGGATCAATGGCTGGCCAACGATGGGCAGTCGTGGAAAGCTGAAGCCGGGTAAACGAATCATAAGTCTGGCCGGTTGTGATGCGGATATGAACTGAACTCCATGGTTGCCGGAACAGATAAAAAGGACGCTCTATTTATACCATGACAAAGAGGGTCATCGGGAGCGAAAGAAGTGACACGCAGGGGAAGCTATACGACAATGAACACGGGAGATCGTGTGCTACAAAACCGGACATATCATGTGCTACTAATACGAATTCTAACTTTTTCTTGACAAAATTCATGAGAAGTGTAGAGTGACACTATAAAGCGGTGATTTAGTCAGGTGAATTGCAGCCGCTATATAAAAATTGTTAATGAGCCCGTTGCCTTTTGGCGCGGGCTTTTTGTTTTTTTACAACTGAATAAGAAACGGCGGGATGAGTTACGGAAATTGCAGCCGCCCTAACAAGGTGCTAAACAGCCGGCGACCCTATGGTTTGTTTAAGCTGTGGGGTTTTTTTGTTGGCAGCAAGGGAAGAAGGGGAATGACAAAAAAGAAGACAAATAAACTCGATTATAAATTTGTGCCCGTCCCCGTGGAAGTATTGGGAAGCAGGGCATGGAAGAAACTTACGAATCCCGCCTGCCATGCCTGCCCGTTTTACTCCTACCGCATGGGTAAGGGAAGACCATCTGTCAAAGTCATCCGGAAATTCTGCCTTCAGTGCATGGGTACCCGGGCTGATTTCGTCAGGGAATGTGAAACCGCCGATTGTCTCTGTCATCTCTTTCGTATGGGGAAAAACCCGAATCGAACCGGCAAGGGATATTTTGCAGGACAGGTGAATAACAACAAGGCTAAAAAACAGGCTATGAATGAAGGTTCTGCCGTCAAATTTAAATGATCAGTCATAGGTTAAGGTAAAGAGCCATGTCACAGAATAGTAGCGAAGATTGGGATCTTGATTTAACCGCCGGTGATGAACGACCTCTAATTCCTGCGGGGAAATATACTGCCCAATGTATCAGGTGTGAAAAAGGTCAATCACATTACAATTCTCTCAAACTGTTTTTGACATTCAAAATCCTGGATGGTGAATTTATAGGTAAGGAGATGTTTATGGCAATGAACCTAATGGACAGTAAAACGAAAAGGCCCTTCAAAAAAGTCCCGGCGGGTTCGAAATATTATAAATGCTGGACTATCGCCAATAGAAACATTCGTCCGAGCCGACATGACCGAATGTCACCGAAGATATTCAAATCTGGAATTTTTGAAGTATCGGTAAAAACAGTAAAACCGCAATATCCTGACGGTAAAACAGAAATGCCAGAAGGGCATCACTATTCAGTTGTAGATTTCATAATACTTAAAAAACAATGAATAATACTTTTAGCTATACTTATACCCGAACTAATACTTTTACCAATACCATTACTTATACTTATACCCATACCAACTGCCCCTATAGGAAATCATTACTGGATAAGGCATTGCGGGAACATGTTGTCAGAAAAAGTAGTCGCAAAATCGGATCTAATAATTCGGTGGATTTCAATCATATAGGTTATCCACCAACTCTCCCCGGTATGATTACCCTGCCGGGGAGAACCCCCTACAAATGTAGCTTCAAGATAGTATTTGGAGCAAAAGATACAATAACCACGGTTACATTTTAGTTACATGACAATGCAAATCCTTACAGGCAAACGATCACAGAAGGCACAGGGGATACACAATCCTCTGTGCAAGCGCCTTTATACGCTCAAAGAAGCCGCCGATTATCTTGGTCGTTCTGTTTGGGGAATGAGGGATTTGATTTGGAAACAAGAGCTACCGGTGGTGATGAATAGCGGCGGCAGGAAGATATTTATTGATGTGCAGAACCTTGATGCATATGTCAGCGATCATAAATCAACATACCATTAATTTAATGCTTGATAATAACGCAAGCATTGATTATATTGACTCCATGATGGGAAATCGCCTGAAAGACATCATGGAAAGGGAGCAGGTATCGGCATATCGGCTCTGGAAGGATTTAGGTATTGATCAGGGCCAGCTATCAAGGTTTTTCAAAGGGGAGGCTTCTATCTCCTTGAAGAAGCTTGATCAGATTGCTGATTACCTCGGCTATGACCTGCAATGGGTCAAGCGAAAACCGTCCCGAGAAAGGAGATGAATCAGATGGGATGTATTTACAGGCGAAAAAATTCAAAACACTATTGGATAAAATATTACAGGCACGGCAAACAGTTTGCCGAATCAACAAACAGCGACAAGGCGGAAGTGGCGAAGCGGATATTGAAGATACGGGAGGGCGAAATATCGGAAGGGAAAATGCCCAGCGTCTGTTTTGACCGTATCAATTTTGATGAGTTAATGGATGATTATCTCACCGACTACAGGATTAACGGGAAGCGGACACTTCCACGGGCAGAACGATGCGCCAAATTCCTCTTAAAAGAGTTTCGAGGCATGAGAGCACCGGAGATAACTACATCCTCGATTAAGAGGTATATCGAGAAGCGATTGGACCAAGGTCTTTCAAATGCCACGATTAACCGGGAACTGGCTGCGGTCAAACGGGCGTTTAATCTTGGTGCCCATTGCACACCACCAAAAGTTGCTCGTGTTCCTTATATTCCGATGCTCAAGGAGAACAATATTAGGAAAGGGTTCATTGAACATGAGGACTATTTGGCCTTGAGAGAGAAACTTCCTGCGTATCTGAAACCTGTTTTGACTTTTGGTTATTTTACAGGTTGGCGAAAGGGAGAAATCTTCGGTCTGAAGTTGAATCAGGTTGATCTGCGTGAAGGCATTGTCAGATTGGAGCCGGGGGAAACGAAGAACAACGAGGGACGAACGCTATACATTGAATCGGAACTTTTGGAGATGTTAAAAGACCTTCATAAGCAACGGAGAATGGATTGCCTCTTTGTCTTTCATCGTGAAGGAAAGAAGATTGGTGATTCCCGTAAGTCGTGGGATAAAGCCTGTTCCACTATTGGTAAGACGGGTTTGCTCTTTCACGATCTCCGCAGAAGTGCAATCAGAAACATGGTCAGAGCTGGTATTCCCGAACGAGTGACCATGACTATCTCCGGGCACAAGACTCGGAGCGTCTTCGACCGATACAACATCGTATCACAGGATGACCTGAAGGATGCCGCCAAAAAGCGTCAGAAATTCAGCGATGAACAAGCTGAACAGTTACATTATGGTTACACTTTGCCTGTTTTAGGAAAAAAAGTTAAAACCCGTAGTGCAGTAAACCTACGACTGGTAAGGGTTCAGAGGGTGGACGACCCGGTAAGCCATAAAACAAAAGGGCTCACAGATTCAATTTCTGCAAACCCTTGATTTCAGTGGTGCCGGAGGTCGGAATTGAACCGACATGACCGCAAGGGTCGGGGGATTTTGAGTCCCCTGCGTCTACCAATTTCACCACTCCGGCAC
>Ga0182021_10008517_pt1 | contig 12139 bp, 7 predicted proteins | sample 612E3MmetaG_FD_120493 | JGI IMG/M metagenome (GOLD analysis project Ga0182021, IMG submission 120493) | Permafrost microbial communities from Stordalen Mire, Sweden - 612E3M metaG (Illumina Assembly) | ecosystem: Environmental > Terrestrial > Soil > Wetlands > Permafrost | place: Sweden...
CCATCCGGTGGAAGTGAACGCTGTCGCGACGTTCTACGCATTCCTCAGCCCTGAGACCCAGGGCCGCTTCATCTTCCGCCTCTGCCGCACCTACTCGTGCGAGCTGGCCGGCAAGCAAGAGATCGCCGAGCAGCTGAGCCGCGACTTGGGTGTCGGCTTCGGCGAGACGTCGGCCGACGGCGCCTTCAGCCTCGAATGGGCCAACTGCATGGGCATGTGCGACCAAGGCCCGGCCATGCTGGTGAACGAAGAGATCTACACCAAGCTGACGCCCGACCGGGTGGCCACCATCGTGCAGGACTACAAGGCCCGGCCGTACGCCCACGCCACAGAGCCGCCGGCCGAGACGCCGCTCTTGGGCGAGAACCCTGTGGAGTGTGGGGCATGAGCATCGACACCATCAAGACTCAAGGCAACAAGCTCACCTTCTCCACAATCCCGGCCGGTGAGGGCCTCAAGAAGGCACTCGCCCTGTCCCGTGTTGACATCATCGACATGGTCCGCGACTCCAAGCTGAAGGGCCGCGGCGGGGCCGGCTTCCCCACGGGGATCAAATGGAACTTCGCGGCGGCCGAGAGGCGTACGCCCAAGTACATCATGTGCAACGCCGACGAGGGCGAGCCCGGCACCTTCAAAGACCGGCTCATCCTCACCGAGTACCCGGATCTGGTGATGGAAGGCATGACCATCGGCGCCCGGGCTACCGGCGCGGCGCTGGGGCTCATCTACCTGCGTGCCGAGTACGGATACCTGCGCGGCTACCTCGAGGACGTGGTCAAGCGCCGCAAGGCGGCCGGCCTGCTGGGCTCGGACATCGGCGGCATCAAAGGCTTCAACTTCAACATCATGGTGGCCATGGGCGCCGGCGCATACGTGTGCGGCGAAGAGACGGCCCTCATCGAGTCGCTGGAGGGGTTCCGCGGCGAGCCGCGCAACCGGCCTCCGTTCCCCGTGGTGTCGGGCTTCCTAAACCGGCCGTCTGTGGTCAACAACGTCGAGACCCTGGCCTGGGTGCCCTGCATCATGGTCAACGGGGTCGACTGGTTCAAGAGCATCGGCACCAGTAACTCCACGGGCCACAAGCTGTTCAGCGTGTCCGGCGACTGCGAAAAACCGGGCGTGTATGAGTTCCCGTTCGGCATCACCATCGCCGAGCTGCTGAAAGAAGTGGGCGGCGCCGACGCCAAGGCCGTGCAGATCGGCGGGGCATCCGGACGCTGCGTGCCTAAGAAGGACTTTGAGCGCCGGCTGGCGTTCGAGGACATCCCCACCGGAGGCTCGGTCATCGTCATCGGCCCCGGCCGCGACATGCTCGACCTGGCGCACAACATCCTCGACTTCTTCGTCGACGAGTCATGCGGCCAGTGCACCCCGTGCCGGGTGGGCAACGCCAAGTTGCTCGAGGGCGTGGAGATGCTCAAAGAGGGAAGCTGCTCCGACGAATACCTGGACGAGCTCAAAGGTCTCGCCAACACCATGCAGGTAGCCTCCAAGTGCGGGCTGGGCCAGTCCAGCTCGGTGGCGCTGCTTTCCATCCTCGAGCATTTTGGAGGAGAGATCCATGGCTGATAACACCTGCCTACCGCGCCGGCGAGCGCCGCTCAGCCAGCTGTTCCAGCCGGACATGCCGAAGCAGGCTCCGGCCGAAGGCGCCATCGGGGCCCAGCTCTCGGTGACCATCGACGGCATGGAGACCAAGGTGCCGCTGGGCACCACCATCCTCGATGCGGCCAAGAGCATGGGCGTGCACATCCCCACGCTGTGCCACCATCCGGACCTGGAAGTGGCCGGCATCTGCCGCATGTGCGTGGTGGAAGTGGAAGGGCAGCGGACCCTGCAGGCCGCCTGCGCCTATCCCATCACCGCGCCCATCAAGATCAAGACCTATTCCAAAGCCGTGCGCATCGCCCGGCGGCATGTCCTCGATCTGCTGCTCTCCGAGCACTGCGGCGACTGCTACTCATGCATCCGCAACGGCATCTGCGAGCTGCAGCAACTGGCCGAGGAGTACGGGGTCGACAGCTTCCGCTTCGGCCACGTGGAGAAACCCGTCGAGATCGATAGCTCGAGCTTCTCCGTCGTGCGGGATATGAACAAATGCATCCGCTGCCGCCGCTGCGTCCGCACCTGCATCGACTTCCAGGAAGTCGGCGTGCTGGAGGCGATGAACCGCTCCAACAAGGTGGAGGTCTCCACGTTCGAGCAGAGGCCCCTCGCCGACGTGATCTGCATCAACTGCGGCCAGTGCATCAACCGCTGCCCGACCGCGGCCCTCTACGCCAACCCGGCCCTCGACCAGGTGTGGAAAGCGCTGGACGATCCCACCAAGCACGTGGTCATCCAGACCGCCCCGTCGCCGCGCGCCGCCATGGCCGAGTGCTTCGGCCTGGAGCCCGGCACGTCGGTCACCTACCAGATGAACACAGGGCTCAAGCGCATGGGGTTCGACCACGTGTTCGACACCAACTTCACCGCCGACCTCACCATCATCGAGGAAGGCACGGAGCTCATCCTGCGCCTCTACAAGGCTCTCGTGCAGGGGGACACGAGCGTCTCGCTGCCGCAGTTCACCAGTTGCTCGCCGGGCTGGGTCAAGTACTGCGAGCACTTCTATCCGGAGTTCATCCCCAACCTCTCCACGGCCAAGAGCCCGCAGCAGATGTTCGGGGCGCTCATCAAGACCTTCTATGCCGACAAGCTGGGCGTCGACCCCGCGAACATCGTCAGCGTGGCCCTCATGCCCTGCTCGGCCAAAAAGTTCGAGTGCAACCGCCCGGAGATGGTGGACAGCGGCTACAAGGACGTGGACTTCGGCCTCACCACCCGGGAACTCGGCAAGATGTTCCATCAGGCCGGGTTGGACGTGCCCACCATGCCCAAGTCCGACTTCGACGATCCGTTCGGCGGTGCTACCGGCTCGGGCCTCATCTTCGGCGCCACCGGTGGCGTGATGGAATCCGCCCTCCGGACCGTGATAGAGCTGGTGACCGGTCGCAAGGTGGAGAGCATCTTCGAGCAGGGCGACATCATCCCGGTGCGCGGGTTCGAGGGCGTCCGCTACGTGGAGATCAACATCCCCGAAGTCGGACCGGTGCCGGACATCCTCAAGCACTTGGTGCCGAACTGGGATTGGCTCAAAGGCGCCACTCTCAAGGTGGCGGTCGCGCACGGCACGGCCAACGCCAAGAGGGTCATGGAAGACATCAAGGCCGGCGGCAAGTTCAGCCAGTGCCATTTCATCGAGTTCATGGCCTGCCCGGGCGGCTGCCTGGGCGGCGGCGGACAACCGATCCCGACCAGCAAAGAGATACGGGCGGCCAGGGCCAAGGCCATCTACGCCGAGGACCACGAGCTGAGCATCCGCAAGTCCTACGAGAACCCGGCGGTGCTGAAGGTCTACGAGGAGTTCCTCACCGACGGCCCGTGCGGGCACAAGAGCCACGAGCTCCTGCACACGCATTACACGCCGCGAGGGAAGTTCATGGAGTAGAGAGGCAGAAGAGCAGCGCCGGTCGGAAGCGACCGGCACCGGCACCGGCCGCAGGTTTGGCGGCCGCCGGGCCAAGGAACACGGACGGCGAAGCCCCGCGAATGTGCGGGGCTTCGTGTCTTTGTAGGGTTGAAGAGCGCCGCTTGTCGGCGGTCTAGGCTGGGCGCGCGCTACTTAGTTCTTTGGCTGGTCCACGAGTCCGTTCTGCACGGCCAGCATGGCCGCGGCGGTACGGTTCGGCGCTTCCAGTTTGCGTAGAACGTTGCTCACGTGCAGGCGCACCGTGCCCTGGCTCAAGAACAGCTTGGACGCGATCTCCCGGTTGTTCATCCCGGCGACCACCAGGGCGAGGACCTCCCTTTCCCGCTGGGTGAGGTCTTCCCCGACGGTATGGCGCCGCGCCTCCGCCTGCGCGGCCATGAGGGCCTGGGCTGCAGTCGAGTCGATGGTCCCCCGGCCGGAGTGCGCCTGACGGATGGCATCGGCCAGCTTGTCCGGGCTGGCATCCTTGAGCAGGTAGCTGATGGCGCCCGCCTCCAGCACGCGTTTCACCGTGGCCGGGTCGACGAAGCTGGTGAGCACGATCACCCGGCACGCAGGGCAGGCCTCGAGCACCTTGGCTGTGGCGGTGGCTCCGTCCATGACCGGCATCACCATGTCCATCAGAACGACGTCGGTGAGGATCTGGGACACCTTCTGTACGGCTTCCATGCCGTTCCCGGCCTCGGCGACCACCGCGATGTCGTCGCAGGTCGAGAAGAACGTCCGTAGTCCCTGGCGGACCATCGGGTGGTCGTCGACGATCATCACTTTGATGGGTGCCGCTGGCTCCACCTTTCTACCTCCCTTACGCTATTGGCGAAGCGCCACTCAGTCGGCCAGGATCTCCTCGGGTGCCACCCAACGGACGCTCAGCCGGGTGCCTGCGGGGCTCATTCCGCTGATCGTGAACTGCGCGCCGATCTCCTCGGCCCGCTCGCGCATGATGGCCAAACCCATATGATCGCCCTCGACGGCGTCCACATCCACGCCCACCCCATCGTCCGCGACTTCCAGAAGGGCGCCGCTCCGGTCGCACACCGCCGTGGCGACTACGTTGGCCGCGCGGGCGTGCTTGGCGATATTGTTGAACGCTTCCTGGGCGATACGGTAGAGGGCTTCCTTGACCTCCGGAGGCGGCGGTTCCTCGATCTGCGCGTCGATCGTCACCGACACATCCGCCTGGCCGGCCAGGCTGTCGCCCAGGCGATCGAGCAACTGGTCGAGGCCCACTCCGGCGAGGGTGCCGGGCCGCAGCTCGTAGAGCAGGATCCGCAGCTCCGCCAGAGCCGAGCGCACCAGGCGCTGCAGCTGGCTGAGCCCATGCATGCCCTCCTCAGGCGAGCGTTGCCAGATGGTGGGCAGGGCTTGGGCAATGAGACTGGCCGAGTAGACGCTCTGGGTGACGGCGTCGTGCAGCTCCCGTGCCAGGTGGTCCCGCACCTGGTTGGCCGTCTTGAGGTTCTCCTCCACCCGCAGCCGGGTATGCACGACAGCGGCCGCCACGCTCCCGGCGGCGGCCTGCGCAAACTCGATGTCGCGCTCCCTGAAGGCCAGCCCATCGGCGCTCCTGGTGACAATCAGCGCGCCGATGGTCTGGGTCTGGAGCACCAAAGGGATGATGAGCAGGCGGGAGAAACCATGCGCTCCCACTTTCTCGGCCATCTGGCGGGGCAGAGGCCCCGCGAACACATCATTGATCACCAAGGGCTCTCCGGACGCCGCCAGTCTTGCCAGGCCGGGCATGTGCACCTCAGAGCGCTCGAGGAAGAACCCCTCGTACCAGGCCGTGTCGGCCGAGCTGGAGGCCACGATCTGCCGGCCCTCCCCGCCTTCGCCAAAGGTGATCACCAGGGCGGACCGGGCTTCCAGCGCATCGCAGACCTGCCTGGTCACGCTGTTCAGGGCCGCCGTGAGGTCCTGGGGCCCGGCCACCGTCTCCGCGATCTGCCAGAGGGCATTCAACTCCACCACGCTTCGGCGCAATGACTCCTGGGTCTGCGTGGCCGTGGTGATGTCCTTGTCGATGCCCCGGAATCCCAGCAGTTCGCCGGCATCGTCGAGGATGGGCACGCAGGACGTGAGCAGGATGACCTCCCGCCCATCCTTGTGGAGGTTGCGGTTGACGACCTCGCTGCACCCTTCCTTGGCGGCGATCCGCCGGCTCGTGTACTCACGTATCTGCTCGCCGTCCTCCGGGACCATGAAGTCCCAAGGCGTCTTGCCGATCACCTCGGCCGGCTCGTAGCCGAGCACGGACCGCACTCCGTCGGAACACTGGGTGTAGCGGAACTTCGCGTCGGCTTCCCAGATCCAGTCGCCGACTACGAACATCAGGTCTTCTAGGCGCTTGCGGCTCTCGCGCAGCGCCTCCTCAGCCGCCTTGCGACTCGTGATGTCGCGTGATACCCCCAGAAGCTGGGCGGGCTTTCCGTCCGGCCCAGGAAGCAGCTTCGTCACGATCTCCGTGTCGATCACCCGGCCGTCCTTGCAGGGCTGCTCGATCTCCAATCCTTCTACGAATGCGTACTCTCCCGCCAAGGCCCGGACCAAGCCGGCCTCGAGGGTGGCGGCGACCTTGGGATAGGAACTCGGGGCCACGGCCTGCTGGATGCTCTGGTTCAAGGCTTCCTCAGGCGTATAGCCGCGGAGCCGCTCCACTGAAGGGCTGATATAGGTGAACCGCGAGGAAGCGAGGTCGTACACCCAGATGACGTCGGCCACGTTGCCGGCGATAAGCCGGTAGCGCTCTTCGCTCTCGCGAAGCGCCCGTTCCGCCTCTTTGCGTGTGCTGATGTCCCGGCAAAGACTGACATGTTTGCGGGCCTTGCCCTGTTCGTCGGTGAGGACCCGCACCGACAACTCCACGGGTACGCTGCCACCATCCTTGCGGAGGAACTCCGTTTCCAGCATGTAGTAGCCAGCGTCCGCGTCTCCGCCCTCGGAGGCCGTCCGGTGATAGTCGGTGGATAGCTGAGCGCGTTCGCGTGCGTCCGGCGGCAGCATCACCGCGAGGTCCCGCCCTATCAGCTCGTCGGGGGTGAAACCGGTAAGCCGCTCCACGGAAGGGCTCACGTAGTCCAGGGCCATGCGGTCGATATCGAGCACCGCGATGACATCGCTGGTGTTCTCCGCGATGAGCCGGTAGCGGTCTTCGCTCTCTTGCAGGGCTCTGCCGAGCTTCTCGCGAAGAGTGACGTCCTTGTCCACCCCGCGGAACCCGGCGAACTCTCCGGAACTGTCGTATATGGGCACGCATGCTGTGAGCAGTACCACCTCGTGCCCGTCTTTGTGCTGGTTGCGGTTCACCAGCGCCGCGCAGCCCTCGCGACGTTCCACCATCCTCGTGAAGATAGGGACGATGCGCTGGGCCTCCTCGGGCGACATGAAGTCGAAAGGCGTGCGGCCGATCACCTCCTGGGGTGCGTAGCCTATGACCTCCTCCACCTTCCCGCCTGCCGCGGTGTAGTGGCCCTCGGCGTCGACCTCCCAGATCCAGTCCCCGGTGGTCAGCACCAAGTCCTCGAAGCGCGTCTCGCTCTCGCGCAAGGCCTGCTCCTGGGCGAGACGCAGGGTTATGTCCCTGGCCGACGCGTAGATCATGTCAACGCCCGGGCGGGCGAACCACTCCATCGACCGGTAGGAGCCATCGCTTGCCCGGAAGCGGCTGACGAACTGGACGGGCGCTCCCGTGTCTCGCAGGTCGGCGAACGCCGCAGAAGTCGCGGCCCGATCTTCCGGGTGTACCAGGTCGAGGAACGGCACGCCTTCAAGCTCCTGCGGGTGGTAGCCGAGCATCTGGTCCCACTGCGGATTCAGCCGATGGAGATGGCCTGTGAAGTCGATCATGCAGAGCAGCTCGAGAGAGGCGGCGAAGAAGTGGTCAAGCTCGTGGGCCCGAAGGGCGACTCCCACCGACAGGGCAAGGGTGGTGGCGATGGTTTCCGCCAGCCAGGTGTCGGCCTGGTCGAACGGGTGGGCGCTGCGACTGCGGATCACGACGAGCCCGCCCAGGATGCTGCTGCGCTCCACGAGAGGGACGACCATCAGGCGCGCGCATTCCTCGGCGCCCAGCCGCGCCGCCCATTCTTCCGGGAGGGCATCCGCCCCCGAGTTCTCGATGACCAGGCTGAAGTCTCGGCGGCGCAACGACTCGAGCCAACCGCCGGGATCGCGCAATTGCCCGGAGAAGAGACGCTCGGCTTCAGGTCGAAAGTCCGGAACGGACACGGCCAGATGGCCCCCCTCCACGCCTTCCCCCAGAAGCAGCACGGCGACCAACTGGGCTTCGAAGAGTTGGGCGGTCTCCTCGGCTACGCTCACGAGTGCGGCGAATGGGTCAGCTGCATGGGCCACCGTTCTCGATATGCGGTGCAGCCCGTCCATCTCCGCCCGCCTTTTCGGCGCATCATGTCGGCGGTCGTGGGTGTGTGCGGTTCCCGGCGCGTCCTCCATCCCCCAATGATTCGCTCCCGGCCCCCTATGACCTTTGTCCAGGTATGAATGTGGACGTTCGGTCAGGCCAGAAGTGAACGTCTGCCAGATGGCGGCCGGGCCGCCCAGGGTTAAGGTGCTTGCATGGCACTGAGACGCACATCAACCGAGGAGCGGTACCTTTCAGGATCCATTCGGGTGATGGTCGTGGATGAGCACGCCCGCGTGCGGCAAGGGCTGCGTCTGTTCCTCTCCACCTGCGCGGACATCCAGGTGGTGGCCGAGGCCGGGAGCGGCTCCGAAGCCCTTCAGCACTTCGCCGAAACCTGCCCAGATGTTGTGGTCATGCACCTGGACACTCCGGGCATGGACGGCCCGGTGGTCACGTTCCGCATGAAGGAACTCTGCCCCGAATGCCAGATCATCGTACTCTCCAACGAAGCCGACCCCGACATGGAGCGCCGCACCCTGGCAGCCGGCGCCCTTTGCTGCGTGCTCAAGGACTCCAGCGCGGGCGCCCTGGTGGCCGCCATCCACGCGGCCCACGCGGGCCTGGAGACGAGCTATATGACATTCGTCCAGTCAAAGACTGGCGCATCGACGGACTCCAACTCATGCTCTCCGTCCGATGTTACATCCAGCGCCGTCCTTTACCATGGGATTGTCAACGAGGACAGCAAGCCGGCGACTAGAGAGGTGCAGATTACCGCAAGGGGATAAACGGAGTACCAATCGATCGCTTGCACACAGAAGCATCAGAGACGCGAATAACTCGCAATCTGCAACGATATTGAAGCTGTAAGAAAGCAAGGAGCACAAAATGAAGAAGATCTCCCTCAAGAATATGAAACGAAGCCGGAGGATCGGGATCCTGGCGGGCGTCTTCTTCGCCGCCACCGCCCTCCTCGGTGGCACCGCCTACGCTGCCACCTCGGTCACCCTGACCGGCGGCACCTTGGCCGTCACCACTCCGACCGTCGCCAACTTCGCCGCTGTCACCCTCGACGGAACCGCCCACACCACCTCCGCCGCCGTGGGCACCTTCACCGTGTATGACTCTCGTGGCACCGGCGTGGGCTGGAACGTCACCGTTCAGGCCTCCCAGTTCACCATGACCGGTCACACCCTGGCTATGAACTCGATCTCCCTGCCCGCCCCGACTGTCGCCAAGATCGACGCGACCTCCGGTGCCACCCCGACCATCGTCACCGGCCCCTACCTGATCGACAACGCGTCGGCTGTCAAGATTGCCACCGCTGCTGCCGATGGTACCGGTATGGGTTCCTACACCTTCACGCCGACCAACCTGACGCTGAGCATCCCGGCCAACGCTTACGCCGGCACCTACACCAGCACGGTCACGGTGTCCGTCGTAACAGGCCCGTAACGCAGGTAAAACCCAGCGCGCGACGAAGTTAGTGATGCGGCAAGGGAAGGTTGCTCAAGCAGCCTTCCCTTGCCGCGCAAGGCCTGATTATCACCTGAGCGGGAGGCGCGCCGGAATGAGCGGGGCAGCGAAACCTGAGACCAAACGGGGCCTGTTGAGAAGCCTCGTGCTGCTCCTTCCTGTGGCAGCCGCCCTTACTTTCCTCCTGGCGGGCACCGCGCTTGCGACCGACACTACGAACCCGCCGGTCTCCTTCAGCCTCGAGCCCGCTTCCTCCTCATCTCAGCCCACGGGCTACTTCGTGATCTCCGCGAATCCGGGCGACCAGGTCAAAGAGTCCGCCCTCCTTCGCAACCTCACCAAAGACACCATCGTCGTGTCCCTGGCGGCTGTTGATGGATCGACCGGGCTTTACGGGGGCGTCACGTACGGCCTGCCGACCGACACTGCAAAACATGTCGGGACATGGATATCGTTCGCCCAGACGCAGGTGACGCTGAAGCCAGACGACTCCGTTGAGATCCCCTTCACCGTGAACGTCCCCAGCGACGCGCCCTCCGGGGTCAACGTGGGCGGCCTTACCGCCTGGATCCCCGCCAAGAAAGACAACTCCACCTCCACATCGGAAGGGTTCGCGGCGCAGATCATCATTCAGACGCGCCGAGTCATCGCAGTTGAAGTGAACCTCCCCGGTGACTCCACGCCCGTGCTCCAGATCGGGGGCGTCACGCCGGTCCCCAGGGCGTCGGGCATGGATCTCGACATCGCCATTAGTAACACCGGCCACGGAATGGCCGGCGGCACGGCATCCATCGACATCCCGTCGATCGGGTTCCACAAGGACTTCACGGTGGGAGACGTCCTGCCCGGCACTTCCATCGCCTACCCCATCCAGTGGGCTACCAAGCCTGCGGAGCAGGCCTACGACGCCAAGGTGAGCATCACCTACAACGGTAAGACGGCCGACTGGAGCGGGTCCTTCACAATAGGCCAGACCGCGGTGAGCGAGCTGAAGAACTACGTGACGAGCACGACGGCCAATGGCCAAAGTGCATCGTCTGGATCCGGATTGTCGACGACCATCATCATTATCATCGCCGTGGCGGCGATGGCATGGCTTATCATCGTGGGAGCCGGCGTATATCTGGTGCTCAGTGCGGCCCGGCGTCGCCGGGCGCGTGAGCAGGCCGCCCGTCCGTGGGAGCATCCCCCCTCGCAACCGGGGGAGACCCGGTAGCAGCCGGGACGGACTCGCTGTGGACGGCGGCCTCGAGGTGCAGCCTCTGGCCCGCTCGTCGCGGCCCCGAGATTGGGAACTGGAATGAAGAACCTGGTAGGAGACAACCTGGGCCGCGATCGTGAGCGGGCCAAGACGGGGGCGCGGATCGGCATCCCAGCCGCGGCCCTGCTCGTCGTGGCTCTGCTCTTGACGTCGCTGCTGTTCGCGGGCAGGGCGCAGGCCGCCGCCAGCTTCCAGAGTTCCAGCGTGATCGGGCCCTCGACCGGCCTCAGCCTCCTCGCGCCGGTCCCGTCCGGGACCAGCCTCAACGACATGCTGATCGCGCAGGTGTCGGGCGCCGGCGGCAACCCCACCATCACCGCGCCCTCCGGGTGGACGCTCATAAACAAATACAACACCAGTACCGCCACGTATGCTTGGGAGGCCGTGTACTGGAAACGAGCCACCGCTTCCGAGAGCGCCTACAGCTGGACGTTCAACGCATCCGGGGCGTATGCGGTGACCACGCTCCGGTACAGCGGAGTGACGATGGCCGCCAGCCCGGTGAACAGTTCCTCCTACAGTCGGAGCAACAGCGGCGTCATCACGTGGCCCACGTTGACGCCCACGGTCTCAGGTGACGTTTTGGTGGCCCTGGTCACGACCGGCACCTCCGGGGTGAGTTTCACCAACCCGACGGTGAACGGGACGGTCCTCTCGTCGCGCTTGAGTCAGAACACTGCCGCGCCCTCTTTCGCGGCTTGGGATACCGTTCTCGGCAGCACGGCCGCCACGGGAAGTTTCACGTCCACCAACACAACGTACTGGGTCAACCACGACATCTTGCTCCTGGCCCAGCCCGCGCCTTCGGTCACCAGTCTCAGTCCCGCTTCCGGGCCGGCGACCGGTGGCACTTCGGTCACCATCACGGGGGTCGCGCTCACCGGCGCGACGGCCGTCAAGTTCGGCGCCACGAGCGCAGCCAGCTACACGGTGAACTCCAACACCTCCATTACGGCCACCTCTCCGGCGGGGACGGGCGTCGTGGATGTCACAGTGACGACCCCCCTGGGTACCAGCACCGTCGTCGCCGGAGACAGGTTCTCGTTCGTGCCGGTGGTCAGCGGTGTCAGCCCCAACGCGGGGCCGCTTACCAGCGGCACGTCGGTGGTCATCACGGGAGCGGGCTTCACGTCGGCGACGGCGGTCAAGTTCGGCGCCAACAACGCCACGGGCTATGCCGTCAACTCCGACGGGCAGATCACGGCCACGTCTCCCGCCGGGAGCGCAGGTACCGTCCACATCACCGTCACCACTGCGGCCGGTACCAGTGCGACCTCATCGGCCGACCAGTTCACCTACACCGCCGCTCCCACCGTCACGTCGATAAGCCCCACGTCGGGCCCAGCCTCCGGTGCCACGTCGGTCACCATCACCGGCACCAACCTCACCGGCGCCACCGCCGTCAAGTTCGGCGCCACGGCGGCGGCCGGCTACACCGTCAACTCCGCCACCTCCATCACAGCTACCTCTCCAGCGGGGACCGGTGTGGTGGACGTCGCGGTCACGA
>Ga0182021_10008518_pt1 | contig 12139 bp, 9 predicted proteins | sample 612E3MmetaG_FD_120493 | JGI IMG/M metagenome (GOLD analysis project Ga0182021, IMG submission 120493) | Permafrost microbial communities from Stordalen Mire, Sweden - 612E3M metaG (Illumina Assembly) | ecosystem: Environmental > Terrestrial > Soil > Wetlands > Permafrost | place: Sweden...
ATCTTGATAACTCACTGATGTTTTGTCCGTACACTCGATGACCCGTCCTGACCAATTCATACTGATCCATCTTTAGCACTCCTTCCTCCTCAGCATAAAAATGAGGCAACTTGGAAACTATGCCCCACTTCATCATGAGGAGATATGCTAGGGGTGGTCAACTTTCGGTTATCAAAACCCCGTTTTGCTGGTCAATTTTAGGTTATCAAAACCAGGAATACAACATTCTTGGAAAGAAGCCCGATGCGTTAAGTGCAGGTGCCATGAGTCAGCAGCCTCGATATGGTTGCCGCGATGATTACGACATGGAATTGATAGAACTATCGGGTTGAACTTTTGAAACAACCATCGATGCTTTCCGTTTATACTCTCCAGTGAATTCGAGATGCTCTCCCTTAGAGATTCCTGTGAGTTATCTCTGTACAGAAGAGCATTTATTTCGCGCTCTCCCTTTCATGGTTTGTTCGGGGTGGCTTTCTCTATAAACAGTTTCTTTGCGGAAGGAAGTCTTGTTGCGCTGGGCCATGTGTGACAGTAGACTATTTCTTCTCGCCGCCTTAGATGCCTAGAAGCCGCTTCAGCACTCCTATAATTGACTGAATATTTACTTGCTTAGCGCGTTTACCTTTAAACTCTGGCGGCAAAGAAGGATACGATACACCAAGCAACCCGGCGATATCTTTGCTCGATAAAGAAAGCTGTGAGTTTATGAATTTTCTTTTGAGAAAAAGTGCGGTTAAGAAGTCTATCGTGTGGATATAATTCTCGATGGTCGTCTTCGGACTGCCGTGTCCAATTAATCGAGCTAGTACCGCAAAGGGGTGAGAGAAGTGGACTTGCCCCTTTTTCAATTTTTGTTTTCCGAATAGCAATAGATTTATTTTAGAGAGATATTCGGTAGAAAAAAGGATATGACGTTTGAATGAGGCATTGGGACGGACAAGGTCGGTTCCATACACTGCGCAAAACCAGCGAATTAGAAACCAGTTGGCGAAGGAGTGCCGAAGATGGTGGAAGCGGATGTGCAAGCCAAGTTTTTTGCGGAAGAGCGCAGCAACTCGAGACGCCAGGTTGCTTTTGTTCAGTGGAGTTGCCCCATTCCCGAAGACTAGGCCAATGTGTCCTCTTTCCATTTCTATGGCACGCCAATATTCGATTAATTCGTCAAGGTAGACCTCGGGCATTAGAAGGTGAAGAGGGATATTCCGCCACCCATTTCGTGTTTTTGAATGTCGGATGCACAGAACAGCTCCTTCCTCGATGATGAGATGAGGAATCTCAAGCTTAACGAACTCTCCTGCACGGAGGCCAGCATAGAAGCCTAGTATAATCATCAATCTAAGGACCTTATCATTCGTTGCTTTCAAGATGTCGTCGATCTGAGCAAACTGAAAAAGAGGTTTTGGATGTCTAATCCGTGCCTTATAGAATTGCTTGCTTCGAAGCCTGGGCTTCTGGTCTTCCGGAATAATCTCTTGCTTGGACAGGTAATTGATAAATTTTGTCAGGTGCTTAACCTGTTGAGGCGTCTCATATTGTGACAAGTAGTGCAGGCACCTCTCCTCTAGCACCTCGCGAGTCATTTCACAAAGTGAAGCATCGTGCAGCAACGGCACGAAGTTTTTACCGACGCCGCTAGAGTAATTACATATGGTTCCTCCCGTTATATTAATACTAGGGGCAATTTCTATCAAATGGCACAGCCAATTCCAATAGAGAAGGTGGTTTTCAATGATAGGCGGTACGATACCGTTTGAATTTTGTTTATTCTGTTTGATTTTGTCTGTCAGTTCTCTTATTGCCAGGACAAGCGTTCTAGCTTGAATCGGCGTAAGCTTGCCGTTGATGCTGCGGCGTAACCTTACTATTTGCTTAACTGTCTGCGATAACTGTCTATCATTGATTTTCGGTATTTTAGACCTGGACTTGCGCTTTTTAACTGTCGGTTTCAATGGTTGGGGTTGTCGCATTTTAAGTCCCAGAAGAGGCGCGAAGTTGCGCATATCCAGAGAGTCCGAAACAAGGGAACGTGTCTGTACACTTAACATAAAGATCGGGTACTTCATCGCTAGATAAGGGACGCAGACATCCTGAAAACGTCTTACAGTGAAGGATGTATCAATATTGAAGTCGTCCGCGATAGCTTTGGTCCAATTCAGGAAGGTTTCTTCAAAAGAGTCCTCAGTTTCATTAGCGATGTCCTGCAGCAGATGTTGACAGGCTGTCTTTTTTTTGCCTACGAGTTTGAGCCAGTGTTTTTTACCGGCCTCCTTGAACATCCTAAGCAGATAGAACTCAGCAGTCGGTGGCAGGAAGTATCGGTAGAACCACGAAGCTCCCGGATTTGGGGTCTTAGCATCATCGGTTTTCGCAAGTGGAATCGTGATAAAATTGAATTTCCACATGATATCTCGAATAGGCAACGTAAGCAATTTTTTTTGGAAGCCCTCAAAAGCCATTGCACCATGCAATGCAAAAGCGGCCACAAAGCGGCACAGCAGCTCTCCTCCCATTTCTGAGGTTGTCGGCTTATTAGAGCCGTGTACTGTGAGCTGGCGCAAATTGGTGTCGATGGCGCTCATCAGCAGAAACTCGCGATGGTCAATTCCGCGGAAATGAGTGAAAACCTTCCTGTCTACCTGCTGTGGGACTCTCAGATATGAACTTGTGAGAATGCCCCGCTTCATGAGGCGGAAGACGACCATATTGAAGGTATTCCTGTTCAAAAATGTCACGTAGTTATATGGATCATTATCTATCAAATTGCCGGAGATAGTTTTCATATCAGAGACGGTAAAAATCCATGGATATTCACTGCCCTTGGAACTTGCCGTACTAATAATTTGTTCGTTTACTGTTGTGCAAACCGACGATGGGATGGAATAAGTCCTGGCGAGCCTCACAGCCATTTGATCCAGGACTCTGGAAAGGGTTTCAATGTTATCGTTCATTTCTTTATTAGCGCGGCCTGTAGGACACCCGTTGATAGCCATAATCAATCAGAGTCTTGACCGCAATTTTTTTGTATTCAGAATCACAATCCTCAAAATCGACAGCTGAGAACTCGGCAAGCCATTCCTTTCCAGCAGACATGTGACCCATGAACATAGCCGAAAGTTCATGGTGGATGCCTTCTTTATGGAAAGCCGTTCGGAGGCAATGGCGCGGAGCGTTTAAAGGAAAAGGGAAGCCTATCCCTTCGTCTGTTAATACCTGCCGCACCTCCTTAAGTGTGAAATCGAGCTTTGCGTAATTCCGATCAAACAGGAAGAATAGGTGTTCTGGGGCAAATGCGAAGGATGGTTTATGATACAGAATCACTACGTTGCAGAAATCGTCAAACCGCTTTCTCAAATCGTCAATCATTGTACTAATGGGCTCGACTACAGGAACGACTCTTTCTTCATAAAATTTAGGAGAGAGTTTATCGGATAGGACTAGAACACCGAGTTTCCTATTAAATCCATGCCAAGGTATTTCCGGATTATTCCTAGGCCTCAGGCCGGTGGCCAACATCAGTCCTATATAGAGATAGACCATAAAGAGATTATGTCTCTTGTGGAATTCATTAATCCGAAAGTGTTTGATCTTCTTGCCTATCTTCTTGATAATTGACTCTAATACCTTGATCTTGGGCATTCTTGATGGACCGTATCCACCTCGGGATGAAGGTACGGCAGCCCTGGGGGTTTTGTAAAAGGACGAGAAGTCGGTTTCTGGGAGATGTGATAAGCTCCTTATTTCTTTATCAACGACCTTGCTTATGGTGTCGTAATCCTTATTCAGAGCGTTCCGCTCAATATAAACATAGTGAAGAGGTGCCTGGAAAATGCCATAGTGACTACCGCTTATGTAGCAGGCATGAAAAGGATCAAGCCCGAATCGGCTCGAATAGAGAGGCAAGAATGAGGATCTGATAAATTCCAGAGAGCACTTGAAGCCGAGGTCATTATCTTTGGAACTTATAAAAGCACGTATCATGGTAAGATCGATTTTCCGCTCATATGCTTCATTGTCAATGTAACTGAATAAGAATTCTTTTTTATCCAGAAAAATATTTTCAAGGAAGTTGTCTAGACAAGTAGGCAGCGGAAATCTGACTTGTTCCGATGCAGGCATGCATCCATCGGGCGACTCTTTCGCAACCCTTTGAATCGGTGAAAGCGTAATCAGAACGAATCGTTTGTCTTTGCGGGTTACAACAGGCGAGTCGGTAGCGCTAACCGCCGGATCCTGCGATATTCTGGTAGAAGCCAGTTGGAGGATATTCATCCCAGTATGTATCAGTATCATAATGAAGGCCGAAAGAGCATTATTTTGACATTGCTTATTTTCGTCAAAGGTCGAATGTAGCATCTCGTATAATCGCGCATAATGCCATAGCGTCAAATATGAACTGTCCCACCAGAAAAAATATTTGCGAAGATCGATGAAATCGATCCAGGATCGTTTGATACTGGGCTTGAACTTTACAATATCGTCTCCGACAGCAGAGCCGAGCCGATCTATCGAAAAGGGAGCCTCGCCAGCGTTCTCCTTCTCGGTACCTTCGTCTACGATTGGGGGGAAAAGATAGGACACTGTCTCGAGCCGAAGAGGAATATCATCGGCATGGCCGTAGATGGTGGCGTTCATGTCAAGATCATCGAGATCATATGTGAAAGCTGTCGCTTGAAAGTCAATCGGAAATTGTGAGTTAACTATTCTTTTGATAAGCGTATTATCGATTTCAATCAGTTCGCGGAATTTGCGATCGTAAAGAGCAGCACGAAGACTTATTTTGAGGAATTCCCTGCCATCGGGCTTGTTCACACGGGACAACCTGCCATGAACGTGAAAGTCATACTGTTCCACAAATGCATTCAGGTACTGCTCTGGGATGAATGCCGGTTGACACTGCGCACGCTTGAAACTTTCAGGCATAAAATAGAAGAAACAGCGTGCCGCGTAGAGATATTCGTGAAAGATCTCATCCTTCTTTTCTTCTAATTTGTTCTCTTCTTCTATTTTCTTCTGCATAAACTGCCTAATACAATAATGAATTCTCGGAGCATAGGCGGAATAGAGAGTGCTGAGTTCGGAATTGAGGGGCTTTCTGTTTGCTCGCTGGTCTAAGTGACGGATTCTATTTCGCCTGGGCTCTTTGATATCGCTTGCCTCCAGATGAAAACGGTATAATGGCGACTTTATGCCATCGACGTCAGAAAGAAGCTTGCGACGTAAAATGGCATTATGCTTAACTGTATCTTTAAGAGCGATGCACCAGGCGTCGGCGTATCCACGTATTGTCGAAGCACGGTGTTCGGAGATCTTGCTCTGCAAGCTGAAGAAATTAAGGCTAGGTATTAGGAAGTAAGACATGTATCCAGCTCCCGTCAGATCTGATCGCGTATCGAAGAGGCTGAGTAAAAAAAGAACGACATCCAAATAAGCCGATTTGCTGTCCGGCTCAGAGTCGGTAGTATCGATAATTTCTTCTATTTTTGCAAGCGAATAATCTTTTGCTGGCGTCTTACTAACGCGATAGAGTTCGGAGATCGCTTGGCTGAGACTCATCATTTCTTTGTTTGCAACTTCTCGAAGAAGCAATATTTGTTTTTACCGCCAGTACGATCGCTTCCGAAGCAAAAATGGACTGGCGAACCGATTTGGGGGGTGAGTTCGTATAATGACTCTCGATTACAGTTTCGACAAATGCTATCTGTCTTCTTGAGCCAGGCGTCAGTTGGATATGCATACTCTCTAAAGAGAGCTGCTGCTTGGGGATCCAGCTCAACTCGAAAATTGCAGTTGAAGCTTTTCTTCGTCCGGTAATGACATCTTACCCTTCTATATTCGTGGGGCCCGCGATGGATCTTCCCCGCCTCCCCATTCTGAAGTTCCAAAGGCCCGCCACAGAGGGGGCAGACTTGGCCTGCAGCACGTCTCATTTGGTGGATGACAGCACTATTGCTTTGTGTTTTAGTTGCTTCCAGGGCATTGCAAAGAAGCATGGCATTGACCCTGTCAATTGCCAAATATTTGCCGGCTTCTTCGGTAGTGTGGACGGTTTCAAGCGCGAACTTGGTTACGCCTGATTCCCTCAAGAGCATATATATATGATGGTTCGTCAGCAATTCCGGCTCTTTTTGGGGTTGCTCTAGTACGTACAGCTTGTGGGCGGCGCAATATGCGACTGTGTCGATGCCATGCCGCGACAGAAGCTTTATAAGCTTCTTATAAACTGGGAAATCCATCGCTGCTACCAGATGGAGTCCAAATTCCGTGGTGCTATAATCTTTTAACATGTTAGGTAATTATCGGCGGAAGGGGATAAAAGTTTAGAAATAATTGGAATTCCAATATAATAAAAGCTTAAAAAAAGTGCTATAAAATACGCATATAAGAGCTAGAATTTAGGGTGGAAAAATCTTGTATAATGGCTCTGGGAGCCAATCTTCTAATTCCGCTAATCTAACTTAACAGTATTAGGATTTCAAGCTGCTTTAACCTGCGAAGTTCCGACGGAACAAGACCGCCATACTTTTGTTTTGCTCGATATTAAGATGCCTGGCATGGACGGAATTGAAGTGCTCCGCAAAGTACATGCTGATGACAACCTTACAAAGTCGTTATTATCAATACAAAAACTGGTTCGATTACGCGATTAATGTGAGCGTCTTTTCATGATAATAGCCTTCATGAGATCATTAGCAATCCGATCAGGAAACCCATCCTTTTTAAGATCATCGGGTTCAATTCCAGTGCCCTGTTCTACTAATTTCCACTTACCCCCAGCTCTTTTTAGATAGGCAGCGTCATTTTCGCAATCCTTCTTCTTGCACCAAAAAATCACCGCTGCATATTTATCAATCATTTTAACTATCTCAGGTTTACACCATTGAGGTTGACATTGTTTTGAGACTGTGCCAAGGAGGGCTTCCCTCTCTGCTATGGAGCCGGAACCATCAACAGCTTGACTGGCTGCAACGGCAACACTTTTAAAGCCTAATCCGAAAATCATTACTACAAAAACACTCATACCCAATAGGACAATCTTTTTCTTTTGCACTCTCCTTTTGTAATACAGTCGATTCTCGAAAGCTCGCTGTCGGTGAGGCTATATCCCAGTTCGGGGATCGCGTGCTGTTCAATTTGCTCTTACAAATCACACTCATGTGAATCATTTCACTTTTTTAAAAGCACAGCGTGTATTTTGATACTCTACAACTTCAACTTTCTTGGTTCTCTTGTCATAGACACAAATTACCGTTCGTCTCTCAGTTTTCCCTTTCATATAAGAATCTGTATATGAACCCTCAACAATTGCTAGCCCATAGCTTTGCGTGTCAACTGGATCTCCTAACACTCTGGCATTCGATAATCCGCTATTTTAGTTTGCATTGATCACGTACTGATTGATAGAACCCCTGCCACGCGTCAGGAGATGATGCCACCGCGATGGTAGATAGGACAAATAAGCTCGACGCTACACCAATAATGGCTATCTTGGAAAGCCAAGATATTTTGATCATGGATTCTCCTTAATTCTACATTCTTCCGGCGGTAACCGGGCTAAAATATTATGCGTTTGACCTTCCCCTCAACCTTAAAAGTAATATGATATGTTGAAATATTGGATTTCTTATCCCAAAACAATAACTGTAATACTCCTGTGCCAGGAGCGTTGGCGACCATTATTGATGCTGTTCCATTCCATCCTTTGGGATCTAAATTATCCACACGCCCTTCAATCCCGCTTTTGTCGGCAATCTTGTTGCCTTGTTTTATCGGGTAACTATTTATGCTATATAAATCCCCACCTACCCCCCTCCTGAATTGAATTTCTTTGCCGTTTAAGTAAATACGCAATGCATTCCCGTTATTGACTTTCTTCGCAGTTACGGTATATTCGACATCGCCAGGAGCCTCTGCCTTTCTAGCCCCTCCTGTAAGGTATACTTCGTCGGCACTGAAAGTCTTTATTCCTTCGTGCACGCCACCCCATTCTCCAAGAATAGTGACTGATTTTCCTGCGATAGCCAAGCGACCCCCAGGAGGCGCGCAGAGTTCCAACTCGGTTTTTAAACTGTTAAAGCTAAAATCAACTGAAATCTTTTTCCCCTTATACATGGCGTAAAAACCGCCGGCATGATTGCCGCAACCATAATCTTCAGCTAAAACAGTGGCCACAATCGTTGTCTGCTTAGCCGTTGCCATTGCAGGTAATGCAAATGCTGCAAATAACAATATTGCCACCATCATCACTGGAATATCACGAAACAATATTTTCATTTTTCTTCTCCCTTTAGTAGTATATTTCCTATAATCCTTATTTTGTGCTATTTATTGTCAATTACTGAATGCACCTTTTATAGCATATCCGCTTAAATCTAGCAATATTTAATAGGTATCTTTTTCATGGCAGCAGATTATGTTTTATTCGCCATAACCATCGGTGCGGCATAGAAGGAACTGACAGAACTCAATTCGCATGAGATCGTCAGATCATACACAAAATCCGTGGATATTTTCTCGATAGAATCCGCTCACTGCCTAACCTTAAACTCATGGCCTGCACAGCTATGTTTCAAAAGCGTTCGCTTTCCTCCGGTACGACTGTTCGCCATCACCGGAATTCGCATTTATAACGGAATGCTATTACCAGTTGACTCATTGAAAAAGTGTTACTGAAGAGAAGTGGATTGACTCATCGAAATTGAAGAGATTTTGAAGATCACTTTAAGCTTCTCTTCAATTGCCTGTCTGAGGGTAAAAGGATCAAGACTTGCCATCTGAGTTTTTAGCTTTTGCTTCACCGACTCTACCGCATGAGGAGATTCGATCACCCTCTGATATGATGTTTTAGGGATATCATAACGTTTAATGCCTATTTCTTCCATATGTGTTGACAAAAGTATTGTCACTCTCAAGCATGTTCGGATTACAGCTAGATGACGCTTCTTTCAGGATCTGGCATACTTACTCCAACTTTCCCTTAGAGTTGATTGCCACAGCCACTGCAGAATTTATCTCCTTCTCCGCCCGTGGCACCGCACTCGGAACAGAATCTCTTATTGATTGAAGAGATTTCTGTTATAGAACTTCCGACTGATGCGGTAACCATCATATCATTTCTTTTCCTTTTGAATGCGTACAGGCATAATGCTGCGACAAATCCCAGGCAAAGAATAATTCCGATTATCTTAATGACTTTAGGGAGGCCTACCACTGGTTTAAAGCTGAAAGCGACTTGCTGCCCTGATCCGAACTCAACACTGTTTGAGCCGATAAGCACGCCCCTTGTTGAAGTTGGATCTATCTTGCCATCTACATGGATTCTTGCCTTGCCTCCTTCACTTGCGAGCGCACCCAGTAATACACTGACTGATCCATCAGCGTTTTTCCGCAAGGCCATACCAGCATTAACGCCGGCAACCGCCCTCAGAATTTCCGCTAATTGTGCAGCATTGCTCCACGATGATTTGATTTGCATCCCTTGCATCGGTATGGACTGGCCGCCTCCCATGGGCACATTTTCTGTGAATTCAGAAACGGAATAGTTAGTTAATCCTTTCTGTTGCAGTTCCTGCGTGACACCATCTTTGGTGATCATGCCCATGGTCAGCACCCTAGCAACACATGTACCGCTTAAATCATTGTTGATATTTATCTCATAATCCACTTTGCAGCCCAAAAGGAACAAAGACGCAAGTATACTCAAAAAGCAGATATATCTCCTCAAGAAATCTCCTCCTTAGGTGCCTGACCTTTCTCAAAAAAAGCAGCACAGAATATGCCGGCCAGCACGAGAAACTCGAAATAAAACCACCCTGTAACCATATCAAATCCATGAAGCTGGCTTTATACAATCAGATAAAAAAGCGCCTGTACCCCGAAGGCACTAGCGCCTAGAGATATAATGCGCGTTCTTGTAATAGCAAAATCAGCCAGGTTTTTGCGAAAACGGCCATAAAAATAAAGTACTCCGTCGCAAAGGATCGGGATTGCGAACAACATCAGCACTAAGCCGCCGAAAATTGTAAAGGCTCAAATAATCTTCAACTTATCTGCACCAAGGATTTTTCAGTATCAGCATCCATTATGTGGCATCAGACAAGACAACGAATTCCACTATTTACTATATTCTCTTTCTGAAATTAATAGTTGTGTTTGGACTCCTCGGAATCAACGATTATTCATATCTTACGATACAGGCTTCCCACACTCCTGACAGAACGCACTGTCAGCGTCGACTTTCGTGCCGCATCCGGCGCAGAATTTAGATTTCACGGCAGATGAATCGGGCGCAGCCAGCCCCGATGTTTCCCCCATTTCTTTAAGCCTTGCTTGTCCGACCTTCATGTATTCTCCATTGGGGTATTCCCTAAACATCCTTTGGAGGTAAAACTTTGCTTTTGAATAATTCTTTCGATTATGTTGATAATCGTATGCAAGTTGGAGTAAAGTTTCTTCTTCTAATTTTGTGAATGCGTATTCATCATACTCAAGTATTTTCTTACGGCGTTCTTTTTCTTTTCCCTCAAGCTGTAGTTCTTCTTTACTATATTCGTATTTACAGTGCTTACAAGCGATCGCCTCAGATTTTATTGTTTCCGCGCATTTGGGGCATTTTTTGGTATCAAAACTCTCTGTAGAATAAGTATCCATCTCGGAATTAGTATCGCATGTCACAGTTCTTTTATTATTCTTGCTTCGAACATCCGATGCAATTAGCCATGCACCTAGGCCATACCCTCCGAGTACAAAAAGCCACAAACCTGCGTATGCCCCTTCGCTTATCCCGGAAGCGCCAAACACATTGCCAATGTATCTCACACCCATGAAACTGTGCACTCCAGTAATAATAAATATTAAAAGAACCGTTGATATAAAGACAAAGATAATTCCTACTGGCATCGCACATTACTCTTTCTGATGGATTTTCCATAGAATCTCATTCAGGGATTCCTATTTCGGGGTCTAAATCATAAAGAACTCTTTATTTGTAAAGTATACTCCCATGTGTGCAAATTAGATAGCCTATTTCTGGTGGCTGGCGCGTGAATTGACTCGCGCAATTCTTACGCCGGCCGACTGGACACAGGTATTTGGCAATTCGGTTATGATCGCCGCGCTATCTTTTCCATATGAATAATCTCCTCCAATGTGCAAAGGTTCTTTTACAGCTTTTCTTTGTATTACAGTCATATAAACATTGATAGTTTTCCTCAGAGCGGATAGAATTTTATCATCATCTTAGATCATTTATCCTGCCGAGGCCTGACTCTGCGACAACAAAGAAAATGTTTTCCATTTCTCGGCCAAAGGCTCACTTGAAAGGCTCTGGGCCTATCAGCTTGTTCCCTACCAGCCGGTATTTCACAGTTTTCTTTTGTCCGGGGAAAAAACGGGGATTATCTACTGTTACGAATATAATACCTTTCTTAATTGTCAACTTTTTAATTTCAGTCCTATCTCCCAAATTGCGTGACGCGATGTGTTGTGGTTGCCCGTTAACGTCAAGGACAGCTGCCACCTGGGTAACTGTTCCTGATCCTCCCGTATTGTGATACAGAATAACAGCAGCGTCATTCTTTCCATCACCGTTCAAGTCACCAAAGGCCGTTTTCCCCATTTCTACCTCTTCATGGTCTGTGACTCCATCGGGGCCTTGGTGTTCATATTTACCATTAACCAATTTAACCCGATGTTCGAAACGATCCGGCGTATTCCACGCCACCGTAGAATACACGGCATTTTTTAGCATAAGAATATTAAGTTCCGCTCCAGCCATAATTGGTGCAAACACTATTCCCGTCAGCAACAAGATACATGCAAACCACTGCTGTCCTTTTCCCATACCTTCCTACCCCCTCATTTGTTTTGCTGTTGCAATAGAAGTCATCATTATCAATACAAATAATTCTGGTTATATGATTAATATGACGGTCTTTTCATGTTAACGATCTTCATAAGATCATTAGTACTACAGCGAATTTATATAGACAAACTAGAATGGCATCCTGTAATATAAATTTCATCAAGGCGCGTGAAAGAGAGCCTGCATAGTTTGCCGGGATAAAGCACACGGTTCGGCAGCGGAGGATCTTGCGTCTATAGCGAGTGATGAGATCATGATACCGGAAAGTACTGAATC
>Ga0182021_10008519_pt1 | contig 12138 bp, 7 predicted proteins | sample 612E3MmetaG_FD_120493 | JGI IMG/M metagenome (GOLD analysis project Ga0182021, IMG submission 120493) | Permafrost microbial communities from Stordalen Mire, Sweden - 612E3M metaG (Illumina Assembly) | ecosystem: Environmental > Terrestrial > Soil > Wetlands > Permafrost | place: Sweden...
CGACCGTGAGACCGCCGAGACTGCTCTACAGGCGGCTGAGTCGGGCCACTTGGTCATGTCGACGATGCACACGATCGACGCGTCCGAGACCGTTGCCCGCCTCGTCGAGCTCTTCCAGGACGCGAAGCAGTCGCAGATCCGCGCGATCCTCGCCGGCGTTCTGCGCGGCGTTGTGAGCCAGCGTCTGCTGCCTCGTATCGGCGGCGGGCGGGTGGCTGCGGTCGAGGTTATGGTCGCGAACGCGCGCATCGCCGATCTGATCCGCGACGGTAAGAGCGAAGAGATCTCCGACGCGATCGCCGACGGTTCCTTCTTCCAGATGCAGACCTTCGCGCAGTCGTTGATCGAGCTGGTACTCGAGGGCAAGGTGGACAAGGAGATCGCCTCCAACGCCTCCTCCCACCGCCATGACTTTCTCGTTCAGCTCGAGCATGCGATCAAGACGCAGGCCGCCGGGGCCAAAGGAGAGGATGCGGACGGCGCCCCGGGCTTGTCGCCTGCATTCGCCGTACGTACCGGGGCCGAGCAGGCCGGCGACGGCGGACCGCTGCGAATCGCCGATCCGGAAGGATGAAGCTCGCGCTAGTGGTGGGTGCCGCGCTGGCGCTCGCGCTCGGAGCGGGTAGCGCGCGCGGCGACACCTTCGCGGTCGTCTCCAGCTCGGGCTCCGATTCCGCTTCTCAAGCCGCTGTGGTGACCGACCTGCCGAGTGCGCAGGTGCCGAACATCCCGGGCGCCCTCGTCCTGCCGTCCAACTGGACGAGCCAGGCCGGCGAGGAGATCCCCGTCAGCCCGGCCGAGTTACGTTCGATCTGGGAGTCGGCGGGCGCCGCCTACGGCATTCCCTGGGCGGTGCTGGCGGCTATCAACAAGGTCGAGTCGAACTTCGGCCGCAACATGGGCCCGAGCTCGGCCGGCGCCATCGGCTGGATGCAGTTCATGCCCGAGACCTGGTTGCGCTGGGGAGCGGACTTCGACGGCGACGGTATTGCCGACCCCTGGAACGCCAAGGACGCCGTCTATTCGTCGGCTCGCTACCTCGCCGCGGCGGGTGGCGCCGGCGACATCTCCCGCGCCGTCTTCGCCTACAACCACGCCCAGTGGTACGTGGACGAGGTGCTTTCGCTGGCTAACCTGCTCTCGCGCGACGGCTCGCTCAGCTTCTCGCTCGACGGGCTCCAGATCGACCTCCAGAAGGCCGAGAAGCAAGTGGCCGCACTCAGTCAGCAGATCGCGCAGGTGCGCACGCGCGCCGCGGCGATTCGAGCCAAGGCGCAGCGTATGTTCGCCGAGGCCGATAGCGCACCCCTGATCGGGGAGCGCGCCGCCATGCGTATGCGCGCCGGCGAGGTGGAGGCCGAGGCGATTCCGCTCGAGGCGGGGTTGCCCGCTCTGACCAGCGCGCTTGCGACGGCGGAGGATGCGCTGGCCCAGGCTCGGGCCAGTTCGCAGGCCGCCTCGTTCGACCCGGGAACCTCGGTCTATCTCGCCAGCCCGCAGTACCAGAACGGTTACGTCTTTCCGGTCGGCGGCGGGCCCAGTCGCGTGTCGGTCGGACACACGCATCACGACTATCCGGCGGCGGACATCGCGGCTCCGGAGGGCACACCGGTCTACGCGCTCGCGGACGGCGTCGTCCTGCGCGCCTGGCGGACGATCGATCCTCTCTGCGGAATCGGAATGGACTTTCGCACCGATGACGGTCAGACCTGGGCCTACTGCCACTTCTCCTACATCGAGCCCTCCGTCGTCAGCGGCGCCCGGTTGACGGCCGGGTCGCCGGTCGGGTTGGTCGGCTCGACCGGACACGCCACCGGGCCGCATCTTCATCTCGGCCTGATTCCCTCGAGCAGCGGCTATCCACAAAACGAGCCCTGGTTCCAGAGCTTTGCCGGTGTCGCCTTCCGCTGGCAGGACGCAACCACCCCGACCGTCTCGATCGACTCCCCCGGTCTGCGCTCGCAGACGGTGTTCTCCGTCGTCAGCGACACGGCCTTCACCGGGGCGGCAGTTATTGGCGCTTGGACGGTCTCCCCGAGTACGGCTTCGCCCGTAACGGCCGCGAGCGCAAATGGGATCCCTGGTTCCGACTCGCCCTTCGCAACTCCGCCCTCGGGCTCCGGGCCGGTCGGGGTTGCGAGCGGGGTCGAGCCCTCCACGACGACTGATCAGAGCGCGACTGATCCGTTCGGTGGGTAGCTGGCGGGCTCGCGCCGAGGCACTAGATCCCACAACAGCCCTGAAGGGCTTAGCGGTTCCACTCCGTAGATAGAGTGAGAGCTCAATCCGAGCTGGCATGCTGCCGAAATGAACTTCAGACGTAACACGTGGGAGTGGGTCGCGGCGCTCGTCGCGATTTGCGTGCTGGTTTCGATCGGACTGATCATCGTTACGTCCCAGGCCAACTCCCCCAAGTCTTCAAAGACGCTCGAGACGACGAAACTTCCGACCAAGATCGTGCCCGACGTTATCGGGCAACCCTACGTTTTCGCCGAGAGCACGCTGCAGGCGTCCGGATTCGGCTGGCGAGTCGAGGGCGCGGTCGCCGGTTGGGCCGAAGCGCTGGTGCTGCGCCAGGAGCCGGTGGCTAACACCGAGGTCCTGGATACGGGTGCTCCGCTTGTGAGGCTGCAGCTCGCCAAGCCGAAGGGCAACCAGAGCGGCACGCCCGAGAACTCCTCTCCTTACGCCGGCACCAGGATCGTGCTCCCGCACACGTTGGGCCCAGAGCCGAGCGAGACCGTTCCGCCGACCACGACGGCGACCACGACGCCGACCACGACGCCGACCACGACGGCGACCACGACGGCGACCACAACGGCGACCACAACGGCGACCACGACGGCGACGTTGCCGGAACCGGTCGAGCCCAAGCCCAAACCCAAACCCAAGCCGTCCGAGTCGAGCTCGCGCCCCCGCGCCTTCGTGATCGCCGGCGCCAAGCTCGAGCCGCTCGACGAAATTCCGCTACCGGAACGGGCGCTGGAGTTGAGCGGCTGGCTCGATTCACATCGCCGCGTCAGCGACGCCAACGTTCGCTACTGGCTCTTCCAGCAGGCTTGGATCGTGGCTGGAGCCAAATTCGGCTGGTGGCACGGAGCGCAGGCGCTCGAGACTCTGATCGCGGTCGACAAGCGGATTGAGACGCTCTGGAGACTCGGCTCCAAGAGCGAAGCCGAGGCGCGCGCGGCACTCGCGTTCGTGCGTGCGCACGGCGGCTGAGCGGATAGACGCTGCCTGGCGCTGCGCCGCCGCCGCTACCCATTAGCCATCCCGGTTCGGCGCTCATCTATAGGCCGACGCGGAACGCTTCGGTCTCTCCGAGCTTCTGCCCGAGGACTTCCAGCGCCGTCGCCTCTACGGCACCGTCGAGATCGTGACTCCGCTCTTGGAAACCTGAGCGCGTCTCGTATTCGTGCAGGCGTACGGCGGCGGGTAGATCAGATACTCAGCCGGCAGGAACAGCTGGCGGCGTGTATCCCGACGGGACTTCGTGGAAAAGTACCGTCGTCTGCATCCCGCCTATTACCGGGTAGTTGGGCGGGACCAGGAACTGCAACGCGTCGAAGGCGGTGCAACCCGGTGCGGTGGTCGGGCATGTCGTCATCGATCCATTGTCCGCGATTCGATAGACACGATCGGTGTCGTAGCCGTAATTGCCCGACTGCATGACGCTTTCGCCGGTATAGGCCAGCGTCCCGATGAAGGTCATCTGGCTAAGACCTGATAGGTTGCGGTTGCAACTGTGTCGAGCGCAGTAGTCGCTCCAGTCACCGCTCAGAGCCATCGTCGCCGCTCGCCACCAGAGTTGATTGGGCGCGTATTTCGCCAACCAGAGGTTACCGCTGGAAATCAGGCCCAGCACGTCGTCATCGGGCCCGCTGATGCCATCTGGCGACGGCTCAGAAGCGTAGTGATCATCTCCGGCGATAATGATGTCTTGGCCGGAAGCGAGGGTAAAACGGCCGTTGACCTGGCTCGTCGGGGAGCCGTCTTGGCTCGTACCGCTGTAGCCGGCGATGGCGGTAGGCCAGGAGATGATTGCGTCCTGCCCGGTGTAGATGGCGCCGACTGATGGGACGCCGTTATACCAGGGAACCGACCAGGTAATCCCGACTCCGTCCGAGAGATACGAGACCTTATCGCCGACCGAGTGCGAGTGCGAGAGCTTCGTGTTGCCCTTGAACGAGGTAGCGGTTGTGCTCGAATAGGTGTAGTCGTCGACGTTGCTACCCGTGCCGATATAGATCGTGCCGGAGGAAGGAAACTCGGCCGTGCTGCCGCTCACGGTGATGGCTGACGGGGTCGAGTTTGCGCTCAGCGAAGCGGTGGTAGTGAGGTCGCCGCCGCAGAATGGCTGGCTGGACGCGGGGTCGGGTGCTCCCGATTGGTAGACGCACTTCCACGCCTGGACATTGCCGTTGGAAGAGAAATTAATGCGCCAGGCGGCGGCGCCTGCATCCTCGAAGTCGGTGGTTGGCACGTTCGTGCCGGCCAGGCGTTTTATGGAAGAAGGAGAGGCGCCGAAATCAGTTATTGCAAACTTGTTCTTAACCACGTCGCGAATATTAGGATGATTCTGATCGTAAATACCGTGTGGTGAAGAGCCAGTCATCATACTATAGGCACCATGTACTAGAGTCTCGGCCTCGAGATTGCCGTAAACGTGAGCATCACACATGTACAGATCGCCAGGGCTATACATCGTCCCGTAGATATTTGAGGCATAGCATGGATCACCCGAGCTCATGTCGGGTACGATGTATTGGAAGTCGGCTGGAGTCATGGGCCGAACGCGCACCTCGATCGTCCGCCGCGGGGGACTCAAAGTACTCGTATCGCACTGCAGCGGCGTCGCGTTCATATCGACCACCTTGCAACCGGTAGAGACGATTGTGAGGTAGTTTGTTCCGAGCGATGCTGCCGGCGGAGTAACCATCAAATTGTAGGCGAAGCCGCGTAGCGCGGTCGAGTTGCCGTAGGCGTTGCCCGTACCCCCAAACCACCAGTCTTTTCCGGATGGGTAGCTCCACCTGACGCCCGATTGCCAAAACGACGCCCCGCCGGGCAGGCATGACGCCGTACTGGTGCTGTGAGAAACGAGCGCTCCATTGTCGCTACGAAGCCGGGTCGATTCGCCTTTAGCCACGCAGTGGTCGTAGTACTGAGAATCCTCGGTCAGCTTGGCGATGTAGTCGTTGATGCCGGCCTCGGCGGCCTGATAGACGGCGTCTGATCTAACGGAGGATGCAGCGCGATTTGACTCGGCCGTTACCTGGTCGATCAAAACGACCCCGAGAACCGTCAGCACCGAGATCATGCAAACGACGGTGGCCAGAGCGATTCCGTCTTCGTTCTCGAGGAGTCGTCTCAGCCTTTTCACGATGCTTTTCACGATGCGTTCCACCTTATGGTCGCAACTGCCCCGTAGTTGTACTGCACGCTGGACGTGAGCGTGGAGACGACCGTTCTCACGATCACGGTCTTGACCGCCGCCGCGCTCGTTGTCTCCGTACATGACCAGGTGATGAGCTCAGGGGAGGTCGGGTTGTTGATATCTATTTTCATATCGGGGGGAGCTTGGACGCAGTACCTGAAGATGGTGAGCGGGTTCCTAATCGAACCGAAAAGGATCGTGACGGGGTCGGATACCGTCGGAAGAGTGATGCTCTTCAGATCAGTGCCGTTTCGGTTCCACGGTGGCCCGTCAGTGTTCGTGCTCTTGATCTCCTGTCGCTTCAGCGTCGTGCCATCAATCCAGTATCTGATCTTGCGCATGTGAGATGGAGTCTGGTGATCGGGCGAATAGAAGGTGAGGTAGTTGGCACCGAAGCTAGCGTCGACCGGAGTGGTCGTATCTCCGTAGGTGGCGTAGCGGAGGTCGGCGACGAGTTGGTTTAGGGAAGCGCGCACCTCGGTCTGGAGAATGTTTTGAGACTGAACTTGCGAGCTACTATTGACGACGGTGCCGAAGGTCGTTTCGAACATGGCGGACGTGATCCCGATCAGCACGACGACAACCAACAACTCGATCAGAGTGAAACCGCCTTCACTGCCTAGCGCCGCTAGCCGCCGCCTGATAGCTGACGATCCAGCGCTCATCACAAGCCCACCGTGAAGTTGCACGAGCCCGATGTAGGCAGATTATTGGGCACGACTTGATCGGTTGGCCCACCGTTCCCCGAGGTGCTCCAGACCTTGATGTCGTAGTCGAGCGTGGCGGGGAGCAAGATCGAGGTCTGGCCGTTGAACAAGGCGACGCCGCTACTGTTAGTCACACCGGTCGCGTAGGCCTGAACCGGAGTTCCGCCTATACCGTCGATGATATCGACGCGCGCGCCCGAGACCGCGACCCCGCTTTTCTTGACCGTCACCGTGCAGGACTTGGTCGTGACCGGCTTGAGCTTGAGGGTGAAGGTTTTGGTGAGGTCGGTCGGGTAGTTGTTGGGAACCGATAGCTGAACGGCTGCGGCGACCAGCGTTCCGTCAGAGCTTCGTGCGCCGACCGAATAGCTAGTTCCAGATACGGGCTGCTCGCCCCCTGGGCAAAGCACGGTCTCTGGACTTCCGATTGTGAGGTTCGCAGTGGATGGGCCGACCGCGAGTGTTGTCCCGGCGGGAACGAGGAACTCCTGAGCGCAGCGGGGATAGGTTGACCCGATGTCGACGTAGGCGGCGCCCGGATAGGGATTCCCGCCGGCGTCCTGCAACAGCACGGTGATGGTTGTCGGTCGGTAGAGGCGAATGTTCGCTAGCTGCGTCTGGCTCGGGTTGATCTGGAGATGAGCCGCGCCGGACGGCGCAGCCCCGGTGCCGACCGGGACTGCGCCCGGCGGCAGGTCTTCCCTCAAAGTCTGGTAACCGGTCGCGCCGGCCAAGATGTCGTAATAAGCCGTAGCCCCGCTGGGAAGCAGAATGCCGTTCGAATCGGCTGGGTTGGGCGTCAGGCCCGCGAACGTGATTCCGCCCGTCTCGTCGGTCACATCGCTCGTATGCTGGCTCGGACCGTCCCACAGGTCGACTTGCGCTCCCTGGACGTAAACCGGGTTGGAGTTCGTCGTGCAGCCGTCCCCGATCGTGCATCCGTAATCCAGCACGGACACATTGATGATCGCGTTGTTGAATCCGCCGACGTTCTTGTTCGACGGATTGGCGACGAACGTGTAGACGCGGGTCAACTGCTTGTTGTCGGACTTTCGCGAGACGGTCACCCGCACACGCTTGTAGTTCGCGCTCGTTGCGACGCCGGTGGTCACTGTGTCGTTCACCCACCTGATGCTGGTCGTCAACACGTACCAAAGTCCCATCACCTGCTTGGTCAGCGAAGGCGTGACGCCTGTGACATCCGCCGACGGGCACGCGGGGTTCCCGTTTTTAACACAGACATCCGCGTAGCTGAGCTGGCGCACGTACTCGATCTGCTGCTGCGCGAGCTCGAGCGCGATGCTCCGCTCTCTGGCGAGTCCGTCTGCTGCGGTCGCCGAGGAGAGGACGCCGATCAGCGAGGTACTGGCGATGCCGAAGATGGCGATCGCTACCACCGTCTCGATCAGGGTCACGCCAGCCTCACGCCGAACGGCGCGCAGCAACCTACCCGCGATGCACTTGATCCAGTCCACCTGAATGTTCCTTTCGGCAGAACCGGCCGAAAACTGTGTACCCCGTATTCGCTATCCGGCGTGACTCTTTTGGTTTGCGCCTAAAGACCGATCCCGCTAGGTCCACACGCCCAAAACGGCCGGCCCCGCCGCGCCAGTGCTCACCCAGACCGCTCGCCGCGCTACCAGTGCGCCTTCGCAGCCCGTCCAACCTCTGACATCCACGGCTCGACCTCCTCGGCCGCGGCATCCCTAAAGGGATAAGCCCTAAATGCGGAGATTCTGCCCCGAGCGGGCCTCGGAAGGGGTGCTTAAGGCAAAGGCGAAGAGGCAGGAGCTAGCCTTCACAGGAGCGATTCGAAAGCGAGCACAGCGATCCACCAACCGACACCCGAGCCGGAGTTCCGCGAGCGATGAACGCGGTTGCTGCGCTTTTCGCCTTCCTGCCAGGCCTGGCCCTGGGCAGCTTCTTGAATGTTGTCGCCGCTCGCGTGCCTCGGCACGAGTCGATCGTGAGCCCGGGCTCGCACTGCATGAGCTGCGGTCGCGAAATCGCCTGGTACGACAACACCCCGCTCGTCTCCTACGCGGTTCTGCGCGGTCGCTGCCGCAACTGCAAGGCGAAGATCGGGCTCCGCTACCCTGCGGTCGAGCTCGTCACAGCGCTTCTGATCTCCGGGTGCGTCTGGAAGTTCGGGCTCCATCCGGAAGCGCTCGTCGCGATCGTCTTCTGCACCGCGCTGGTCGCGATCTCCGCGGCCGACTTTGAGCACCTGATCGTCCCGAACGTGATCGTTCTCCCAGCCGCAGCGGTTGTGCTCGCAGCTCAGACCGCGATCCATCCGTCCTTCGAATGGGCGGTCTCCGCGCTCGCGCTCGCGGCTTTTCTCATGGTCGCGGCTCTCGTTTACCCCGGCGGGATGGGGATGGGCGACGTCAAGCTCGCGCTTCTTCTCGGCGCCATGCTCGGGCGCACGGTCGCGATCGCGTTCGCGGTCGGCGTGCTCAGCGCGCTCGTGCCGTCGATCTGGCTGATCGCCCAGCATGGCACGAAGGCGCGCAAGATGAAGATCCCGTTCGCGCCCTTCCTCGCGCTCGGCGGCGTCGTGGCGCTGTTCGCCGGCTCGTATCTGCTCGACACCTACCTGTCGCTGTATTAAGGGCTCATCCCGTCAGGTCGACACGCCCGAAGCGTCCGCTCCGTGGCGCCAGTGGCCGCCCAGACCGCTCGCCTCGCTACCAGCACGCCCTAACGGGATAGTAGGCTCTGAGCGTCGGCGAAGGCCGTGGCTAGCTCTCCCGATTTACCGAGCCCGAGGACGGAGTTCGAAGATCGAGAAACGCCTGCAAGCGAGCGCCGCGAGGGTGATCGATTCACCCGGCGCATCACTCTTCGCGGTGTCAAGAAGTTCGTCCTAGCTGCCGATAGCTCGTTCGAGGGATATGGCCGACGACCGCCAGACCACTAAAGGTGGTGCACGCACTGGTGCGCGCGGCGGCGCGCGCTCTCTTGCCGACTCGGGGAAGGTAAACGCCCTCGCCGAGCTGCTCGGAGACCTGCTCGAAGCCACCGGGCTCGTCACTTCCGACAAGCTTGCCGAAGCGCGCGCCGAGACTGGCGCCACGGGCTCGCTCGTCTCGGCTCTGGTCGAGCACGGCGCCATTCCCGCTGCGCGGGTGGCCGAGGTTCAGGCCGCGCATTTCCACCTGCCGCTGATCTCTCTCGGCGATGTGAAGATCTCGCCGGACGCTGCCACCTCCATTCCCATCCACGTGCTCGAACGCGTCGTCGCTCTGCCCTACAAGATCGCCGGCGAGCGCTTGCACGTCGTCATCGCCGATCCGTCGAACGTCAGCGGCGTCGACGAGCTGAAGCTGGCGACCCGCCATCAGATCGAGCTGGGTGTCGCTTCGCGCGACGAGATCCTGACCGAGATCCAGCGGATGCTGCGTGCGAGCGAGACGCTGACGGCGCAGTCGGCGGCGCTCGAGGACGTGGAGGTCGTCTCCGAGAGCGAGTTGCTCGACGACCTCGAGGCCGACGACGGCATTTCCGACGCGCCGCTGGTGCGGCTGGTGAACTCGATTATCTTCCAGGGCGCCGAGGATGGGGCGAGCGACATTCACTTCATGCCCGAGGAGGACGCGCTTGTCATTCGCTACAGAGTCGACGGTGTGTTGCGCGAGGTTCAGCGCGTTCCCCGGCGGATGGCCTCCGGCGTCACGACTCGCCTCAAGGTGCTGGCCAAGCTCGACATCGCCGAACGACGCAAGCCTCAGGACGGTCGAATTTCACTGAACGCCAAGACTGCGGGTCGGACGCTCGATATCCGTGTTGCCGTGCTGCCGACCGTCGAGGGCGAGGTCGTGGTTATGCGCCTGATCGACAAGTCGAAGAAGGCGCCGACGCTGGAGGGTCTGGGCCTGGCCGAGGACATGCACCAAGAACTGGAGCGCGCGATCAAGAAGCCGACCGGCGCCCTGCTCGTCACAGGACCGACCGGTTCCGGTAAGTCGACCACGCTCTACGCGGCGCTGCACATCGTCGCCCAGCCCGAGGTCAACGTCATCACCGTCGAGGATCCGGTCGAGTACCGGCTCCAGGGCATTAACCAGGTTCAGATCAACACCAAGGCCGGGCTCAGCTTTGCCGCCGTGCTGCGCTCGATCTTGCGTGCCGATCCAGACATCGTGATGGTGGGCGAGATTCGCGACTCAGAGACGGCCAAGATCTCGATCGAGGCCGCCCTCACCGGTCACATGGTGCTCTCGTCGCTGCACACCAACGACGCTCCGAGCGCGCTCACGCGTCTGAACGAGATGGGTGTCGAGCCTTTCCTCGCCAGTGCCGCCGTCACGGGCGTTCTGGCCCAGCGCCTGGCGCGAAAGCTGTGCACGAATTGCGCCGAGATGTACACGCCCAGCGTTGGCGAGATGATCGAGTCGAACGTTTCGCCCGACACCGCCGCTCAGCTCGACGGCATGGCCTTCTACCGCAAGGTCGGTTGCCCGCGCTGCAATCACACCGGCTACAAGGGCCGATTAGGAATCTTCGAATTCCTGAACATGTCCGACGAGCTAGCCGCCTTTGCCGCCGGAAAGCCCTCGCACGAGGAGCTGCGCTCGCGAGCGTTCGAGATGGGTATGCGCTCGATGTGGGACGACGGCATGGCTAAGGTGGCGCAGGGGTTGACGTCGATCGAGGAGCTGGCGCGTGTCGTCGCGACCTGATTCGGGCCGTTTGCCGAAGCCGTTTGTGACACTCGGTAGGAGGTTTTCCCCCGGCGGGGTAGAGTGTGCTTGTCAAGGTGCCCCGTCGAGTTGGGCGCCGTTGGATGCGGAGGCGTAACCGGTGCCGTTTCTTCGTCGTCGACAAGAGGATGAGCGCGACTATTCGGCCGCGGCTCCGTCCCCGCCCGCGCCAGAGCCGCCGCCTGTGCCCGATGTGCCGCCCGCGCTAGAGGTGCCGCCCGCGCCCGAGGTACAACCCGAGCCGGCCGTGGAGTCTCAGTTTCGGCCGATGGAGGGCGCGGACGAGATGCTCGACATGCCGCTCGGGACGCTCATCTTTCGGGCCGGTCTGATCGCTCCGCAGCAGCTCGAGGATGCGCTCGCCGAGGGACTGCGCAGCGGTAAGCGTCTGGGAGAGGTGCTGCTCGCGCGCGGCTGGCTGAGCGAGGAAGACCTCAGCCGCCTGCTGGCCGGGCAGAAAGGGCTGCCTTACGCCGATGTCGAGCGGATCGCGATCGATCGCGAGCTCGCACGGTCGATGAGCTACGAAGACTCGCGTCGCGAGATGGCGCTCCCGCTGGTGAACGAGTTCGGTGCCCCCGTGGTGGCCGTGTGCGATCCCGAGGAAGGGGTGATGGAGCGCGTGCGAGCCCAACTGGGGCCCGAGACCCGCTTCGTCATCGCCGCTCCGGGCGCGCTCACGCGTGTGATCGACGAGGTGCTCGGAGGCGCTGCGGCTCCGGCCTCGACGCTTCTGGTAACCCCCGCCGAGCCCGAGCCGCTTCTCATCGGGTCGGCGCCCATCGAGGAGCCTTCGGTCGAGGCGCCGCCTTCAGAGGCGCCCCCGGTCGCTCCCGAAGAGCCCGCGGCTACCCCGGCTCAGGGGGAAGAGGCGGCGAGCCAGGAGTACGTTCCGCTCATCACCGCGGGCGAGACCGATCACCCGACCTTCGATGCTGGTAACGAGGACTCTCCGCCTCCGCCATTCGGCGGCTCGCTCGAGCAGCTTCCTCCCGACGCGCAGATGGGCGAGTACGGCTACTTCGGCGACTCCTCGCTGCTGGAGGGAAATGCCTGGCAGCCGGGAGAGTCCGGCCCCGAAAGCTTCGAGCCCGCGCCCGAGACGGTAGTTCCCGACGCCGGGGAGTACGCGGCTCCCGAGCAGTCAATGGAGGGTGAGCCGCCTGCCGCCGAGAGCGGGGAGGAGACGTCCTTCGACACCGCCCAGGAGCCCGTTCCCGAGCCGGTGCCGAGCTACGAGGAGCCGCCTGCCGCCGAGAGCGGGGAGGAGACGTCCTTCGACACCGCC
>Ga0182021_10008520_pt1 | contig 12138 bp, 5 predicted proteins | sample 612E3MmetaG_FD_120493 | JGI IMG/M metagenome (GOLD analysis project Ga0182021, IMG submission 120493) | Permafrost microbial communities from Stordalen Mire, Sweden - 612E3M metaG (Illumina Assembly) | ecosystem: Environmental > Terrestrial > Soil > Wetlands > Permafrost | place: Sweden...
GAGTTTCTGAGCCTTATTCATCCGGATGACAGACTGGAACTGGAACTTCTTCTTTCTGATGCTGGCAAGGCATTGAAGGATTTTGAAACTGATTTCAGGGTCGTCGGGCAGGACGGCGCAGTGAGGTTCCTGACTGCAAGAGCAAAGACCATGATAAATGACTATGGTATTCCGGTTCGTCTCAACGGACTTGTCTGGGATATAACAGACCATAAACTTATGCAAATGGCTCTTCAGGAGAGCATACGCAAAACGAATTCCATAATAAATAACCTTAATGGGGCGGTTTTCAGATGCAAATGCGATGATGAGATGACTATGGAATTCATAAGTGAGGGTATAAAGGAATTGACAGGTTATCCTTCATGGGATTTCCTGATGAACCGTGTCAGATCTTTTTCCTCTTTGATCTGTGAGGGTGACAAAAAGAGAGTTCTGAAGGGCATCGAGAAAGCACTTAACGACAAAAAGACTTTCACTTTAGAATACAGAATAGTATCTGCAAATGGTGAAATCAGATGGATATGGGAGAGAGGCAGAGGTGTTTTTACCGGCGATAAAGCTATTGCCATTGAAGGCTTTTTTACGGATATAAGTGAAAAGAAAAAGTTTGAAGAGGAATTGAAAAGTTCACTTGAACAGCAACATCAGCTCACTCATTATATTGAAAAAGTAAGGGAGAATGAACGGGTAGTCATTTCCAGGGAACTGCATGATGATCTTGGACAGGCCCTTACAGCTGTCAGGATCGATCTTGGAACGATCAAACAAATTGTAACTGACAAAGAGGCAATTATTAGAATCAACAAAGTGTCTGAACTTGTCAGTGATACAATCAAAACTGTCCAGAGGCTAACTTCACAGTTAAGACCTCAGATCATCGATGACCTTGGTCTTGAGTCAGCGATTGAATGGTACACAAAGGAATATGAAGAAAGAAACAAGATCAGGATCATACTTGATCTGGATTCAGGGATCTCCATTTCACCTGAAGCTTCCCTTATAATATTCAGAGTGATGCAGGAAACGCTTACAAATATTGCACGACACTCAAAAGCAACGCAGGTTGATATCAACCTGACCCTGATAGATGATGATATAAAGTTCAGGATTTCCGATAACGGTATTGGTATATCTGAAGAGGAAATAAATTCAAACAAGTCATTTGGAATAATCAGTATGAGGGAGAGAGCTGATTCACTGGGAGGTATATTTAAAATTTATCGGGGAACGAAGTGTGGAACAATAATTGAACTTTTCTTTCCTATAACTAATTCAGAGAGCTATGAAAATTCTGATATGTGACGATCATAAAATCGTTCGCGACGGGCTCAGGCAGATTCTTAATCAATTGGAAGGGGTAACTTTGCTTGATGAAGCCAAGGATGGTAATGATGCCCTTGCAATTCTGAAAAGAGAGGTTTTCGATGTTGTTCTGCTGGACATTTCTCTTCCTGACGTAAGCGGACTCGATGTCCTTCACTCCATAAAAGCGATCTGGCCTTCAATAAATGTGCTGATGTTAAGCATGTTTCCACAGGAACAATATGCAATGCGGGCACTAAAACTCGGAGCATCCGGTTACCTGACAAAAGACACCGCCTCTGAAGAATTGCTGCTTGCTGTGAAAAAAGTGTCCGCAGGGGGAAAATATATCTCACAGTCACTTGCAGAAAGCATTGCTATCCATCTCGATAATAATTCTTCAAAACAAAAACACGAGTTGCTTTCAGGACGGGAGTTTGATATTATGATCAGGCTTGCGAACGGAAAATCGCTACAGGAAATCGGGAATGAACTTTTTATCTCGGTGAAAACTGTTAGTACATACAGGAGCAGGATCATGGAGAAAATGGAATTTAACAAAAATACGGAGCTTACAAGGTACTGTATGGGTAAAAACCTGATTTAAATATTCTTAATTTTCCCTTTCAACAATTATCTGATATATTAACTTACCTGTAAGAATTTTCCTACAAAATAAACATCATTTTACCTACAACAAATTGCTCTAAATCCTACAAGTTATGTTTAAGGCATCAGTTAATTTTGTGTTAATCAATTTAAAACGCTTTGATGAAAGTATTATTAGCTGATGATTCAGAACTAATTCTTGAGAGACTTAAGGAGATGCTAAGCAGTTATAAAATGATTGATATAGTCGGATCTTTAAAGAATGGAACTGACACACTTGATGCGTTACGGACATTGAAGCCTGATCTGGCAATAGTTGATATAAAAATGCCCGGATTGAGCGGGCTGGAAGTTTTACAAAGGATCCGTAAAGAGGACAAGACAATAAAGATCATAATACTCACTTTTTATTCCTCCGATTATTACCGTAGTATAGCTCTAAAGGCCGGCGCTGATTATTTCTTTAATAAAGTTGATGAATTCCAGGAGGTGGCTCTTGTGGTGGCAGGAATGCTTCTGAAGGAATAATAGCTGGCAGAATCTTTCTTAATTATCATATCTGAGGTTATTCAATGAATTATTCTGTTGGTATAATACCATCAGTAGGGTTTATTGGCCTCAACACTCAGCCAATGAACATGTTACTGAATTGAATCATTTTTCAGGTATTAATTCCGGTTTCTGGTTTTCTTTGACTATTGCATGGTTTTTTTTGATTAACGGCTTATCAAAATCAATTTAATATCTTAATTTTAGAGGTCTTTTTTAAATAAGAAGATGCTGAACCTGACATATTTGAACTTCAGATTAAGACTTTTAAATACAGGACTCAATATTTTTGACGAACAAAAAAAAATTATTCGGCTGAATTTAATTATGAAGCTATTTGTTAACTATGTAAACCTCAATCATTCAATTTACTTCAGTCACTTAATTAATCAAGATTATATTTAAATTAAATCAAACCTTATCTCCGAATGCTTATGAAATCAAATTCTACTCAATCAAAAATTCACTTGCAGGGTTATGGCGGCAACAAGTTGCAGAGCCTTAAAGGTACGACCCGTGTGAATACTCTCAAACATCAGAAATTTCAATTGTCTGTAAAGACTATAGCGATGATGCTGGTTTTCCTGTTTTCTGTATCAATTGTACAGGCACAAATTACGAGTACAGCAACAGGTGGAACCTGGGCAACCGGTTCAACCTGGGTTGGCGGTGTTGTACCAACAACAGGTCAAAACGTTGTGATTGCCACTACAGGTGCCAATTCTGTGAGCATAGCTGCAAACCTGACTCAGACCGGGTCGGTGACTGTAAATAATGGTGCCACCCTTAACATGACAACAACTGGAGTTACAATTAGTCTGGGTGCATTAACTATTAACAGTGGAGGTACAGCAACTGTGTATCGTGATTTCACTGTGACAGGTGCTACTTCAATATCAGGTACAATTAACTTCGGTTCAACCAGCACTTCTAATCGTACAATGACATTCACTGGTGATGTAACACTCAATAGTGGCGCTGTTTGGAATGAAACGACTACGGGTGCTGTTGCAGATTTTTCCTTTGCTGGTAATCTGACGAACAACGCAACAACTTTTACTGCCCAGAATAATGCAGCAGCGGTTCATACTTTTACTGGTTCAGCTAAAACCCTCAGTGGGACAACTATAACCGCAATTCCATACTTAACAATTAATGGAACAACTACAAACAACGGAACTCTGACAGTTGCTGCAATTCTTGCGGGATCGAGCACCCTTACGAATGGAGCAACAGGTACTCTAAATATAGGTGGTACCTCCCCAATTACCGGGCTTACTGCTACAGCGGTTGGAAATACAGTGAATTATAGCGGAGCAGCTCAAACAGTTAAGGGTACTGCTTATAATAACCTTACACTTTCCGGTAGTGGTACAAAAACTGTAGCGGCATCAACAGTAGTTTCAGGAAATCTTACAATAAGTGGTACAGCAGTGGCAAGCCTTACAGGAACAGCTAATACGGCAAATGCCCTCTTCTTCGGAGCAACACAGCAGGTATCAGGTACCTGGGGATCAACCAGTTCAACAGCTGCCCATACAAATAACACAACCTTTTCAGGTACCGGACTGGTGACTGTTGCCTCTTCTACTGGTCCTGTTCTGGGTATTACGGGAACAACTGCCCATGGAAGTTCATGTGTTGGCATTGCTGCTACACCAATAACCTACACAATTACAAATACCGGTACTACTGCAACCGGTGTTACAGTTACTTCAAATAATCCGCAATTTGTAGTGAGCGCAGCACCAACTACCGTTGCAGGTGGCGGAACTGCTACTTATGTAGTTACTTTTACACCAAGTGGCAGCGGCGCTCAAAATGCCACTATTACAGTGGCTAGTACAACACCCGGGAGCAACTCCCCTACAAGCTCATTAACAGGATCCGGTAACGCACTGCCAACAATCACTGGTACTCTCGGTGTTTGCGTTGGATTAACCACACAATTGACCGGGTCAGCTTCTCCGGCAGCATCAACTCCATGGGTTTCTGCAAATCCCAGTGTTGCTACTATAAGCAGTTTAGGTTTGGTCACAGCAGTGTCTGCAGGTACGTGTGTAATAACTTATACCAATAATAACGGATGCAGTATTAATGCTACTGTAACTGTAAATGCACTTCCAACAATCACCGGTAATCTAGGCGCATGCGTTGGATCAACCACACAACTGACCGGGTCAGGTACTCCTGCAGGTTCCACTCCATGGGTTTCTGCATCAACAGGTGTTGCTACTATAAGTAATACAGGTTTAGTAACGGGAGTATCTGTTGGTTCAAGTGTAATAACTTATACCAATAATAATGGATGCAGTATTACTGCAACTGTAACGGTTCAAAATGTAATCGCTGCACCGGTAATAACAACTTCTCCTATATGTGCCGGAACCACAACAGTAAGCGGAACCAGCGTAATCGGTGCTTCGATTATTGTATATAAAGCCGGATCTGTTGTTGTCGGAACTGCGACAGCAAACGGAAGCGGCGTCTGGATAGCAACGGTATCTGCTCTGGCAACAGCTGATGTGGTTACTGCCACAGCCAGTGTTGGTGGCGGTTGTCTGAGTGTTCCATCTGCATCAGTAACGGTACAGAGTGTAACCAATGCTCCCGTAATCTCCTCACCGATATGTGCAGGGACCACTACAGTAAGTGGAACAAGCGAGAACAATGCAGTAATTAATGTTTTTAAAGCCGGGTCAACTTTTGTTGGAACTACTACAGCGAATGGTGCCGGAGCATGGACTGCAACAGTATCTGTAATGACTGCCGCTGATGTAATTACCGCAACAGCAAGTGTTGGTGGTAAATGTTTGAGTGCAGCTTCCACACCCGTAACAGTTCTAAGTGTTACCAATACTCCGGTAATTACATCCACATCGTTATGTCCGGGAGCAACCACAGTAAGCGGAACCAGCGAGAACGGAGCTTCGATTACCGTATATACCGCCGGAACGAATGTTGTCGGCACAGCAGTTGCAAACGGAAGCGGAGTATGGACAGCTACAGTATCTGCACTTGCCTCTGCCAATGTTGTTACCGCGACTGCTACTGTTGGTGGCAAATGTGTAAGCGTTGCTTCATCATCTGTGATAGTAAATGCAGCTCCTACACCTTCCTTCACATCTCAACCCGGAGTAAGCTCATGTATTGGAGTTAATGTAACATATACTACACAGCCGGGTATGTCCAATTATGTATGGGGTTTCCCTGGTGTACTAAATACTGATTACAGTATTACTTCGGGAGGAACAAGTAACGATAATACTGTTACATTAAGATTTCTTACAACCGGCAGTAAGACTGTTACTGTTTATTATACAAATGGCAATGGTTGTACCGCTGCTTCAGCCACCTCATCAACGCCCACAAACATTAATACTTTACCTGTGATAACTTATACAGCGCAGGCAGCACCCAACGTTTGTCTTGGTGTTGACGTTACTTATACGACTCAATCCGGAATGACAGGTTATACCTGGGTAATTCCCGGACAGGTGTTGAATACAGATTACAGTATCACTTCCGGAGGTACCACAGCTGACAACAGCATTACGTTGAAATACCTTACTCCAGGTATCAAGTATGTTACCGTTAATTACATTAATTTAAATGGTTGTATGGCAGCTTCCCCTGCTCCGTCATTATCAACCACTGCCAATTCTTTACCAACAGTTACTTTTACAAGCACGCCGACCGGTTCTTGTGTTGGTGTTGATGTAACATATACCACTCAGGCCGGAATGTCGACCTATTTATGGACTGTTCCGGGAACTTTAGGTGTAGATTATACCATATCATCAGGTAGCATTGGCACAACAAGTAATACTGTTACATTGAATTATATGACTACCGGAATAAAGACAGTTACTGTTAATTACACCAACGGCAGTGGTTGCACAGCAGCTACGGCAACCTCATCTACCATAACAGTCAGTACTTTACCGGCTATTAGTCTGACAGTCCGCGGATCAGCATCAATCTGCTCAGGAACAGGAACAAATATCACTGTAGACGGATCAGTAATTGGCACCAATTACCAGTTGAGAAATAACAATGGTAATGCTCCTGTCGGGAGCGGTATCCCCGGAAATGGCGGAACTATCTACCTGCCTACCGGGCCATTAACAACCGGTACAACATTTAATGTATTGGCAACCCTCGGTTCATGTTCAGCTCAATTAAGTGACATCTCTGAAATAATTATAAGTCCATTACCGGCTCTTAATCTGGCTGTTGGCGGAACAGGTTCAATATGTTCCGGCTCAGGTTCCTTTATTACGATCGGTGCATCTGTTATAGGCACCAGCTACCAGTTAAGAAACAACAATGCAAATGAACCTGTAGGGTCAGCATTAGCAGGTACTGGCAGCACAATTTCCTTGCCGACAGGAAACCTTGTTGCTACTACAACATTCAATGTACTGGCTACACTTGGATCTTGTTCAGCACAATTGACCAATACGGCAGTTGTGACTATAAGTCCGCTACCTGCAATTAACCTGATTGTTGGTGGTGCAGGTTCTATTAATACCGGACAGGAGACAAACATTACAGTAGCCGGATCAGTGATCGGTACAAATTATCAGTTAAGGAACAGCAGCAATTCGAATGAACTTATAGGATCTGCTGTTGGAGGAACCGGGGGGACAATTAATTTACCAACAGGTGCCCTTACTCAGACTACCACTTATAATATTCTGGCAACTCTTGGTTCCTGTGCAGCTCAACTTACAAATACTGTAGTTGTAACTGTAGGTCCAACAGGTATCGATGATATTAAGGACAACACTGGGTTAAGGCTTAAAAACCATCCAAACCCATTTGGCGGAAATACTACAATAAGCTACACATTGCCAGCTGATGGCCGTGTGAAACTTGTCATCCGCAGTCTGACCGGACAGATAGTAAAAACCGTTGTTAATGAGATCGAAACACAAGGCGATTACACACTTAACATTGATCTCAGCAACCTTCAGTCAGGAATTTACATGGCTACTATTAGTCTTCAGAAAGATGGGAAAGAGGTGTTAAAGACAATAAGACTTGTAAAGGGGAACAACTAATAAAAAGTTGTTAAGAATATAGATTAACACTAAACCCCGTAAGTCCAATACGATTTTACGGTGGATGCGACGATCTCTGAACATAAAACGTTTTGTCCGGAATATACCCCGGGCAAAACGTTTTTAAATTTTTCCACTTCCGTGATTATTTTTATGGTTCCGGGTTTTGTTTAATGCCATATCTCAACCTATATTCGGATTATACTTTCTGTTGTAAGATTTTTCCTACAATTAAATAGTCTTTTTCCTACATCTTATTAATCCAAAATCTGACAATACATTCTGTGATTTGAATTATTTTTGTATATGAAAGTATCATAACTTAAATTATGATTGATGTCGCTATTAATATTGGAACATTTTTGAAAAAATTCCAAAGTTGATTAATAATTTTATATTGTTTGTAAAATCTTTAAATCAGATAAACAATTAATTACAGGTTACTGATAAATATCATTTAAAAATTATTTTTAATAAATTCCAGACGCTTATGAAATCAAATTCTACTCAGACTAAAATTCACTTGCAAGGATATGGCGGCAACAAGTTGCTGAACCTGGCAGGTATTTACCGCTTTGATCCATTAAACATCCTGGGTACTAAGGCGAAGACTCTGTTGATGTTAATATGTTTATTCATTTTAAGCACCTCTCAGATGTTTGCACAAATTGCGCTGCGGGGTACTGCAACAACCGGAACTGCAACCGGCACAAGTCTAACAGTTGCAAAACCAACCGGTGTTGCTGCAGGAGACATAATGATTGTTAATATTGCCCAGCTTGGCAATAATACAACTGATCCGGTCTTAGCAGGCTGGACGGTGATTGATGGAGCAAGTTTAGCCGGTGGAACAGCCAGGCTGGGTGCAGTTCTGTCTAAAGTGGCAACAGGAGCGGAAGGAGCAAGCTATACGTTTACATTAGGTACAGGAACAACATCTGCTACCGGTGCAATTGTTGCTTTTTCAGGTGTCGACGGTACTACACCTTTTGATGTCGCCTCCGGAACAATTTCAGTATCTGCTATAGGTACCACAGCAGTGACAGCAACTTCTAAAACAACTGTAACTGCCAATGATGCAATAATTATGTTTGGTATGGCTGCTGCCAGTTCACCAACCTGGTCAGGATGGACCACTACATCACCCGGTGCACTTACCGAACTATATGATGCCAGGGAAGGAGCCAACACCACCGTGGGAGCAGCCTGGGCACTTAAGACAACTGCCGGAGCCACAGGAGCCGGTTCAGCAACACTTTCAACTGCAGAACGAAATGGTGGGATTCTTATTGCACTCAGACGTGCAGCTGTTACTCCCGTATTATCCGCCGGAACTATAATACCTTTTAGTGCTCAGTGTATAAATAATTTCTATGGTCCAAATTCATTTACCATAACCGGTACAAACCTTACTGCAGCTAATGTCACAGTGGCTGCATTAGCCGGATTTACCTATTCAACTACAGTCGGAGGAACATATACTACTACATTATCATTAACTCAACCGGGGGGAGCATATTCTCAGGCTATTTATGTCAGATTTACTCCGATAGCAGTTCAGGATTACAGTGGAAATATATCTGTTGGTGGCGGTGGTGCAACTTCTATTAACGTTGCAGTTTCAGGCAGTGGAGTAAATACCGCTCCTACTGTAACTGCAGGTGCTGCAAGCGGGATAACAACTACAACAGCTACAGTGCCGGGTACAATTTCTGCAACCGGATGTACTGCCATAACAGTTTATGGTGTTGAGTATAGTACTACAAACAGCTTTGCTAACGGTACAGGAACTCCTGTGGCAGGATCAAATTTAGCTGCCGGTGCTTTTTCAGTTCCACTTTCAGGTTTAACCCAGGGCACGATATATTATTTTCATACTTATGCCACGAATGGAGGAGGTACCGCTTACAGTACACAGGGAACTTTTACTACGTCAGCTCCTGGACCCTCGCTGTCGGGCAGCTCTTTGAGTGCTTTTGGTGCACAATGTACAAATAGTGTTAATGGTCCGAATTCATTTATTATAACCGGCACAAACCTTACTGCAGCTAATGTTACAGTGGGGGCATTGGCAGGATATACCTATTCAACCACTTCCGGAGGTACATATACTACTACATTATCATTAACTCAGCCTGGTGGTTCCTATTCTCAACAGATATATGTAACATTTACCCCGATAGCAGTTCAGAATTACAGTGGTAATATACCTGTCGGCGGCGGAGGAGCAAGCTCTGTTAATGTTGCAGCCTCAGGCAGTGGTGTAAATACATCTCCTACAGTAACTGCAGGTGCAGCAACAGGCATCACTCTTACAGCAGCAACAGTACCCGGAACGATAACTGTTACCGGATGTACCGCAGTAACCGGTTATGGTGTTGAATATAGTACTATAAACGGATTTATCAATGGGAATGGAATTCAGGCCGCAGGATCAAATTTAGCAGCAGGAGTTTTTTCAGTTGCACTTTCAGGTTTAACCCAGGGAACAATTTATTATTATCATACTTATGCCACAAATGGAGGCGGTACGTCTTACAGTACCCAGGGTACATTTACAACAACAGCTGCTTCGGCTACATTGATAGCCGGAACTTTGACTGCTTTTGGTGCCCAGAACATAAATAGTACCTATGGTCCCAATACATTTACAATAACCGGAACAAACCTTACAACAGCTAACGTTACAGTAGGTGCTTTGGCCGGATTTACCTATTCAACCACTTCCGGAGGTACATATACAACTTCATTGTCATTAGCTCAACCAGGTGGATCGTATTCTCAGACGATATATGTCAGATTCACTCCGACAGCAATTCAGGATTATAGCGGCAATATACCTGTAGGCGGCGGCGGAGCAAGTTCCATTGATGTTGCAGCCTCAGGAAGCGGAGTAGGCAGTGCCCCAATCCTGACAATTACAGGAGTTACTAATCATGGAACTTCATGTGTCGGGGTCGCAGCTACACCAATAGTTTATACAATTACAAATACAGGGGGCAGCGCAGCCCTGGATGTTACGGTTACTTCTAATGCAACTGTGCAGTTTGCAGTAAGTGGCGCACCCACCACAATTGCCGGCAACGGAGGAACAGCAACATATACGGTTACATTTACGCCGGGTACCGCTGGTGCCAAGACTGCAGTTATTAATGTTTATACTTCGACTCCCGGAAGTAATTATCCAACCAGTAATTTGACAGGGACAGGTATTGCAGGAGTAGCAGGTTTAACCAGCAGTGATGCGGATAACATAATCTGTGCAGATACTCCCATTACTTTCACAGCAACCGGAGGAACTTCCTATGAGTTCTTTGTAAATGCTGTCAGTCAGGGTGCAGCAAGTGCTACAGCGACATTTACAACCAGCGCATTGACCGACCAGCAGGTTGTTACTGTCAGGGCGACCAATGCAAGTGGTTGCAGTGCAATCAGCACAGGAATTACCACAACTGTCAATGCACTGCCTGCAGCTCCGGAGATCTCCGGAATTACAGCAGTAAATGTTGGTTCAATAACTCTTTTAGGTAGCCCCATAGCAAACGGAGTCTGGACAAGTTCCGACCCGACTAAGGCAACAGTTGATCCTGCATCAGGTGAAGTAGCAGGTATCGCTGTAGGGACATCAACAATTACCTATACAATCTCAAATAGCAATAATTGTACAAATTTTGCAACTGTTATTGTAACGGTCTCTGAAGCAACAGGTATCGATGATATTAAGGATAATGGCGGGTTGATGTTTAAAAATCATCCGAACCCATTCAGCGGAAATACAACTTTAAACTACACGTTGCCTTCAGATGGCCATGTTACAATTACTATCCGCAATCTTGCAGGGCAGGTAGTGAAAACTATTGTAAATGAGGTTGAAACACAAGGAGATTATACATCTAACATCGATTTGGGTGAACTCAGATCAGGAGTTTACTTCGCAACTCTCAGCCTGAAGAAAGATGGTAAAGAGGTGATAAAAACTATAAGGATTGTAAAAGGAAACTAATTAAAAGGGTGATATTCTATGTTTTCTGATAAATATTGAATCTGATCACCATGTGCTGAGCTTAAATCGTTTTGTCCGGAATAACATCCGGGCAGAACGATTTTTTTTGTAGTCCTTTTCCTACATTTATTCTCTACTAATTCTGACAGATCAAAGTTTTGAAAAACTTTATTTTTGTATTGCATAAACAAAAGTCCGGAATGAGTGTTTTATTACAGGGAGAATCAGTTTTATTCCCGAAAGAATGCACGAAGAGCTAAAGATTAACAAACTGAATGTAATTCAGAGCGGATTCGGTTACTACATAAATAAGATCGTTGATTTTAATGAGGTCTCGTTACAAGAGGATGGAATGTTATTTTTTGTCTGAATTTAATGAAGAAGAATATTTAGTTTGAAGTATGATACTTTTTTTTGTTTCGAAAGAGATGATGATAAATATTAAGGTTCATAATATCAGAAACAAAGGGTTAAAATATGAAAAAATACTTTGAAAGTGAACTAAGGAATAGCCTAACTTCCAGAAATATCCAGAACCGGTCAGATGAGTGTACTGACAAATCATACAGCAGGATACATACCTATGTGAAGATGTTTGGTTCCGGC
>Ga0182021_10008521_pt1 | contig 12137 bp, 11 predicted proteins | sample 612E3MmetaG_FD_120493 | JGI IMG/M metagenome (GOLD analysis project Ga0182021, IMG submission 120493) | Permafrost microbial communities from Stordalen Mire, Sweden - 612E3M metaG (Illumina Assembly) | ecosystem: Environmental > Terrestrial > Soil > Wetlands > Permafrost | place: Sweden...
AAGTTTACGCCGCCGGTGCGCTTCGCTCAGAAGTTGAAGTTGGATAAATTGGCGGGATTGTTCTTCGGCTGGATTCCGCCGCTGAAAGATTTGTTCCAACTCGCGCCGCAGCTGCCCAAGCCGTTGTGGAATGACCTAAACAAACCTTTAGGGTCTCCACAGACCCTAAAGGTTTCTACCTATCGCGTGGGCTACTTCCTAGGCTGCGTGATGAACGTGGTCTTTGCCGATGCCAGCCGCGCCACGGTGAAATTGCTGGAGCATTACAGCTGCGCAGTGGTTACGCCCGCCGATCAGATGTGCTGCGGCGCGCCGCAAGACGATCAGGGCCTGAAGGACGCGATGCGCAAGATGGCTAAGCGCAACATCGAGGCGTTTGAGAAGCTGGGCGACCTCGACGCGATTGTAGCGGATTGTGCGGCGTGCAGCGGTTTTCTCAAGGAATATCGCCACGTCTTCCACGACGATCCCGTGTGGGCCGCGAGAGCCGATCGGTTTGCGAGCAAGGTGCGCGATATCACCGAATGGCTCGATCAGATCATGCCTGCGGAGTTGCCGGCTAAAGCCTCGACTCCAAAATCGATCACCTATCACGAGCCGTGCCATCTCGCCAATGTGCAGGGCGTGCGCAGGCAGCCGCGCGCCCTCCTCGCGCGCTTGAAGAATAAGGGCGTGGATGTGCGCGAACTCGACGATCCCACGCGCTGCTGCGGCAGCGCCGGCATCTACAACCTCACGCATCCGGCCATGTCGAAGGACTTGCTGGATCGCAAGATGGACGATGTGGCGGCCACCGGCGCCGAGGTGGTCGTCAGCGCGAATCCCGGTTGTTTGCTACAATTGGAATGGGGAGCGAAACGGGCAGGCTCATCTGTGAAAGTCAAACATGTAGCGCAAGTTTTGTTAGAGGCAATTGAAGACTAACGTATTGCGTAGTGCGTGTTGCGTAGCGGGAGCAGTATGACGATAAACGGAATACGAAATCCGCACTACGAGGAGACAACATGGAAGTCCCAGTGACAACTGAACAACCCGCACTGATTCAACCGGCGCACAAGGTCGTCGGCGTGCGGTTTATGCCGGTGGGTAAGATTTATCATTTCGATGCGACGCGCATCCCGGATGTGCGCGTGGCCGATTGGGTGGTGGTGACGACGGCGCGCGGCAAGCAGCTGGGGCAGGTGGCGGCGCTCAATCCCGCCAAACACAACGCCGCCGACGGGCCGTTGAAGTCGATCGAGCGGCTGGCGACCAACCGCGATCTGGCTTTGAAGAAATACTGGGAAACGCAGGAAGTGGCGGCGATGGTGTTGGGCCGCGAGAAGACCAAGGCGCTGAATCTACCCCTGCGGATCATCAAGGCCGAATACACGTTTGACGGACAGCGCCTGGCGTTTTTGTTTGTGGTGGAAGAAGGCAACGAAAACGTCGACGTCGATCTGCTGCGCGCCGAGCTGCAACCCCAGTTCCGGGCCAAGGTCGAGATGCGCCTCACGGGTCCGCGGGATGCCGCCAAGATCATCGGCGGGGCCGGGGCCTGTGGCATGACCGAACGCTGCTGCGCCAAGTTCCTCACCGAGTTCAGTCCCGTTTCCGTGAAGATGGCGAAGGAGCAGGGGCTGTCGCTCAATCCGCAGGACATCACCGGCATGTGCGGCCGGTTGCGCTGTTGTTTGATCTATGAATACGAGCAGTATGTGGAGGCGCGCAAGCAGCTGCCCAAGCGCAACAAAGAAGTCAGCACACCTCTGGGCACCGGCCGGGTGCTCGATGTGTTGCCGTTGAAAGATGCCGTGCTGGTCCTGATCGGCGAAACGGTGCACGAGGTGACGCGCGAGAATCTGCAACCGGTGGCTGAACTTGAAGCCTTGCAAAAGAAAGTAGAAGAGCCGTGCAGCGGCGATCACGGCTGCAATTGTGGTGTGCATAAGACCACGGGTGGCAAGAAGAAAAAGAATAGACCGCCATCGTCGCAGAAGGAGCCAGATCATCAAAGCCCAACTCCTGAATGAGCTGCGCGCGGCCATCGGCGCCGACGCAGTCGCTACCGATCCCGCTAGTTTGACTGCATACGCATACGACGGCACGTGGGCCGAGCAACGCCCGGCCGTCGTTTTGCATCCCACCACCACCGAGCAAGTGAGCGCGGCTTTGCGCATCGCCGATCGGGAGCGCATCCCGATCGTGCCGCGTGGATCTGCCACGGGCCTGGCCGGCGGCTCCGTGCCGCTCGAAGGATCGATCTGTCTCAATCTGGCGCGGATGAACCGCATCCTGTCGATCTCGGCGCCTGACTCGATCGTGATGACGCAGCCCGGCGTGATTACGGCGACGCTGCAGAAAGCGGTGGAAGCGCAGGGCCTGTTTTATCCGCCTGATCCCGCTTCATTGAATATGTGCACCATCGGCGGCAATGTCAGCACCAATGCGGGCGGGCCGCGCTGTTTGAAATACGGCGTCACCGGCGATTACGTGCTGGGTCTGGAAGTCGCGCTGCCCGGCGGCAAAGTGATGCGCACCGGCGGCCGCACGATCAAGAATGTGTCCGGCTATAACTTAACGCAATTGATCGTCGGATCAGAAGGAACGCTGGGGGTCGTCACCGAGATGACCTTGCAGCTGATCCCCAAACCGATCGCACAGACGACAGCCCTGGCGTCCTTTACCAGACTGCCCGATGCGTGTGAAGCGGTCGGCAAGATTCTATCCTCCGGCATCACACCGTTGGTCACGGAGATCATGGATCACGATGTGATGCGCGCTATCGATAGCCTCATCCGCAGCCGGGGACAGACGCCAACGTTTTCACTTGAGGCGGAGGCGCTGCTGCTCGTCGCGGTGGATGGTGATACGAATGCGGTAGAACACGACATCGAAGTGATTGCGGAGGTGCTGCGCCTGTCCGGCGCGACGGATGTGCAGCGCGCACGTACCAATGAAGAAGCCGAGGCGCTGTGGGAGATTCGACGGTCGGTGTCGCCGGCCATCATCCGCCTGGGTAATTCGCGCTTCGGCGAAGACATCGTCGTGCCGCGCGGACGGATTCCGCAGATGGTGGCGCTGGTCAAGCAGATCGCCAAGAAGTACGACTTGACGATCGCGGTCTTTGGTCACATCGGCGACGGGAACCTGCACCCCAACATCGTCTGCGATCGGCGTGACGCGGAAATGATGAAGCGCGTCGAAGCGGCCTCGCATGCCATCTTCGATGCAGCGATTGAGTTGGGCGGGGCGATCAGTGGCGAGCACGGCATCGGCCTGTTGAAGACGGGTTACGTGCCCAAGAGCGTCGATCCGGTCGCGCTGGAGATGATGCGGCAAGTGAAGAAGTTGTTCGATCCGAATAACATCATGAATCCGGGAAAGAAGATCGGCGTTCGAGACGCAGTTACATGGTGACAAGATGACAAGGTGATCACTTGATGAATCAGCAATCAGAAATCTACAATCTAAAATCGGAGGCCAGTGCGCTTCAAGCACAGTTGGTGCTTTGGCGGCGCGACTTTCACCGGCATCCTGAGTGGGGCTTTCAGGAGTTTCGAACGTCGAGCATTGTCGCCAGGCATTTATCCTCACTGGGGATGGAAGTGCAAACGGGCGTGGGGAAAACGGGTGTCATCGGATTGCTGGAAGGATCGCAGCCCGGCCCAGTGGTGATGCTGCGCTTCGACATGGACGCGCTGCCCATTCAAGAGGCGAATCAGACTGACTACGTTTCGCAGACGCCCGGCGTGATGCACGCCTGCGGTCACGATGCCCACACGGCGATCGGCATGGGTATCGCGCAGCTCATGGCGCAGCATCGGGATGAATTGAAGGGGACGTTGAAGTTCGTGTTTCAACCCGGCGAAGAAGGTTGCGGTGGGGCATTGGCGATGATCAAGGATCGCGTCCTGGAAGACCCTAAGCCGGAAATCGCGCTGGGCTTGCACGTGTGGAACGATCAGCGCGTGGGTCTCGTCGCCGCCGGTTCGGGTGGGGTAATGGCCGCGGCGGACATTTTCACCATCAAGGTGCAGGGCAAAGGCGGGCATGGCGCACAGCCGCATCTGTGTATCGATGCCGTGTTGATCGCGTCACAAATCGTCGTGGCCTTGCAGAGCGTCGTGGCGCGCAACGTGAATCCGCGTCAAACGGCAGTGGTCACTGTTGGAACGATCCACTCGGGTACGGCGTTTAACATCATTGCCGACACCGCCGAATTGACCGGCACCATCCGCACCTTCGATGCGCTCGTGCGCGAGGACATCGTTCGCCGCATAACCGACATCGTCGAGAATACCGCGCGGGCGTTGGGGGGCGGCGCGACGATCGAGGTCAAGGCGATCTCGCCCGCGACGATCAACGATGATCGCGCGGCGCAGTTCGTGCGTGAGATAGCGATCGAGGTGTTGGGCGCCGAGCGCGTCACTGCCGATCAATTCACCATGACGGCGGAAGATATGAGCGAGTTTCTCAATCGCGTGCCGGGCTGCTTCTTCTTCATCGGTTCGGCGAATGCCGAGAAGGGCCTGAACGCGGCCCATCACAATCCGCACTTTGATATTGACGAGGAGGTGCTGCCGCTGGGCGTAGCGGTGCTGGCGACGGCGGTGTGGCGATACTTGGGCGGGAAGACTACAACGAATTGAGAATGGAACGAATTTGTGGCTGATGCGGTTCGCTGTTAGGTTCGACTATGACGCAGCTCATTCACCCTGAACTCAGTTATGCGGTGCGCGGTGTGCTGTTGCACGTTTACAATTCGCTTGGGCCGATGTTGAAAGAAGCGTATTATGAGCAAGCGATTGCCATTGGGTTGGAGAAGCGTGGTGTCCGCTGTGAGACGCAGAAGCAGTTTGAAGTGTATGATGATTGAATTACGCCGCAGCAAGTTAAACTACCAATACATCAAACACTTGCCCGTCGAATATGATGGACAGCTATTGGGACAACAGGATGCGCGGCTGATTCTCATTGAGGACAAAATCCTGGCGGCAGTCTACGCCTTGCGTGATTCCGATGAGTCTCTAGTCGAACAACTGAAAGATCGCATGCGCCGTCTGGACGTAAGCCTCGGCATGTTAGCCAATTTTCATGATACGCGCTTATCAGTCATACCGGTCAGGCTGAAATAGAATTCGTTGTTTTCTAAATTCGTTGTAGCCTTCTGGAGCCCTATGAACCCTCAACTGCAGGAACTCAAAACTCGCCTTCTCGAAGTCAACGATCTCAATTCGGCGAATGCCCTGCTAAGTTGGGATCAATCCACCTACATGCCGTCCGGCGGAGCGCCGGCGCGCGGCCGCCAGATGGCGACGCTGGCGCGTCTGGCGCACGAGAAATTCACCGATCCCGCCGTGGGCAAGCTGCTCGACGAGCTGCGACCTTACGCAGAAAGTTTGCCCTACGACTCGGATGATGCGAGCCTGATCCGCGTGACGCGCCGCGAGTACGAGCGGGCGACTAAGATTCCCGCGGAGTTTGTCGCGCGGCTCAACGAGCATCAGGCCGAATCGTATCAAGTGTGGACAGAAGCGCGCCCGGCGAATGACTTCAAACGCGTGCAGCCGTACCTGGAAAAGACGCTCGATCTGAGCCGCCAACTGGCTAATTACTTTACCGGTTACGAACACATCGCTGATCCGCTAATCGATTTTTCCGACGAGGGCATGAAAGTCTCCACGCTGCGACCGTTATTTGCCGAACTACGGGCGCAGCTCGTGCCGATCGTGCAGGCGATTACGGCGCAGCCCGCCGCCGATGATGCTTGCCTCAAGCAGAATTATCCTGAAGCGCAGCAGTTGGCTTTCGGTCAGGAAGTCATCAAGGCGTTGGGCTACGACTTCAATCGCGGACGACAGGACAAGACGCATCATCCGTTCATGACCAAGTTCTCGCTGGGCGATGTGCGTATTACCACGCGCGTCAAAGAGCGCGACCTGAGCGATGCGCTGTTTAGCACGATACACGAGGCCGGTCATGCCATGTACGAGCAGGGTATCCGCATGGATTTTGAAGGGACACCGCTGGCAGGTGGTACATCATCGGGCGTGCACGAGAGCCAGTCGCGCACGTGGGAGAATCTCGTCGGGCGCAGCCAGGATTTCTGGATGTTCTTCTATCCCAGGATTCAGGCGGCGTTCCCCGAGCAGCTCACAGGCGTGTCGTTCGAGACGTTCTGTCGCGCCATCAACAAAGTCGAGCGATCGTTGATTCGCACCGATGCTGACGAAGTCACCTACAACCTGCACGTGATGATTCGCTTCGATTTTGAGATCGCACTGTTGGAAGGGAACCTGGCAATGCGCGATCTTCCGGAAGCATGGCACGCGCGCTATCAATCCGATCTGGGTTTGCGCGCGCCCGATGATCGCGATGGCGTGCTGCAAGACGTGCACTGGTATGGCGGCATCATCGGCGGTTCGTTTCAGGGCTACACGCTAGGCAATGTGATCAGCGCGCAGTTCTTTCAATCGGCGCTCAAGGCGCAGCCGGGTATTCCCACTCAAATGCGCGCCGGCCATTTCGATGCGCTGCGGGGGTGGTTGACCGAGAACGTCTATCAGCACGGCAGTAAATTCACGGCGAATGAAATCATTCAACGCGCCACTGGCCGGCCGTTGAGCATCGAGCCGTACATCCGCTATCTGCGCACGAAGTACAGAGAGCTGTACCAACTATGACACAAACGGGCCCTTTGCAATGGCGCACGGGCGCGGGCTGGCTGGTTCTGTTCGGCGGTGGGCGCTGGGAAGAAAACGAAACAATCCATTCACAGGCGATCTCGGCGATTACCGACGAGTCGCCGATTGCCTTCCTGCCGGCGGCGGATCCCGATCCGACGGTGGGTGAAGCGTTCCTTTCGTTCTATGCTGATCTGGGCGCGCCGCACGGTTACGTGGTGCCCATTCACGATCAACGCTCGGCGTCTGATCCGGCCAATTATCGGCGGCTGGCGAATGCGAGCCTGATCTACATCGGCGGCGGCAGCACACAGCGTTTGATCGAAGCGGTGGAGGGCACGCCCGTCATCGAGGCGATTGCGACGGCGTTCGACGGCGGCGCGGTAATCGTGGGCGCGGGCACGAGCGCGATGTTGTTGGGCAAATGGGGCATCGGGCACAGCAGAATCTATCCCGGCTGGGGCTGGGTGTCCGACGCGTTGATCACGCCGCAGTACACCGATGAAAGTGTGGCAGTGGTGCGTGCCGCTTTGCAGCGTTACCCCGAAGCAATTTCGCTGGGTATTCCCTCCGAAGTTGCGTTAGCTTTAGGCCCTGAAGGCGAAGTGGCGACGTGGACGGATACCGATCAGCAAGTGACCGCTACGTTCGGCGCGAAATTCGGACGATGACTCATAACCGCTTTTTCCCCCTCCTGATGTGCGCGGCATTATTACTGGCCTTTTTTGCTTTGTGGACGGGGAATTTAGGCCACGCTGAACTCACCGAAGAAGAAGCCTTTGTCGATATTCTAGCGAGCAAGTCGACGGGCGAGATATTGCAGCATCTGAATACCGATGAACCTCACCCGCCCCTCTACTACCTCATTGTCCATGCCTGGAACTTGCTGGGGGGGACACGGAACGAGTTTCTGGTGCGTTTCCCGTCGATTGCGCTGGGACTATTGTTGCTGAGCCTCACTTATCGTTTGGGGCGAACCTCTGGATTGGGCTGGGGTCCTGCCTTGATCGTCATGGCTTGGTTGGGGCTCAATCCACAGCTGACCTATCACATCCGTGAGGCTCGCATGTATGGGTTGATGGCGGTGACGGTCGTGCTGCTCGCCGTGGTTGCCCTGCGCTTTGACCAGTGGCCGCGACGAACAGGCGCTGGCCTAGCCATCGTGACAACGCTGGCCGCCTTACTAAGTCATTATTTTAATGTGCTCTTTGTAGGAGCGCTAGCGATCTGGGGCTTGGTAGTTTTTCGAGATCAAAAGCGGCGTTACTGGTTGTTTGCTCAAGGGGTGGCGTGGAGCATCTTTGCAGTATGGACGCTGTTCATGGGCCAGGCCTTTCTAAACCCGACTAGCTTGAGTGAAGGTAAGGCCTGGTCGTTGACTTTGCCGCCATGGGAGACGCTGGCCGGGATAATCCGCACGGCATTGGTCGGTTACCGCGACGTACCAAGTACATGGCTTGCCTGGCTGGGGGGTGGGCTGCTCGTTAGCCTATGGCTACTGGGGAGTTTTTCCAGTCGGGGCCGCATTCGCCTATTCTTGTTAATCGTGGGCGCGGCGCCATTGATTGTTTATGCTTTAGCGAGCTGGATGAAGCCTCTGTATCATCCCAAGTACGTAGTTCCGTGGCTGGTTTTCCTCGCTTTAGCTGTAGGCTGGTTGATCATGCGCCGACCACGACTCGGAGCTGGCCTGCTAGCGGGCTCGCTGGTGTTCATGCTTCTACCGACGTGGCGTACCATTCAGCTGCCTTATTACTTTCCAAGTCCAGCGGTACAAACAGGGCGCAATGAATGGTTAAGTCCGGTCCATCGACAATATGCGGAATATCTCGATCAATATTCAGACGCGAGCGACACGTTCGGGCTGGGCGTTCCCAGTCTCATTGATTGCTACTATGCGAGTTTCTACATCCATCGGCCGCTGGAATGCAATTTGTTGCTTCAGCATGCAGCCCAATCCAGCGCCGCCGTGGAATCGACTCTAAGGGATGTGCTCTCTAAGCATCCCGTCTTGTGGTATCGTGAGTTACACAACAGCGGCTGGGATCCTAATAATGCCATAGAGCAAGCGCTGAGCCATGATGCCATCAGCCTTGGCACCGAGAATACAAATGGCACTCCGTTGCGTCTGTATACGAGTCCGGCGACTATCCTGGCTCAGCAGCAACCCAGCGGTGCGCGTTTCGGCGAGATAGCCCAGCTAGAAGGCGTCTGGTTGGCGCAACGGGGAGACCTCTACCTTGCTCTGATATGGCGCTCATTGGCCGATCATCCGCAGTTAAACGCGAAAGTCTTTGTTCATGTGGTCAGTTCTGCCGGTGAGATATTGGCCCAGGTCGATGGTGTGCCGGTAGCTTGGACCCGGCCGTTAGAAACCTGGCACCAGGGCGAGCAGTTGTTAGACGTCTATTCTTTAGCATTGCCTGCTCATGATCTACGCTTATCTGACGCGACTTTGCAAATTGGCTTATACAATCCGGAGACAGGCGCCCGGTTAACCGCCTATGATTCGACGGGCAGCCCTTTGCCTGAAGATAAATTGATCCTGCCGTTAGTCCTGCAGTGGCATACTCAGGATCGCCCATAGGGAATAAAGCGCCAAGAGGTCATTCATGCCGCTTCCACTTGATGAACTTGTTGCACAGCCGTCCCTGGTAAATCTACGAGCCCAGCAATCCGATTGGGATGAATTGTTGTTTGAATACGAACTCATGCTGGATGATATGCAAGCGTGGCTGCGCGGCTTGAGCGACGAGCAGATTCACTTCAAGCCGGCCGATCAACAATTCTCCATCGCCGAGATTGTAACCCACGGCTGCTTCAGTGATGAGATGGTCTGGGGCCGGTTGGCGTTGTTGGCGCAAGGACGCGACGGGGAGATCGATCCCAAGACGTTGATTGGCGGCGCTGGCGCGCGCAACGATATTTCGCGGCTCGATCTGGAAGGCCGGAATGAAGCCTGCCGGACGCTGGCCCGCAACACGATCGAGTCGTGGCCCGATCCGGCTGATCTGGCCACCACCGCGCCGCATCCCTATTTCGGCGCGCTGAACGCCAAGGGCTGGATTTATTTCATGGCATTGCATCGCGGCCTGCATCGCCACCAGGCCGAACAGGTGATCGACGCGCCGGGTTTTCCGCACAGCGCGAGTGTGCAGACTCAGCCGCGCGAGGCGTATCAACCGGCGGCGCGCAAGACGTGGCTGGCGCGGGATGCAAAAGGCAAAAAGCAAGAAGCAGGAAGCAAGAAGCAGGAGGCAGGTGGCAAGAAGCAAGAAGCAAGAGGCAGGAAACAAGAGGCCAGTGGCAAGCACACGGCGACTGCAACGAAGCGCACTGCAACGAAGAAGACCGCGACCAAGAAAAAATGAACAATTAACAATGATCAATGGTGGTTGACTAATAACCAGCCACCAACCACCAACGACTAACAACCAACTGCTAACGACCCATGAAGAAACGCTGGGGAGTCTTCGTTATTCTTATCGTTGCCGCCGTCATCGCTTTTGCGATCGGCGGCGCACCGTTGATCCGCTTTCTGGCCGATCAAGAGCGCATGCGCGCGTGGATCGAAGGGCTGGGCCTCTGGGGGCCGCTGGCGCTGATCGCGTTGATCATCGTGCAGACGGTGCTATCGGTTTCGCCCGTGAGCTTGCTAGCGGTGGTGGGTGCCTACGTTTTTGGATTCTGGGACGGTGTGCTGTACGCCTTCATCGGACTGGCGATTGGATCGGCGCTGTGTATGATTCTGGGGCGGCGCTTCGGACGGCCGCTCGTCGATCGCTTGATCGATCCAAAGTCGATCGCCACGTTCGATCGGTTTACGGAAAAGCGCGGGCCGATCTTTTTCTTCATCATTTTCGTCATGCCGTGGGTGCCGGACGATCTGGCGTGTTACGCGATCGGGTTGAGCCACTTATCATTGAAGTTGATGATTCCACTCGCCGCCTTTGGCCGCATGCCGAGCGTCATCGTGCAGTGCTGGCTGGCAGCCTATGCGACCGAACTGCCGTTGGGTGTGATCGTCGGCGTGGTGGCTGGCGGAATGCTGTTGGGCGTGGTGTTCTATCGTTACCACCGGCAGCTGGAGCAATGGGTCATCAATCTGGCGGCGCGTTTCAATCGGCGCGCGGTGGTGCCGGTGACGGAACCGGTCGATGAAGGTGAGGCATAAACGAAACGGGCGAGTCTAACACTCGCCCGTTTTTGTAATGACTGAGTCCACGTCATGGCGAGCGAGGAACCTCTGCCACGGATAGGCAACGCGTCTGGCCGACACTGAGATCCCTCGTCGCGAAAAGAGGCTCCTCGGGATGACACAACTTTTAACTTCCACCCAGGCCAACAATGGCGCGGAACGCCTGATACACGCCGACCATCTCGTTGCCGGTCCATTCGATGGTGACGCCATCCACACGTTGTGAGCCGGGCACCCGCAGGGCGCGATCGATCTGATCGGGGCGGGTGAGTTCCACACGTACGGTAATCGGCGCGGCGACGAGGTAGGGCTGAGCCTGTCGCACCATGGCATGCGCCGCAGTGTGCCGAATGGCGGTGTGCGTTTCCTCGATCGGATTGCACTCGGCCGCCATGCGACCGCTGGCCGTCTTGACCACCACCGTTTCGATCGGGCCGAGCAGATCAGTCGCTTCCTGGGCCGCAGCCTGATCGCCCGTGACCATCACCACGGGCGCCCCGAACGATCCACACACCGCGGCATTCAAGCCAATCTCGCCGACTTCTTGCTGATTCAGCCAGACATGCCGCACTTGATCGGTCCAGGTGTGGCACAGAATAGCCTCGGGCGTGCTGGCCCGCGCGTGATAGCCGACGAAGAAGACCCGATCGGCATGGGACACGCCTTCCACCATCGAGAGGGGCGCGGGCGAGCCAGAGTTCAAGTGGGCGGGGGGGTGCAACTTCTCGATCAAGATGTTGCACCTGTCGTGGTGCCCGTCGGTGACGACGATGCTCGTCGCGCCGCCGTCCAATGCGCCGTCGATGGCGGCGTTGACTTCTTCCGTCATGATCTCGCGGAAGCGCATGTAGTCAGCGTGACCGGGTGTGACGTGATCCCACTGGGTCACGCCGGAAATGCCTTCCATATCGACTGCAATGAGGACGCGCATGATTTTATCCTTTGGGTCTGGTGCTACAGCGCAGCGGCGGCGGGACTAAGCCCCGCTACGTCGAGCTGAATCACGTCGCCGTCGTCGGGCACGAGGATCAAGCCCGAGAAAGATTCCGCGGCTTCGGCGGTGAGCACGCGGCGATGATTGGTCTGAAGGTTGCCCAGATGGACCAAGGCCAGCCGCTTCGCGTTGGCCCGTGCGGCGATTTGTCCAGCCTGCCGCGCATCGGAATGGAAAAACAATTCGGGACTGATGTCGGGCTGCATGGTCGCGCTGAACGACGCTTCGTGAATGAGCAGATCGCAGTTGTGCCCCAGACTGGCGACCGTTTCCGACGGGG
>Ga0182021_10008522_pt1 | contig 12137 bp, 9 predicted proteins | sample 612E3MmetaG_FD_120493 | JGI IMG/M metagenome (GOLD analysis project Ga0182021, IMG submission 120493) | Permafrost microbial communities from Stordalen Mire, Sweden - 612E3M metaG (Illumina Assembly) | ecosystem: Environmental > Terrestrial > Soil > Wetlands > Permafrost | place: Sweden...
GCGGCGCCGGGATCGGGTCGAGCAGGTTTGCGGTGGTGATGAAGAGCACCTTCGTGAGATCGAAGGGCACCTCGAGGTAGTTGTCCTGGAAGGTGTTGTTCTGCTCCGGATCGAGGACTTCGAGCAGCGCCGAGCTCGGGTCGCCCCGGAAGTCCATGCCGATCTTGTCGACCTCGTCCAGCATGAAGATCGGGTTGTTGGACCCGGCCGTCTTGACGTTCTGGATGATTCGGCCGGGGAGCGCGCCGATGTAGGTGCGCCGGTGGCCGCGGATCTCCGCCTCGTCGTGGATGCCGCCCAGGCTCATGCGGACGAACTTGCGTCCCATTGCCCGCGCGATGCTCTTGCCGAGTGAGGTCTTGCCGACGCCGGGGGGCCCGACGAAGGCGAGGATGGGACTGCGCAGAGTCTCGGCCAGGCTGCGAACGGCGAGGTATTCGAGGATGCGCTCCTTGATCTTCTCCAGGCCGTAGTGGTCCTCGTCGAGGATTATGGCCGCGGATTTGATGTCCAGGTTGTCCACCGTGGAGACGTTCCACGGCAGGGCGACCAGCCAGTCCACGTAAGTTCGGATGACACCGACCTCAGGCGAGGCCGACGGGATCCGGCTCATGCGGTCGACTTCCTTGAGCGCCCGAGCCTTGACGTCTTCGGGCATTCCGGCGGCTTCGACCTTGTCGCGCAGCTCGTTGATCTCGGCCTGCTGCGGGTCGTCCTCGCCCAGCTCGCGCTGAATGGCCTTGAGCTGCTCGCGCAGGATGTACTCGCGCTGGGTCTTGTCCATCTCGGACTTGACTTCGGACTGGATCTTGCCCTTCAGCTCGAGGATCTCGATCTGGCGGCCCAGGAAGGTGGAGACGATCTTGAGCCGCTCGATGACGTCCGTCGTCTCGAGAAGCTCCATCCGCTGCTCGGTCGAAAGATCCGGGCTGTAGGCGACCATGTCGGCCAGGAGCCCGGGCTCGCTGATGTTTCGGGCGGCGACGGCGGCTTCCGGCGGCACGGGGGCGCCGTTGGCGACGTACTGCTCGATCTGGGCCTGGACCGTTCGCATCAGGGCCTGGATCTCGATCCCGTCGGGGGTGACGTCCGGGATCTCCTCGACCTTGACGATGATGTACGGGCTGGTCTGGGCGAACCCGACCACTCGCAGGCGATTCTGGCCCTGAACGATTGCCCTGACGGTTCCGTCCTGAAGCTGGACGACCTGGGCGATCTTGGCCAACGTGCCGACGGTGTACAGCTCGGAGGGATCCTCGATCTCCTCGCGCTCCGCCTGGCGCTGCGTGACCAGGGCAATCGGGCCGCCCGAGGCGACCGCGGCGTTCAGCGCGGCAACGCTCTTCTCGCGTCCCACCTGGAGCGGCACGATCATCTCCGGGAAGATGACGGTCTCGCGCAGGGCGACGAGAGGAAGCTCGCGCACGCCCTCGGCATGGAGGGGCGGCGTCTCGGCCAGGACCGGCTGTGCGTCGGCCAGGATCGGCTGTGCGTCGGCGTGGGCCTGCCGCTCGCCATCGTGTACTTGCTGCTCGTCGTCCTTGTCGGCCGGCCGGTCAGTCATTGGGATCTCCTGATCGAATCTTGGTCACTCGAGTGGCCACTATACGTGTGATGGGTCTGGCGGTTGGCACTGCCGATAGTTCGGCCTGGAGGGCGGACCGTCCGTCCTCCGAGGCGCTGCCGTAGCCGTTCCCATCGGGAGAGGCGTCGGCGGCGCGAGAGCTTTCAGTCTCGGTGGATTCACCCGTTTGCGACCCGTGAGCGGCGGCTGCCGCTCCGGCCTCACGGGCCTTTGTGTCATCGAAGAGCGCCTCGAGGAGTCGAGTCCCGAGCCGTTCTTCGAGTTCGAATAGAAGTTTGACTCCGGCCAGGTTTACTCCTCTTTCCTGAGTCAGGCGCCTGATCCAGAGAATTCGCCGGATGTCGTTTTCGGAATAGAGGCGGATGTTGGTTGGAGTACGCGCGGGAGCCAGCAGCCCTTCGTCCTCGTAGATCCGGAGCGTTCGCGGGTGGGCCTGAACCAGGCTTGCCGCCACGCTGATCACGAAGCAGGGGCGTTGTGGGTCTCGCTGGAACCGAGCATCTGACACGGGTTTGCCTACTTCGCCTCGACGGCGGCTGGCTGTGGATGCTGGCTTTCGCCAGTCGAAATCTTGATCTGGCGCGGCTTGACCTGTTCCGCCTTGGGGATTCGAAGCGTCAGGACGCCGTCTTCGAAGGTCGCCGTGGCCTTGTCCGGCTCCAGGCCTTCGGGCAGGTTGAGTGTTCGCACGAAGCGGCCGCGCCGGATCTCCTGCAGCAGGATGCCCTCGCGAGCCGGGACTGTGGCGCTGGTGTCGCCGACGATGGTGAGAACGTTGCCCTCGACGGTGATGTCGACTTCCTCCGGCTTGACGCCGGGGAGGATCGCCTCCACCACGATCTCTTCGGCGGTCGCATAGACGTCAACCGGAACGAGCTGCCCTTCCCCGAACTGCCAGGTCCCGGGCTTGACGAAGCTCTCCTCGAAGAGCTGGTCCATCGCCTGGCGCAGGGAAAGAAGGTCGCCGAAGGCGCCTGCGCGTCGAATGATTGCCATCGTCCACCTCCAACCGAGCTTGCGGCCCAGTTCCGGCCGGGATCTGCTTGTCCGACGGCCCAAAGCGGGCCTTCCGACCGACCGAAATATGTCTGGGTGGAAGATAGAACCCTGACAATGACGTTGTCAAGGTTGTTGCGGCTGGTGGACTAGAATCTGTGCATTGGCCGGTGTCCGCCAGGCGCCGGTCAGGCGGGGAGCGGCTGCTCTGTTACGGCTTGAACAACTCGGCGGAAGCAAGGGGTTTGCCGTTCGCATCTTGGCCGCCAGCGATCAGGACAGTACCGTTGGGAAGGAGGGTGGCTGTCTGGTTCGCGCGGGCGCTCCTCATCGAACCGATCGTTTGAGGGCCGCCGGCTGGATCGTACAGGACGGCCGAGGCGGCGGCCACGGAGGTAGAGTCGGACGGGAACAAAGCGCCTCCCAAGAACAGCACCCGGCCGTCATTGAGCAGCGTGGCAGTTACCTCGAGCCATAGACCATCAGGCGATATGAAGCCAGCGTCAGCGCACGCACCGGTGGCAGGTTCGTATGTCTCTAGGTGACCGCCTTCAAAGAGCAGGACGCGGCCATCTTTGAGAACAATGGCGGGGCCGTACCCTAGTTCCACGGTCTGGCCCTTGCCTTGTGCCGATGGCGATGCGCCGGGCGCAAGCGCGAATGAGATCTTCTTGAACTTGCCACTGGCCTCGTCGTAGAGTGCCCCGACGGGGGGGATGCCCACCACGCTCGCTGTAAGCAGGACCTTGCCACTCGGCAGGAGACTCGCGGAAGCGGCCGCCCCGGAGCCGATAATCTCCTTGCCGGCGCGGGCGAAAACGCCCGACTTCGGGTCGTATAGCTCAGCTGACGGGAGGCCACCAAGGATGCCCTGGGCCACCAAGACTCGGCCGTCGGGAAGAAGAGTCGCAGTTGCACCCCAGCGGGCGGTAGCCATCGAACCTGTCGGGCTGAACTTACCGGTCTTGGGGTCATACAACTCCGCGGAGGCGAGAGCCTTCACGTCGCCGATAAAGACGCCGGAGCATTGTCGTGGGTCCGGGCAGCCGTTGCCCCCGGCGATCAGGACGCGGCCATCTGCGAGCAGAGTTGCCGTGTGTTGGGCACGTGCCGCGGTCATCGATCCGGTCTTGGTGAACTTGCCTGTGGCGGGGTCATACAGCTCGGCCGATGCATAGAAGTCCTGAGTCAACGGAAGGGCCGACATTCCGCCGACGATCAGGACCTTGCCATTCGGCAGCAGCGTGGCCGTCGCACTACTGCGCGCGGTGTGCATGCTGCCTGTCGCGACGAACTTGAGCGTTGGAGGCGCCGTCGGGGTAGAAGTGGGGGCGAGCGTCGGCGTCGTACTGGGCCTCGGACTCGCGGTCCACGTGCCCAGGACGCTTGGAACTGCCGTGAGCTGCGCGCTGGGGCTGGCCGCAGGCCCGGCGCATCCGGCCAATCCGATGACCGCCACGACGACGAGCGCGAGACGCAACGAGGGCCGCTGCTCTGTCACGGCTTGAACAGCTCGGCGGAAGCAACGGGTTTCCCGTGCGCATCTTGGCCGCCAGCGATCAGGACAGCACCGTTGGACAAGAGGGTGGCCGTGTGGTAGCGACGGGCGCTCTTCATCGAACCGATCGCGTGGGCTCCTCCGGAAGGGTCGTACAGGACGGCTGAGTTGGTGATCACTTCGTTGTTTTCAGGGTTGCTGTCCGGTTTGACGCCGCCTCCCAGGATCAGAACCCGGCCGTCGCTGAGCAGAGTGGCGGTCGGGATCTCCCACTGAGCGCCAGGCGATACGAAACCAGCGGCAACGCATGAGCCGGCCGCAGGGTCGTATGTCTCTAGATAGCCACCTTGAAAGAGAAGGATGCGGCCATCCTTGAGGACTGTGATAGGGCCGGTCATCGAGAACGGTTTGACAACCTGGCCGTTGTACTGGGCCGATTGCGTAGAGCCGGGTGGAAGCTCAAACGACACCTTCGTGAACTTGCCGCTCGCCTCGTCGTAGATCTCGCCGATGAGGGGGAAACGAGTCGTGGCACTGCGGGTCACCGATTGACCGGTCAGCAGGACCTTGCCATTTGGCAGGAGTGCCGCCGTAGCATTCGCGAAGCCTATCTCCTTGCCCGTTGCCACGAACTTGCCAGACTGTGCGTCGTAGAGTTCAGCCGGGCCGCCATCGCCCTCGGCCAGCAGGACTCGACCGTCGGCCAGAAGAGTCCCAGTCCCGTTGGCGAAAGTCCCGATCACGGAGCCCGTCGAGCTGAACTTGCCGGTCTTGGGGTCATACAACTCCGCGGAACCGAGATCCTTCATGTCGCCGACAAAGACGCCGGAGCATTGTCGTGGGTCCGCGCAGCCGTAGCCCCCCGCGATCAGGACGCGTCCATCTGCGAGCAGAGTTGCCGTGTGGTTGGTGCGTGCCACTGTCATCGACCCGGTCTTGGTGAACTTGCCTGTGGCTGGGTCATACAGCTCGGCCGATGCATAGAAGTCCCGAGTAAGCCCAAAGTCCGCCATTCCACCGGTGATGAGGACCTTGCCATTCGGTAGAAGCGTGGCCGTGGCGTACTCACGTGCGACGTGCATGCTGCCGGTCGCGACGAACTTGAGCGGTGGCCGCGCCGTCGGGGAAGAGGTTGGTGCGAGCGTCGGCGTCGGGGTGGGGCTGGGATTCGCAGTCAACATGCCCTGGACGCTTGGAACTGCCGTGAGCTGCGCGCTGGGGCTGGCCGCAGGCCCGGCGCATCCGGCCAATCCGATGACCGCCACGACGACGAGCGCGAGACGCCACGCCGACCCTTTGCCCAACTTGCCCATGCCCATTTCCCCTCTCAGGTGACTCCGCAAAACATGCGCCCCCAGACTACCGCAGTCGGCCCGCCGTGCGCGCTCGCCTGAATTGCTGGATGTTCGACCGGTCGCGTTCCGAGCGGTCCATTCGCTCATTTAGCCAAGGCGTGGCTGGTATCCACGTGTTCGACCGATCGCGAGCCACCGGGCACCCGGCCGCCACTCTAGCTGTGCGTGAATTGGACCGTCCGGTCCGCCTCTACCGCCTGAGCCAGACGTCCGCCTGGCCCTGGGTGTGGGCGAGCCGGTAGCCGTCGCGCACGAAGGATCTGAGTCCGGCCAGAACGTCGTAGGTTCGCGGGTCGTCCGCCGCCGAAACACCTTCTCGGAAGAGAGGAATGGCCGCGGGAGTCTCGACGACCACCGCCGGCGGGTTCGCCTGCCACTGCGCCAGGAGGTCGTTTGTCGCCTCCTGGGACCAATATCCCCGAGTGGTCATCGGATCCATGAAGATCCAGCGGCAGGCGGGCCATCGGTCGGCATCGATGTAGATCTCGGGGTGATCGCCCCAGACGAAGACCGTCGCCGAGGCCGGGGTGTTGTCTCTCACCCAGCCGGAAACGGCGGTTTCATCCGCATGCCAGGCGTTCGTGATCCCGGCCGAGCTGCCCGGCCACTGAGCTCCCCAGAGCAAGATCACGATCAGCATCGCCGCGGCCGAGCTCTGGGCCACTATCGCGACTCGGCGCGCGGCGGCGCGGGGCGAACGCAGAAGCTTCGACAGCCTCACGAACGCCGGCGCGCCGATCACGATCAGCGCCGGGGCGACGAGGATCAGGTAGTGCATGAAGACCCGCTGCTCATACGCGAACGACAGGACGGCCGCTACCAGCCAACCGGCGCAGGCCGCCTCGACGCGATCCGGCCGCCGTCTTCCACGCAACCACGACACAACCTGAGCCGCGACGGACGGCAGGAGGGCCGAAACGACGATCCCGGCGAGCATCAGGCGGAGCCAGAAGAGCGACTGGCCGTTCAGCCGGTAGAAGTCCGAGTTGTACCGGACGACGACGTCATAGGCCTGCTGGCCGGCTCCGCCCAGAATCAGCCAGCCGGCCAGCACGAGTGGGATCGCCAGACCGGACATGCCGAGGACCGCGAACCGCCCCAATGTCGGTCGGATCGTCATGCTGGCGGCCGTCGCCAGCCCGATCGCGACCGCTGCGGGGGCCGACTGGAGCGAAAGCAGGCAAGCGATGCTCAGCAGCGCGCCCGTCGCAGCCACATCTCTGAACCGCCGCTCCGATCTGCTCAGGATCCAGACGGCTCCCAGCACGAACGGCAGAGCGAAGGTTTCGCCGTAGCCGCCGCCGAGCGCCATCGGGTACGAGGCGACGAAGCAAAGAAGAACCAGGGCCGCGCCCCAGGCGACCAACGCCCCGACCCGGGGCCGCAGCAGCGACTCGAAGATGATCGCCGCAGCCACCGTGAAGGACAGGCTCAGCAACCAGCACACCAGCCAGCGGTCGAGCCAGGGCAAGCCCGCCTGGGAGATGGCGTTCAGGAGGTACAGGCCCGGCGGCTTGTCATCCCAGAAGTCCCGATACGGCATGCCGCCGGCCCGGATCCCCGACCCGACGAGCATGAACGCGGCGGCGTCGAATGTCGGCCCGAACCACAGTCCCGGCATGAGTAGCAGGCCGCCGAGAGCGGCGAAGGAAGCCCACCTGCCGCCGGTCATGGCCCTGTTCATGGCAGCCTCCGCCAGACCCGCAAGTCGGCCTGGTCAAGGGATAGTTGGTATCGATCGTGGATGAACGTCCGGAGCTCGGCCAGAGAGTCGTAGTTGCGCGGGTCCTGAGTCTTGATGGCCGGGAGCGACAAGGGAACCGACGATGGCGCTTCAACGATCACGTCCGGACCCGCCTGCAACCATCTCTCGACGAGGTCGTGGGTGGCTGCGGGTGACCAGTAGCCTTCAGTCGTGAGCGGGAACTCATAGAGGTACGGCTGGGCCGGCGTCCGGTCGAACCGCAGGTACAGCTCGGGGTGATTACCCCAGACGTAGACGGTCGCGGACTCGGGCGTCTGGGAGTCGATCCAGCGGGTGACACTCTGGGTTTCCGTCCGCCAGGTGGAATCGCGTGGCGCCGTGATCACGAGCCACTCCACGCTCCATGCCTGGAGCATCAGCACCAGAACCGCCGTGATGGCGAGAAACGAGAACCCGGCCCGCCGGAGCGCCGGCCGTGGAGACCGCAAACTGGCGACGAACCACGCCACCGAAGGAGCCGCGATGACCGCCAGAGCCGGGGCGAGCAGGATCAGGTAGTGCGGATAGAGACGCTGCTCGTAGACCACGAGAGCCAGGAATCCGGCGACCCAGCCGAGGCACGCCGCGCTGACCCGGTCGACGGCGAGGTGCCCCCGAACAATCCTGAGGCAGCTCACCAGGACCGGCAGAAGCAGGCAGATGGCGGCGATCCCCTCGGTGACCACATCCGCCGGAATCCAGCTGCTGCCCGAAGTCCGATACACCGAGTTGTAGTGGACGAGCTGGTCCACTGCCGCGCCGAGGGCTCCTCCCCAGGCCAGCCAGGCAAGGGCGGCAAGCGGTAGAAGCAGTCCGGCCGCGGCCAGCGGCGCAATTCTCCGGAGCATTTCACGCGGTGTCGACACGACCATGGCGAGCCCGATCGCCGCGGCTCCCGGCAGCACCTGCAGGGAGAAGAGGCACCCGGCCGCGAGGACAAGCCCGGCGGCTGCCAGGGAACGTGCCCGGTGGTCGCCCCGGGCCAACAGGAATAGCCCGCCGACCATCAGCGGCAGAGCCAGAGACTCCGTGTAGCCGCCGCCGATGGCGATTGGATAGGCGGTGACGATGCATTCGCAGGCCAGGGCGACTGCCAGAGCGATCGCGGCTCCAACCCGGGGACGAAGCAGCCTCTCCAGAATGACCACGGCGATCACGGTCGCCACCAACGTGAGCAGCCAATCCACTACCCATGGATCGAGCCACGGCAGGCCAGCCTGCCCGGCCGCATTGAGCAGATACACACCCGGCGGCTTGTGATCCCAGTAGCCCAGGTAAGGCATCGCCCCGTGGCTCACGCCCTTCCCGATCAACAAGAAGACGGCGGCATCCAGGGCCGGCCCCAGCAGCAGGCCCGGGATCAGATTCGCCAGCGCCAGGGCCACAATCGGCAGAGTCCGGACGCCTTCGAGGGCGAGTCCGCGCCACCATCCAGCCCTCGCGCCGGTCGACTCACTGACCTGGATTTCAGCCGCGGACAAGCGGGCCCTCGTTCTGGCGAACCCTCGCGCGACGCTCCACGATAGCCACGCCGGCTGGGGTGGTGGAAGTGTAGCCGCTACGACCTTCGGATTTCCCGTGCCCGCCACCCGTCGGCGTCCCTTCGTGAGCCATCCACCAACCGATAGACTAGCCCGGTGACTACCCCGACGCCTTCTCCGGCCTCGATCGTCGGCGATCCTCGAGACGCGTTCCATGCCCAGAGCTGGGCGGTCATCGGCGCGGGGGCGATCGGCCTGAGCGTGGCCCGGCGGCTCGCAGAAGCGGGCCGCTCCGTGACCGTCTACGAGAGGGACGGTTTCGTCGGAGGCCAGGCCGCCGGCTTCGAGGTAGAGCCCGGTGTGTGGCTCGAGCGTTTCTATCACCACGTGTTCAGGTCGGACCGCATCGTGCGCCGGACCTATGAGGAGCTCGGCCTCGCCGAGGGCCTGTCCTGGACGCACCCGCTGACGGCCACGCTGCTTGACGGCAAGATCGCGCAGCTGGACTCGCCGATTTCGCTGCTGAGGTTCCGGGGCTTGCCGTTGTCGGCCCGCCTGCGGATGGGTGCGACTCTGGCGGCGCTGCGGCTGATCCCGCGAGGCGGTTTGCTGGAGGGCCGGGCCGCCGGTCCGTGGCTTCGACGCTGGATGGGCCGCGCCTCCTACGACCGGATCTGGCGGCCGCTGTTCGAGGGCAAGTTCGGGGCCGCCGCGGAAGAAATCGCCCTGCCGTGGTTCTGGGCGAGGGTCCACGACAGGACGTCGGCGCTCGGCTATCCGCGCGGAGGGTTTCGGCCCCTGTACGAGGGGCTGGCCGAGCGGGTTCGTGGCGCCGGCGGGACGGTCAGGCTGAACACGGCCGTTGAGTCCGTGGAGCGGACCGACAACGGATACAGCGTGCGAGCCCGAGGCGCGTCGGGCATCGAGACCCAGCGCCACGACGCGGTCATCTCCACGCTCCCGCCCCGCCTCACCGCCGACCTCGCCTCCGAACTGCCCGATTCGTGGCGGGCTCGATACGCGACGGTGCCGGCCCAGACCGCCCACTGCCTGATCCTCGCTCTGGACCGGTCGCTGACCGACACGTACTGGCTCAACGTCAACGACGCGGGCTACCCGTTCCTCGTCGTCGTCGAGCACACGAACATGCGCGCCCCGTCCGAATACGGTGGCCGTCGCATCGTCTACCTCGGCAGCTACCGGGATCCGGCCGATCCGATGCTCAGCCTCAGCGCCGACCAGCTCGTCGATGCCTTCGCCCCGCACCTGGCGCGCATCAACCCGACCTTCGACAAGAGCTGGATCACGGATCGGTGGCTCTTCGCCGTTCGGGACGCGCAGCCGATCGTTGGGACGGACTTCCGAGACCGGATCCCTCCGTTCGAAACGCCGCTTCCGGGCCTTTACGTGGCGACCATCGGGCAGGTCTATCCGCACGATCGCGGCCAGAACTACGCCGTCGGCCTGGGCGAGCGGCTCGCGGCGCAGCTCCTGAAGTAGGCCGGCGCCGCTCGGCCAGGCCGCCGCCGGGCCCCCGCGCCGCCGGGCCCCCGCGCCGCCGGGCCCCCGCGCAACCCCCGGCCCCGGCACGGCTCGCCGGGCCATTCGGGGCGCCGGCGCAGTGACCGGCGGCCCAGTTGAACGGGACATGAGGCGCGGGGCCGGGCGGGGAGCCGGCGTGTAGATTCGTTGAAACCTCCCGAAGAAAGAGTTACTACATGACCATTAGAGTCGCCGTGCCCGCCTGCCCGTCCCCACAGCGACGGATCGCCGCTCCCCGGATGAGGTCCGTCCGATGATCGGCGCCCTGTTCACCGCATTCTTCTTCGGCATCACGCCGGTCGTTGCCGGACGCGCCATTGCACTCATCGGCTTCGTGCGCGCGAACGTCATCCGGCTCTCGTTTGCTCTCCTGATCCTGGGCGTGTGGGCCTTCGCCTTCGGCCAGGGGATGCGCGGCCAGACGCAGCTCTTCATCGCCGCCGGCGCTATCGGTTTCGGCATAGGCGGCCTGTCTCTGCTCGCCTCGCTGTCCAGGCTGGGCGCGCCGCTCGCGTCGCTCATCGAGGAGACGATCGCTGCGCCCGTCGCGGCCGTCGTGGCCTGGTTCTGGTATGCGGACAAGTTGACGACGCTTCAGATCGAACTGTGCGCGGTGATCCTCGTCGGCGTGGTCATCGGCCTCCTGCCGTACGTCCGGTCGACCGTCATCAAGGGAGTGGCCCTCAAGGGCGTCGCACTCGGCGTCGGCCTGGCCCTTCTTGCGGCCGTGGCTCAGGGCATCAGCGTCGCCGCCACCAAGCACGGCCAGATGCTCATGAAGGCGGCTCACACCCCGCCGGACACGATCACCGTTGCCTTCCAGCGGCTGATCGGCGGCTTCCTCGTCGCCCTCATCGTCTATGCCATCGCCCGCTTCGTGTGGCGTCGCAAGTGGGGCTTTGCCGCGGCCGACGGTTCGATCAAGTCCGTCCTCAGCTCCGACGGCGGCAAGCTGACCACTCGCCCGCTCTTCTGGGGCGGCCTCAACTCGATCTTCGGCCCGATCCTGGGCGTCACGTTCCTCGTGTGGGCACTTCAGACGATCCCCGCCGGCCAGGCGCAGGCGATCCAGGCCGTGGCGCCGTTGATCGCGGTCCCGTTCGCCTTCTGGCTCCAGGGCCACAAGCCGCCGCGCCTCTGGTACCTGGGAGCTGCAGTGGCGATCGCCGGTCTGGCGCTGCTGTATCTGAACAGCTAGCGCGCCGATCGGTCGGGCGGTCTGCCTCAGCGGGCCGCCCCGCCGCCTAGTCCTGCGAGTCGGTGTCGCCCAGCAGGATCCTGTGGAGCTCGGCCTCGCACTCGGTCCGGCCGATACCGATGACCTTGTCGCCTTCCTGAAGCTCCGTCTCGGAGCGAACCGACATGGCCCGGTCGTCGCGAATGATGGCGAAGATCGAGCACCCGTCGGGGAGGTTGAGGCTGCCGGCGGTGACTCCCACCGCGGGCGATCCGATGCGCAACTGAGCCTCGACGAGCTCCAGCTCGCCGCCGCCGAGCACCGCCAGGTGGAGCAGCTCGTGGACCGGGATGTCGGCCTCAATGGAGCCGAGAATCATCCGGGTCGGCGACACGATCTCGTCTACGCCGAGGTGCTTGAAGAGGCTCTCGTTCTTGGGGTTGTTGACCCGGGCGATGGTCCGCGGCACGTCGAAGTGATGCTTGGCCATCTGGCAGATGACCAGGTTGTCCTCGTCGTCGCCGGTGACGGCGGCCACGATGTCGGCCCGATTGGCACCGGCCTGGCCCAGGTATTTGCCCTCGCAGCCGTCCTGGGGAATGACGATCGACCCGATTTCCTCGGTGATCTGCACGGCGCGGGCCCTGTCCCGCTCCATCAGGGCGACCTCGTGGCCGGCTCCGATGAGCTCGCGGGCGAGGAAGTACCCGACCTTGCCGCCGCCTACAACGATGACGAACATGTCGCTCTCCTACCCGC
>Ga0182021_10008523_pt1 | contig 12137 bp, 13 predicted proteins | sample 612E3MmetaG_FD_120493 | JGI IMG/M metagenome (GOLD analysis project Ga0182021, IMG submission 120493) | Permafrost microbial communities from Stordalen Mire, Sweden - 612E3M metaG (Illumina Assembly) | ecosystem: Environmental > Terrestrial > Soil > Wetlands > Permafrost | place: Sweden...
GATCTTCTTCGGTAACCATGACATTGGCTTCCACAACCACGATTATCACATCAGCACTATCGGCTGCCTGGGTAATTTGTTCCTGAATGGTAAATTCGAAATCATCTTCGGCATCTTTTATGCCGGCAGTATCAATAATCCAAAAATCCCGGTCCAAATACGATGCCCGGGCCATAATACTATCCCGGGTAGTACCGGGTTCACTGGCAACAATAGCCTCACGGTGGCCGATAATAGCATTAAATAAACTACTCTTGCCTACGTTGGCTCGGCCAACGATGGCAACGATTGGAACTTTACTACTCATAATTCATGGTTATACTAACACGAACAGAGGTAGAAGACCAAATTAACATTGACAATAAAAACGGTATATTAGTTTATTACTTTATAATCACCTGGGGCTAAAGATCCAAGCATATAATTACCAAACTTTATACGGTTTAGAGTTATAACCTTATAATTTAATACCTCAAATGTACGACGGATTTGGCGGTTACGGCCCTCATACATGTGAATCTCCAGCCAGGTGTTTTTATGGGTAATTTGAAATTTAGAAACGCCTTCTGTCAGTAGAACCCCACCACTTTCAATGGTCGTTTTATCTTTATCGGTTAATGGTTTGTTTAAGGTGATATGGTATACTTTTTCTTTTTGATTCGAGGGATGTGTCAACCGGTTATGTAAATTACCGTCATTGGTTAATAAAAGCAGACCACTGGAGTTTTTATCCAGACGGCCAACCGGATTTAGATGTTTAAATTCTTTAGGCAATAAATCATAAATGGTTTTACTGCCCTGCCCGTCCCGGCTGCAGACATAGCCAACTGGTTTATTAAATAAAACATACAAATATTCTGAAGCTTTGGGCAGCGGTTTTTGATTAATCAAAACCGACTTTGTATCTGTTATATCAGTACCAACTTCAGCAATTTTGCCATTTATAGTCGCCTGTCCGGACGCAATAAGTTTATCGGCAGCCCGACGAGAAACACCAAGCCTTTGAGCTATTAACTTATTCAACCTCATCACAGATACAAGTGTACCTCAAAACATTATAAATTAGATTTATAGGGCTATCTGGTTGGGGTCCGGACCGGTTGTGGCTGGTTTTTGAGGTGAAGCAGCTGGTTCTTCGGGCTGTGGCTTGTCGGTTGGAGCTGGTGCAATTTCAGGTTCGTCCACCGTGACACCGGGGATTTGAGAAGCATCGACGGTTTCTAGGGGAGTTGCTTCTGGCGTCGTCGAATCATTTGTAATCGGGTTATTATTGGTCGGTGCACCTACTACGGAGCCGGTATTTGGGTTAGAGACGGGACTATTGGCTGATTCTTCGGCCATTTCTTTTTCATAAAGTTCATTTATACTGGGCTCTTCGGTATTGTTTTTTGGTGGTTCAATAACCTTCTTGCGAGCTGATGGCGGTTCTAATGAATCATCATCTGATACTACCGGAGGTACGTCTGAATTAGTTGTTTTGACCAAAATTTGACGGCCGTCGGGAGCGGTTGTTGGAGTGGAATGATTGGAGTCTGCCGACGGAGCATTATTATTAACAAAATCTTCAATTTTTTGATCGACTGCTGCTGTTTCTTCGTTTGTAGTAGTTGCAGTGGCTGTACTATCGGCGACAGAGTTAGTTGGTTTAGATTGGGTTGTTTCTGTTCCGCCGGTTATGGGATTAGCTGTTGCTGGCTGTTCTGGCTCTTTAGGTATGGTAGGTTTGTCTTCACCAGCTGGTGTCGCTAAAGTGGCATTTTGTGTATCCTTAGCTGTATCTGGTTTATCGACTACCTTGGTGTCGTCTGTGACAGGTTCCGGGGGTGGCGTTGGTGTGGCAGTAGCTGGAGTAGCGTTTTCTGCCGGAGTTGTGTTAGTAACCGGTGGCGCGACTACCGGTTGTTCGGGTGTAACTGTCGGCTCGGTTGGTTTAGTCTGGCTAGCAGAGGTTTGAGCTTCACCGGGATAAACCATCTCATGAACGACCCGGGCTACATCTTCTAAGGTTACTTGCGATTTGACTAGATATTTATCGGCTCCTAAACGGTCAGCCCGTTCTTTGTCTTCTGTTTGGCTAAGGGCAGTCATCATAATAACTTTAGTATTCTTAGTCTCGGGTGTCTGACGCAAGATATCAAGCATATCAAAACCACTGATTTTTGGCATCATCACATCAGCGATGATAAGATCTGGTTTTTCTTTAACAGCTAGAGATAAAGCTTCTTCTCCGTCACCTGCGGCTACGATTTCATAACCTTCGGCCATCAATCGTTCACCGTAGATCTCGCGTAAATTATTGTCATCTTCTACGAGCATTATTTTTGGCATAGCGTTTGTTCTACCTTTGCTTAATTCTTTTGCTTATTTACTTGGTATTGTAACACGAGAATGGCCCCATATTACAGTTATAACTTTGATGATTGTGTAATCCCTGTAGGCAAATTTTGAGCTGCCTCCTTTGCTTGTAGCTCCTGAGCCTTATCGGTAGATATGCGGGGTAAATTAATATAAAAAGTGCTTCCAATCCCCAATTTGCTATCTACCCAAATCCGTCCGCTATAAAGTTCTGTGATTTTGCGGGAAATAAATAAGCCTAGACCTGTGCCGCTTGTAGTGCGGGTATTGGAGCTATCGACACGATAAAATTTTTCAAATAAATGAGAAATGTCCTCTGGTGGTATGCCGCTACCGGTATCTTGGACTCTTATCTGGATGACTTTGTCATCACCAGTTAAACCCAGGGTAATCTTACCAGAATCAGTGTATTTGATGGCATTATCAAACAGGTTAATAATTACTTCGCGCAAACGTTCTGGGTCGGCTTGGACATAATATAAAGGTCTGATTAGTTTTTGACCGCCGGTACCACTACTATTTACCGTTTGGCCGTTATTGGCTCCTATAAGATACTCTAACATCAAGCCCTTTTTCTCGGCCGTAAATCGGCCATCTTCGGACATTTGTTGTAAAAACTCTCCCATTTCTATGGCAATTGGGTGATTTTGCAGGCGGCCATCTTCGGCTTTGGCGCTGGTTAATAAATCTTGGAATAATTTGCCCAGATGCTCTGTGCTTAAGTGGGCTTTTTCTAAATATTCACGGGCTTTGGTGTCTATTCTGGCTACATTCTCATTCATCGCCAGTGCCAGGTAGCCCTCTATTGCGGCTACAGGAGTACGCATTTCGTGGCTGGCGGTGCTGATAAATTCAGCCCGTTGTTTTTCTTCTTGACGTTCATTGGTGACATCTCTAAAGACTCCAACTGCCCCGGTAATATTATTTGACTGATTTATAAGCGGGCTGACACTTAAAGAAATAGCTACCGGTTTGTTACTGACAGTCATTAAATAAGCGTTGTTATCACGGATGGGGGTTGCCTCTTGAAAAATACGCTTAAAAGGATCTTTATCGTCTATATATGGTTCATTTTTTTCATCTACCAGCTTAATGACCGATTTATATTCGAGCCCAATGGCGTCTTTTTGTTTCCAGCCGGTGATAAGCTCTGCTCCGTGATTAAATAATTGGATAGTCCGATTATTGTCTAATAAGATAACTCCGTCATCGATAGAACTGATGATTATTTCGGACTTGGCTTTCTCATCATACAAACTACTGGCCAGAGAGCTTCCCGACAGATTCTTATTTTTACTGTTTTTGCCAAATCCAAACATCAATAATTTTTTTGTAAGGCCCACCTTGGCCGCTTATGGTTATCTGGTGATATTATCGGTGTTTTGCTGATAAATTGCAAGAAACAATAACAGGGGTAGACTCAAGAGATGTTAATATAGTAAAGTAATAATGCAATTGCGGCCCCTTCGTCTAGCGGTTTAGGATATCTGGTTCTCATCCAGAAGATCGCGGGTTCGAATCCCGCAGGGGTCACCAAGAGTTTTGCTAATCTTTTTCGAAAACACTATAACCAATCGTTCCAATGTCGGAGTGTGCAACTAGTACGCAGCTTTGTGGTTTAAATAATGTTTTGCTATCGATATTTTTAATGGTATTTCGAGCTATGTATTCACTTCGCTGCAATTGTTCCTCTGAAACGCCGTAATAAACAATAGCCAGCTCGACAGTTTTACCCATTGCAAACTTTGCTAAATATTCAATAGCAGCTGTGTTTGCCTGTTCCCAACCCCTAATGCTATCTATTGGCTCTAATAAGCCTTCTTTTAAGGTTATCAACGCATTCTTACTGAGTATGCCTGCAACAAGATACTTTGCTTTACCTATTCTACCGTTCTTTCTTAGCTGGTATAAGCTAGAAAAAACTTGATCTATGCAGGTTCTGGCTGCTGTCAATGGAATGGATCTGACTATTTTTTCAGCGGTGGCACCGGATTCCGCCAATTTATAGGCTTCTCGTACCACGAAACCCTCTGGTGCCGATATAACTCGGCTGTCTTCAACTGTCACGGGAATACCTTGTTCAGCATAAAAGTCTTGGGCAGCATTTCCGGCGGGATTTATTACAGGGGTCAATTTTTCACTTGGGGTAATAATCACAATTTCTTCAACACCCTGCCCTTTTAGTATTTCAAGCCCATTCATGATTTCTCCGCTGCTGGGTTGAGCAGAATTGACTATAATTTGTTTGCTTTTGAGGTTAGATAAAAGCGTATCATTGTCTTCTTGGGATATTTTCGGATTATCCAAAAAAGCTTCACTGCTGTCATCTGTTTTTTTGTCTAGGTATGTTATATGGTAAGGTATTTCAACCAGCAGATGCTGATTAGCTTCTTGGCCGGTTTGCCAGCTTCTGGTGCTAAAACACAAGATTCCGGTTTTATGATTTTCCATTCCAGTCCTTAATAATTAAAAATATAATAACATTAATTAGACAGATTGTCATAATAATTTTTGGCATCAATATCCTTATTAATTATTAAAATCATGATATTATTACCGTATAAATAGGGGTGGCTGATTACTTCAGTACACTTTTATATAGCACATTTCGGAGGTAGATCATGCATATTAATGTTGCAGTATTGCTGGTAGCTATAGTTCTCTTCCCCATAGCGGTGTTGTTATTGTTCATTCGCTTTATTAGGGGACTAGGTGGGTAATCGTTTGTCGGATGGGACACAAGACGCCTTACTGACTCGGGGCTAAAGGGGTAATCATACCAGAAGAGCAAGAACGCGCAATGTTCGAAATCCCTGCCTGGGAAGGTATGGAAACGGTAAGCTTCCGCTGCCCGGGATGCAGACAGCCGATAATAATTGCCAATGTTCATACCAGCAGCGGCAATGGCTTTGGGGTCTGTGCAGAAATGCAGCTCGTAGCGATATTAGTGGTTTATGTATCGTCAACATCAACGTCGGTTATCTCGAGCGGGCGCTTCGCGTCATTGAAAGCGAGATCGCCGGGCTACGGCGTATCCAACAAGCCACACTGTTGCTGCTGGCGCTTGATACCTCTTCGACTCTACTGGCCCTCTTGGAGAAAGACCCGCCTTGGCAATAATGTCAAGGCAACCTGCTCTTTCTGTCAAAGCGGGCCTTTTCTCTTTTTTGCAACTAAAACTTAATATCTCTTTTGATTATTTCGTCTTTTAATTTGCCGGCAATCGGACGACAATCACAATTTTTTTGATGCTCTAAGTGCCATTTTAAGCGTTCTTCTATCTTAGGGTTTTTAGGCATCTTATTTTTCAGATGCCATTGCTTGTTTATCATACTTACTCCTAATAATTTTTAATTATAAGACCTAATTGGCTTATGTCTTCTATAATATAACTATTATGAGCATGGAACCATTGGCGGAAAGAATGCGCCCGAAGACACTCAATCAGGTTGTCGGGCAATCTCATCTGCTTGATGAGGGTGAAGTATTGCGCCAAATTGTTGTCAGCAGGCAGCCGGTTAGCCTCATTTTATGGGGGCCGCCAGGCAGTGGCAAAACAACCCTGGCTCGGATTATCGCCAATGAATCGGGGGCTGATTTTGTGGAAATCAGTGCCGTGGCAGCCGGTCTGGCTGATGTTAAACAAGTAATAAAAAGAGCTGAGCAGAACCGGCGCTTAGGTATGCGCACACTTTTATTTGTTGACGAAATCCACCGTTTTAATAAAGCTCAACAAGACGCTTTTTTGCCTCATGTAGAAAGCGGGCTGATAATACTGATTGGCGCCACCACCGAGAACCCAAGTTTTGAAGTTATTTCTCCCCTACTCTCCCGCAGCCGGGTATTGGTATTAAATCCTCTGAGCAAAACCGAAATTTTAGTCATTTTAAAACGGGCCGTCAAACAATTGAAAGTTGGCAAGCGGGTTGATAAAAAAGTACTGGATTTTATTGCTGAGGCTTCGAGTGGCGATGCTAGGATAGCCTTGAGCGACTTAGAACTTAGTCTGGATTTAGTTAAAGGCAAATTAAGTGTAGAGGCTGTTGCGTCAGCTGTTAAAACTAAAGTTCCTGGTTATGATAAAGCCGGTGAGCAGCACTATAACGTTATCAGCGCTTTTATAAAAAGCATGCGTGGCAGCGATGCCAATGCCACGTTTTATTATTTAGCTCGCATGCTAGAGGCTGGTGAAGATCCAAAATTTATTGCCCGCCGGATGATTATTTTTGCCTCCGAAGATATTGGAGTTGCTGCCAGCCCGGCCCTTAATTTGGCAGTCAGCACTTTTTTAGCGGTAGAGCGAATCGGTATGCCCGAAGGTACTTATAATTTATTTCACTGCGCCTTGGTTTTAGCAGGCAGCAAGAAGTCGCGGGTTGTGGCTGATGCGATGCAAAAAGCTTTTGAGAACGTTAAAAACTATCCTGACTTACCGGTGCCGATACATTTGCGTAATGCGCCGACCAAGCTTTTGAAAGACTTAGGTTATGGAAAAGATTACAAATGGCAAGCCGACTTTAAACATTTAGAAGGCTTCTTGCCTGACGAGCTAATAGATCTAGATTTATTTAAGTAAAAATTGATTCATTGATACAATTAAGCTAATGGTAAAAAGAATTAAAAGACGTGGCAATGCTAAAAAATATGATGGCCGGCTAGTTGTCTTTAGTTTTAAAAAACATCACTTCAAAGTTTTTTTGGATAACGTATTAATATTTAATTTTTTTAGAAAATTGCACGGCCGGTTTTGGGGGATTGCCAGCATAGTAATATTATTCGTTGGATTTGGGATATGCTTTTTAATCAGGCCGGATTTGATTCATGGGTCAACCGCATTTAGTGATTTTGGCATGGATGTACGTACCGCCCCCTACTTTGCCGGTTCGGTATTTTTTGCTGCTTATGGGCTGTGGCGTTGGCGCAATTATTTAAAACGTACTCTAAAACGAACTCGGCCAATACTAGCCCTTATGCTACTGACTATTTTTGGATTATATATTGTTGCTTTAATGCCGATTAGTTGGAAGCCTTGGCCGTTTTATATTCATCTTTTTGGTATGGGTTTGGTTGGGGTCAGCATAGGTGCAACGGTGATTTTTGACGTATTGTTGAGTAAAACCCGTAAAGGCCAAAATGCATACAAGACAAGGTTTATAAAAATGGTCGCTTTTATGTTAATTGTGGCCGGTGCATGGATTACGATTGCTTCTGAGCAATTAATTCAGTGGATGCATGTTTCACTACTGGGCGAATCTATGATGATGGCCGGCTACGGAATTTGGATTATTATAAAAACCCGCCAGGGTGAAGAGCCACGCAGCACCTTATCCAGATTACTTAAACGTATAGTTCTGGTAGATTAATTATTTTTGAGATGATTATTTTCTAAATCGTGAATTCGTTTATGATCTAATCCAAAATGGTGAGCAATCTCATGCCAAACAGTCCGCCTGACTTGCTCACGCAGCTCACCAATATTATGACTATTTTTAGCTAGAGGTTTTTTAAAAATAGTGATTTTATCAGGTAGGACCAAGTTATAATTACCACCACGTTGGGTTAATGGGACGCCTTCGTATAAACCAAATAACAAGGCGCCATCAACCAAATGTAATTTGGTTCGTTGTTCAGGCGATGGTTCATCTTCAACTATGATCGCTAAATTTTTTATATTATCGGTATATTCTTTAGGCATTGCATCAATTGCCCACGAGACAATATCCTTAAACTTTTCTTCGGATACATTAACCATTTATATTTTTTAATCGTTCATTTTATTAGGAGCCGATAGTTTGGGAATACGGGACTTGATATTTAAATATGGATTGCTCTTGATATTTTTACGCTCGACTCCCAAGCCCTGCAAAGTCCGTCTGTAGCCTCTGACCATGTTCGGCGAACCGCCTAACAAGAAAATCGTTTGAAGCAATTCCTTACCTAATTTGTCTTGGACGATTTGTCCGGTAATACGCTCCGGTCTGTAAATATATTCGATAGAGACATTGCTTAAAGTTGATTTGATTCTATTCAACTCATCTTTAAAATAATGGCTTTCATTATTGCCAACGTAAAATAAAGTAATTTTAGTATCTTTATTATCTAGCTCGAGTTGTTTTAGGATTGATATAAAGGGTGTAATACCAATACCGGTTGCTAAAAAAGCATAGGATGCAGCGTAGTCTTTGATGTGCATTGGTCCGACCGGACCACGTAGTTTTAGTGGTGTGCCCTTTTTCATTATAATAAGTGCTTGTTTAAATTCATCGATGTGGTCAATGGGAATTTTTGTGGCAATAGTAACTATACCCTCGCCCGGTGCTGAGGCAATAGAAAGTGCTTTGCGGGCTGTTTTACCATTTGGCAGGGTAATTTCTAATATTCCATATTGCCCGGCCTTCCAGCTAACTGGTTTTAAAAATGAAAAATTAAAAGCAAATACATTTGGGCCAATTTCTGATTTGCCAGTGAAAATTAGCTGGATGGGTCTAAGTAGGTGTTTAACTGGCATGATGTATATTTTACACTTAAAATCATGAATGTTATAAAAACCGGTTTATTCTAGATAGCTGTCACTCGGTTGTTTGTCTTCGGCGATGTCATTAATAATCTGGACCAATTGCCTGGGAGTAAATTCAGCTTTAATAAGATATCCATCAGCCATCTTTTCGATCTCGGCCCGCGACTCATCTTCTTGTTCTAAATTAGTGGTAATAATTATTTTAGCTCGCAAATTTGGCGTTTCTTGTCGCAAGCGTCGTAAAACTTCAAAACCGGTGATTCCGGGGATCATCAAATCCAGCAAGATAATATCATATTCATCACTTTCGGCTGCTCTGAGGCCATCTTCTCCGCTAAGCATGGTTGTAACATCATAACCAGCTCGTCTAAGTGCCCGGGCATAAAGCTCGCTAATAAAATGCTCATCTTCTATGCATAATATTTTTTTGCCATTTGGTTTTTGCTTATCCATTTATTACTCCCTATATAATGAATGGTTTTTAATCCAGCCATGAGCGCCGCGGACAATACTACCATTATCCTCGCTTTTAATTTGATCGGCAACTGATGAAAAAAGCGGCAAGCTAAAACCGAAAGTCGAGCCCTTACCCTCTTTACTGTCAACCCATATAGTACCACCGTTAGCGATAATTATTGCGCGACTCAAGTAAAGCCCCAGGCCAGTACCGCCCGTACTGTTCTTGTTTTGATGGGCCCGGTAAAATTTATCAAAAACGTGTCCCAATAAGGATTCGGGAATACCAACACCTTTATCTGTAACAGTGGTCTCCACCATTCCATCTTTTTCGTAGGCGCGAATCAAAATATCTTCGTCGGTGTGGGTATATTTAATAGCATTATCTATAAGATTTGATAAAACTTCATAAATACTGACTTTATCGACAGCTACAGCCGGTAAATTTTCGGCAATATCATAAACCAGTTTTTTGTTATGCACACGGGCTCTAAGTTCCATATCTTTGCAAGACGGAATTAAAATATCTTGCCACTTTTCTTCTTTTAGGTGCAATAACAAGGCATTCTCTTCAACTCTTGAGACGTTCAAAATATTAGACACAAAAGACGTAAGCTGCTGAGCGCTGGCGCTCATATTATACATAAAGGCCAGTTGTTCATTGTTCAATTCTTGTTCAATTTCATCTTCAAATACCTCAATGTAACCTCTCATAATTGTTAGCGGGGTGCGCAGCTCGTGCACGGCCAAAGCCACAAACGTCAAATCGTGGTCATCACGCTCGTAGATGTTGGTTCGATCGTATAAAACCAGAATAGTCTCCAGTCCATTGGGGTCGTTATTACTATAGTGGGCCGCTAAATCGAATTGTTTGCGCGTATTATTTGGCAGATTGAGCCGGACTCTTTCCCATATTTCATTTTTTAAGGCAACATTTTTAACACAATCATCTAACCATGACTCTAGTGTCAAGCTGCTGACAAAAGATAAATTCATAGCATCGTAAAAAGCTTGGTTTATGACTTCGCTGGCGGGCAGACCAATATAATTTAAGGCTGATTCATTGGCAAAACTTATCTGACGGTCTTTATTTAAAACAATTACTGGCAGAGGAATTGAATTAGCTAAAAAACGGTAAAAAGGTAGTTCCGAGTTGTCATGTTTGGATAAGTTATCGCTGGTACTGGCAAGTTCATAAATACTTTTGGCAAGTTCGCTCAAAAATTCTTTGCTGGCACCCAACAATTTGGCATCTGGTGCTTCGATTTGATTTTCTTCACGCGTGACTAATAAAATAGCTTTAGCTAAAAAATCTGTTGCTTGCAGTGCATAATCGGCGATGATACTGCCAAACAGAATAGCAATTAGTAGAGTAATAATTGCGGTTACTAAAACTGAATATAATATACTGGCTGGTAGAAAATCGGTGGCTAAAACCCACAAGCCAATACTGCTCATGCCACTTAAGAAAGCCAGTAGTGTAACTCGTAGCCAGATGCTTTCTTTTATGGGGGCTAAAAATGGTAACATGCGTTTAGTTTATGGCGTGTAACTGACGTAGCTAGCTGAACCGACTATTGATATCCAAGTTTGGCCGGCATTTAATTTCATGGTCAGGCCATTTTTATCCGTAAAAACAAATTGGCTCTGGCGGCTGGACTTTGCCCATGTGCCTACTGATACGATACCATCCTGGAAAACATACATTTTACCCGAACCGGTGTCTTGGTAGGTGGTATGATCGCCGTCAGATGCCAACCCCTGATTCATAACTAGGGCAATAACCACCTTTGGAGAAATTTGGGCGCCGGTTTGGGCATCAACATGCGCTACCCCGCCCTCCGAGCGTTTGTAGGTATTGGTTGCGGTGTTATATTGAAAATGAGGGCTGTAAAAAGAACTGGAAATTGAAAAATCGATAGATGAAGCAGTTGGTGTTTGAGGTACATCCTTTTTGCGGGTAAACGGAGTGAATTTGCTGCTAGTGTAACCTTTTGACTGGTTAAGAGCATCCAGTTTGGCAAAACTGCTGTAGACGTTATGCGGAGCAGCTCGTTCGGTTATTCGCCAGTAAGCCTGGCTGTTATAAAATTCGTCTAAATCTCTTACACCCAGGTTTTTTATATCATTGAGGGCATCTGGGCTACCACCGACATGGCCCAGGCCGGCATCAAATGGTAGGGCAAAGTCGATGTAATATGGCCTGGCGCTACGAATCGGGCCGATATACTGGGGCTGGGATTCTTGGAAAAGGGCTAAAAAGCGAGTAATACCGCCCTCGGCAATAGCTTCAAAAACTATCCCGGCATCGGTAAGGCCACTTTGCGGGCGGGCATCACCGCTATTTTCTATCATTAAGCCGGTAACTGGCCGGTTAGCTAAGCTAGCATCAGAAAGCTCAACACCGGTTAAGGGAGAGGTTGGTTTGGCTTTAGGCGTTGCTTTGTTGGCTGTAACAACCGGAGTTGTGTTGGTGCTGGATTTATTGTCAGGCTTCAATACGAACCAATAAACAAGACCTCCGCCGATTAATAATGCCGCAACAATACCGGCAATAATCAGTAATTGTTTTTTTGATAGGCGTTTAAAAAAATTAGGCTTTTGGGCTGAATCGGTAACTGGTTTTTCTATATCTGCTAACGGATTAGCAGCCGATTTATCTGCTTCTGCTAAGGTTTCGACATTAGAGCCGTCTGCCTCCGTCACTGGATTGGACACAGAGTCATCTGCTAGGTTGATTGTTTCAATTTGATCTTCTGCGGCTGGTTGTTTCAGGGGTTCATCGGGGCTGTCGTTATTAATTTGGTCA
>Ga0182021_10008524_pt1 | contig 12136 bp, 8 predicted proteins | sample 612E3MmetaG_FD_120493 | JGI IMG/M metagenome (GOLD analysis project Ga0182021, IMG submission 120493) | Permafrost microbial communities from Stordalen Mire, Sweden - 612E3M metaG (Illumina Assembly) | ecosystem: Environmental > Terrestrial > Soil > Wetlands > Permafrost | place: Sweden...
GTAAGTCCTACTCAGATTGTAAAAATGGGTATTGTTCATGTTCCTGAAGGCAGGCGGCTGTTTCCTGCCTTATCAGTCATGCAAAACCTGGAACTCGGTGCCAGTTTACGCAAAGATAAGCTTGGTATCAAGAACGATCTAGATGATATTTTTGAGCATTTCCCCAGGTTGTTGGAAAGACGTAACCAAAGCGCGGGAACTTTAAGCGGGGGCGAACAGCAAATGGTCGCCATCGCTCGAGGTTTAATGGCCAAACCAAAATTGTTGTTATTGGACGAACCATCGTTGGGGCTATCTCCGCTAATGGTGGACGAGTTGGTTCCGATAATCAACAATATTAATCAAACAGGAGTTGCAGTTCTTTTGGTTGAGCAAAATCTGGGCCTCGCTCTCAGAGTTGCCACAAAAGGGTATGCTCTACAGGTAGGCAAGGTTGTGCTGCAAGGTGACATCGATTTATTCAAGTCGGCCGATGTTGTTAAAAAAGCTTATCTCGGTGAATAAGTGCCTTCTTTGTTATTCAGACATCGTCTGTTTTCTAAATATTGCGCCACACGCGCATCGGGAAATTGGAGAATAATCATGATAAACAGTAGATATCCAAAACTCTTCGAACCCGTGAAAATCGGCAAAGTGCAATTGAAAAACCGCTTTGTCAAGACAGCCGCACAGACCTATTTATTTGATTCTGGAGAAAATCGTATCAGCAGCCTCGCCAAGGCTTTTTACGGGGCTGTGGCAAAAGGTGGGGCTGGTCTGATAATCGTGGAAACACCAGCGATGGAATGGCCTTTGGCCGAAACAGGCGACCGACGTTTTCGTGTAGATGACGATAAATATATTAATGATATCCGTGCACTCACTGATGTCATACATCAATACAACTGCCCCGCATTTGTGCAATTCTACCACCGCGGGCCCTGGGGCGGCGCCCTTCAAAAAAATGCGTTCCCAGCACCCAGAGTGGCTGCTTCAGCCGTTACTTTAGGACCTTTGAAATCTGTATTTGACGAAGCATCCGAGGAAGAACCGCCGAAAGCCCTAACTATACCGGAGATTGAAAAAATTACCGAAAGCTATGTCAGCGGTGCTCTGAGAGCGGCTAAAGCCGGGTTTGATGGTCTTGAAATAAATACCGCCGGAGATCACCTTGGTAATTCGTTTTTATCACGTTTCTGGAACAAACGCAGTGATAAATACGGCGCTCAAAATATGGAAAACAGGACCCGTTTTACCGTAGATATATTACGCGGAATTAAAAAAAGATTAGGGAATGATTTCCCCGTACAGATACTCATGAATGCTATGGAAATTGGGGCAGGCGAGGAAGGCTTAAATCTTGGAGAAACAAAGGAAATCGCCGGGATATTTCAAGCGGCCGGGGCTGATTCCCTGCACATTAGGACTCACTGGCTCGGCGTGCACCAGGGCTCTTTCTGTCATGAAGTACTCTTTTATCCTGAGCCTCGTATCCCTTTAAAAGAATTCCCAAAAGAAATGGATTGGAGCAGGAGAGGACCTGGGGCTAATGTGCCGTTAGCAGCAGTGATAAAAGACACCGTTTCCGTACCTGTTATGACAGTGGGCGGCTTGGACGCGGACCTCGGAGAAAAGGTTTTACGGGAAGGTAAGGCAGACTTGATTGGTATTAACAGGCGCTTTTTTGCTGACCCTGAGTACCCTAATAAGGTGGCTGAAGGGCGGCTCGAAGATATAGCCCCATGCACGCATTGCAATAATTGCAACAAAGGGTACAACGAACCGCGGCATTGCCGAATCAACGCTTCTTTTGGAAGAGATCAATATGAAGTCATAAAAGCCCCCAATAAAAAGAAGGTGCTGGTTGTCGGGGGTGGGCCGTCCGGCATGCAAACTGCCCGGGTCGCAGCCATGAGAGGGCATGATGTGACGCTTTTTGAGAAAGGGCATTATCTGGGAGGTTCTTTGCCGCTTGCTTCGATGGTCAAGGGAGCGGAAATCGAGGACCTGCCTGCTTTTATCCGTTATTTCAAAGGGCAGCTCAAAAAGTTGGGGGTAAAAATCTACCTGGCTAGAGAGTTTACGCCCGCGGATATCGATAAAATCAAACCTAGCGTCGTAGTACTAGCGTTAGGCGGAATACCTACTCTTCCGGATGTACCCGGTATTGACCGGCGTAATGTGACTAAAAGCTCCGACCTGTATAAGACCCTCAGATTTTTTATCAGATTCTTGGAACCAAGACGATTAAGGTCATTGACTAAAATTTGGATGCCTATTGCGAAAGACGTAATAATCATAGGTGGCGCAATACAGGGCTGCCAATTAGGCGAATTTTTGACCAAACGAGGCAGAAAAGTTACAATCGTAGATACTGAAAAAGCTCTGGGGAAATGGATGTATCCTGAAAGAAAAGCTCGTCTGTTTTACTGGTTCAGGAAGAAAGGTGTTAATCTGATTGGCGGTGTAAAACTCGAGGAGATAACTCCGAAAGGTTTGAATGTAATTATCAAAGACGATGAAATGCGACTTCTGAAGGCCGATAAAATCCTTCCCGCAATGCCGCTGGCGCCGAATCTTGAGCTTATGAATAAGCTCAAAGGCAAAGTGCCGGAAATATATACCGTAGGTGATTGTGTTAATCCTGGGATAATTCCAGATGCAACAGCTGCCGGATGGGAAGCAGGTAATAAGATATAAGTTGACTTCTTGCATTCGATAATTTTAGAGTGTGTCCTACATCGGATAGTCCAAGTAACAAAAGAGTTATTGTGACCTCCATTAGACATTATGTCTTTTTTATAGCTTAATCCGCTATTTTATTACCTCTGAAAAACAAACGTATCAGTGGCCCGTTAACTGGAAGAAAGCTAATAGTAATATACAGCAATATACGTGTAGTACTTATTATAAATTCCATGGCTAGCGGAAGCCCATTGATTATTTGCTGGTTTCTGAGTTGGGGAGCGCTCCATCCCAATTATAGGATGCGGAATATTATAAAAATGGGCGTTTTTAGTCATGATTCAAACTTCCATACATGGAATACAATGTGTAATACCTAATATATACTATCTATGGAAGGGTTATAATTGTAAAACTGAAAGTGTAATGGTATGGGTGCAGGTGTGCAGTGAATAGATATCCACGAGTAAGCTCGTGGTTCTTTGACGATTCAAGCTTCGCTTGACCTAAAGATGAGTTAAACAAGATTGAAAACCACGGATCTACTTTAACTTTACATTCACCCACGTGCAAGCACGTGGAACTCTGCCCTTCATGTTTTCATTAGAGGGGCGATGTGTGTGAGACGGTTTGATTAGGATAAGGTAATTACTTCACAATTATTCACCGTTTGTTGAATCCCACTTTGGTAACATTAAATCTTGGAATTGTAGGATGTTCATGCCGACAGGGCGAGAGTACATTCCGAAGTTGGTGTATACTAACTTTTGCCGGAGGCAATCAACAACCAAGCGATGAGGCATACTTTCTCCGGTGCGGGGTTTGACTGTGAAAATATGGGAAAAGTCCGTCATCGAACAGAGATATGAAAGTATATTTAAAATGGAGGAAATGTAATGAGAATCAGGAACAATAACGATGCTGCTCATCGGGTAAAATCTAGAGACCTTTTACTTTGATTACCTAATTTCGAGGCTAAATCGAAATATGCGAGGCACGAGACAACACCTATTGCGTGTGAAGCAAGTGCCATAACCTCCTGAGCCAACCGTCCTTTTTTGTGTAACCCAGCGTAATTATTGGAAACTACCACCAAAGCAAGTGCTTTATTAATGGGTTCTTTTCCCCGTAATTGTTAGTCCGCTGCTTCTCTTTTATAACTCACTATACTTGTTCTGCAGGTTTTGGTTAAAACGCGAGTTTTATCTAACTCATTTTTTGCGTCCTGGAGTAGCCGTATTTCTTAAGTATCCTTTCGCTTTCCTTCATTTTTTATTATCGCGGAGGACTCTTCGGCGTGCTGTTGTTTTACACAGGAAGTTACATCACGCTTAAGTAGTTACCTAGCCATTTCGGTGTTTGCGTTGCAGTTCTCAATTTCCGCATCGAGTAAATACGGAACTCCGACCGGGTAAATTAGGTAAATTTACGAATTCCAAACCATCTCAACCGGGTACACAATGAAAACATCGGACCAGAACCTGCTAATGAAAATAGGAGGGAAAGTCGAATATGTTGAAATTGATTTATTTACTAAAAGGAGGTGTGTGCTTATGCTTAAGGTAAGCAGGAACACTCGTTTATTCCCGGGATCATTATATATAATAACAATCGTATTTTCATAACAAAATGTTTAAAAATGGAGGACAAAATGTTCAAGTTAATCAAAAAAACAAGGGGGGCGATATTTGGTGTATGCCTGATATTGGCGATGCTCGTTACCGGTATTTATGCCACCGGTTCGGTGCTGGCTGCCCCGACCGCACCATCCCTGGGAACGGCGGTAAGTTTCGCGGTTCTCGGTCATTCGACTGTGACCAACACCGGCTCGACCTTTATTAACGGAGACCTGGGTCTCTCGCCTGGGACATCGGTCACCGGTTTCCCTCCGGGGATTGTGGTCGCTCCCGGAACGACGCATATAAATGATGCGACAGCGCTTCAAGCTCAGAGTGATGCCAACACCGCGTACCTCGCCCTGCAAGCCGAAGCATCCACTTCCGACTTGAGCGGCCAGGACCTGGGTGGGAAGACACTCACGTCAGGCGTCTATACTTTTACGACAGCGGCTCAGTTGACTGGAACACTCACCCTTGATGCTCAAAATAATCCTGATTCAGTATTTGTTTTTCAAATAGGGACTACTCTTACGACGGCAAGTAATTCGTCGGTGGTCGTGATCAATGCCCCTCCGAACTTCTGTAATAAATACTGGCAGATAGGCAGTTCCGCTACTCTGGGTACTGGCACTACCTTTGTGGGAAATATTCTTGCGCAAGCGAGTATTACCTTGAATACCGGCGCGACCATAAACGGTAGAGCACTGGCGCTAACTGGAGCAGTGACACTGGATACCAATACTATTACTGTCCCTGTATGCGCCACTGCGACTGCTACTCTGCTTTCGGCGAGCTCCATTACTCTGGGTGGGAGCGTCACCGATACCGTCACTGTCGCCGGTTTAAGCGGCAGTTCCCCTAATCCTGCCGGAACGGTTACCTTCCAGGTGTCCACCGACGGCGGGACGACATTCGCTGCTTATGGTGCCGTGAAAACCTTAAGTAGCGGCAGTGCTATTTCCGATTCTTATACTCCGGCAACAGCCGGCACTTATTATTTCCGGGCCGTTTATGGCGGCGCCCCTTATTGGGCCGGTTCTCAGAGCGGCAATATAGCCGAACCTTTGGTTGTAGCAAAGGCCACTTCGACCACGACCACCCTACTTTCGGCTGTCTCCATTGCTCTGGGCGGGAGTATCACTGATACCGTCACCGTCACCGGCGGTTCCCCCATTCCTACCGGATCGGTCACTTACCAAGTATCCGCGGACGGCGGGACGACATTCGCTGCCTATGGGGCTGTTAAAACTCTCGACGGCAGTGGTCACGCTATTTCCGATGCTTATACTCCGGCAACAGCAGGTACCTATTACTTCCGGGCTGTTTATGGTGGTGACTCCAACTACAATGGTTCTCAAAGTGGCAACATGGCAGAACCGTTGGCTGTAGCAAAGATCGCTTCGACCACGGCCACCCTACTTTCGGCTGTCTCCATTACTCAGGGTCAGAGTATCATCGATACTGCCACTGTTACCGGCGGTTCCCCCACTCCTACCGGATCAGTCACTTTCCAGGTGTCGACAGACGGCGGGACAACTTTCGCTGCTTATGGTGCCGTGAAAACCTTAAGTAGCGGCAATGCTATTTCCGATGCTTATACTCCGACAACAGCCGGCACTTATTATTTCCGGGCTGTTTATGGTGGTGACTCCAACTACAATGGTTCTCAAAGTGGCAATATGGCAGAACCGTTGGTTGTAGCAGCGGCTGTAGTAAAAAACCCTTCGAACACAGCCACTCTGCTTTCGGCGAGTTCTATAAATTTGGGCGGCAGTATTACCGATACTGTCACCGTTACCGGCGGTTCCCCTGTTCCTAGCGGATCGATCATTTTCCAGGTATCCACGGACGGCGGGACTACATTCACTTACTATGGTATTTTTAAGGCTCTGGACGGCAGTGGTCATGCTGTTTCCGATGCTTATACCCCGACAACAGCAGGCAGCTATTACTTCCGGGCTGTCTATCTTGGTGACTCTAACTACGATAGTTCCCAGAGTGGCAATACGGTAGAACCATTAATCGTTATTGGCGGCACGCCCGTTATCCCCCCGACTCCCCCAATTTGCCCGCCAACTCCATCCATTTCTCCACTGACAGGTAGTATCACAGGTACAGTGACAAGCGCCCCTTCACCCAGCGGTGCCACTAATGAATACAATCTGTTCGTTAATGTCGCCGGTCAACAATATTGGTTAGCGGCCACAACCACTGATTTCCCCAACCTGCTCACAATAGGGTCAACACTTACCGGCACGCTAAACCATTCGCGGGGTTGGTGGATTTTAATTAAGTAAATCTATATAAAGAAATCCTACCAACTGTTTGGAATCAGGGATTAGCCGGAAACGGTTAATCCCTGATTCTTTTATTCAGCAATATTCCACGGTCATCTATAGTGAAGTAGAAACTACAAAATACCAAAGCGGAAAATTGACCATTATTAAATATCATAATGAAATGAAATATTAGCTCTTATTTTACCGGGTCGTCTCTGTGGATAGGTTCAGGTTTTTTGATAAATACACTTATTCCCGGCGGGACCGATTCCGTCAAACGGACGCTTCCGCCGATAACGGACTCGAATCCATTGACTGTTTCGCCACCGGGTATCGTCGCACCCGGATAAATTATCACATCTGCACCAATGACAGGGTGGCGTTATTTGCCACGTAGTTGTTCTACGGTATCCTTAGCAAGGGAAAGGGCACACCGTTAACATCCTGGTAAATTCTCATGCGGTTACCGATAACGGAAATCTCACCAATTACTATTCCTGCGCTGCAGAGGATAATTTCATCATAGTTTCCCGCAGTAGGATCTCTGTTATAGCTACTTGTACGTCTTTTGCCAATCGCAGCCAGAGGGAGGGAAGATTATCCTTATATACAATCTTGTTTTATACAAAGGGCTATTTAACGTGAAAGCATTTCGAAAAGGGAAACGGTTCCTTGCCCCAAGGATTACCGCAGGTTGACCTCGTCGAGTCGTATACGGACAAAACATCCGGGAAAAAAGATCATTTGAAGTTGGTGGATTATTTAGATCATTGAATCCATGGGATGGAATTGACTCCAAACTAATGTGGTCAAAGTTGCCGTCATTGTTGCAAATCTCAATCAATTTCTTTACAACTTCAGGGACATCTTTTCTGTAATTTGCAGATGCGCGATACCTTGTTTGAGATTTATCTTTCTCCCCTTTCTCTTTCACTTTCCACCTCTCATATATTATTTGCATAGTTCCCTAATCATTTCCTGCTTTTACTCAATAACTTGTTTTGAAAATCAACCGCAGGACTTTCTTATTTGTTATGTTAACTAACTAATTGAGTTAATTGTGTAACTGCAAAAAATAGAGTCAAGTTTTCATTTATGAAAGGCTAAACAATGCAGGATAGGTAACTACCTAGGTGTTAGTAGTAAAACCGGTTTTACTACTAACACTGAAATGAGGAAATACGCAGTTCCCATACTCTTATATAGGTGACCTTACGACTATCACGACCAACCAAAGTGTTTTACGATAACAAGTGTCAAAAGAAATAGTTTACGAAACAGGTAAAGAGAGAAATACGTAATTACAAGTCTATTATTTCTAAAACTTTTGACTGAATTCGCGTAAGGCGGTGAAATTATGTGTGGCATTGTAGGGTATGTCGGTCAGAGACAAGCAAAGGATATTCTATTGGACTGCTTAGGTCGTTTGGAATACCGCGGCTACGATTCATCGGGTATAGCTATCCGTGATAGTAACAACGATATAAACAGCTATAAAGATGCAGTCCGGGTGGCAACACTTCAAGAAAATGCTCCCCCACTTAACGGAAATATGGGTATCGCGCATACCAGATGGGCAACGCATGGACCCCCTACAATGGTAAATGCCCATCCCCACCTGGATTGCACCGGTAAATTCGCTGTTGTTCATAATGGTGTAATTGCAAATTTCCAAAAAATTAAGGATCTCTTAATAGCTGAAGGACATACTATTGTTTCAGAAACCGATACTGAGGTAATACCTCATTTGATTGAAAAATACTACAACGGTAATCTGGAAGAGGCTGTACAAAACACTATAAATGTACTAACCGGATCATATTCTATCATCGTATTAAGTCAATATGAATCTAAGTTGATCGTCGCTAAAAATGGTAGCCCATTAGTTATTGGGATTACTGAATCCGATAAATTCATTTCATCTGATGTACCGGCAATAATCAAATACACCGACAGGGTTATTTATCTTGAAGACGGTGATTTAGGAGTGATTGTTGGAGATAATATTAGAATCATGAATTATGGAAAGGAAATTGAAAGAAAAGAACAGCAAGTTGGCTGGTGTAAGGAAGAGATTCAGAAGGAAGACTATGAACACTTTATGCTTAAGGAAATTCATGAACAACCAAGAGTAATAACCAACACCATTTTGGAAAATGTTAAGTTTAACACAAGTTTTGCGATGGACGGCGTGGTACAAGACCTGGGTATATTAGCTTGCGGAACATCCTATAATGCCGGCTTGATCGGAGAGTATATCATCGAGGAACTTACCGGTATTCCGACGAGAGTCTGTTTTGCTTCTGAATTCAATCATCGGCGGACCGTGCATCTGGATGAAGCGATCATATTAACTCAATCCGGTGAAACTGCAGACGTTTTAACGGCGATGAAAACGTTAAAATCATTAGGCGTAAAAACTTTAGCGGTTACGAATGTTCCCGGCAGTACGGCAAGCCGAATCGCCGATCGAACCATTTTTATTAAAGCCGGACCGGAAGTAAGTGTGGCAGCTACAAAAAGCTTCGTTGCGCAGTTAATCGTGCTGTATCAAATGGTATTGTCACACCCCTCAGTTGATCCTGCTATGCGCAAATTATTGAGGGCTGAACTGAACCAATTACCAAGGAAAGTAGAGCAGCTGTTCGAATCGGAATCCCAAATTGTTGAGTGTGCTAAATATATATCGACATACGAGGACGCTTTTTTTATCGGACGAGGTATTAACTACCCGGTAGCCCTGGAGGGAGCTCTTAAATTAAAGGAAATTTCCTACATTCATGCGGAAGGTTTTGCGGCCGGAGAATTGAAACATGGTCCTTTCGCTTTACTTTCTAAAGGTGTACCGGTTATTGCCATCACGGCTCAAGACGCGAATTACGAAGCGATGTTAATCAGTATTAAGGAAGTGAAAGCCCGGGACGCATATGTTATCGCGTTAGCTAACGAGAATGATGAAATCATCGGCAAATTTGCCGATAAGGTTTTAAAAATCCCCAATACTCACAAATTATTGTCCCCGCTAATGAACACAATTCCTTTACAATTACTCGCTTATTACACAGCCAAGTTTAGAGGTTGTCCTATTGACTTCCCTCGCAATCTTGCAAAAAGCGTCACCGTCGAATAGTTCAGTAGATCAAATATTGATAAAAGTAGTGGTAAAAATGGACCAGGATATGAGGGAAAATAGCCTGAGTGTAAACAATCGAGTGGCAGCTCAAAAAGGTGATCGAGCAAAGACCATAACAGTGTTGTTAGCTGAAGATAAGTCCGAAGTCAGGCGGCAACTTCGGTTATTGTTTGAGGCCGAGCCTGATTTCGAGATTATCTGTGAGGTTAATAATGGCTTCGACGCACTGGATAAAGTGGGGATCCTTTCCCCGGATATTCTGATACTCGGTTTAAACGCCAGCAATATCATTGAAATTGTCCGCCGACTTAATGAAAGATGTCCAAATACCGTAGTTGTTATTCCTCACCGAAATGACAACGAACGGTATGTGAAGGAATTAGTAGGAAGTGGGTTAAAGGTATATGTATTTAAAAAATCTTCCCCGGCTAAGTTTATTGATACCATTCGGGAATTAAATCTCAATAAAAATCATACAAGTTCATCTTTCTCCAACCAAAAGACTGGAAACATCGCCTGGCAGGAAGAAAAAGTCACAGTTGATCCCTACGAAATATTAACAAAAAGAGAGCGCGAAGTTTTAAATCTGGTCGTGACAGGATTGACCAATGCCGTGATTGCGTCCCGGCTTTCGATTAGTTCTCGGACCGTTGAAATCCACCGTGCTAACATGTTAAGAAAACTAGGACTTCTTAACCAGCATCAACAATTGACAAAATACGCAACGGAAAGACATATATTGCAAACTACCAATCAAGGAAAGCAGGAAACTAATGGATATTAAACAAATAAGAACAAATTTTCCTGCGATTAAAAGAGGCAGGATTGTCACGAATAATGCCGGTTTTATACGCGCCCTGTCATAAAAGAAAATTATGTTTTTATAGAGGTATAAATGAGGTTAATATGGCGATGATGCTACAAAAAAATACAAATTCCGCCTCGGGATTCTTCAATAGGCGTCCGGCCTTTTCGTGGAGGCTCGTAATTAAAGATTGTTTGTATTTTATGGTCCTGGCCATTCTGCTGGGCGGGTTATTGAATTATTCGTTACTGCTTAACGCTTTTAACGGCGCACTGATACCCAGGATTCAACAGAATCAACTGGCAATTTTAAAGTCGAAAGCTGCTCAACTCTACGGAATTTCCGTTATCGACATAGCCTCTTCTAAAAAGCTGTTTGATGATAAACTGGCCATTTTTGTGGATGCCAGAACGCTTCAGGAATATGAAGCAGGAAGCATTTCCGGTGCCATCAGCCTGCCGGCAAGAGAATTATTACGCAAGGATATTGATCCAAGCGCATTACTACCGAACAAGGAAACTGTTTTAATTACTTATTGTGATGGTGGTGATTGCGAACTTGCTTTAGACGTAGCAACAGATTTAGCCGGAAAAGGATACCAGAATATTTTTATCTTTGGAGAAGGATATCCAGGCTGGGCAGCCGCCGGTTACCCGGTGAATAAGTAAGGGTTGTAAATATGAAATTACTACAAAATGATTACTTGCATCTGATGGTCCGGTTGTTAATCGGCGCTATTTTCGTGTATAGTGCAGTCCCACATATTTTGGATACTATGGGGCTTGCATTATCTATTTACAATTACAGGCTTTTCCCATCTTCAATAATCGGGATATCAGCCGCTGTTATCCCATGGATAACATTACTATCAGGTCTGGCCCTCATCCTGGGAGTAAAAACTAGAGCGGCATCGTTTATTATTTCCGCATTATTGGTGATATTTATTAGCCTTGCCGTAACCAGCATTATACGCGGTCTAGATATCGACTGCGGTTGTTTCACTGGAATCGTGAGAAAAGCTGACTGGATGGCTGTCTCCGAGGATGGTATTATGCTGGTTTGCGCGGTTTTTATATTCTTTTTTGATAGAGCTAGATTTTCCTCAATATCATTGATTAAACAATTAGTGTTCCAAAGAAAAAATTATGAAGGAGCGTTATGATGAAATTAAGATCATTATTGGGTTTTGTTACTACAATAGTAATATTAATCGGAATGGCAGGTACATTAGGCTGTTCGGAAGCCATATCACAGCTGACGCCGGTCATTCAGTCCACTACGGAGGCGACTATCACTTCACCCAATACACAGATTGCGGTTGCTGTAACTGCTTCCGGGATGACAGTTACTACTCAACCTGCAGCGGAAACACCTGCCATTACAACTACCACCGAAACTCCGGTTATTACAACTACCACGACTACACCGGTTACTACAACTACCACGACTACGCCAGTCACCACGACTACCACAACTACGCCAGTCACCACGACTACCACAACTACACCGGTTACTACAACTACCACGACTACGCCAGTCACCATGACTACCATGACTACACCGGTTACTACAACTACCACGACTACGCCAGTCACCACGACTACCACAACTACGCCAGTCACCACGACTACCACGA
>Ga0182021_10008525_pt1 | contig 12136 bp, 7 predicted proteins | sample 612E3MmetaG_FD_120493 | JGI IMG/M metagenome (GOLD analysis project Ga0182021, IMG submission 120493) | Permafrost microbial communities from Stordalen Mire, Sweden - 612E3M metaG (Illumina Assembly) | ecosystem: Environmental > Terrestrial > Soil > Wetlands > Permafrost | place: Sweden...
ACGGAGCCCGATTTAAAATATCTCTGCCTGCCATGGATACGCAAAGCGTCATACCAGTGTGCCGAAGTCCCGGTTAATTTTGCTCTTTTGCCGCACATTCATCGAATCTTGGAAGAATCCAATTAGACCTCGATTTGGGCTCCGCTGTTTAACTCCTATAAACTTTTTTGGGCGCTTCTTCTGACTCGAGTTACTCATCTGCCCCAAGCTCAAAAACAGTTTAAAGGAGAGACACAAATTGGTCTCCTTTTCGGGAGAGTCATATCGCTTTGTGGCTGAATTAGTTTGCTCACAAAAGACACGTTATCTTACCCGTTAAAAAATTAGAACGGATAGCTGAGCTATTTTTCCATAATTTTTCTGGCGGCGATTTCAATATCTTCTGCTTTAATAGTTTTTCTGCCGGAATGAATGGCGTAATCAAGCGCATCTTTGGCAATCTTAACACCAATCTCCTCAAGAACTTTTGCAAGCTCCTTCGCTGCTTTTTCACTCACCCTTTTTGCTCCTGCTTTTTTGCATAATCTATTCATTGGAGCCACGGATATTTCTAATTCTTTCATATCGACTTCATCCAAAGTCTCTTTATCTTTTCAAGTAAGTATTAAGCTTTGTTATCAATTTTCTCCTCAATTTAGCAAGTTATAAATACTAACTACTCTCATACATTGAATCCCGAGGTTAATTCAGTGGCCAAGAAACCAGTTAAGAAAGAAGAAAAGAAAGCCCCAGCTAAGAAAAAATAAACCCTCGGCAAAGGCATAGTTACCTCTATATTTTTTCTTTTTTTTATCAACTAAAAAGTGACTTTTCCCAGCCAAGCTCACGAGATAAGGCTCAATTGTGGTGCTATGAGTATGTCAATATGCCTGGCATAGTATATTCGTCAGGCATTATTTTTCTACCGCAATAAAGAACTCAGTGGGTCGAAATTTGAAAGCTTTGAGTCAAATGTAAAAAGGAAAATTTGTTAATGAATCAAATTAGCTCACATAAAATCTTCGAGAGTGGTCGACGGAGGCTTTTCTATGGTTCTTTCGAGTAATAAGTCGCATCCAGTGCATTCAGTTTCTTCATCCTCTTCAACAAACAAGGGATATTCAAAAACTTCATGGTGAATAGTAACTTCGTATTCACAATTTGGGCATGTGTCTTCGCCAGTCCATTCATGAAAGCTTTCTATTCCCATATTCCGCTCATAAGTTTCAGTTACACCCATGTAATAGGTCTCAAGTTCAAACTCAGCATTGCAGTTTTTGCACTTAACCTTAAAGGTTTTGGGTCTTTTCTATCAGTATAATACTCTTCCAAATTTCCGTATTCCTTTTGGTCTTCTGCTTCTTGTTCGAACAGCGCTTTATGTAGAATGCTGAGTTGCCAGTCTAAAGAATATTCCAGATTCTCGTCTTCTGGTTTCACAAACCAATCACTCTCTTTTTCAATAAGCCTTGACTTAAATATGGGCTCATCAATCGCATCAGTGCTCTTAAAACCAACAGATTGAGCCACCTCAACAATTCTCTTTTTGGCATCAGTTAGAACGTTGGGATCCAACTCTTTTGGTAACTTACCTACCATAGTCTTTAGCCATTCTATCTCACCTACTGACCTCATTATCCATAAAATCGAGTCATATTTGTCAAGAACTTCGGGTAAATTATTTTTCAATTCAAGCAATGAAACAGGGACGGTAAGAAATGAGCTATCTAAAAACAAATATCGAAGTATTTCTACTATTGGAAACTTGGTGTCAATTTCACCGTTTATAGATTCGTATATTGCCTTTATCTTCTGTATTTCTTGATTTTTTTCTCTAATTTCTTTTTTACGAATCAAGCCCAAATAGCGATAAATCATATCCAAATGTTTGTCTTCAGTAACGAAGAAGCCTACTTTTGCAAGTACAGCAAGCAAGTAAGAATAAGAGTCCTTTACGTCTCCGCACCCATCGTCACTATACTGATTCATACAAGAATTAATCGCAGACGCAAGGTTCAAAAGATTAGTTTCAAATTTTTCTTTGGGCGTTATTACGACAAAATATCGCTTATAAATTTCAAGCGAGTTTGCTTTTTTTGGCATTCTTCCGACGAATTCTCGTATAATGTTGTTTGAGAAGCATGCGTCTATTTTTCGTTCAATTAAACTCCTAAAAATCCCAGCCATCGCTTTTTTCGAAGGGTTCTTTTGTGAGGTTTGGTATTTTGGATCTAAAAGCAAAGATTCGAACTCTTCTTTGTGTAGCTGAATTAAATACATCGTGTCTATCAATACCGTTCTTTTAGGTAATGTAAGTTTACGCGAAAGTGCAATGATGTCTGTCCAATCGCTTTCAATGAAAAAGGGATTATTGCTTGCATTTTCGTTAATATCGCTCGCCAACGTTGAGCACTTTGTAAGTAATTGCTTTTTTCCTTTTTTAATATATTGATTGGGTAATAAACTTAGGTTTTAGATGAGGAAAGCCAAATCAGTAGATTCTGCGCCTGAAAAACAACCCTGACCAATCTCTTTCGAAACCAAAATAAGTTAACTGAGAAATAGTTGCTTAATAATTCATAGTAACAGATCGGCTATGGGTGGCTATCTCCTCTAATAACCGAGATTTATTGCTTAGCCGATAATAGATGTACAATCTTCTTTTGCGCGAGTAATTGCAAAATAGAATAATCTTCGCTCTTCCTCGCCCTATCAGTTCCATCCATCAAATCGGTTAAATTGAATTAAGCAATTTGAGCTCCTTTTGCCAACCGGTTATATTTTCATTTCAACTATTGGCCATTCATCATTTGAAATATCCATCTTGAGAACTTTTGACAATAAGTAATGCTTCTCTGTCGCAATGTTGACCATGGTGTTACCGTAATTCTGTTTAGAAGACAACACCTTGATAGCTTTCTTGAGACAAGTAATATTCTGGATAATGTTTTCATTTGTAGGCATTTGTCCTTCTAAACCTTCACAGTTGGGTCTTCCTTTGCTCCTCCATGATTTGACTCGGAACAGTTTTATGTTAACGAACTCAGGAACATGCGGCATTATTTTATTGAAAAAAGATAGTTCTGCTCTCAAAGCAGTCTTTTCATTCTCAAGCCCGCATGACTTATCAAACTGTTTCTTTTCATCGTTGCTCTTTTCAAGCATATCATGGTCTAACCAGAATTCATAGTGAGCATATTCATGCACCAGTTCATTTGCAAGAAGAAAAGCTGGCCTGAAAAACGCTCTTGAATCAGCTTCTTGGAAACAAAAGAAAAGAGACCAAACATTGACAAAATAACCTTTATTAATTGGACTAAAAGCAAAAGAAACACTTGGTTGCAATGTAACATCTATTTTGCCCGGCGCTTCAATTTTTATTTGAAATCCTGCCTTCTCGATAAGAGTCTTCGCTTTTCTAATTTCTGCGTTCCATAACTGACTAAACTCCTTAAGGAACCTTGCCGATTCAATATCTCGCCAAGCAAGCCATGAAACCTTTAGTTTGAGCGATTCAAGCTCAGAGAATTTCAATTACATCCCTCACTTCTTAATTGAGTTATTACTTTTATCAGCGGCCGATTTAAATCATAGAACAAAAAAAGCATTAAATATTTCTTAACTTGAATCAGCTTCGCCCGAAATTTTTCAGGGAAATTTTTGATGCGCCCGTGTGAGTGAGCCAAGTCATGGTCTGGATTCAACATTTCTGCCTTTGCGGAATTTTTGGTTAATCGGAAAGTACCCGTCAAAACGACGATGTGATTATAAACAGCGATTGGGTGTTAACTTGCTTGCCTAATATGATTTAACTTGTTTAAACCAAATTGGGCGACTTTTCTCAGTTATCTTTTCCTAATAGCTGAAGCTCCCAAAACGGTTTAAACGAGTTGAAGCCAAAATGTCCCGATTCGAAAACGGAGCCCGATTTAAAATATCTCTGCCTGCCATGGATACGCAAAGCGTCATACCAGTGTGCCGAAGTCCCGGTTAATTTTGCTCTTTTGCCGCACATTCATCAAGTCTTGGAAGAATCCAGTTAAACCTCGATTTGGGCTCGGCTGTTTAACTCCTGTAAACTGTTTTGGATGTATCTTCAGGCTTGAGCTGCTCATCCTGTCTAAGCCTCACTAAACGGTTTAAACGAGAGACACAAATTGAGCTCCTTTTTGAGAACTCGCAATGCAACAGAATTCCAACACTCATTTTTTTTGCACGTTCTTAAGGCTCGACAACGCCCGAGCGAATGCACAATAAACCAAATCGAGGCGAAAGGCAATTCCTTCAGGCAAACTGAAAACTTTCTTGACTAACTGCCAGATTCTTGTCCAACAAACGTGGGTATCAGGTCAATGTTAAACCTAACATGGAAATTTTACTCGATTTTTTAGCGAAATAACTCGAAAGAAAACCACTCTATTTAGAGAAGTTGATATGCTGTAAAAAGTTTGGCCAAGTTTTTTTCGTCAATAATACAATAGTTCTTGGTGTGGAATTCACAAAGTTTCACAAACTCAGATAATGCTTCATGTTGGATTTTATTAACGTATACAAGAATAATAATCTCCAATGGCGAAAAACAAGCCTTTACTACTTGATGGGTAACCTGCTGAGAGGTTACATTTCCGAAAGAACGTCCTTTAGATATTATGCCTGCCCATCGCAAGTCATTAGAATTATTAACGTAAAGATATTGAGTAAAAATGTCGGTTATTTCAACGGGCGAATGGTGACATCTGTTAGGGTCGTCAAGCAACTTCCGTATCCTATCATCTATTTCATCTTCGCTCATTGATTTGACCGCAGTAATTGCTTCAATTGATGCAGTCTGGATCTTTTCGACTTCTTTGAATGAAAATATTCGGTCTAACTTGAGTCTACCAAAGGTCTCGCTTGGAGTGTAGTAGGCCTCTAATGATGGATCATAGATGCTTCGGACGTTTTTGAGATTGATTTGGTCAAAAGGAAACAAAACATGTTCTATTCCGTCTGGTCCTAAATACTTTAAGAAATAAAAATTGTCATTGAAAAGTACTCCATTGAAACGAAGATTGTCACTGCTATAATAAATGGGCAAAAATAATTTCTCAAGGCATTTCCAGACATCCAAATATTTACTTATTACGTCATTGCCGTCTGTGAGGTCAGGTCCGCCAAATTTAGTCAGAATAAATGAAATTACTTTGTACTCTTTACTAAGCAAAGCTGTAATCAAGTTAGACCTAAGACAGTCTTCCGGTATGTTTGTGGCGCAGAAAATATGCTGAAAGCTCTCAACCATACTTCGTGATTTTTGTATTAAGTCAAGTTGAAAAAATATCTTTGCTATAAGGCTGAGAGTTCTTAATTGGTCACAATCAAGGTTTTCAAGACTATCATTTAATTGAAGTATTACTTGGTCACTGAAAGGAAAACCAAAAGAACAGACATCTTCTAAATGTTTTAAAGCACCCACGATCTGGATGTAATCAGGCGCTGACTTCTCGTTTAAGATTGGTTCTTTTTTGGATATCCAACAGATAGCAAGATAGTTTCCAACAAGGCTATCTGAAGCGATTGATATAACCTCTTCCACGGTCAGATCTTTTAGTTTCATACTGAGCTTTTCGAGCATCCTCGCTCTATATCCTTCGCCATTAGCGAGGAAAGAGAATTGCAGTTTATTCAAAATAGCTCTAAAGGCTGACCGGTCTCCTGAGGAAATCAGTTTATTTATGACTTTTTCAAATAACGAGAAATCGTTAAAATCTTCCTCCTTTAGGAGTTCAATTAGAGTCTCGTTTTCAGCATTCATTTTTCTTCAACCATTTCAAAGGAATCTTTCCAATGGTCCTTTCTCAGGAGGAATATCAGTTGGTACAAGCTTAGCATATAACTTCATAGCTATTGAATATGCAAGTTGACTATCATTCTTAACAACATAACTTGGAATAAAAAATTCAACACGACCATTTGATCTCACCCTTGTAGTAATTTTTAGACCCAAGCTCCAGAAAAGGCTACCTTTTATTTCAGTAATTCGGATTCCGTTTTCTTTTATGAGCCTTCGAACTTCTGGAGAACCAGCGATTTGTAATCCACTCATCCGAACACTAAATACGTCGTAAAGGGTTATCCTGTCAGTACCATTATTTTCCACATTTTGTCTTTCAACAAATTTAGTAAATTTCTCATTATCCCTTGGATCTATATTAATTAAGGAAACTTCTCCAAATTGGTTCAATATTTTTTGCATTTGTGTTAAAGGAAACTTTATGGTTGCAACCGCAAAATTATGAACTAAAATCTTCACTGCGCTTTCAACAATAGCTTTAGCTCTCAGAACCAATGGCTCAGTTCCACCAAATAGGGTGACGGTTACCATTTCACTCTCAAAAACTGCCGCAACTCTGACACGGTATGATGAGTCAATTTTCTTGGCGATTAGCGACTCAAATACTTTTTCATCATTTACAAATTCCCATCGAAAAGCTATTTCTTTAATAAAGTGAAAATCAATTCGGTTTTCATTAACTCGAAATTCCAGAAATCCTTCATTCAGCCCTACCTTATTCCTTGGCGAGAATGGAGCATATTGCTTCAATTTGGCGATAAATGCTTCTTGGAAATCCACTATATTTTCAAAATTATTTCTATCGAATTTAATAACTGATTGAACAACTGTGACCCCATAAACAACAGTTTCTCCTATTGCTTCATCATTTAGCAATAATTCTTTAATCTGTTTAATTCGGTCCTCATCGCTTTTGATTCCGGTTTCAGCATCATTCAACCTATAGCACCAGATTACTGTCAGCAATTACTCTAATTTTACTTGACTTTTGCGTACATAATCAATTGACCTCAACAAGTATAGTTACATTAATGAGACTTTTTTTCAGAAAACTTGTGTTTTGGTAGCATGCTATTAACTCATATGTTTCGATTTCCATTGGGTCGCCTTAAAATATTCGTTATAAATTATAATTATAATTTATAATCGATTTGTTCTGGGCTCTTGTCAAAATTCGATTTAGAGGAGTTAAAACTATTCGGTTAACAATCGGAATAGTCCAAAACGAAGTTAACGCAATGATATTTTGACCAAGCGCATGAAACAAAATAAATATTCAATACAAGTTTTATATTACTCCTCTTGTTTAATTTGTTTTATGTTAACCACTCATTTTCGAGAAGCATCTACGCTTTGGCGTGAGAAACCTGGTAAGTACGCTAAAAAAAACTCTGCTGCTTACCAATTCTTCAATACAAAGCTACAACCAGAAATTGAAAAAATAGTGCGGCATTTAGGCTATAAAGCTCTAATTGTAGATGCTGAAGTTGGAAATGGAAGCTGGAGTAAAACACCTTACATTGCTATTCGACATAATGGCGTCGCACCAAGTTTCATGGAAGGAGTTTCTGTCGCATATCTTTTTGCACCAGATTTTGGTAGACTATACATAACCATAATTCAGGGTGTAAAAAGAACCAGATCTACTGAATTAGACAAAAGCAAGAAAAAGCTTGAGAAGACAATTGATAGACCGGAAGGTTTCAACGAAGGGCCAATTCCTCAGCTCGTACGAGATGAGAAGCCTAATTCATCATCTGCTAAATACAGAAAAGGAATAATATACTCAAAGGAATACATTTTGGAAAAACTTCCAGATGACGAAGAGTTTACAAACGATTTGAAAAAAACACTAAAAATCTATCAGGACTATGCAGAATCGCAATAAGTGAGCTTGAACTTTTTGAGCATACTTCACCTTCTTGCGGTTAACTTGATAGCACCAGGTCTCGCCTTCTGCTTTTAGTAGTTTTCAATCTTATCCTATTCAGTCAGCCCGAATTCCTTACTTGAAGAAAATAGGGAAAATGGAATATTACTGAAAAGAAGTGAGTCTGCTTAGTATGGGCGGAACCCCCTGGGTAGTCTGCAATGTGTTGAAAGCTGCGAATTATCGATTCTGTAAATCGCGCTCCTTTTGCCAAACGGACGATTTAATCTTCAACTCCTTCAAACCGTTTCGGGAGCCAATGGTAAATAGGAAAATCTCACGAGCCAAGGCTCACGATTTAGTTTGAGGGAGTTGGACTTTAAACGCCAGGATTTGAGAGCGGAACCCGTTTTGCCCGGGAGCGTTTAGCCCTATTTGTAGATAATAACTTCACTTTCGGTACAAAATACCATGTTCGGCCTTAAGCTCTCCCACCGGCTACCAACAGAAAAACCTTAGAGGCGATTAAATATTGCTCAAGCCATATTTTTTTTATGCTCAGCAAAACGGAACAGGAATTTCTTCGGGATCCAGCCAGTTTTAACTCGAACTATCAACGTTCATTGCGTTGTCGTTTGAAGGTCAAAGCCGAAAAAATGCGCACGGAGCTTTCTCTCCTGGGCGTTGCGGAAAACTGCAGCAGCGCAGCGGAATTCTGCAGCAACAAGAAAAGCTCAAATCAGGACCATTCAATGAATCAGGGGCAAAGTTGGAGCCTTCGGCGGGATTTGGACCCGCGACCATTACCTTACCAAGGTAACGCCCCACCGGGCTAGGCTACGAAGGCGTTTTATGCTGTTACCGTGAAAGAACTGTGTCTTGGCAATAAAATGCTTACGGTCAAAGCTGCAAGAAAAGCAAAGTAGCTGCTCAATTAATTTTGTTCTTTGAGGAAAAGCTTCATATTAATTAGTTAGTACAGAGTTTACCTCGTCTTGCATTGGTTTGTGCAGGGGTCTCCAAGCCTGGTCAACGGAGTAGGGCTTAGGACCCTATCGCGTAGGCGTTCGTGGGTTCGAATCCCACCCCCTGCACCAAAAAAACTTTTAACTGGGCATGTTCCATCGGCTGAAAAATGCCCATAACGACGCCGCATTTCAATTTATTAAGATTTCGTCACTTTTTATTATCTCTTAATCCGTATAAACCGTTTTAGGAGCCTAAGGTGTTAGGAAAGATAGCTGAGAAAAGTGGCCAAATTTGGTTTAAACGAGTTAAATCATATTAGCCAAACAAGCAAGCTCCTCTCACCAAAATCCTTCAACTCATATAACACGTTTTGGGAGCCTCGACCGGCAGAAAATGTTATCGTGGGGAAGCACCCCAAACGAGTTAAGACAGTCTAATTTGGATACAAGCTTGTGCCATAGCAGAGCGGCCGATTCCCCGTTTGGTTCTTCCTAAGGGATGGCACCTGGTTTAAGCGATTTTGTGATTTCCTGCATGAACTTTCATTTACCGGTTAGCTCCTTGAGGGGCAAACGCACTATGAAAGTTGTTCCTTTGCCTTCTTGGCTCTCAAAAGACACGGTGCCTCCTAACGATTCAGTCATTCGCTTGATTACTACTAAGCCAAAGCCTTGACCCTTGGATTTTGTGGTGAACATTGGTGTAAATAATTTGCCTTTCACTGTTTCAGAAATTCCGACGCCAGTATCCTTAACAGATATAACTGTATCATTTGCTTCTTTGTATGTGCGAATGGTAAGTTTGCCTCCTTTGGGCATGGCTTGAACAGCATTATTCACCAAATTGTACATTATGCGGCTAATGAAAGTAGAGTCAGCAACAACCTTTTCAGTTTCCACTTTAATACTTACTTTAACATTCTCTGGCAAACCATTCTTTGACAGCAAGTCATCAATAATGAGTAATAAGTCAGTTTCTTCGGCATTTGGCTTAAGAGGCCTTGCAAAATCTTGCAGATCAGCCACAATCTTGTTAATGTAGACAACGTTCTTCTCTATCTCATCTAAGCTTTCTAAAGCATTCTTCTTCTCTTCACTATCCAGAGTAGAAGCTAAATCCGTTTTAGCCAAGAAAACATCGCCAGTGATAGCCTGCAGCGGGTTACGAATGTCGTGACCAACCATACCTGCAGTAGCTCCGATGGCCGCTAAACGTTCTTGGTCTTGTAATTGCTTTTCCATTTTTTTCCGTTCACTTACATCTCGGAAAAGTGTTCCAACAACATTCTTGGAATAAGGGAAATAGTAGCAATCTAACGTCTTGTTTATGTCTTTATTATATAGCTCAACATGCTCGGATATTCTAGTCTTAGCAACCCTATCAGGAACCTCAAGCCAATTAAACTCTTGGTTTGGAGAAATATACTTTGCAGTCTTGTCTAGAATATCCTCTGCCTTTACACCTATGATTTTTTCGTAAGCATGGTTAACCCTCAAGAATTTGTGGTCAATTGGCTTTCCATTTGCATCATAAACTAACTCGATTAGCTGAAAACCATCTTGACTGTTATCAAACACCGTGCGGTAAAGCTGCTCCCTTTCTTTTAGAGCATCTTCAGCCTGTTTACGCTCGGTAACATCCATAAACACGGCAAGGCAACCCCGCACCTCTCCCTTATTATCTAGTAATGGTTTGGCATTGCCAAGAATAGTGATTTTTCTATTACTTGGTAGGAGAACATCTATCTCAGAATTTCTAATTTCAACATTTTTGGCCGCTGCTTCTTGCATCGGAAGCTCTTGAGGCATTAATTCTCTGTGGTCACGGAAAAAGCGCCGTGTGGAGTCTTGTGCACTACCTTCAGCTGGACCTGCCGAAACATTTTCTCCACCACTCGCTTCATAAAATTTATTTGCCGCTTGATTTCCTTTAATATTTTCGCATTGCGGGTCACGAGAAACCCACACTGCGGCTGGAATAATGTCCATAAGTTTTTCTAACTCTTCGGCACGCTGACGAGCCAGTTCTGCGTTTTGTTTTAAAGCTTCTTGGGCTTTCTTACGTTCTGTTATGTCCACATTTGTTTCAAGAATTTCTTCAATTTCATATTGCTTACCGCACGTGGCAAGCCATCGACTATCAACTATAATTTCATGTCCAAATTTATCTTGGTGTATTTTTTCACCAGACCAACGACCACTAGAAAGAAGTGCTCTAACGATTACGTCATAAGGTTCAGGAAATTTAGTCCTCAAAAGTGACCGGCTTTTCCTCCCAAGAGCTTCCTCTTTTGTCCAACCGTAGAGGCTTTGTGCGCCTTGGCTCCAGAAAGTTATTGTATCATCCAACTTTTTCACAATAATTGCGTCTGGACTAAGGTCAACTAACGAACTCTGCTTTCGCAGGGCGTCGTCAACTTTCTTGCGCTCAGTAATGTCCCTGCTTAAAATCGTAATTCCCTCAGCCGAAGGGTACACTTTGATTTCTACATACCTCTTTGAAAAATTACCATATGTTTCAAGTGTTCTTACTTCACCTTTTTCCATTGCCGCATGTAAATCGTCTAAATGTGGCATTTCATTTTGAAAGAGTACTTTCCAATTTTTGCCTATCAAATCTTGAGGTTTGTCGAAACCGGCAGCTTTTGCTCCTTGAATGTTGGAGTCTGCGTCATTAATGTAAATGATATTCCAATTTCTATCCAACCCAATGAAAGAGTCAGTAATACTGCTTAAGATTTCTTTTATTTTCGCATCGGCTCTTTTGCGTTCAGTTATGTCTGTAAGTATTACACCTACTTGATTTTCAGCTGTTTTCCAAGCATAAACATCATAGTACCTTTGAAGTGCAGCACCATAGTTCTCAAAATGAGAAGGGTAGCCCGTTTTTACAACGGCATCAAACTTCTCGGGAAATGAATCATTAATGTTGCCAAATAGTTCTTTTCTGCTCCTGCCAATCAGTTGTTCTCGACTTTTACCTGTTAATCGTTCAGTAGCAGGGTTTACTTCACGATAAATGCCATCAATTGGTTTGCCGCTCTTATCGTGTACTATTTCCATAATAAAATAACTAAAGTTAACGCCTTCAAACATACCAGTTATAGAATTGAAAAACTGATGGAAACGGTGCTCACTTTGCTTAAGCGCTTCTTCTACGTTCTTACGCTCAGTAATGTCATGTGCAACAACTTGTGCACCATAGAATCGTCCTTCTCTGCGCAATAACTTCATGTTAAGAGTAACCCAAAATTCACGCCCGCCTTTGGCTATTACCTTATACTCAACGTTCTCGTCTATTTTTTCTCCTGCTAAGGCTTTGCCTATCCACTGCTTAAACCGAATTTGACTTTCAGGCGCCAAATTGTCAAGCGGTTTCATTGAGAGCAATTCATCCCTATTGTAACCTGACATGACGCACATGGTATCATTCACGCTTTTGAAGCGTTGATTAACAAAGTCAATTTCATAAATAGCCGTGGGCGC
>Ga0182021_10008526_pt1 | contig 12135 bp, 12 predicted proteins | sample 612E3MmetaG_FD_120493 | JGI IMG/M metagenome (GOLD analysis project Ga0182021, IMG submission 120493) | Permafrost microbial communities from Stordalen Mire, Sweden - 612E3M metaG (Illumina Assembly) | ecosystem: Environmental > Terrestrial > Soil > Wetlands > Permafrost | place: Sweden...
AGCCAGACCGTAAGCTCCTACTACTTTTGTTAATGCAAGCCTGATTGCCATTTCAGCAGAAATATTTCCTTTAAGGTATATATATTCAATAAGATTTACGAGAACTTCCGTATCGGTTTCTCCTTTAAACGTGTATCCCCTGTCTTCCAGTCTTTTTTTTAACGGGGCATAGTTTTCAATTATTCCATTATGGATAAGTACAAATTTCCCATTCATCGATTCATGTGGATGGGCATTGATATTATTCGGTTCTCCATGAGTTGCCCATCGGGTATGCCCAATACCGAGATGCCCACTGACGTCATGATTATTTACGAAGGTTTCAAGATCACTAACCTTTCCTTTGCACTTGAAAATTTTAGGTTTTCCATTTAATATACAAATACCTGCAGAATCATACCCACGGTATTCCAACCGTTTTAAACCGTTAATTAAAATTGGATACGCTTCTCTACTGCCGATGTAGCCTACTATGCCACACATGATGGACTAAATTTAATTTGTAAACTTTAATTTTTATTGCAGAAATTAAATTATAAATTTTGTTTAAGAAAAATTGTCATTTTAGTTTTTCTCTAAAATACTACTGTAAAACACGGAGTATTCATCTACAAAGGACTCCTGTAATTGATATCCTAAAATTGGAATTTTATGTTTATTAATAAAACCAATTATCTCTTTTGAAACATTTTCACTCCCGATAATTACCCCATCGGAATATTGAACGGCAAATTTGATAAGATTATTATAAGTCGGATCTTTTAAAATTTTAACATCTTCATTTTCAATTCCTTCATATATTAATTTTTCAGAAAAACTTTTATTCAGGTGATTTGGAAAAGGATTATCATAAATTGAAAAAATAATTTTTGAATTTGTAAATAAAGGTTCTTCAATAAAAGATTTTTTAATATAAATTGGGATCAATGAAGTAAACCAACCATGGCAATGAATAATATCAGGCGACCATCTTAGTTTTTTTACTGTTTCTATAACACCACGACAGAAAAAAATACAACGTTCATCATTATCTGCAAAAAAAGTTCCATTTTCATCGGAAAATAAAGCTTTTCTTTGAAAGTAATCTTCGTTGTCTATAAAATATACCTGCATTCTTGCTGATTGTATAGAAGCAACTTTTATTATAAGCGGATGATCGGAATCATTTATAATAAGGTTCATCCCGGATAACCTGATTACCTCGTGTAATTGGTTTCTACGTTCATTAATACAACCGAATTTTGGCATAAATGTTCTTATTTCCCTGCCTCTTTCCTGTATACCCTGGGGAAGGTTTCTTGCTATAACCGACATTTCTGATTCAGGAAGATAAGGTGTAATTTCTTGTGAAATGTATAAAACCTTTACACTTTCCATTTATGTGGAATTTATCAAAATTCCTGCAAAATTACTAAAAATTATCCATATTAATTTAAAACGTTTTAATATGCAAATAAATTTGATTTCCTGAATAATTGTCAATATCTAATAAATGGAAATACATTGTATTATATTCGTATTGGTTTTTATTTATACAATGAAGTTTTCAAAGTATTTATAATTTTAAAAATATTGCTGAATTAACAGTTATTCCTTATAATATGAATTTTTATTAAATATCCTGGGCATTAAATTTTTCAGTAAAGTCTGCATTTTAAAATATAATTATATTTGCAAAATTTTTTATGGAAGTAATTCATTATAAAAAAGAAATTTTTACTGCACTAAATATTTTACATAAACAGGGTAAAAGAATTGGATTTGTGCCGACAATGGGCGCTTTGCACGAAGGTCATTTATCTTTAATACGCAGATGCCGAAAAGAAAATGATATTTCGGCTGCTAGTATTTTCGTAAATCCCACACAATTCAATGATAAAAATGATTTAAAAAAATACCCCCGAAGATTGGATCAGGATATGAAAATGCTGCAAAACGAAAAATGCGATTTTCTTTTTTGTCCTGATGAAAAAGAAATGTATCCCGAACCTGATAATAGGATATTTAACTTTGGAGATATTGAAAATACGATGGAGGGTATCCACCGGCCAGGACATTTTAATGGTGTTGCGCAAATTGTATCTAAGTTATTTGACGCAATACTACCGGATAATGCCTATTTTGGGGAAAAAGATTTTCAACAACTTGTTATATTGAGACAATTGGTTAACATTTTGAAATTACCCATGAAAATTGTACCTTGTCCTATAGTCCGTGAACCAGACGGATTAGCTATGAGTTCCCGTAATTTGTTACTAGGTGTTGAAGAAAGAATAAATGCCCCGATAATTTATCAGACATTAAATAAAACAAAAGAATTAAAAGCAAGTATGAGTGTTGCTGAATTAAAAAAATGGGTCATTCAGCAAATTAATAAGAATCCTTATCTGAAAGTTGACTATTTCGAAATTGTGGATGATTTTTATTTAAAACCTGTAATAAACTGGAACGATAAAAATAATAAAATAGGTTGTATTGCAGTAAAAGCGGGAAATATCAGATTAATTGACAATATCAGGTTATGATTTATTATAGTATTTTCAAAAGTAAATTGTATTTTCACTTCTTGTTTTTTTAATTTTAACAATAGAAAATTTATAAGATATGTGGGTTGAAGTGTTAAAATCGAAAATACACCTTGTAACGGTAACAGAAGCTAACCTTCATTATATTGGAAGTATTGGTATAGATGAAGATCTTATGATTGCAGCAAATTTAATTGAAGGGGAAAAAGTTACGGTGTTAAATATAAATAATGGTGAACGTTTAGAAACTTACGTCATCAGAGATGAACGTGGTTCAGGAAAGATAACCCTTAACGGACCAGCTGCCCGTAAAGCTATTGTTGGTGATGTTATAATTATTATGTCTTTTGCCATGATGGATTTTAATGAAGCGAAAACTTTTAAAGCATCAGTTATTTTTCCTGATACTTTTACTAATAAACTTATAAAATAGTATTTCATTTGAAAAGAATTATTATTAACATTACTCAATATACTTTATTTATAAGTCTTGGTATATTTCTGCTTTATCTGGCATTTAAAGGGAAAAATTTCCATGAAATCGGGCATTATTTAATTACTGCAAACTATTACTGGGTCATCTTATCTTTGGCAATTGGGTACATCGCTTTTTATGTCAGGGCTTACAGATGGACCCTGCTTATGGAACCAATAGGTTACCACCCCGGCCTTATGAATACATATCACGCAGTTATTATTGGCTATACTGCCAATTTTGCCCTGCCCCGAATTGGTGAAGTAGTCCGGTGCGGGACCCTCAATCGCATTGAGAAAATTCCGGCAGATATATTGATAGGAACAGTAATTGCAGAAAGGGCATTCGACCTGTTATGCCTTTTTTTATTGACTTTTATAACGATATTACTTAAATTAAAATTTTTCGGATCCTTTTTTAAGGAAAAAATTTTTGATTATACAAGCCAAAAGATTACATCTACATTTAATTTTTCATTGATCATCTGGTTATCATTAATTGTTTTTGCAATTGTAATTTTAGCGCTTGTTTATATATTCAGGCAGCAAATAAAGAAAATAGCCCTGGTAAAAAAAATAAGCAGCATTGGCAAAGGAGTTTTAAAAGGAGTTTATACCGTGCTTCAATTAAAAAGAAAAAAAGCATTTCTTTTTCATACTTTAATTTTATGGACTTTATATTACGGGATGACTTATGTTATTATGTTTTCATTGTCTTCAACATCAAAATTATCACCTGTCGACGGATTATTTATTTTTGTAATCGGAAGCTTCGGCATGGCAGCGCCGGTTCAGGGTGGTATGGGTGCTTTTCATACTATTATATCGCTTGGCTTAATCGGATTATATCATATTCCACAGGATGAATCTATAGCATTTGCCGTTATTTCCCACGAACCACAATTAATAGGTATCGTAATAGCAGGGGCTATTTCCATGTTAATACTATTTTTAAGAAGAAAGAAAATCAACAGTAAAAATTTATTATAAAAATGGACTCAAAAGATAAACTAAGTGCTAAAATTCTGTCAGGAAAGGAAGTTGATTATATGCTGGCAAGGGCAAGATTCCAGGATAAGAAAATTATATTTACCAACGGTTGTTTCGATATTTTACATCGGGGGCATATAGAATACCTTTTGCAGGCTTCAAAAATGGGAAATATTTTAATTATTGGTCTTAACAGTGACTTATCTGTAAAAAATATTAAAGGAAATAACCGGCCCATACAGGACCAGGAATCAAGAGCCAGGATTTTAGCATCGCTGTCCTTTGTTACTTATATTATCCTGTTTGATGAGGAAACTCCGCTTCAGCTTATTCAACATATTCAACCTGACATTCTTGTTAAAGGGGGCGATTATAAACCGGAAACAATTGTAGGTTATGATGTGGTTAAAAAGAAAGGTGGAAAAGTCACGACAATTCCTTTTATAAAAGGGTTTTCAACGACTGGATTAATAGAAAAAATTTTAAAATTATAAATTTTCTATGCCCAAAACCAAAACAAGATTTGTTTGCCAGAATTGCGGGGCAGAATCGGCAAAGTGGTTAGGGCGTTGCCCATCCTGTAATGAATGGAATTCATTTGTTGAGGAAGTTGTAGTAAAAGAAAACTCCCGGCACCAGGAATTGCCAAGCGGTTTGTCATTGAAGCCTGTTTCTATATCCCGGGTAGAGTTTAGTGATCAAAAACGAATAGATACCTTAAGCAGCGAATTGAACAGGACATTGGGAGGAGGAATAATTCCAGGATCTGTGATATTACTTGGGGGCGAACCGGGAATTGGAAAATCGACACTGGCCCTGCAACTTGCTTTAAGGATTAAAAATATTAAGACACTATACATTTCGGGCGAAGAAAGCACGGAACAAATTAAACTCAGGGCTAACCGTCTGGGAAAAAATAATGAAAACTGCCACATTTTATGTGAAACTTCTCTGGACAGGATAATTACAAGTCTGGAAGATTTTAATCCCGGCCTTGTAATTATTGATTCTATCCAGACCCTGTTTGCAGAATATATTGAATCGACTCCGGGAAGTGTATCTCAAATCCGGGAATGTACTTCCCGATTACTCAAATATGCAAAAACAACCGGTATTCCTATAATTCTTATCGGGCATATAGTGAAAGACGGAAGCCTTGCCGGCCCAAAAGTTTTGGAACACATGGTGGATACTGTTCTTCAGTTTGAAGGAGACCGGCAGTACCTTTACAGAATTCTTCGTGCAACAAAAAACAGGTTTGGCTCAACTTCTGAATTGGGGATTTTTGAAATGCTTTCAGAAGGTCTTAACGAAGTGTTAAATCCATCGGAAATTTTAATTTCGCATAGCGAAGAAATTTTAAGCGGAATTTCTGTTGCAGCGACCATAAATGGTATAAGGCCATATCTGATAGAAACCCAGGCTTTGGTTAGTTCTGCAGTTTATGGAATGCCACAGCGGTCTTCCACCGGATTTGATTTGCGACGTCTTAATATGTTGCTTGCAGTCCTTGAAAAGCGTGCCGGATTTAGACTGGCGTCTAAAGATGTTTTTTTGAACATTGCCGGCGGCATAAAGGTGGATGACCCTGCTATCGATCTTCCAATTACAGCAGCCATTCTTTCTTCCAATGCCGATGTTGCAATTCCACGTAAATATTGCCTTGCCGGTGAAATAAGCCTTTCAGGTGAAATTCGCCCTGTTTACAGGGTAGATCAGCGCATTGCTGAAGCAGATAAATTAGGCTTCACAAAAATTATAATTTCTAAAGCCAACCAGAAGAATTTAATAAAAACCTCCAAAAATATTAAGGTTGACTTTATCGCAAAAATTGAACAACTTCCCAAAATTTTATTTGGATAAAAAATAATAAAATTAAATTCAGGCAGATAGGCTGAAGACTATCAGGTAATAGGAAAAACTTTTATGGTAATTTTATATCTGTACCTTTTTAATTTAATAATCGTATCTTAAATTATCAAATACTTCAAAAATCTTAAATCGCTAATCCTTGTTCTGAAATCATTTTCCTTAATAATTAGGGCTTGTCAGTGTCGGAAATTTAAGAAAAACCGGTAGGTCGATTGATATTCTATTTTTCTAAAAGCCTACAGTCTAAACAACCTGAAAAGATATAATGAAGAGACTTAAAATTCTTATTCAAAAATACTTTTCTAATAAAAATATTGATTTCGTCATTTTTTACAAATCATAATTCAATATCTTTAACCTATTCTAATAAGACTATTTTCTTTTGTTATGACAGATTCAGGATATAATGAAGATTTTGTTATATCACCCGATTACTCTCCGGTGTGCGGTGTTTTTCCAATAGTGCCACCAGCTATAGAAAGCGGATATGTTTATAATTTTACCACAACTTGCGGTTTATTATATGAAGTCAGATTTGCAAAAAAGACAGAAAATATTCTTGAAATGGTAGTAAATTTTACTGTCCTAAGCGATGAATTTGAACATGACTACCCTGTAACAAATAAAGGAGAAATATATAGCATCATTGCCACGGTGATAGAAATTATAAAGAAATTTCATTATCATCATAATTTTACTATTTCTTACGAATTTTCCGGTGAATTTAAAGAGGATGAAAAAAAAAGTCAGGAGAATGCAAGTATCCGTTCAAGGTTGTATTTGCGGTATGCTTCAAAAGTATTAAATTGTAACTGGAAACCAGAGATACATGGCAATAAGGTAACTTTAAGAAAAATAAAATAATTTATGCCCTTACTTGAAGTTAAGGATTTGACTGTTACTTTTGGTAATGGAAATTTTAATACGGCAGTAAATAATCTGAACTTCTCTCTTGAACCGGCAGAAACACTCGGAATTGTTGGAGAATCAGGATCCGGGAAAACACTTACCGGGCTTTCCATTATAGGTTTATTGCCTCCTGAAGCAAAAGTATATGGGAATATTTTTATAAGAAATGAGACAGTTTTGGATATATTGTCTCTTCCTGAAAAAGAAAAACAAAAATTCAGGGGCAGTTTAATTTCAATGATTTTCCAGGAACCGATGACTGCACTGAACCCTGTTATGTTTTGTGGGCGGCAGGTGGAAGAGATACTTCATATTCATACAAATTTATCTTATCGTGAAAGAAAGTTAAAAGTTTTAGAATTATTTAATGAAGAATTACTGCCTGATCCGAATTCATTATATTATAAATACCCTCACCAGCTTTCAGGCGGGCAGCGGCAAAGGGTTATGATTGCAATGGCTGTGGCATGCAATCCCCAAATTCTCATAGCCGATGAACCCACTACTGCCCTTGATTTGACTGTTCAGCAAAGTATCTTAAAGCTTATTAAAAAATTGCAGGTTAAACATAAACTTACGGTAATATTCATTTCACATGATCTTTCTGTAGTTTCAAAAATTTCAGATAAAATTATTGTAATGTATAGGGGAAATTTAATCGAATCAGGTTTAACGAAAGAAATCCTGCGTAAACCAAAAAATCCATATACAAAAGGATTAATCTCATGTAAACCCAGGTTCGATATGAGATATAAACGTTTGCCAGTTGTTGAAGATTTTACGCAAAATAAAAATTCAGATAAAAAATTTGATACAATATCTACCGAAGAGAGGAGAAAAATTCTTGACAAATTATACTCGGATGAACCGGTTTTATCCATAAGCAATATTCATTCATTTTATGTTCAGAAATTCAGTTTTTTTGGTAAACCCAAAAATATTTTTCATGCCTTGACAGATATTAATTTAAAATTATGGAAAGGTGAAACTCTTGGTTTGGTAGGTGAATCGGGAAGCGGGAAAACAACCCTCGGAAGAACACTGATGCATTTGATCGAAAACACTCAGGGGAAAATTTTATTTCATGGAAAAGACGTTTCCATATTAAAAGGAAAAGAACTGGTGGATTTCAGAAAAAGGATACAGTTGATTTTTCAGGATCCGTATTCATCGTTGAACCCAAATCACACCATTGGTTATTCTATTCTCGAACCTATGATTGTCCATAATATTTTTAAAACACAAAATGAAAGACGGACCAGGGTGAAGGAATTGATGAGAATGACGGAACTTGACTGGTTGTGGTTCGACAGATACCCGCATCAATTATCCGGCGGGCAACGGCAAAGGGTTGTTCTGGCAAGGGCTTTGTCGCTTCAGCCTGAAATCCTTATTTGCGATGAGTCGGTTTCTTCTCTGGATGTATCCATACAGGCACAAATACTTAATCTTTTAAATGATTTAAAGAAACAGCTTGATTTAACCTATCTTTTTATATCGCACGATTTATCTGTGGTGAAATATATGTCGGACAGGATTATTATTATGAAAGATGGAAAAATTATTGAAGAAGGAGAAACTGATGAAATCTGTTCAAACCCAAAGGAAGAATATACAAACAATTTATTTAATGCGGCATTTTATTAAAATTAATCAGGTTGTTTAGGCTGTAGGCTTTTAGAAATTACTTTTTATGGTATAAATAAAATTTTGGTAAATGATAATTTATTATGATAAGAGTGAAGTTATTATTTTATCATAAAACATAAAACTATTAGGATGCTTAATAAATCTTGCAAAAGCATTATTTTTAACTAGAAATTCTTTTAATGAATTTTTTAAGTCTTTATCATATGCAGTAATTCTAAACAGAAAACAACTATTTGCAATATCAGTAGCATCAAAAACAAAATCAAATACTTTTATATTGCCAACCTTACAGGTTGCAACCCAAATATACTTTGGAAAGTTCTCATAAATAATTTCTTCTTTAAACTTAACAGGTAATTCAGATAATTTTAATGCATGTTTATAATCATTACTGAAAAGAACTTGTATTTCCCAATAAAACTCATGCTTTACAATATCGTTAAATGCGTATGAAAGCATATTATCGACAACGACAATTATTGATTCAACGTCATCATAACTTATTCTGATTTTATGAAAAACTGGAATTAAAATTGCTACAACTTTAGTTGATTCTTTATTTGACCAATCGGATTTTAATGAATCATCTCCATTAAATTCAATTCTTGCAAATGGTCCGTATTGATCATCATGAACATAGATTTTGTCAATATAATTTGGTATCCAAGAAATGTGTTTGACTGGGGAAGTAGGTTTAAATTCAGGTAACCTATAACCTGAAACGGCAATTGCATGAAGGCCATAGCCATGTCCTGTAGGCACTTCAACGCCAAGAATTATTGGAATACTAATAGGAGCATATGCATGAATAATTTTCTTTAAATATAGATTTGTCAAATCTTTTGGTTCATTTCGGACTTCAACGACCAATCCTGCATTTGTAAGAGCCTGGCACATCTGATAAATTGTGAGTCCATTATTAGGAAATAGTCTTCCCCCATCTATTGATAATTTTGCTGCATCTTGAGTAATTTCAAAAGGAGTCTTTATATTAACATGGTAATCAATAACAGCAGCCTTTTGTAGTGTCGACCAAATGGCAGTGGTAGCACATGCACTTAGAACACTATCTTGTTCTTGAAATGCTAAGGAATCAATTTTTAAACTAAAACCAAATAAATTTACCGAATAACTTCTAATTCCAAAAAATTTCCTGTAATCGTCAATTTCTTTTGACTTGTAAGTCTTTAGAATTGTGGTGCCGATTACAGTATAAGGAATTGGTTTGACAACAATGTAACCCAGATAGCATTCATTTACCCAGTTGTTCTCATTCTCATTTCTTAGCATTGCAGTATGAAAATCGAATTCAGAAAATTCCTTTGAAAAAAAATGTAACCGTTTGCAATATTTTGAATAATTTTGATAACAAAAGGAATAGTAGGCACTATAATCACTAAAAAAGTCTTTGCTTATATAGTTTTCCTCAACTATTATAGATTTAGCATTAAGTCCATTTTTTCCCAAATAACTGTTGAGATATTCAAAATGATTTTTCAATTCAATATTTTCAATTGAAGTATGAGAATTTGAAAGAAGGGTAAGTAAGTTCTTCCTTGTAAATTCAAATATTTGGAATGAAGGCATTACAATTGAACTACCTGCTTGAGATTTTCAATATTTACGCTTTTTCTGGTCAAAATCGTTGATTGCATGGCAACTAGTTCATTCATATCCTTTTTAATTGCAGCATTAGAAAAATTAATTTCTTTAGCTTCAAGTTTAACTCCAGACTTGAAAATATTACTATTTAAGCGTGCCATTATTTGTGGGTTTGAGGTTGTAAAAGTAAAATTATTTTTTAAAATTAGATTAATTTTATTTGTTAAACAAACAAAATCAATATTTAGTTTATTTGTAATAACTAAATGGAACCTATCAGATACCAGAAACTAAGTCTAATATTCAGGTTCGATTTCTTCTAACCATCGAAAATCAAATGGCACTAAAATTTTTATTAATCCCAAAATAACTTTTTTTAAAACATCCATACAACCTAATAGCCTTCAACCTATCTACCTGAATATTAATGAGGCATTTAATTAAAAATCTCAAGTTTTTATTTTGAATGCAATTTAATTTTAGGGTTTATTAATAAACTGTGTCAGGTAGGAAAACAACTTTAAGTCTGAACCATAAAAAGAAAAACACATTTTCTCATGAGCGATAGCGGGTAAATTCAACAATTTTTTACAACATATTATGAATACCACAGAACAAGGTGGTGAAACTCCCCATACTTAAGCAACAATATATATCTGTTAAAATTAAATTTTATCAAACTAATTTTGGGTTTTTTATTTTAAAAATTTATTACAGCAAAGATAGCACCAACGATAGTTGCTGTAAAATTATATGTTGCTATTGAACCAGTCCACTTAAAAAGTACTCGAACTCTCAGTGCATCAATTATTTTTAATACTGCAAGAAAAATTACGACAGTAGTCTTATAAGATGGCGCTATCCATCCGCCCACTACAACAAAAAAGAAACCACATAATAGGTAACCAATTACATTAATGAAATAAAATTTGCGAAAGAATGTTCCGGATTTTTGCATTAACAATCCAAGCATGCCAAAAATAGACACTAAAAAGAATGATACTAACCAAGCACAAGGTAAAACTGCAATCCAGCGAAAAAATAATATTAAGTTAGGCATAGTACATTCATTTTTTTAGTTCAATTGAGGCATCTATTCTATTTTTGTCTGTTCATTTAATTAATTCTTTTTAATTGTTTATCCGCCAAGATAAAGTTGCAAAATTTTAAATCTGTATCCACGGTTTCGAAACCCCGCATACATTATTGAGTTTGTTAAGACCAGTTAATATAATTCATAGTATTTATCACGATATTCATTCTTATACCAATCTAAAAACTTACCATAATCACTATTTAAATCATGATGTAGCTTATCTATTAAAGTCTTTTTATTATATTTTCCATCATTGAGATGATTTACTGAAGGTGCATTATTAATTATCAAATTTACTTTATGTTCATTACTTTGATAATACATAATTTGTCTATGTGAATTCAGCATCCAATGTTTAGATTTATTAACTTTTATATAATCCCAATGGTCAGGTCTATCTCCTATTAAATAAAATATTAACTTGAACAACCCAAGAATTGTTTTTTCATTTAAATCATTTAAATCTAAAGACTTAGAAATAAGTTCTCTTGTGTCTTGACAAATAATTAAGAGATAATCCTTATGTTTTTTATCTGAAATCTCAATTGTATTTATAATACTATATTCTATAGAATTAATTATCTTATCTATTCTTTCTTTCCATTCAGAAATAGTCTTTAGTCCAGCATCCTGATGATATTTTTGTTTACCATAAAGAAAACTTAAAAAAGTCTCAAAAGAATCACTTAAATATATTTCCTCCTTTTTCATATGTCGAAGTGTTTGTCATTTTAATTGGCGAATGTTATGCACTATAATTATTTATTGTCGTTAAGCATTAAGACCGAAAAATAATCACTTTTATCTTTAGCCTTTTTGATAGATTCTTCACCTTCATATCTTCTATAGTAGCAAGATATAATTAGTTTTTCTTTTATTTGAATGAAATTCATAATCATTATCCTAAAAAATACATCTCCACTGGATTGAATTTTTAATATTATTACACCAGTTCTTGATTTTTCATTAGGAGGATTAGGAACATACTTTTCAATTAAAATTGGTCTTTCGATTGAG
>Ga0182021_10008527_pt1 | contig 12134 bp, 15 predicted proteins | sample 612E3MmetaG_FD_120493 | JGI IMG/M metagenome (GOLD analysis project Ga0182021, IMG submission 120493) | Permafrost microbial communities from Stordalen Mire, Sweden - 612E3M metaG (Illumina Assembly) | ecosystem: Environmental > Terrestrial > Soil > Wetlands > Permafrost | place: Sweden...
ACATCGCCGAACCGGCGGACCGGCGTTCGGCCCGGCCGCGGACCGGCTCCCGGGCTCGCCGGCGCGCCGGGGTCCTCGTGGTTCGCGCGACGGGCCGCGTCGCCGATCTCGCCCTGCATGTACCCCGCCTCGATCGCGCGCAGCGCCCCGCCCAGCTGATCGATCCGATCGATGTAGGTCCGCGCCTGCTTCTCGATCTCGTCGGTCAGGCTTTCAATCACATACGATCCCGCAAACGGATCAATCGTGTCGGCCACGCCCGATTCGTAGGCGATGATCTGCTGCGTGCGTAAAGCAATACGGACGCTATCCTCGGTGGGCAGCCACAACGCCTCGTCGCGCGAGTTGGTGTGCAGCGACTGCGTGCCGCCCAGCACCGCCGCCAGCGCTTGCAGCGTCACACGGACGACGTTGTTCTCCGGCTGCTGCGCCGTTAGCGTCGAGCCGCCCGTTTGCGTGTGGAAACGCAGCTTCAGCGAGTTGGGCTTCTGCGCGCCAAAGCGATCGCGCATGAGGTGCGCCCACAAGCGCCGCGCCGCACGGAACTTGGCGACTTCTTCGAGGAAGTTGTTGTGCGCGTTGAAGAAGAACGAGAGCTGGCCCGCGAAATCGTCGATGTTCAAGCCGGCCTTCAGCGCGGCTTCCACATACGCAATCGCATTCGCCAGCGTGAACGCCACTTCCTGCACCGCCGTCGATCCGGCTTCGCGGATGTGGTAGCCGCTGATGCTGATCGTGTTCCAGTGTGGCACTTCCTGCGTGCAATACTGGAAGATGTCGGTAATCAAGCGCATGGCCGGCTGCGGCGGAAAAATGTACGTGCCGCGCGCGATGTATTCTTTCAGGATGTCGTTCTGAATCGTGCCGCGCAGTTCTTTCGGCGCGACGCCCTGCTGCTTGCCCACCGCGATGTACATCGCCAGCAGCACCGCTGCCGGCGCATTGATAGTCATGCTGGTGCTGACTTTATTCAGCGGAATCTGATCGAACAACAACGCCATGTCGCGCAGTGACGAGATGCTCACGCCCACCTTGCCCACTTCGCCGTCGGCGATGGGATCGTCGGCGTCGTAGCCGATCTGCGTCGGCAGATCGAACGCGACCGACAAACCGGTCTGCCCCTGATCGAGCAGGAAGCGATAACGCCGGTTCGATTCCGCCGCGCTGGCATAGCCCGCATACTGGCGCATCGTCCAGAAACGGCCGCGATACATGGTGGGCTGCACGCCGCGCGTGTAGGGGAATTCGCCGGGTTTACCCACATCCCGATCGGGATCGGCGGCAACATCGCGCGGCGTGTAATAGGGTTTCAGTTCGATATCGGACGACGTGGCAAAGCGAGGCTTACGTTGTATTTCTGATTTTTGACCCCGCTCGGCTTCGCTTCGGGGGCTATTGTTTTTGATTTCTGATTGTGTCATAGTATATCTCTCGTTAACAGGTGGAAACCATTGTGACGCGAGGAGATCAATTCAACAAGTGATGGATGACCGCGATCTGAGTGATTGAGATCACAGGCGGAGTAAAGTTGTGTTGTGTCCGATTAGATGAACACGGCGGGTGACACATGAAAACGTTGGGCAAGGGCGCGTACCTGCCGGACGTTCAGTTCGCGCTTGCCATTCAACACTTCCGAGACAACCCCCTGCGAACCAACTTCCGGCAACTCGGATTGAGACAAACCACGATCTTCCATAAAGTGGCGCAGCATATCCGCCCCACTGCTCGCCGGCACTGGATGATGATCTTCTTCGTAAGCCGCAATCAAAGTACCCAGCGTATCCATAAAACTATACAGGGGATGGCGTTCATTCGTTCCAATCTCGTCCAACAGCTCATCAAGCCGCCTGACGGCGCGATCATACTCACGCTCGTTGCGAATGGTCAGCAGCGGGCCAATGCTAGACCAATGAGTCTGAATGTCTGTGGTCAACCTAGCGCTCATCGTTTCCATCCTCCCCGGCCATATTCGTTGCTACGTCAAAACCACCAACGCCTGCCCCTGCTCCACGCTCTGGCGCAGCGTCACCTTGATCGAGGAGATCGTCCCATCGCGCGGGGCCTTCAATTCGTTTTCCATCTTCATCGATTCCAGCACGACGATCGTCTGGCCCTTCTTGACTGCTTCGCCATCACTCACCGCAATAGAAACGATCAGGCCCGGCATGGGCGATTTGATCGTGACTTCGCCCGATCCGGCGTGCAGTCCACTGCCCGATCGGCTGAGGCGGCTCGCGCGTTCATCCTCCACCCGCGCTGTATACTGTCGTCCGCGCAGCAAGACTTGAATCTCACCGTTGCTCGTCTCGACCAGTGCTTCGTGCGAGGCGTGGTCGATCAGCAGGGAAAACGTGGCCTCGTCGATGGCGCGCAGATCGATCGGGTAGGCCACCCCATCGATCGTGATCTGATCGTCGCGGTTGATCTCGATCGTATATTGCCGCTCGCCGATGGTGGTGACATACCTCATCGCTGCATCCTTTCCCAGCGTGCGATCCATTTCCAGTTGCTGGTATCACGTTCGTTGCGGCGTACCACCTGCGCGGCGTGCTGCTCGAATTGATGCTCAACCAGCGTGGCGATTACGGCGGCAATGCGTTCGTCTTCCGGGCGCGCGTCGCGTTCCAGTTCAAACCGCTCTTCGACGAACGTCGTGTCGAACGAGCCGCCGATGAAGCGATGGCTGTCCATCATCGCTTGATGGAACGGAATGTTGGTGCGTACGCCGATGATGCGGTACTCGTTCAGCGCGCGGCGCATACGGATGATGGCTTCGGCGCGCGATTCGCCCCAGCAGATCAATTTGCCGATCAGCGAGTCGTAATAGGGCGTGACTTCGACGCCTTCGTACATGCTGCTGTCGATGCGGACACCGGGGCCGGTCGGGCGTTCGATGCGCGTGATGGTGCCCGTCGACGGCATGAAGTTATTGAACGGATCTTCGGCATTGAGGCGGCACTCGATCGCCCAGCCACTCTGCTTGATGCTGCGCTGCTTCAAGCGCAACTTGCGCCCCCGCGCGATACGAATCTGTTCTTTCACGATGTCGGTGCCGGTGACGATCTCGGTGATGGGATGCTCTACTTGCAGGCGTGTATTCATCTCCAGGAAATAGAAGTTCTTATCTTTGTCGAGCAGAAACTCGATCGTGCCCGCGTTGTGATAATCCACGGCCTGCGCGGCTTTCACGGCGATGCTGCCCATCCGCTCGCGCAAGTCCGCATTGATCACAGGCGATGGCGACTCTTCGATGATCTTCTGATGGCGGCGTTGAATCGAGCATTCACGCTCGCCCAGATGAATGACGTTGCCGTGCTCGTCGGCCAGCAATTGAATCTCGATGTGGCGCGCACCCACCACCAGTTTTTCCAGATAGACCGCACCGTCGCCGAACGCCGCTTCGGCCTCACGCCGCGCCGAGGCCAACGCGCCCGATAAATCCTCCATCCGATCGACTTGCCGCATCCCTTTGCCGCCGCCGCCTGCCGTCGCCTTGACCAACAACGGAAAGCCGATCTGCGGCGCGATGCTAGTGATCTCTTCGTCGCGCAGGCCGCCTTCGCCTTCGGTGCCGGGGACGACGGGTACGCCCGCTTTCTGCACGGTCGCGCGCGCCACGGCCTTGTCGCCCATCGCCGCGATGGCAGATGGCTTAGGCCCGATGAATTTGATCCCCTCGTCAATGCACGCCTGCGCGAAGTCTTCGCGTTCGGCGAGGAAGCCGTAACCGGGATGGATCGCATCCGCACCAGACTTCCGCGCCACCTCCAGAATCTTGTCGGCGCGCAGATACGATTCGCGCGACGGCGCCGGCCCGATGAGATAGGCTTCGTCGGCGTAACGCACGTGCAGCGCATTGCGATCGACATCGGAGTAGACGGCGACGGTGTGAATGCCCAACTCGCGGCAGGCGCGCTGAATGCGTAAGGCAATTTCGCCACGGTTGGCAATGAGGATTTTTCGAAACATGAAGTTTTCCCTTGGCGACGATTACGGCTTTAGACCCAATTTAGCGCGCACAAATTTGCGCACCGCCTTCATGGCTTGAAAAGCTTCCCGTGCATCAGAAACAGTAGTGTCGAATCCAGGATAACACACATCAATTCCATACGGATTGAGTCGCGCCAGTTGCGGCCGCATTGATCTAATATCGGCATCTATTCGAGCAATGTGACCCTCAAGCCCAATCAGGTCGAGTGTTTTCGAAAAAGGTATACCCTGCCGAACAAGCATTGCTTTCAAATACTTCTCAGCCGATTGCTCACATTGATTGCAAACAACGTCAGGCACTGGCCGTGTTCGCTGACGCATCAATACCAGTGCGCTGGCATAGTGGCCTTCTGCTTTTTCAATCCACTCTACAACCGGCTGAGCATCCATAAAAGACTTACCCGACTTACAATCAACGTGAAACGATTAACTCACCCTGCACACCCAAACTGGAGGCTGAATTGAAGAATTCGCGCAAACAGCTTTTCATGAATCGGTTGAAGAGATAGTAAGTTAGCGAGACATTCCCACCAAGCCATACAAGCAACAAGAAGAATAGCCCCCAGATCGGCCATGCTTGAGCAAGCGGTACTTTGGCAAAGACAAACAAGGCCAGAATCCAAAAACCCATAATACCGAGAAGCCATGCGAAATAATCAATGAAGCTGATTTGATAGGCAACATTTAAGCGGTTGTCGCAACAATCAACATCTACTACACCTTTCGAGATCATGTTGAAATAGAAATCCCACTTCGTCAAATGAAAAGACCAAGACCATATTTTGCCAGAAAAACGAATCCGATTGTCGGCATTCGTGACATTTCGCGCGCCCACTTTCACCAAACTTCGAGCGATTTGTGTGCGCAACATTCCAGCGATCCAACGCTCATCGCCTTGCACGGTGTAGATGAAGTGGTTCTTGTAAGTGATAGGAAACATGGCACTCGATCAGCGTGAAGGAATTCGTTGACCTTGTATGCCCAGTTCGGCAACAGAATTGAAAAACTCAATGATCTGGCCTTGCATAAAGAAGTGAAACTGAAGGCAAGACAACGCCACACTTCCGCCGAAGAATGCTACCCAGAGTATACCGAGAAACGCGTAAACGCCTGACAATCCCAAGCCTTTAAATATTGTGCACACGGTAAGGAAACCACTCATAACTAACGTGACAAGAAAAAGGTAAGCGAAATTTATTTCAAACGCCACGCTCAACTCTCCATCCTGACCGACGACGGTTACATCGCCCTTGGAGATGGCGAGGAGAAGAAAGCCCCAATACCCTAAGCGATCGAAAGCTCTACCCGTGAACGCAATCCGCTGGCCATCGATAGAAACTTCCAGCGCGCCTTTCTTTTTCAAACTGGCCGCGATTCGCGCACGCAACATCCCGGCGATCCAGCGTTCATCACCCTGTACCGCGTACTTGAATTGTTGGCGAAACGCAATAGTGAAACCCATGTCATCTACAGCGGAATATTCCCGTGCTTCTTCGGCGGATTAGAATCGCGCTTGTTTTGCAGCATTTCCAGCGCATTAATCAGGCGCGGGCGCGTTTCCTTCAGGTCAACTCGTAGGCCGGTACGTGCAGAATCTCGACCGGGCGCGGCGGCTGCTCAACAAACGACAGGATCCGGTGCGTGGTTTCTTGTGAATACTCCTTCTCGCCGCACTGCTGGCAGACAAACATTGGCACATGGCGAATCACCCACACTTCGCCGTTTTCCTCATGCACAAACGTGCCAACCTGTTCGATTAACTCTCCCCTGCACAGCGAACACTTGATCATTTCTCAGCCTGACACGTCTAACACTTGCTTCGGGCCGTTGAGCGTGATCACCAACCGGTTCAACACATTGCGCCCCAGGATCACTTCGTCGCTGCGCTCGTCGCCAACAACCTCAATCAGCGGCAGCCGCCCATCGCCCAGAATCACGTCGACCAAATACGTATCGACGCTGCGAGTTTCTCCCCACTGGCTGCGCAGGAGTTTTCGATTGTCCATTTGTAACTGCAGCGGTTCAAGATAACGCAGCGGTACCAGCGAGACATCTGCGCCAGTATCGACAAAAGCTCGCAGCAGTCGGGTCTTGCCGGATTTGCCCGGCGCGCCGAGTTGAATCTCAATGGCGGGAGCTGGCGGGCTGTAATGATTATCGTAGGCGAATTTCATACCGGCCTGCCTGTGCTGGGCGTACGCATCCAGACTTCCTCCGATGGCTGCGCTGTGACCTGCCGGATGAGCACCGCCGTACGTCCGTATTTGGCGCGGATGCGCCGGTATAGCGCAGAGCCGTCGGCGTCATGATCGACCAATTGTTGGTCGTGCACCGCCACCCACTGCCCCAGGTATTTCTGCTTCAACTTGCCATGCAGCGTCTCATACGCCGCGATTTCACGATCGAGTTTTGCTCGCTGCCGCTCGCGCAGGTAACGCTCGATGGCATCGTTGACCACCTCGCTGACACTACGCGACTCTTGCGCGGCATCTTGCTCCAGCGGCTGGCGCAAATCGGGGCGCACCTCAATGGCTTCCATCGTGTCACCTCCTACAACGGAATATTCCCATGCTTCTTCGGCGGATTAGAATCACGCTTGTTTTGCAGCATTTCCAGCGCATTGATCAGGCGCGGGCGCGTCTCCTTCGGTTCGATCACGTCGTCGATGTACCCCCACTCCGCTGCCACATACGGATTGGCGAACTTCTCGCGGTACATTGCCACCAGTTCGGCTTTCCTGGCGACGGGGTCTTCGGCCTTGCGCAGATCATCGCGGAAGATGATGTTCACCGCACCATCCGGCCCCATCACGGCGATCTCGGCGGTGGGCCACGCCAGATTCAGATCGCCGCGAATGTGCTTGCTGTTCATCACGCAGTACGCGCCGCCATACGCCTTGCGCGTGATGACCGTGATCTTCGGCACGGTCGTTTCGCAATAGGCATACAGCAGCTTCGCGCCCGATCGAATGACGCCGCCGTGTTCCTGTCCGATGCCGGGCAGGAAGCCGGGCACATCTTCGAAGGTGATGATCGGCACGTTGAAACAATCGCAGAAGCGGATGAAACGCGCGGCTTTCTCGCTCGAATCGATGTCGAGCACGCCCGCCAGCACCTGCGGCTGCTGGGCCACAATCCCGATCGAATGACCGCCCAAGCGGGCAAAGCCCACCACGATGTTCATCGCAAAATGCTCGTGCACTTCAAAGAACTGACCATCGTCGACGATGAGTTGAATCGCTTCTTTGATGTCGTAGGGCTTATTGGGGCTGTCGGGCACGATCGAGTTGAGGGCTTCTTCCATGCGTAAAGGATCGTCCTGCGTCTTAAGGAACAACGGATCTTCCATGTTGTTCTGCGGCAAATAACTCAGCAGCTTGCGGATCATGTACAAACAATCGGCTTCATTGTCCGCCGCAAAATGCGCTACACCGCTCTTGCTGTTGTGCACGCTCGCGCCGCCCAATTCCTCAAGCGTCACATCTTCGTGTGTCACGGTCTTCACGACATCCGGCCCGGTGACGAACATGTACGACGAGTTCTTCACCATGAAGATGAAGTCGGTCAGTGCCGGCGAATAGACCGCGCCGCCCGCGCACGGCCCCATGATGGCGCTGATTTGCGGAATCACGCCGGACGCCAAAGTGTTCTGCAAGAAAATATCCGCGTAACCGCCCAGCGACACCACGCCTTCTTGAATGCGCGCCCCGCCGGAATCATTCAACCCGATGATGGGCGCACCGTTCTTCAGCGCGAGGCCCATGACCTTCAGAATTTTTTCGGCATGCACCTGACTGAGGCTGCCGCCAAACACCGTGAAATCCTGCGAAAAAACGTAGGTCAGCCGGCCCTCGATCGTGCCCCAGCCGGTGACGACGCTATCGCCGAGGTACTTCTTGTCTTCCATGCCGAAGTCAGTGGCGCGATGAGTGACGAACATATCGAGTTCGCGGAACGAGCCGCTATCGAGCAGCAGATCGATCCGTTCGCGCGCGGTGAGCTTGCCCTGCTTGTGCTGCTTCTCCACCCGATCGGCTCCGCCGCCCTGCTTGGCCTGCTCGCGCCGTTCATAGAGCCGTTGAATCTTAGGATCAATTGTGGACATGAATACCCCGCATTCATGATAAGTGACGAGTGAAAAGTGAAGAGTGAAAGATGCATCGTGATCAACTGCTGTTCACTCTTCACTCATCACTTTTCACGTAAAGTCTGCGAATCTTCGGAATGAACAGGAAGCCCCACACCACGGCAATGCTCAACAGCGACAGAAAAACATCCGCCGGGCGGCGAATGACTTCATCGGACGAGCGCATCAACGACAGGCGCATGATCCATTGTTGAGCTTGATAGACGACGATGGCGATCAACATCCACGTGCATCCCCACGATCGCCTTCGCCACACGCCCCACGCGGCCAACCCAAACCCGATCGCCCACGTCAGCCCGATGACGATCAGCAGGTTGGCTTCGGTGATCAAGTTCAACGCGCGCATCAGATCGTAACTCTGCAACGCGCTGAACACTTGAAAGACATTCCAAGCCGCGAGTAATAACACCAACAGCGCAAAGATCGTTACGACGAACGGACGTTTCATGGAAAATCCTCATCGGACGCCGATGAACGCGGATTCACGCTGATCAAAAATTCATCTGCGTTCATCGGCGTCAATCCGCGTCCCATAAAATTACTTCATCCCCAACACATTCCGCGCGATGACGAGCCGTTGAATCTCGCTCGTGCCTTCGTAGATCTCGGTGATCTTCGCATCGCGGAAGTAGCGCTCCAGCGGCAATTCCTTGCTGTAGCCCATGCCACCATGGATCTGCACGGCTTTCTCTGTCACCCACATCGCCGTCTCGCTGGCGAATAACTTTGCCATACTGGCTTCCAGCGTGTAACGGCCACCGTCGTGCTTCGAGCGTTCCTTCGCCAGTGCGGCATTCCAAATCAACAAACGCGCCGCCTCGATGCGCGTCTTCATATCGGCCAGCATCCACTGAATGCCCTGGAACTGCCCGATCGGCTGGCCAAAGGCTTCACGCTGTTTCGCGTAACTCACTGCCGCTCCGAAGGCGGCCTCGGCCACACCCAGCGCCTGACTCGCAATACCTATGCGACCCGCGTCTAACACGGTCATCGCGATCTTGAAGCCCTCACCTTCTTCGCTCAAACGGTTCTCCACGGGAACCCGATAATCTTCAAACACAATTTCGGACGTGGCCGAGGCGCGAATACCCAACTTCGGTTCTTTCTTGCCGCGCACGAAACCGGGCTGATCGGCTTCGACGATAAACGCCGTGATGCCCTTGTGTTTCAACTCTGGCTGCGTCATGGTGAACAACACCAGATAATCGGCCACCGGGCCGGATGTGACCCAACTCTTGCGCCCGTTGATGACGTAGTGATCGCCGTCGCGCACCGCTTTACTCTTCATCGTGCCCGCGTCCGATCCGCTCATCGGCTCGGTCAGCGAATAAGCACCGATCTTCTGGCCGGTGGCAATCGGCGTGACGTACTTCTTGCGCTGCGCTTCCGTGCCGAACTTCATGATGCCGTGGCAGTAGAGCGAGTTGTTCACCGACATGATCGTGCTGTGGCTCACGTCGGCTTTGGCGATTTCGATCATTGCCAGCACGTAGGCCAGCGTGTCCATCCCGGCGCCGCCGTACTCTTCGGGCACCTCGATGCCCATCAAGCCCAACGCGCCCATCTTCTTGATCGTCTCGCGCGGGAACTCGCCTGTTTCGTCGAAGTGCGCGGCAATCGGCGCGATTTCATTCTGCGCAAAATCACGTGCCGTAGCACGAATCAGCTTGTGCTCTTCAGTAAGATCGAGATTGGGGCCAAGCATGGTTGTCTGCTCCTGATAGGGAATGGGTGGGGATGAGCTCATTATAACGTGAAACGGGATGCCTGACGAATGAACTACACTCGTCGGGCATCCCGTTACTACGGTATTTGAAATTGACTTAGACGCGCTGCAAATGCGTGTCCTTAAACACCGTTGGATACTTCAGGCCGAAACCCAGCACTCGATCGATCCCAATGTGCGCAAACCAGATCAGGCTCAACGACACGAGGACCGCATCGGCCAGCCACAAGCCGATCAGCCCCAACGCGGCCGGCAACGCGTAAGCGTGAATGAGGTTGTACAGCGATGCGCCGACCCGGGTATTGACAGCATACCCGATCATCGACACGTCCGGCACGAAGAACAACAACGCAAACATCAACCAGCCACTTCCCAAACGACTGTATAACACCAGCGCGATGATGAAGACCACCACGCCTTCCAACCGCAACAACCCTGACGGTGAATTGAGCAACTTGTTCATGACCTGTCTCCCTTAATCTCAAATATTGCCTGCTCGATCGTTTCTTCGCTCAGCCCTAGAGCGCGCATGTTCCAGCGGATCAAAAAAGCCGACAGGGCCTCGACATTAGCATTTTCGGTTGAGGTCACGGCAGTCCGCATGACATTGAACAGCGCGCCCTCCCACGCCTGAGCGGCTAGATCACGATCGAGTCCGTGTAACAACTCCGGCGCAGCCGTGAAGAAGCGCTGCACTCGGTCGATGTAGATCGACGAAACCGTGTCACGCAACGCCGGGTTCGCCGCTTCGGCCAACACCAATCTCATCACGGACGATCGGCTCAACAGCGCCCGCACCCCCGCCTCGATGGCCGCCGCGAGCCGTGCCGGGCCGATCGGGACACGGGCAATCGCCGCATCGATCTCACGCCCGATCTCGCCGTTCACCTCCTCGATGACGGCGCGTAACAAATCTTCCTTGTTGCGAAAGTAGAAATAGCAATTGCCAATTGAGGTTCCAGCCTCTGTAGCCACCTGCTGCATGGACGTGGCCTCATAGCCTTGAGCAGCGAACAGACGCCGCGCGGTCGCCACCATGCCGGTGCGCCGTTCCTCTCGCCGTTTTTCCCCGCGTTCCGTCACTCGATAAGGCATGCTTAAAGTATAGAATTAAATTCTATTCTTGTCAATAGCCAGGGCCTATTGACACAGAACAATTGTTCGTTTATAATGCAATCAGGATTTGGGAAATCTTTTGGATAAATTTGGGATAACCAGATCGCCGCGCGCGCGACAGTGAAAATTTGGGTTATCCTTGGGAAAAACTTGGGATAAGTTGGGTTTCCCAGGAGGAACATAATCATGACCCTGACTGATCGCCAGCAAGCCATCCTCGATTTCATCCGCAGTTTTTCGGTCAAGACCAAATACCCCCCCACCATCCGTGAGATTGGCAAGTCGGTGGGCATTTCGTCCACGTCCGTCGTGAACTACAACCTCAACGTCCTTGAAAAGCAGGGTCTCATCGCGCGTGACAAAACCATCTCGCGCGGCATTAAACTGGTGCAGGAAACGCCAGACATGCTGCCTGTCGAGACCGTTCGCATTCCGGTTCTGGGCCGCATCGCCGCCGGTGAGCCGATGCCCGTGCCCGGCTCTGACTTTGCCATCCTGGGCGACGAAGTGATCGAGCTCACCCGCGAGCTGCTGCCCGTGGATGACAAGCACATCTTCGCCTTGCAGGTGCGTGGCAACTCGATGGTCGATGCCATGATTGGCGACGGCGACATCGTGGTGATGCAACAGCGCCAGAAAGCCGACAACGGCGATCTGGTCGCTGTATGGCTGAAGGATCGTGAAGAGACTACGTTGAAGCGCTTCTTCCTCGAAAAGGGCAAGGTGCGTCTGCAGCCTGCCAACCCGACCATGCAACCCATCTTCGCCGACCCCAAGAATGTCGAAATTCAAGGCAAGGTGGTCCTGGTGATTCGCCGCCCGAACTAAAGGATGGATGATGATCGCTTCCGCCTACATTCCTGCCCTAACTGAACGCATCGTGTTGCGCTTCCAACCGTTGCGGCTCATTCTGTTTGGCTCACATGCGCGCGGTGAAGCACAAGCCGACAGCGACATTGATCTGCTGGTGGTGCTGCCAGAAATCACCAACAAGCGCGAGGCGGCCATTGAAATTATCGACAAGCGCGCCGCCATCTCGGCATCAGTCAATCCCTCACGCGCCAACAGCTCCACCACGCGCTGTTCTGCCCCGCTCAGCGAACCCAGTACAAAGGTGCGCGCCGCATCCCACTTCTCACGCAAGCGATACTGGCGG
>Ga0182021_10008528_pt1 | contig 12133 bp, 4 predicted proteins | sample 612E3MmetaG_FD_120493 | JGI IMG/M metagenome (GOLD analysis project Ga0182021, IMG submission 120493) | Permafrost microbial communities from Stordalen Mire, Sweden - 612E3M metaG (Illumina Assembly) | ecosystem: Environmental > Terrestrial > Soil > Wetlands > Permafrost | place: Sweden...
GGCATCATCGCCATCGGTGCGCGGGTCGCCGATGGAAGGAGCGTCGCGGATTTCGCCGAGGCGCTTTTTACCGGGCAGTCGAGGTTGAGAGGCGACAGCGCGCCGGCCGACGAGGTGTCGCTCGCGCTGGCAGGCCTGCGTTTTCCCCCCAAGGATCTGGAAGAGACGCTGCCCCAGCAACTCCTGGTGCTGGCCGCGGCCCGCGAGGCGGTGGAGCAAGTGACGTCGGCCCTGCCGCGCGAACGAACCTCGGTGATCGTGGGCATGCAGTGCGACGCCGAGATCGCGCGCCACGGGGCGCGCTGGCGCGTGGCGGGCTGGGCCGAAACTCTGGGTGCGTCGAAGGACTGGGTGCCGGCAGCGCGCGATGGGTTCGTGCCCCTTCTCGGTGCGGCGGGCGTGATCGGGGCCATGCCCAACATCGTGAGCAACCGACTCAACAGCCAGTTCGACTTCTGCGGCCCCAGTTTCAGCGTTTCGGGAGAAGAGCTTTCCGGCATTCGCGCCCTGCACATCGCCCGCCGGGCTTTGCAGCAGGGTGAGATCGACGCCGCGCTGGTGGGCGCGGTGGACCTGTCGGCCGAGCCGGTGCACATGGCGGCCGCAGCCGCGTGCTTGCCTGCGGATCGGCAGCAAGGCGGCGATTCAGCCGTGGTTCTGGTGCTCAAGCGGCTCGACGACATTCGTCGCGACGGGGATCAGGTGCTGGCGGTCCTGGTCGACGAACACGGAAAGAAGCCGGGCTTGAGCCTGGGAGACGGCGGGACACCGCACTTGCGCGCGCTCTTTGGCCATGCCCACGCGGCATCGGGGCTTGTGCACGTGGCTGCCGCGGCACTGTGTTGCGGCCATCGCGTGCTGCCGGGCCCGCCGGGAGCGAAGCGGATCACGCCCTGGAGAGGAAAGACGCCGCTCAGCGCTTCAATCGTGACCCGAGCCTTTGGTGGGCAAGAGGCGCGCACCTTCATCGAGGAGCCTCCCGCGGACTTGCGCCGGCCGCTGGCAGAGGTATCGCCCGACGACGGAACAGCATTTCTGGCGGCCCTGCGCAAGAGCGCGCACCGGCCCGCACCGCCGTTGCTTGTGCTTGCGGCGCACCGGCCCGAGCCGACGCTGCCGGCACTGGAGCCGCGTGCGTCGCAAGGGACCGCCGACGGCAGTGAGCGGCCCTTGCAGATCATGGCGCCTGCACCCTGGTTGCCGCCGGTACTCGAAGAAAGTGTCAGCGCGCACGCCGACGTCAGTCCTTCGTTGCCTGCTGCGGTGCCGAGTTTGCAAGGGCCGATGGCCGAGGTCCTCGGCCGTGTGCTGGCCCATCGCCGGCAGATCGCGCGAGCCCACCAGGACCATTTGACCCAGCAGACGGCCGCACACCAGCAGTTTCTCGAAGGCCGGCAGCGGGCGCTCGGGATCTTGCTCGGCGCACGGCCCTCGTTCGCAGGTTCGACGTCATCTTTGGCGGCCAACCAGGTGGCAGCGCAGCCCCCCGCGACCACCCAGTCAAGCGCGGGAAAACGGGAGAGCCAATCAGCGAAGCAAGGGCAGCCGCATGGCCCCGCCTTCTCACGCCGCGATCTGGAAACCCACGCCTCGGGCTGCATCTCGGATCTCTTCGGTCCGCAATTCAAGGCGCAAGACAAGCATGCGGTCCAGGTGCGCATGCCCGAGCCGCCCTTGCTGCTTGCCGATCGGGTGGTGGGCCTGGACGCGGCGGCCGGGTCGATGGGCCTGGGCACGGTGTGGACCGAGACGGACGTGCGCGAGGATTCGTGGTTTCTCAACCGCGGGTTCATGCCCGCGGGGATCATGATCGAGGCGGGCCAGGCCGACCTCTTCCTCATATCGTATCTGGGCGTCGACGGCCTGAACCAGGGACAGCGCCGTTACCGCCTGCTGGGCTGCGAGCTGACCTACCACGGCAGCCTGCCTCGGCCGGGCGAGACGCTTCGCTACGACATCCACGTGGACAGTCACGCGCGCCAGGGTGAGGTGCGCCTGTTCTTCTTCCACTATGACTGCACCATCGACGGCCGACCGGCGCTGACCGTGCGCCAGGGCCAGGCCGGCTTCTTCACAGAAGAGGAACTGAACGAATCGGCGGGCGTGCTGTGGACGCCCGAGGGCCAGGCCATCAAACCCGACGCGCGTCTGGATCCGCCTGCGGTGGCCTGCACCCGTCGGCAGTTTTCCGCTGCAGATGTCCGCGCGTTTTGCGAGGGTGATCTTTTCGCCTGTTTCGGCCCCGGCTTCGAAGCCGGCCAGGCCCATGTACGTACGCCCGCCATCCAGAACAGCAAGATGCTGCTGGTCGAACGCGTCCTCGATTTCGATCCCAAGGGCGGGCCCTGGCAGCGTGGAGCCTTGCGGGCCGTCACCCCCCTACGGCCCGACGACTGGTTCTTCTCCGGCCATTTCAAGAACGATCCATGCATGCCCGGCACCCTGATGTTCGAGGGCTGTCTACAGATGATGGCCATCTATCTGGCGGGCCTGGGCTACACCCTGGCCCGCGATGGCTGGCGCTTCGAACCAGTGCCCGAAGAGATGTATCGACTGCAGTGTCGCGGCCAGGTGGTGCCCGCGTCGAAGGAACTGGTTTGTGAAATGTTTGTCGAGGAGGTGCACGACGGCCCGCTGCCCACGGTGTACGCGGACCTGCTAGGCACGGTCGATGGGCTGAAGGCCTTTCACGCGCGCCGGGTCGGCTTGCGCCTGGTGCCCGACTGGCCGCTGTCGAGCCACCCGGAGTTGGTGCGCGAGGACACGCAAGCCAGGACCGTGGCCGAGGTGAACGGTTTTCGCTTCGATCAGCGCTCGCTGCTCGCCTGCGCCTGGGGCAAGCCGTCCGAGGCTTTTGGACCGATGTACACGTGCTTTGATGGGCCTCGTCGCGTGGCACGACTGCCCGGCCCGCCCTATCACTTCATGAGCCGCGTCGTGTGCATCGAGGGCGAGATGGGCGCGTGCCAGGCGGGCGCCAGCATTGAAGTGGAATATGACGTACCTGCCGAAGCCTGGTATTTCGCCCAGAACGGCCATCCGGTGATGCCCTTCTGCGTGTTGCTAGAGGCGGCGTTGCAACCCTGCGGCTGGCTGGCCAGCTTCGCGGGCAGTGCGCTGGGCACTGACCAGGATCTCGCGTTCCGCAATCTCGACGGCACCGGCCAGATGCTGGCCGAGGTGCTGCCCACAGCCGGTCCGCTGCGCACCATCGCGACGCTCGAGAGCATCTCGCGTTCGGGCGAGATGATCCTGGAATCGTTCCGCGTGCGTTGCTTGCTGGGCGAGACGCCGGTGTACGAGATGCAGACCGGTTTCGGTTTCTTTCCCGCGGCGACCTTCGAGAATCAGCCCGGTCTTTCCACCACCGCCGAGCAGAGCGCAGGGCTGAATGCCGCTTCCGACTTCCTCGTGGATCTGACCGCCCGTCCGGCCCGCTATTTCCAGGGCTCGTTGCGCCTGGCCGAGCCCCGCTTGCTCATGCTCGACCGCGTGACCGCTTGCGACCCGCGCGGCGGCCGCGCCGGGCTGGGCTCCTTGCGCGCGGAAAAGGACGTGAACCCGGCCGAGTGGTTCTTCAAGGCGCATTTCTTCCAGGACCCGGTGCAGCCTGGCTCGCTGGGCCTGGAAGCCATTCTGCAGCTTCTTCAGTTCCACATGCTTCACGCCGGGCTCGCCCAAGGGATGTCCCATCCGCGCTTTGCGCCCATCGAACCCGGTCGAGCCGTTACCTGGAAGTATCGCGGTCAGGTGGTGCCGCACAATCGCCTGATCACCATCACCATGGAGATCACGGAGCAGGGTCGTGACGCCGCCGGGCCCTTCGCCGTGGCGGAGGCATCCCTCTGGGTGGACGGCAAGCGCATCTATCAGGTGACGGGAATCGGAATGAAGATCGTGGAGGCAGAAACCGACCGGAGAGGCGATCTTGGAACGGGGGCGGCCGCCCGCTCCCAGACGGCCGCGGAGTTGCTGCCAGCCACGCGCGAGTACTGGCGCAGCTTGCTGGCCGGCACGGCTCCGCCGGTCGAAGACATCTGTCGCGGCCTGCTGCTGCGTTTTCTGCGGCAACTTCACATCACGGATCCAGAGGCCCTGCACGCGGCTCGCCGGGGCGGGGTCATCTTCCTTGCCAACCACCAGGTCACGGTCGAATCCACCATCTTCGCCATCGTTGCGTCGGCGCTGATGGACGCGCCCCTGCTCACGCTCGCGCGCATCGAGAATCACACCTCCTGGCTGGACCTGTTCATGCAGCACGCGTTCTCGTACCCGGGGCTGCGCAGCCCGCGCATGTCGCAGTACTTCGACCGCAGCAACAGCGCCTCGCTGCCCGGAATCATCCAGGAGATGTCGGCCGATATGGGGTCGAGCGGCCGCAGCGTGATGGTCCACGTCGAGGGAGCCATGGCGCACAGTTGTCGCACGCCGGTGCGGAAACTTTCGGGCGCGTTCCTAGACATGGCCCTTGCGCTGGACCGGCCGGTGGTGCCTGTGCGGTTCGTGGGCGGCCTGCCAGTAGCGCCGGTTTCCCACGAGATCGAGTTTCCCGTGGGTATGGACCAGCAGGACGTCCACATCGGCCGTCCGCTCGCGCCTGATGAACTGCGGCCGCTCAACTATCGCGACCGTCGTCACCGCGTAATCGACGCCATCAACCACCTCGGTCCGGCCAACGAGGTGGAGGAGCCGCTGGCCCCCGATCCCGCCTTTGCGGCTGCCGTGCGCGCGTGGTGCGAAAACACGGGCACCAACCTGGGCCATGCCGCCTTGTTCTGCATCCTCGAGCAGCTTCCCGAACCATCGCCCGAGATAGCCGCTCTGGTCGCTGGCGCGCGTGCAGGCGAGTTGCGCGTGCCGAGTACACCCGAGGGACGCTGGATGGCCGAGCTTGCCCGCCGCCTCTTCGGGCCGCGCGGGCCGGGAGTGGTTGAGGGTGCATAGGAACGATTACAGAACGTGAAGGTCGTGCGATGATCACACACGCGGGTTGGACCGATTCACACGCAAGAGGGTGGTGAAGTGCATTGGTCGAACAAGCCCGCTTCTCTCCACGTACCATCACGCCCACGAATGTCCGACAACACCCAGTCTGTCAACTACGTCCCCTAAACCCGGTCCCGTTCCCGCCGGCCGCCCATTGGGGTAATATGCGTTTGATGCAGCAGACGTTGGAGGCGCACACTGGGGAAGTTCTCTTCCTGGCGGCCAGGCAGGCCACGATCGTTGCGCACCCCTACCCGTTCAGGAGCGGGTGATCTTCGTGGGCCTCCAGACGGTGGTTCTCGTTGCACTTGCCTTGGTGGCCGGCGTTCTAGCTTACCAAGTCTTTCGCCTGGCGCGGCTTCTCGCACGCACTGAGAACACGCGCGGCTTTCTCGAAAGCATTCTCGACACCATCGCCGACCCTATCTTCGTCAAGGATCGGGACCACCGCCTGGTGTGGGTCAACGCCGCCGAGTGCCACTTGGCCGGAAAGCAGCGCGAGGCTCTTGTCGGCAAGACGGACTACGACTTCTTTCCCAAGCAGCAGGTGGACGTGTTCTGGCGGCAGGACGATGTGGTCTTCGAGACGGGACTCGAGAATGTCAACGAGGAGGCGATCACCTCTGCCGAGGGCGCGGTGCACACCATCGCCACCAAAAAGAGCCTGTACGTTGACCGCGGGGGTAAGAGGTACATCGTCGGCGTCATTCGCGACATCAGCGACCGCAAGCGCGCTGAGGAACAGGTACGCACACTCAACGTCGAGCTTGAGCAGCGCGTGGCGGAGCGGACGGCCGAACTCTCCCGGGCGAAACGCGACCTGGACGAGATCATCGACACGATCGCGGATCCCCTCTTCGTCAAGGACGAGCAGTACCGCTTTGTACTGGTGAACCGGGCACACTGCGAACTCTTCGGACGGCAGCGGCACGAGTTTCTCGGCAAGTCGGATCACGAACTCTTTCCCAAGAGCGAGTCCGACGTCTTCCGGGCCAAGGACCAGCTGGTGCTGGATACCGGCGCCGTCAACGTCAACGAGGAACTCTTCACCGACGCCAATGGCGTCGTGCACACCCTCAGCACCAAGAAGACGCTGTTCATCGACGAGAAAGGCGGAAAGCGCATCGTCGGTGTCATCCGCGATGTCACCGAGCGCAAACGGCTCGACGAGCAGCTCCGGCAGGCGCAGAGAATGGAGAGCATCGGCCTCTTGGCGGGGGGCATCGCGCACGACTTCAACAACTTGCTGACGCCCATTCTTGGCAACTGCCAGCTTATGCTGATGGGCGACCTTGACTCGCAGACGAAGCAGATGGTTGGCGACGTCGAGCGCGCGGCCGAGCACCTCAAGGTGCTCACCCGGCAGATGCTAGCGTTTGGGCGCAAGCAGATGCTGGAATTGCGGCCCATCAGCCTCGGCGACGTGGTGACCCGTTTCGAGCCGATGCTGCGGAGAACGATCCGAGAAGACATCCGCATCGAACTCGCCTTCGCGCCGGACTTGGAGCCGGTACTTGCGGATGCGGGACAGCTTGAACAGGTGATGCTCAACCTCGCCATCAACGCGCGGGATGCCATGCCAACCGGAGGGCAGATCATAATCGAAGGACGGAACGCGGATATCGACGAGGCGTTCGCGAGCGCGCATCGCGGATTCCGGCCCGGTCGGTACGCTGTGCTCGCGATTCGCGATACCGGAACCGGAATGGACAAGGCGACACAGCAGCGCCTTTTTGAACCGTTCTTCACCACCAAGAAGAGCGGCAAGGGCAGTGGATTGGGTCTCGCCATGGTCTACGGCATCGTCGAGCAGCACGCCGGGGCCATCCTGGTCCATTCGGAGCTCGGCAAAGGAAGCACTTTCGAAGTCTACCTGCCGTGTGCCCCACAAACCGTAGAGGCCGGCGCCGCGAGCTCGCGCGCTGCTGGCCTTTCGTTTCCTGCTGCGAAGGGCGAGACCATCTTGGTTCTGGAAGACGACGAGATGGTGCGTGTCTCTGTGTGCAAGCTGCTGCGTCGGCTGGGCTACAAAGTGATCGAAGCGGATGGCGCCGAGCGCTGCTGCCAGCTCGCGGCCAGTCACCTGGGTCCCATCGATCTGTTTCTCACCGACGTGATCATGCCGGACATGAACGGAAAGGAGGTCTACGAGCGCCTGGCGCCCCTGCGCAAGGGCCTGAAGGTACTCTACATGTCGGGCTATGCCGCGGACGTCATCGTCCACCGCGGGATCATCGACAAGGAGGTGCAGTTCATCCAGAAGCCTCCCTCGATCGAGGCCTTGTCGCGCAAGATTCGTGAGGTCATCGAATCGAGCAGTGAGAGCCCGGACTAGCAGCTGACCTTCGAGTGGGCGGGCACGCGCGCAACTGTCGGTCTTGCGACGCGGACATCAATGGCCAATCTCTGCCCGTTTCACGCTTGGCAGCGGGGCGGTCAGGAACGCGCGCACGCAGGCAACGATCTCGTCGGGCGCGTCTTCCAGCACCCAGTGGCCGCAGTCGGGAAAGCGGTGGACCTCGGCGTGCGGCCAGAGGTCGCGCCAGATGTCCAGCACACGCGGCGGGAAGACGACGTCGCGCTCGCCCCAGCAGATGAGGGCCGGGATTTTCCGGAATTGCGCCAAGCCAGCCTCGATGGCGCTCACCAGGCCGTAGGAAGGGTCCGAGGCAACCAGCGGCACGTCTTGCGGAAAGCGCAGCAGCGCGATGCGATCGGCCCAGCTTTGGTAGGGCGCGAGATAGGCATCGAGCACCTCGGCGGGCATTGGGTGACGTGTGCAGCAGGTGCGCGCGGCCGTGCGAATGAAGAAGTCCGAGCTGCGCACGCTCAGCGCTCCGAGCGCGCGGTTGCGCACCAGGTGCAATGCCGCGGGTACGTGCGTGTTGGAAGGCACGTGAAAGGCCGCGCCGTTGAGCAGCACCAGGCGGGCGGCCCGTTCCGGAAAGCGCACGGCCCAAGCCATGCCGATCATCGCGCCCCAGTCGTGCATGATCAGGGTCACGCCACGGACAAGGCCCAGGTGGTCGAGCAGCGCCGCCAGATCGTCGGCGCGGCTTTGCAGGCAGTAGCGGTACTGGCCATCGCCCGGCTTGTCAGAGAGTCCCATTCCCATGTGGTCAGGCACCACCACGCGGTACCGATCGCGCAAGGCAAGCACCAGCGCGCGAAAATGGAACGACCAGGTGGGGTTGCCGTGCAACATGATCACCGGCTCGCCCTGGCCCTCATCGATGTAGTGCAGACGCAGCCCGCCGCGATCGAGGAAGTGGTCAGCGAAGGGATACAGCGACTGCGGGATGCGCGAGCGATCCGTCACGGCCGCACGCCCTCACCAGGTCACGCCAGCCACCGTGCAGTTCAGCCCGCTGCCGATGCCGCCAAGGACGATGTGGTCGCCTGGCGAGACACGTTCCGCCTCGACCGCCTTGGACAGGACAATGGGAACCGAGGCAGGACCCACGTTACCCAGTTCTGGATAGATGAGAAAAGCTTTCGCGAGATCGAAACCCACCGAACGGGCCAGCTCCTGCGTGTGCAGCTCGCTCACCTGGTGCAGGGCGAACAGGTCCACAGATTCTGCGCTCCATCCCAGATCCTTCTGGCTCTGCGCCCAGGTCCGTTGCGCCAGCGCCACGCCGTGGAACAGCAGGCTGCGTGTGTCGGTGATGCCCACATCGAGCTGGCCCCGGCAAAGCCGATTGTGCTCGGTCGCGGCCAGGCTGGTGCCGCCGTGGAAGTGATGCCCGCCAGGCGCCAGGCGCGTATGCGCCAGGATCATGGCTGCGGCGCCCGACCCCACGGTCAGGGTGGCGAGCTGGTCGCGCAGCATCTGCGCGTCGCAACTGGCCAGGCTCAGACGCGCCAGCGTGGCCTCGACCACGGTGCGGCTGCTTTCCCCGTCGACGACTAGGCCAAACTCGATCTGCCCGCGCTCGATCAGGTTGCCCACCAGTTGCATGCCGTCGATGAAGCCCAGGCAGGCGTTAGCGATGTCGAAGTTGAGGCAGGTCTCGGGCAGGCCCAGGTTCGCGTGCACGAAACATGCGACGGACGGCTCGACGTAGTCGCGGCACACCGAGGTGTTGATGAGCGCGCCGATGCGCGCCGGCTCCACGCCCGCGTCGGCCAGCACCTTGCGCCCCGCCAGCGTGGCCGCATCGCTGGGTTGCGTCTGCACGTCCCAGAACCGCCGCGCCTTCACGCCGGTCAGACTTTCCAGAAGGCGGGCGGGCATGCCCAAACGCCGGTAGGTCTCGCCCAGGCGCGCATCCAGATCCTCGGATGGGATGCGATGCGGGGCGTCCACATGGGCCACGCCGACGATGGAGACGTTGTCGAACTTCATAGGCGGGTTGGCAGTTCTAGCGGATTATCGGCCATTGAGAAGAGATTTGAGGGGAGTTAGCGCGCCATGGGCACGACCGCCATTTCGTTCACCCACAACCGGCCTGGCAACGTCGTGGGTGGCGCGCCCGGCGGAACGGCGATGCGCAGCCGCACAGACAGTTTTCCCCCGCGGTGAAGGGCTGCAACCCGCAAGGGCAACGTGTTCGATTCCCGCGTGGCCTGTGCCACCGATGCCAGCGGGACCGTCGCGCCAGGCGCGTCTGCGCCGATCTGCAGGCTGAATTCGCCTTCCGGAACGCTCGCCGGTCCGTCGAAGGGCGCTATGTCGAGCGAGGTTTCGATCGCATACTCGCCAGCAGGCACGTCCAGCGCTGTTTCAGCGGCGATCTCTCTCGTCCGAGTCGGCACGGCTGTTGGGATGGCCAGGCCCACGCCATTCCACACGCCTCGCACAGAAAGGGTGCCGTCGTCGTCGCGCGGGCCGATCCTGCGCCAGGAACACAAGCGCGCCTGGCCATCCACATGGCAGACCTGGACGGCCCAGCGGTGATGTTCGCGTAGCTTGTCGCCTGTCCAGGCCAACGCCGGAGCGCCGACGAAGGTGATGACGACCAAGCCCAGGGCAAGGCCGACTTCCCAGCGCATGGCCCGCGACACCCGGCGCGCGTGTGCGATGTCTCTCGCCGTCCGGACCAACCAGTGCAGCCCGGCTGCAGCGAAAGGAAACACCAACAAAGTGATGGGCACGCGGTAGCGCTGTTCCGCGAACATCCCCGCGTACAGGACGGCCAGGGCCAACACGAATGGCACCAGGGTCAGCGCCAGCCAGCGCCGCCGTGCCAGCGCCATGCCCAGGCCAGCCATCGCCGCCGCCACGGTTGTCAGCCAGAAGGCATCCACCACCGGTTCGATCCTCGAGCGCCAGCGGCTGGCCAGGCTGAGCGCCGGTTCTGGCAGCACGCCGGCACGAAAGAGCGGCCAGTAGAGCAGGGCGCGTTCGTGAACCAGCAGCCGCTCAGCCCTGGCGAGAACCAGACCAAGGGTAAATGCAGGGTCGAAGCGCATCCAGGACATGGCCAGGGAAAGCGCCGCGCGGTCGGCTTCACGGTGCGGCTCGGCCAGTACCGTGTAGCCCGTCACTTCGTGGAAGATTCGATTCAGGGAACGCGAATAGCGGCCGTCAGTGTTGGGGTTGGCGCCCACCAGGGCGGTCAAACCGCCGTGACTGTCACTGACAAAGGTTTCGCCGTAGCGGAGTCGGTTGCGCACGGCCCACGGCGACAGCAACACTACCGCCACCGCGCAAGACAGCACGGTGCTGCGCAAGGCCGCTTTCCAGCCGAGGCCCGAGGCGCGAAAGCACAAGATCGCGAGTGCCGAAAGCGGCAGGGCAATGGCCCGAACATACGTGGCCAGACCCATGAACACGCCGAAGAGCACGGCGGCCAGCCGGGGTCGCGTCGGCGAGTGGCGCAGCAGGAAGTACAGACCGACGGCAATCAGCGCTGCCGCGGGCATGTCCGTGCCAGTCACGCTGGCCACGGCCACACCCGCCGGCCACAGCGCGCACAGCAGGCCCGCCACCAGCGCCGTGGCTCGACTGTCCCACAGCCGGTGCGCGATCCCGTAGACCGCGCCCGCAGCCAGGCTGCCCGCCACCGCGCCCACCAGCTTGCAAGCCAGCCAGCCCCCACCCAGCGCCTGCACACCCGCGAGCAGGAAAACGTACCCGGGCATGAAGACGTACTCCGCATCGAAGGAGCCGAACTTGATCAAGTGGGCAGCTGACTCGAGGTACATCGCGAAGTCACCCACCGGCTTGGTCGGCACGAGCAGGACCCAGGCCACGCGAAGGACCAGGGCCAGCATGACGACGAGAAAGGCAGTCACGGTGCTACCGGCGCGGGCGCGCGGCTGGCTGACCTGAAGTGTCATGGCCCGTCATTGGTTGTTCGTGGCGCGCTGTTCGCTCATCTCTTATGGCCGACCACGGTGGGACTGTACTCCAGATCGTACTCCTCCTGGTCTCGCTTCCCCCCACAGAGCACTGGCCGTCGGCCGGGTCGGCGACCCGCGGTCGCCCTCACACCGTCGGTGATGCGATCGGCGCACACGGCACGTAGGGACGACCTGCGGTCGCCCGCCTGTGCCCACTTCCCGTCCAATATGGAACTTTGCGTGTTCATGATCCATTCGGCCGACGCAGCTGGCCATGACGCAGATTGGTTTGACGGGCGATCTTGGATCGTGCCCCTTCCCCTTCGTCAGGTGGTAGCTGTTAGCTCGCTGTGGATGCGGGAGAGCGTTTGTGATAGCTGGATATTCCCGATCTCGCATTTCACATTAACCGCGCAGCGCGCCGAAAAACGTCCCCGTCCCCAATCGCCGGAAGGAGAAAATCGCATGCACCGCTCACTACACTTTCTGCTCATCCCCCTGACACTGGGGCTTCTCATGTCTCCCTTGGGCTGCGCTAAAGGTGGCGGCGGCGGTGGCGGCGGGTCGAGCGGCGGCACGACCAGCACTCCGAGCGGCGGCACGACCGTCAAACCGAGCGGTGGCACGACCGTCACTCCGAGCGGTGGCACGACCGTCACTCCGAGTGGCGGCACGAAAGTCACGCCGAGCGGCGGCACGACAGTCACTCCGAGCGGCGGCACGACAGGCACGCCGAGCGGCGGCACGACGAGCACGCCGAGCGGCGGCACGACCAACCCGCCCAGTGGTGGCACGACCAGCAGGGGCGGCAGCACCACCAGCAGTGGTGGCACGACGATCACACCCAGTGGTGGCACGA
>Ga0182021_10008529_pt1 | contig 12133 bp, 10 predicted proteins | sample 612E3MmetaG_FD_120493 | JGI IMG/M metagenome (GOLD analysis project Ga0182021, IMG submission 120493) | Permafrost microbial communities from Stordalen Mire, Sweden - 612E3M metaG (Illumina Assembly) | ecosystem: Environmental > Terrestrial > Soil > Wetlands > Permafrost | place: Sweden...
CGAGGCCATCGCTTCCGAACCGGCGCCGCACGAGGCCGCCCGCCTTGCTGCCCTGGAAAGTCACCGAGACCTCCTCGCGTTTCACCAACTCGGCCCAGGAGACTTGCAGCGAGATCACCTGGCCGGTCTTCAATTGCACGAAGCCGTGACAGGCGCTTTCGACATCGGTCACCCCCTTGGCGACATCGGGAAGGCCCCACGGCCCCTTGAAGGATCTGTCCTGGATAAAATCGCGGAAGGTCTGCGCCAGCACCCAGTCGGGCTCGGGATAGCCCATGAAATAGAGCGCGAGATCGAGCATGTGCAGCAGATCGATGAGCGGCCCGCCGCCGGAGAGGGCCTTGGTGGTGAACCAGCCGCCAAACCCCGGAATGCCGGTTCGCCGGATCCACTTCGCCTGCGCCGAATTCACGTGGCCAACCTGTCCGCGGCGAATGTAGTCCATCATTGCGCACGCCTCGGGCCGGGCGCGATTGTTGAAATTGAACATCAGGGTCTTTTTGGCCTTCGCGGCGGCGGCGGCCATTGCGCGGACCTCGCGCGCGTTCAACGCCGGCGGTTTTTCGCAGAAGACGTGCCGGCCGGCCCGCAACGCCTGCAGGGCAACCGGCGCGTGGTATTTGTTGGGCACGATGACCGACACGGCGTCGAGTTCCGGGCACTCCCGCAGCATCCGGCCGACATCGCCAAAGACCCGGGCCACGCCCTCGCGGGCCGCAGCCCTGCCGGCGGCGGCCTTGTTGAGGTCGGCGATTGCGACGATGTCCGCGCCGGCGGAGCGGAAACCCGCCGCATGGTACCGCAGCATCCCGCCTGCGCCGATGATGCCGATCTTGACACTCATGATGGGAAAACGAACTCGGCCTACTGGTTCTTCTTGTCGAACGCCGCGTCGAACGCGACCGCGCTGGGCGGAAAATCGATCCGGCGCACAACGGCCGCCGCCTCGGCGGCGCCGTGGATGCGGTCCATGCGGATATCCTCCCATTCCACGGAAAGCGGGCCGCGATACCCAATGTCATTCAGGGCGACAATGATGTCCTCGAACCGGATGTCGCCGTGCCCAAGCGACCGGAAATCCCAATAGCGGCGGGTGTCGCCAAAACTCACATGGCCCCCAAAGACGCCCGCCGAGCCGTCACCGTGGCCCCACCACACGTCCTTCATGTGGACGTGGAAGATCCGTTCGCCGAAGACCCGGATGAACCGCACGTAGTCGACGCCCTGGTAGCCCAGGTGGGAAGGATCGTAGTTGAAGCCGAAGCGCCGGTGCCCCTTGACCGCCGCCACGGCGCGCTGGGCGGAGGCGAGGTCGAAGGCAATCTCGGTCGGATGGACTTCGAGGCCGAAGTTGACGTTGACCTGGTCGAAGGCATCGAGGATCGGGCCGAAGCGCCGCGCGAAATCCTGGAACCCCTTCTCCCAATATTCCTGCGAGGTCGGCGGGAACGGGTAAAGGGCGTGCCACACGCTCGATCCGGTGAAACCGTTCACGACCGCAGGAATGGCGCGGGTGCCCTTCCGGCCGGGTTGCAGGTCGAAGAAATTCCGGGCGGCCCTTGCCGTGAGGATCAGCTTCTTTGCGGCGCGGCGGCGCACTCCTTCCGGCTGGCCATCGCCCCACACGTCGGGGGGAAGACACGACCGGTGGCGTTCGTCGATGAGGTCGCAGACCGCTTGGCCGACGAGATGATTCGACACTGCGTGGCAGGTCAGACCGTGGTCTGCGAGCAACTGCCATTTTTCCCGGCAATAGGTTTTGGAATAGGCAGCCCGGTCGACGTCGAAATGGTCGCCCCAACAGGCCAGTTCGACGCCGTCATAGCCCATGCGTTTCACCAGCGGAGCGAGTTGGTCGAGGGAAAGGTCGGCCCATTGACCGGTAAAGAGGGTAAGTGGTCTCGGCATCGCATTCCAATGGTTGGAGGTTGGCGGAGTGAACCGGCTTCCGAGCTTTGCGGCGGCGGCGGTCCTGAAGCAACAGGAAATCCCGGATGGCGTCGCGCCCTCCACTTTTGATTGCAGCGCCAGCCTCGTTGAGAAGGATGCAGGGCAGCGGTCACCGTTTGGCCGGCAAAACAACCTGAAGGGAAGTGCGTGGACGTGGTGTTATGACTGCCGGACAATCTATACCATGAAGACATTTTCCGCATTACTGGTTTGCAGCGGGCTGTTTTACACCAGCGTTGCTTTTGCACAGTTTGGATCTGGCATCCCGGATTGGCAGTCGTTGAAGATCATCCAGACAGTGGAACCTATTTTCCCCACGACACTTACGCAGAAAGCGGTGACGACAGGGGAGGCGCGCGTGGCAATCAACACCGATGCCGACGGCAAGCTCACCGATTGGCTGGTGGTGGGATATTCCCGACGGGAGTTAGCCGATGCGTTCGTGGTGGCCCTCAAGGAGTGGAAGTTCGAACCCGCCCGGCTGCGCGGTGTGGCCGTGGGCACCACGATAGAGATTTTTGTCTATTTTGAGGCCAAAGGAGTCGTGGTTTCCACTACCGCGATCGATCAACTTGAAGGATACCTGGGTTTCGCAGAGGGTCGTTTTGCCTACCGGCCCCGCTCGCTGCGGGAACTGGATCGGATCCCCACACCCTTGGTCGTTGTGAAGCCGCTCTATACAGAGGAGTTGGCCAAGAAAGGCGTGCGCGGACGCGTGACGGTCGATTTCTATATCACGGAGGATGGGACGGTCCGGCTGCCGTCGGTGTCGCCATACGACGACAGTCAGCTGACCGCGTTGGCGATCGACGCTTTGCGCCAGTGGAAATTCGAGCCTCCGACCCACAACGGGAATCCCACGCTGGTCAAGGCCACCCAGGTCTTCAGTTTCAATCCTGCGAAGTAGCCTGCGACCGGGTCGGTGGACGAAGGGGCGCCACTGCCTTCCGATGCGGTGGCGGCTTGGTCTGGAGCGCAGCGCAAGCGGGCGGGCGTCGGAGAGACGCCGCAATCTGCGGACTCACGCCTTGACGGTCTCGTGCAGGAATCCCGCCAGCTCTTCCCTCAGACGCTGCCGCGCGCGGTAAAGGCGGGTCTCGACTCCCCGCTCGGAGCAGCCGGTGATGGCACCGATTTCCCGATAGGAGAGCCGTTCATATTGATGGAGCAGGATGGTGATCTTGAGGTCGTGCGGCAGACGATCGATTGCGCCGCGAACCGCTGCGCACGCCTCGTCGTGCTCCAGGGCGGTATCTGGAACGGGGCCGTCCGCGGGCACGGCCTCGTGCATCGGCGTCTCCGAATGGTCCAAGGGGGCGTCGAGGCTCACGGTCGGATGCCGGCGCCGCCAGCGGTAATGGTTATGGCAGAGATTGGTCAGCGTGGTGAAGAGCCACGCGGAAAGCCTGGTGTCGGGGCGAAGCCGTTCCCGCTGCTGATGCAGACGCACGAACGTCTCCGCGACGAGGTCATGCGCGTCGGTCTGGTTCTGCACATAGCGCCACGCGAAGGCGAAAAGCGGCCGCTCCCACCGGGCGATCAGCTGATCAAGGGCGGAATCCTCTCCTCCCTGCAGCGCCTGCAAACAGGCCTGGTCGGTGACGGGTTCAGGATTCACGGGATGCGCCCGGGCCGCCTCAATTCAAAAGGAGATTGCCTCCAGCCTTGAGCACCGGGCCCAGCAGCCCGAGATAACGCGCGCGTTGTTGCGCGTTCATTTCGCGGGCGGAATCGGCGACCAGACGCTGGGTCGACGTGAGGCACTCGCGATCGACGTTGCGGCGTTGCTCGACGAAATGGGCGAACTCGAGGAAGTCGACCTGCCCAGAGGTCGTCCGCTCCCGCTCGAAGGCGTTGTACTCCTCGCGCATGTGCGCCACCTCGGCAGCCAGCGCCAGCAGGCGGGGGCTCGATTGTTCATGGATGGCCTTGATCCGGGCGAACTGCTCGTCAGAGAGCTTCAGTTCGGTCTTCATCCATTCGAGCTGACAGTCGATCCCGCCGTTTCCGCAGGGACGCTGCGAAAGGAACCAGCCGACATGCGCCAGCCCGCCGGCGGCCAGGCCGAGCAGAATGATCAGAAGGGTGCGTTTCATGGGCGGCGGGCGGCGACTTTGGCCGCGTTTTCATCCACCAGGGGATCAATCATCCTCAGGTAGCTTTGGGCGATCTGTGCCCCGCGTTCGGCGTGCAGGCGGGCCAGACGCATTTCCGCGAGAAAGAGGCCCAGCAGCATGCAGGCGGCGACGAAGGCGACCGCAAACGAGGGTTGGGCGAATGCAGCTTCAATCCGCGCAAGGAACCCGGGCCGTTCGGCGCGGTTGTCGACCACGGCAATGCGGCGCCAGACTTCTCTTGCCAAGTGGGGCGGCGGTTCGGGCGGTTCTCCCCAGCGGTCGAGCAGGGAGTCAAGTGGGTCGGGTGACGGTTGCATGGAAGTTGTGTTGTCTGCGACGATCCGGCTTCGTTGGAATAAAGACGGGCGCGAGGCTAGTAAAACCGGTCGGTATCAGTGCCTGAAAGGGCTCGTGGCGGACATCATAACACCACGGGGCGGAAAAGCCCTTCAAAATATCACCGGCGCCCGAAGGCGGCGGTCATTGGCACGCATCCCGCCGGGCTGCGAGCCAGCCGATTTCATTCGGGGTAGAGCCAGTAATGCCGGACCTGCTGCTGATAGACCAGCGCGCGCTGGCGCCAATCGGCAATGAAGCCCTCGACGTCCACCCGGGCTCCATCGCGCCGGAGGGCGGTCCACCAGGCATGCGAGCCGACCAGTTTGTTGAACATGGAGACCTTGTCCGCCGGGGCGTTGGCGAACGGATTCGACGGGCTCCATTTGCAGGCCAGCCGCATCAGGCAGAAACTCAGGTCGACCGGGCGCCAGGCGTCCCAGTCGGTCACCTCAAGGTAAACGCCCGCGACAGGTTTGCCGCCGGCGTCCGGCGCCGTCACCTTGGCAAAGGCGAGGCCCGGAAGTCTGAACCCTTCCAGCTCCTTTTGCAGCTGCTCAACCGTCCGACCTTTGTAGGCGATGCCGCGAAACGGATACATCCGGCCAACGCCATGGGAGAATCCACCGATCTCGCACCCAAGGCCGGTCATGGCGCAGCCCACAACCGAGGCATAATCCTGGATGAAGGGCGAGGTCGGCGTGAAGGCCAGCCCGGTGTCGGGCCAGCGCATGGAGCGTCGCCAGCCGCGCATGGGGACAACGACAAGATGACCTCGCAAGCGCACCGACTCGGGGACCGCCAGCACACCTGGGGCCGCGGCAGCCATCCGGGCAAGCTCACCGATCGTCAGACCGTGGATATAAGGCACTCGAAAAGCACCGACATAGCTCACCAGGTCGGCGTCCAAGGAAGGCCCGTCCACCTTGAGGCCGCCGAGCGGGTTCGGACGGTCAAGGACCACGACTTCGACATTGTTTTCGAAACAGCCTTCCAGGGCGTAGCGCATGGCGCTCGCGTAAGTGTAGCTGCGCACGCCGATGTCCTGCAGATCGATCACCAGCGCATCGATGCCCTTGAGCATCTCCCGGGTGGGTTTCCGCGTCTTCCCGTACAGCGAATGGACCGGAAGGCCACTGCGCTTGTCGAACGTGTCCGGGAAGTTCTTGCCGGCCTCCCCGATGCCATAGAGACCGTGTTCGGGGGCGAAAAGCGCGACCAGCTTCACGCCGGGTGCGTGACGGAGAACCTCGATGGTGCTGACTCCGCCGCGATTGACGCCGGCGGCATGCGTCAGCAGGCCGATTCGCTTGCCCTTGATTGCGGCGAAGCCGTCGCTCTCCATCACGTCGATGCCGAGCATCACCGGAAAAACCGGCGCCGGCGGGGCGGGGGGAGGCTGGGAGATGGCGGCGCTTTCCGACCCCGGATTTTTCGCCGGATTGGCCGGCGGGGAGGGGTGTGCGGCCGAGGAGCAGCCGATGAAACCGACCAGCAACGACAATGTCGCGGTGAGGGAGGAGAGCACTCTCGGGCGGAGCGTCGCGGCCATGGGCAGGACAACTGTGGCGGGAAGAGACGGTGCGTCGAGTCGGAACCGGATCGGGCGTTCGTCGCCGCCCCGGCGCCGCTGTCAAAACGCCGCCTGGATGCTGCGAGCGAGCAGCCAGGGCGCTTCCTCTTTTGCCTGGGCGAACGACAAGCCTGGCGGAGTGATGGCATGGAGCTGGCAGCCATCGCACGCCACGCCTTCCGCCAGACGGCCGGCGAACACGTGGACCATCTTGCCCAGTGCCCGCGCCTGGGTCGCCACGGCTCCCGGGCCTTTGCCGGAAAGCGAAGTGGCATCGAAACACCCCTCGCCGGTGAGAACCAAATCCGCCGCGGCGATTCGCGCCCGCAGATCAAGCCAGGCCGAGACCAGCTCGAAACCGGGCGCAAGCCGCGCCCGGGCGCCCGCCACCAGCCCAAACGGAAGGCCTCCCGCCGCTCCCATGCCTGGCGCTGCGGCCAGGGTGGGGGATTTGCGGCAATATCCGCCCAGCATGCGAGCCATCCGTTCCATCAGAGCCTCCATCTGCGGAAGATCCCCGGGCCGGAGTCCTTTCTGTGGACCGTAGACGGCGGCGGCGCCGTCCGGCCCGAGCAGCGGATTGGTGACATCACAGGCAATGCAGATTGGCGGGATGGAGGAGAAGAGCTCGCCTTCGATCGATTCGACCCGGTGCCAGTTGACGGGAGCCGGCGGGCGGATCCTGCCGCCGACAGCATCGCGAAACTCCAACCCGAGAGCTGCGAGCGCGCCCAGGCCGAGGTCGTTGGTGGCGCTGCCGCCCACTCCAAGGAGGATGCCGATGGCGCCCGATTCCGCGGCGGCGCGAATGAGCTGGCCGGTTCCATAGGTCGTGGCTTGCCAAGGATCCTGCAGCTCTGGTGGCAGCAGGGCCAGTCCGCTGGCGGCGGCCATCTCGATGACGGCAAGCGGCCGGCTGGATTCCAAGGCCAGATCGGGAAAGTCGAGCCACGGACGGACCGACGAGGGAACCTGTCGCGGTGGGATCAATCCGATCGTGGCGGCGAGCAGACCGCCGCGCGGTCCCGTCGCGTCGACCCGGAGGCGTTGGCCATTCACCGACGCACTGAGGATCTCGGCGAACCCTTCGCCACCGTCTGTCAGCGGGCAGGCGTCAAGTTGCCAATCGCGGTGGAGCCCGCGCAGCGCGCGGACAGCCAGGTCGCACGCCTGCGGAGCGCTCAAGCAGCCCTTGAATTTGTCAAACGCCAAAAGGACGCGCATCCAGTGAGGGTGCGCGTCCTTGGTCGGGCTGAAAAGACCTTAATCCCGGCGGCGTCCGCCGGAGTCGATCCCGCGCCCACGATGGGTGCGGATCCGAAAACTATTTCGTGGAGCTCTCCTTCATCAACTGGATCCAGTCGCCCGTGCGGACGCGGACCCGGGGGAAAGAGACGCACATCTTGTAGAGATCCTCGAATTCGCCGGCAAAATCGCGCGGCAGGCGGTTGCGGCGCAGATACCAATCCTCGAAATCCCTCACGCTGGTGAGCGCCTTGATTTCGATGACATTCTTCATGGCGTCGGGCAGCAAATCGAGCAGGTAGGTCTTGACCAGCTCGGCCCGCTCGGGGTTGTCGCCGGTAACTTTCTCACAGATCGCCTGGATATGGGCCGGTTTAATCGTGCGGTACTTGGCTTGAAGATAGTTGTTGATGCGCGAAACCGCGATTCCGGTAAGCTTATGCAACTGAACCTGATTGATGCCGTTCTTCTGCATGACAGCGTCCAGGAGCCCGGGGAAGAGTTTTTTGTTCATCTTAATATGACCATAGCACGCTTCTGCGAATTTACCAGTTACAACACGGGCGCCGGGGAGATGTGAGGAGGCGTCCGGTGCGTGCAGGCGTCCAGGCCAGCAGTCGTCCTTAATCCCGGCAAAATCACCAGACTGGTATACTCCTGATGGCGTGGATTTTCATCCAGACGCCCTCACGACCGGACGGTGCAACCAATAATAGCAAAAGAACAAAATCTAATATATCCGGACCGGGGAGAGTGGCGGATATTCTTCGGATCAGAATCTAGCGCCGGAAGCCTTGGTGCCGCAAAGATGGACTTCGAGTCCAAGCTGCGCCGCGAGGGCCGCCTTGGTGTAGAGGGCCAGGTCGGCCGCTTTCGCATCATTGGCGTAGGCCACCTGGATGTGGTTGGCCTTGTGCCGCGCCATCATCTGGTCGCGGGAAACTCCATAGGTCACGGCATGCATGATCGGCCACTGGACCGTGGTCTCCTTCCAGCGTCGGTCGGTCTCTTCCGGAGGCAGCGCGATGACCTTGGCCCGGCCCAGATCCATCTTGAGTTTGCCGCGCTCGACAAACACGCGCGACCAGACGATCTCGCCGGGCTTCGCGATGCCGCGCAGCGTGCCGCCGCCGAGGTGGAAATACATTGGCGGTTGCCGGAGCGAATCGCTGCCCGCCCAGCCGCCCACATGATGTTCGGCGGGTGCGCTCCCGGAAATAAGGAAGACCCAGACGTAGTCTTTCGTCGTGCCGCTTCGGTCCCAGTCGCCCCACCGCAGGTCGTGCAGGGTGTTCTCGACCGGCTGGCCGAGCGCGCGATGCACGCGGTTCGTGAGGAGCCCGTCGAGTCCGGCGCATTCGTCCACCTCGTTGAAATGAGGGATCGGCTCGCCAGCGCGGATGATCTGGCCGGCGGCGTTGCGCACGGGCGGGCGGTCGGAGCTGTTGAGCGTGCCCTCGACCAAGTCGGAGGCGGGCAGGAGGTCTTTGAGCCCCTGCTGGTATTGGATGCCGATGACCTCGCAGCCGAATTCATCGGCGATGCGGCAGGCGGCGATGTAGGTTTTGCACTGCCAGAGGACCTGGTGTTCCGTGAGGTCGGTCGCTTCGTTGGTGCCGAAGTGGAACTTGAGCCCTTTGGCGACATACCACTCGAAGACCTCGCGCGCCTCCGCGTCGCTGACCTGGGTGGCGGCATAGTAGAGCGACGATTGCGAAAGCCGCTCCTTGTAAACTCCGGTCGGGAACAGCAGATCGTCGGGAATGATCGCGTTGAACATGCCCATGCATCCCTCGTCGAATACCCCGAGGATCGCCTTGCGCTGGCGGAGGTCGGTGGCGATCCGGGCGGCGACGGAGCTTGCCTTGGCCGGCACGGTGGCCCCGGCGAACGGTTGCACCTGCCCGGTGCGATGCGTGGTTGCGCCCGTCTTGAGCCAGCGATCCAGGCCGACCAGGAAATACTCGTCGTCGAAATTCTCGCTCCAGAGCGTGGAATAGCGCACCCCGGCCTTGGTCAGCGAGCCGTTGAGGTTCAGCATGCCGACGAGGCCGGGCCAGGTGCCGGACCAGTTGGCCACGGTGAGAATCGGGGCCTGGTGCGAAATGAGTCCGGCCAGCAGATGGTGCGAATACTGCCAGACCGCCTCGGCGACGATGAGCGGCGTCTTCGGGTCAATGGAGGCAAACACCTCCATGCCTTCCTTCTGGGAGCCGATGAAACCGTGTTTCAGGGCAGGTTTGTAAGGGTGGGCGCGGACCAGCCGGTGGCCGAACCGGGCGACGGCGGCGGCGAGCTGTTTCTCCATGGCTGCCTGGGCGGGCCAGCACGTTTCATTGGCAGACAGGCGCAAGTCGCCGTTGGCGACGAGCAACACGGTTTTTTTCGCGGGGTTTTTCATCGGAGCAGGCGGTTCACGGGTGCGGTGGTGGATGAATCGCCCGCCGGGACCTAGAGAAAATTGGCCGACCTTTTCGGCGCAACGGCGGGCGGGAGTAATGATATCAGTTAGAATCAGCGGAAAGGAATGGAAATTCTGGGCCCGATGATGGATATTATTGGCCGCCTTTGGCCTGTCCGCAAATGCCAGCCCAGCACCGCTCTCCCCCTCGCCCGACCCGCGGGACGCCATCCCGCGAGCGCGCCGGCCTGCTGTCGCAGCAGGTCACCGGCGGCCGGTATTTCTTTTTGAGAGGCGCCTCCCCCCGCACCTCGCGGCTGGCCCCGGTCTTGGGCGGATGCGAAACCTGCAACGCGGACTATCTCGTGCGCCGGCCGGGGTTCCCCTACCATGGCTTGGAATATGTGGCGGAAGGCGCGGGCACGGTGCAGCTCAACGGCCGCCGGAGCGTCTTGGGTGCCGGCGCGGTGTTTGCCTATACGCCGGAGACGGATTGCGAGATCCGCACCGACCCGACTCGGCCGATGGTGAAATACTTCCTCTGCCTGGCGGGAGTTGGGGTGGCGGCCCGGCTGTCCCGGGCGGGCGTTGCGCCCGGACAGGTGCGGACGCTCACCGCCCATGCCGAGGCGCGGAGCGCGTTTGAGGATTTGATCCGGGAGGGCCGGCATCACGGTCGGCTCGCCGCGCTGTTGGGGACGGCGTTCATGGAAGTGCTTTTGCTCAAGATCGAAGGCCTCACCAGGCGACCAACGCGATGGGGCGTCGTCGCGGAGGAATCCTTCCTTCGATGCAAGGCGCTCATCGATGCAGGCGCGGAACAGCTGGCGACCCTGGAGGAGATTGCTGAGGCCGCGCGCATTGAGCCATCGAGCGTCTGCCGGCTATTCCGCCGATTTCAAGGCACCAGCCCCTACCAATATCTGCTGCGGCGGAAAATGATCCTCGCCGCCGAATTTCTCTTCGAGACGGGCGGACTCGTGAAGGAAGCCGCCCAGCGGGTCGGATTCTCGGATCCCTATCACTTCTCGCGGTGCTTCAAGATGGTCCACGGAGTTTCGCCCAGCCTCCTGCGCGGCTATCGCCGTCCCGTCTGAGTCCCGGGTCCCGCCCGCGGAGGCGGATCGGATGGCCCGCGGCAATGGAATAGGCCAAGCCTGACGCTCGCGGTCGCGTGCCGTCCGCAGAGATCCATGCTCGAAAGGGAGCCCGCTTCCGCGGCGGGTTGCGCCCCGTTCGGCCCGGCGGCGCCTCGGCGCCGTTTGCATCCGGCTGCGGTGGTGGCGGTAGGGCAAAAAGTTTTCCAAATTATCGATAAATTGTCGTGAGAAGACCGACTTATTGATACTAGCAAATACACTCCTAGGTGCGGGTGAAGTCTCGGTATCGCGCACACCAATATGCCTATCAGAAATCGTAATAATGATTCCTGCCCTATACGTTGTGGTTGACCATAGCTCAAACCACAACAGGTAGTAGGTCCTCCAAGGCTCAAGTAGCCCAAGCCGCTTAGCGGCAGGTCAGCTCCGCAACATTCTCATACCCAATTTCCACCATGTCCACCATGGATAGCTCTGCCTTGCCCGTTGCCCATTCAGCGAACGGCCTGCAGGACTTCATCGCGATCTCCCGATACGCCCGTTATTCATCCGATCTCCGTCGCCGCGAAACCTGGGGGGAAGCCGTCGATCGGGTTCGCGACATGCACCTCGCCCATTATGCGGACGCCTCGCTGGGCGACGCCGCGCTCGCGGCGCTCTCGGCCGGCGATGTCACCTCCGATGAGTTGTCGCGGATCGGCCGGCTGGGCCGGCTGCACGAAGCGATCAGGGCCGCCTTTACCGCGGCGTCGCGGCGCGAGGTGCTGCCTTCGATGCGCAGCCTTCAGTTCGGCGGAGAGGCGATCCTCAAGAAGCACGCCCGCATCTATAACTGCGCGTTCACCTATATCGACCGGCTGGAGGCGTTTCGCGAAACGCTCTACCTGCTGCTGTGCGGCTGCGGCGTCGGTTTCTCCGTGCAGAAGATGCATGTGGATAAGCTTCCTGCGCTGGCGCCGCTGCGCTTCAACGCCCCGGTCTCGACCTTTCTCGTCCCGGATACGATCGAAGGCTGGGCGGACGCGCTGGATCAGCTGATGCAGGCCGCGGTCGAGGGGCGCCGCGTGATTTTCGACTATTCAGCCGTCCGGCCGGCGGGGGCGCCGCTGAAGACCTCTGGAGGCAAGGCGCCCGGCCCGGAGCCGCTGTTCCATTCCCTCACCCGCATCGAGCACATTGTGCAGCGCGCCGCTGGCCGCCGCCTGCGTTCCATCGAGGCTTACGACATCCTCATGTGGGCCGCCAAGGCCGTGCTCTCAGGCGGCGTGCGCCGCTCGGCGACCATCTGCCTCTTCTCCTCTGACGACGAAGAGATGATCGCCGCCAAGACGGGCAACTGGTTTCAGGACAACCCGCAGCGCACGGCGAGCAACAACTCGGCCGTCATCGTGCGCGCCCACGCCACCCGCGC
>Ga0182021_10008530_pt1 | contig 12132 bp, 8 predicted proteins | sample 612E3MmetaG_FD_120493 | JGI IMG/M metagenome (GOLD analysis project Ga0182021, IMG submission 120493) | Permafrost microbial communities from Stordalen Mire, Sweden - 612E3M metaG (Illumina Assembly) | ecosystem: Environmental > Terrestrial > Soil > Wetlands > Permafrost | place: Sweden...
AAACTTGCCTAAAAACAGACCTTTTTGTATGCCCATCCGTACTATGTTAGCGATGTCCTGAGCCTCCGACGAGATAAAATGGGCTTCAAAAAGTGTTAGCGATGTCCTGAGCCTTGACACCTAACCTCTTGGAATCTGTATGAGCCAAAATACCTGTAAATTTTGCGAGGGAAAGATGGAATACTGAGAGACCTGGTACACTTTCGGTATAAAGGCCATACGATTTACGTGGAACATGTTCCGGTCTGAATCTGTAATCATTGTGGAGAAGAATATTTTGAGGCCACGGTCTATAAGCATTTGGAGGCCATTGCGCGTCAAAAAGAACGGATCCAGCGGGAGATTTCGTTTCCGTTCGCGGCCTTTGAGATGGTGGCGGCCTAACGAATCGCCGAAGGATCCCTAAAGGTTTTGCCGAAGCCAGTGCCGTAAATAACAGATTCGTGCGCGGGGTGATGGCTGCCCCTCGCACAATCTTCTGGCGTTGACGCCGGGTGGGAGAGCGTCTATACTATGCGGCAGGTGCCCAGTAGTGTGCGTTGCGAGTCCGTTTTGACAGTGCATTGCGAGGTGTGATATGAAAAATGGTGACTCTAAGCCTGTTCCCAATACAATTCTTAAGTCGATCCGAGTCCAAAACTATCGTAGCTTGCGCGATGTTACATTGTATTTTCGGCCATTGACGATCATTGTTGGGCCAAACGCAAGCGGAAAATCAAATTGCTTGGCGGCGCTTTGGCTGCTTGGGAGGATGATGTCTGCGCCAGAGCTGCCATCGCGCACCTATATAAAAGATAACCTATGGATCGATGGCGCCAAGGAGATTAGTTTCGATGTAGACCTTGAATGCGCGGGAAAGGCGGCCCATTACTCATTATCCATTGCGCCCACCCGCAGAAAAACCCCTGTTAAGAAAGAGTCTCTCTCGATTGCTGGAACCGAAGTTATTTCGGTGAATAACGGCAAGGGGTTTGTCTGTAACGAAGACGGTTCTGAATCCATTCCTTATCAAGGGGTACAGCTCGCTTTGAAATCAGCCGGTTCGTATGGTGATCGGCCCATTACCAATGCCGTGGCCCAGTTTATACAGGATTGGGAGTTTTATGATGTTGATCCGTCCTTCATCCGAGGCGAAATGAGTCGCTTGCAATTCGATAGCTTGGAGCAATCGGGACGATTAGATAGAAGGGGCCTGGCGCTCTCTCCTTTCCTGTCCCATTGGGCCGCGCGTGATCCAGCTGTTCTTCGATCGATCAATGAAGGGATGCGGGTCTGTGGTGGAACGGAATTAGAGATTTCTGGCGGGCGCAACAAAAAATTACACCTGGAAGAAGGCCTGTCAAAAACGCTGCCGCTCGATCATGCTTCAGACGGGACCTTGCGGCTGCTGTTTTACAACGCGCTGTCGTATCAGCCTAACCTGCCTTCGCTCATTGGCATTGAGGAGCCTGAACGCAATCTGCACCCGGCGGCGCTGGTTCAACTGGGGCAGCTGCTCGAGCAGTTAGCGCGGAAAACTCAAGTCATTATCACCACGCACAGCTCACAACTCGTCGATTGCTTTAGCGTCGACAACCTGTCAAAAGATTTGGCCGTCATCTTGTTGCGCAAACAAGCGGCGCAGGGAACTGAAGCGCTATCCGTCGATAAAATCCGATCTGAGCGTGAAGCCCTCCAAGACTGGATGAATGATTTTGGCATTGGCAACGCCATTTTCCACAGCCAATTGCTGCAAGATTTGGTGGGGAGTTAGACATGCCGAGCGTACGCATTTGGGCGCTAGAGTCTGACTACGATCAACTTGCTGCGCAATGCTTGGCGGAAAAGCTAGTCGCTTATTCTGGACATACTGTGACAGTCTACTCGGCCGGTAGATCGGCTCTTTCAAAAATCGGTAAGAATCCCGATGATTTGCGAAGAGCGGTTGCGAGTTACTTGAAACAGGATGCGTGTGTGATTTTTGTGCTTGACGCGGACAGCCCTGCATCACAGGCAGAGCATGCGCGCCAGCGTCATTCTTGGCTGAACAGAGTTAAACAGATCTGTCAGTACGAAGAGTTTGCGGGCCGCGTGTTTCTGGTTGAAGCTAAACAAGAAATCGAAGCTTGGTTGTTGGTGGATTGCTTGGGAATTACCTGCTATTTTGCGCGCGATCGTTACCCGGCTGATGGTCGTTCCAAGTTAAAAAAAGACGCCAGATTTGTGAAACTGATCCACAAGCATCAAGCGGGTGATACCGAATTGATTGTGGAGGCCTTGCCAGGCGGAAAGGGGCCAAAAGAAGCGTTGATAAAATTCTCTCAGGAAATCTTGCGGACCCTAAATCCCAATCTGAAGCCAGCCGATGTAGATAAAAAGTGTTACAGCGAAAAATTGTCTCCTGAGGTTGCACGCCATATTGAGATTAGCGCGACCACCGTCAAGCGCAATCGATCGCTTCAAAAGCTGGGAGATACCATTGTGAAGTGCGCAAGTACGGTTTAGAAGTGAGCGACTGTGTAAACTTTTTGGTGCTGTGTGATCTTAACCCGGTGGTAGGCACAAGCTGCCACCCACCTCACCCCATAACCCCGCGGCCTGTTGTATAATCCGCGCATGCCCGAAGTCGATCTTCACGCCGCCCTGCAGCAGCATTTCAACTTCATGGCCTTTCGCCCCGGCCAGCAAGCGGCCATCGAACACGTTCTCGCCCGGCGGGATACGCTCGTCGTGATGCCCACCGGCGCGGGCAAGTCGTTAATCTACCAGTTGGCTGCCTTGATGCTGCCCGGCACCGCGCTGGTGTTCTCGCCGCTGATCGCGCTGATGAAAGATCAGATCGATGCGCTCACGCGGCGCGGCATCGCTGCTACTTTCATCAACTCCTCGATCGACACCGCCGAGCAAGCTCGCCGCATCCGAGCGTTGAGCAACGGCGACTACAGGCTGGTCCTCATCGCGCCCGAACGGCTGCGCCAACAATCTTTTCGCGCCGCGTTAAAACAAGTGCCGATCAGTTTGCTCGCCGTCGACGAAGCGCACTGCCTGTCACAATGGGGGCACGATTTTCGCCCCGATTATTTGCACATCGCCGATGCGCGCGCGGATTTCAAGGCGCGCGCAGGTTTTGATGCGCCCGTCACCCTCGCACTTACGGCGACGGCCACGCCGCGCGTGCAGGATGACATCACTCGCCTGCTGGGCCTGGCCCACACCGAGCGCATCGTCACCGGGTTCAATCGGCCCAATTTCACCTTTGAAGTTTTCTCCGCACCCGATGTGCCCGCTAAGCTCAAACTTGTGCGCGAGTTCCTATCGGGTATAGATGGGGCCGGGATAATTTACACGGGCACGCGCCGCGATGCGGAAGAAGTCGCCGACTTCGTGCGCGAGGTGATCGGCAGTGAGGCGCAGCACTATCACGGCACACTCGAGGCCGACACGCGCACCCGCGTGCAAGACGCCTTTATGGCCGGCGACCTGCCGATCGTGGTGGCCACCAATGCGTTCGGCATGGGCATCGATCGGCCCGATGTGCGCTTCGTGCTGCACTACACGCTGCCCGCCTCGCTCGAACAATATTATCAGGAAGCCGGCCGCGCCGGGCGTGATGGTCTGCCGGCGCGCGCCGCCATGATCTATTCGCCCAAAGACACTGCGCTGCACGAATACTTCATCGACAACGATTCGCCCAGCGCCGATGAATTGCGTGCGGTGCATTCGTTCGTGCGCGGGCAGCCACTCGGCCTATCGTTCTTCGATCTCGAACGCGCCTTGGGCTTGCCGCAAGTCAAGGCCCGCGTGGCGATCGAACAGCTGGAAGCGGCCCGATCGATCCGGCGCGCCCCTGACGAATCATTCGGCCTGCTGCAGCTCGAGGCGCTGACGTTGACCGAAGCCACGGTGCAGGCGATCGCGGCGCAGGTGGCCGCTCGCCGTGACGCCAAACGCCGGCAGTTGCAAGCGATGATCGATTACGCCACGACCAACGCCTGCCGCCGCCGCATCATTCTCGATCACTTCGGCGACAGCGCTCCGTCCGACGCGCCGCTGTGCTGCGATAACTGCCTGACGCGCGCGGACATCGCGCAGACCGAAACCCGATCGGCTTCGACGCAGGCCGAACGCGCCGCGTTGATTGTGCTCGACACGCTTGTGCATCTCAACTGGGACGTGGGCAAAAGCACGCTCGCACAGATTCTTAAAGGCTCGGCCGCGCAGAAGATGACGCGCGTCGGCTATGACAAGGTTCGCAACTACGGCAAATTTGAGGCGCTCAAACGGCGCGAAATCGAAGCGTTGATCGATCAGCTGTATGAGGCCGGTTACTTGAAGCAAATCGGCGGCGAATTTCCAACGCTCAAGCTCACGCCGCGCGGTGAAGCGGCGTTGAAAGCGCGCGCGGCCATCAACGTTCAACTGCGGCCCGTGCAGGCGAGTGACGTACAACGCGTCAAGGCTCAGAAAGCAGCCGGCGGCACCATCGCGTTGACGGGGCAGCTGTTGGCGCAAGGCCGCACTCCTGATCAGATCGCCGCCGAACGCGGCCTGGCTGCCAGCACGATCTACTCGCATCTCGCGCAGCTGATCGCACAGGGGCAAGCCCACGTCGATGCGGTCGTGCCGCAGGAGGTGCAACATCAAATTCGCGCCGCGATTGATAAAGTCGGATCTGTGGGTTATCTCGCGCCGATTAAGGCCCTGTTGCCGGAAGAGTTCGATTACAGCATCATTCGTTGCGTAGTTGAAGCGTGGAAGATTGAGCGGGCACCATCGTACACGGAGCTAGTGCTACCAGCGGATGCATCCCAACTTGTGCCCGCCGCCTTTAACGATTTACCGCTTGAGCCACTCCGACGTTGGCGTCATCAACAAGCTGCCGCACTAAACCAGCCCGATTGGGTTTTGTTTGGAGATGGCGCACTTCGGCAGTTGGCGCAGAAACGACCACGCACCAAAGCTGAGTTACGTAGCGTCTCGGGGTTAAGCACAGAAGTTATCGAGAAATACGGTGATGATTTGATCGCTGTTATCAATGCTGTCACTTCCACGGAAGCAATTGACGCGATCCTCGAATGTGTGCGGGCACTCCCTGGCGAACTTCCACGCAGTGGTGTAGCAAAATTGCTGGTCGGATCAACGTCTCAACGTGTTGAAAAATTCGCATCACATCCGCTATACGATCGACTTTCCAATCGTAATCGTTCAGATGTCACGCTGCAGGTCGATGTCCTGCTCGAGATGGGATACTTGCAACAAGATAAATCTGGGCATCTTATTCTGACAGATACCCAAGCCAAGTTGGCCGCTCCGGCAGGAAAAGCATCTCCTACCGACCTATTTGAGCGCCTGCGGGCGTGGCGACTCAAGCAGGCTCAAGTCGCCGGTGTTCCAGCCTTCGTGGTATTCTCAGATGAAACACTGCGCGAGATTGCAGCTGTCCAACCCCGATCGTTTCAAGATTTAGCAGCAATTCGTGGAGTCGGCCAAGTCAAAATGGACAGGTATGGAATGGATGTTGTCTCGCTGGTTGTCGAAGCGACACAGTCAAACGCTGTTCATGGAGATCAGCCGCACGGACGTAGCGCGGAGAGCGAGGACGATCCTGTAACCGACTTCCTTTCCCGCCCGCACCCACGCCCGCTCAACGGCCCGTGGCTGGCCGGCTGGGCGCTCGATTTTCATTCGCGCTATGATGGCGATGTCGCCAGCCGCAGCACGGTGGGCGAACTCGTGTTCCGCTACAAATATGGCAACGAGCGTCAACTCGCGCCGGACCTGGCCGGACGCTGGGCTGAGCTGTTAGCCGCCCATCCCGAATTGCCGCAGTTCGACGCGGTGATTCCAGTGCCGCCTTCAACGCGCCGCAACTTTGATCCTGTCTCGAATTTAGCGCAAGCGTTGGCCGTTCAATTGAATGTGCCGCTGCTGGCAAATGTGCTGATCAAAACGCGCGCCACCCGACCACAGAAAGAAATGAAGTCGCTGGCGCAGAAACGGGCCAATGTCGCCGGTGCATTTGCATTGAAGGGTGAGGTGCGCGGCCAGCAAGTCATCTTGCTCGATGATCTGTACGATTCCGGCGCAACGCTGGAAGAAGCGGCCAAAGTGTTGTCGCGCGGCGGCGTAGGCGGTATTGTGGTGTTGACGTTGACGAAGACGATTCATAGTGATGCGTGATGCGTATTGCGGGGTGCGTGATGCGTAACGAGTGACGAGTGATGAGTCAATGTCATTAAGTTAGCGAATCGGTCACGTCATTCCCGCGTGTTTCTGGCGGGAATCCAGCCGTCCAGTCCGTGTGAGTGGCCGATAGTCCCTCTGGATGCCCGATGGAAGCGTTCGGGCATGACGTTACACCAATCTCAGGTAAATGACATTGAGTAACGAGTGACAAGTGAGGCGGAATGTCTGGTGCACATTGGTTGGCTTTAACGACAGTGTCGGGTGTGGGCGGGGTAACGGCCCGCAAATTGATCGAACGGTTCGGCGATGTGGAGTCGATCTTTGCGGCGTCGGTGGCAGAGTTGAGCGAGATTCCGCGCGTGACCACGCTCATGGCGCAGCAGATTCTGGCTGCACCAATCGATCAACTGGAGAACGAACTGCTCTCGTTGAGCGACGAAGGCATCGATTTGCTGACGTGGGATGACGTTCGTTTTCCAACTCGCGTGCGCCCCCTGCCCGATGCGCCGATGGTGCTGTTCATGCGCGGCGTGATAAAGCGCGCGGACGACCACGCGGTGGCGATTGTCGGCACACGCGAACCGTCCCAATCTGCGATCGAAGTGGCGACCACGATCGGGCGGGAGTTGGCTGCACGCGGTTTGACGATTGTCAGCGGTCTCGCCCTCGGCATCGACACGGCGGGGCATCGCGGCGCAATCGAGACCGGGCGCACCATCGCCGTGTTAGGTTCGGGCATTCGCTTCATCCATCCGAGAGAGAATGTCGAACTCGCCGAGGACATCAGCGGGTGTGGCGCGGTCCTATCGGAACTGCATCCCAACACGCCGCCTAAGGGACAGAATCTCATGGCGCGCGATCGCATCATCAGCGGACTGAGCCGCGCCGTGATCGTGATCGAAGCGGGCGAAAAGAGCGGCAGTCTCGATACCGCGGCAAAGGCCATCAAACAAGGCCGCTGGGTGTATGCCGTGCCGGGCAGCGCGGGCACCGATCAGCTCATTGCGGGCGGCGCACGTGTCATCCATCCCGCCGCGCTCGATTTTGACGCGCTCGCCGCCGAAGTCAGTCAGGCGGCGACACACCCGACGCCGCCCACGCCGCAGCAAGCTTCGCTGTGGTAAGCCAGCAATTCTCAATGTGTCATTCCGAGAAGCGCAGCGACGAGGAATCTCTGTATCAGACCGGCAACATAGCCTGCTGCGACCGAGATTCCTCGCCGCGCTCGGAATGACACCTGCCAAGTTGAGAATTGCTGGTGGTATTCTGCCGCAATCAACCATACATCAAGGCTATCTTCACCAAGCGAGGTTAATCATGGGTGTCACCATTCACTATCACGGCGGACTGGATGATCCTGCGCAGCTGGAAGCCGCTCTAGCGATGCTGCGCGCAGAATGTAAGCAACGCAATTGGCCGTACCGTGCGCACGATTTTAAGGCAAGCGGCACCTTTGAGACGTATTCCGTCCGTTCAGTGCCCGGCGATCTGCCCGGTGTGGATGACGGCGTGGTGGAAACGGACTATGTGGAATTGAACACGCGCTGGCGCGGCCTGATCATCGAACCGCATCCGGAGAGTGAACATCTGGTGCTAATGTTCGATCCGAGCAACGGGCGCTTGATGATGCTCATGGATGTGGCTGATGGTCACAGTCTGTCGTATCATCTGTTCATCAAGACGCAGTTCGCGCCAGTGGAAACGCACGTGGCCGTGTGCGAAGTGCTGCACCGACTACAAAGCGAGTTTGGCCGGAAGAATTTGCACATCAACGACGAGAGTGGTTACTTCGACAGCGGAGACCTTGAACCCCTGTTGAAAATGCGGAAGATCATCGAAGATGCCATCAACAACCCGGAGCTCGTCCTGCGCCTCACGCGCTGGGCCACAACCGGCGATCGGGTTGAGCCACCCGACGAAGAACAACTGGCCGGCCGGCTGAATTAAGGCGGGTTAGTCTGCAATATGGGAGTCGAGGCTTCAGCCGGAATCGTTGAGCGCGCTCAACGATTCCGGCTGAAGCCTCGACTCCGAATTTTGAAGCGCGGTCAGTATGATTTGAATGCCGGTGCACGCCCTAACAGGGTCGTTGCCCTTAACCCTTGCGTGTGAGTGGCTTTAACCCCAACACTTGTCTCAAATCCGACGTGATCAACAAGCGGAATTGTTCGGCCATGTATTCGGGCGATTGTGGCAGGTCGTGATCCAGCCACCAGATCAGCACGCCCAGCAGCGACCAGCTTAGCGAATTCGCCACGATTTCCAGCGGCACGATACTCTTCGCCGGATCGGGCTGCAAGACGGTCAGCCAGTTCAGCGTGATTTCCGCCATATAGTCGCGCACCCCGGCGATGAAGGCCGGCACCCCCTCGGCGCCCATCATCACCTGAAAAAAGCGCGCATGCTGGGCCACGTGATGAAACACCTGCACGATCGGGCGTTGTGGGCCGTCGACGATTAGCTGGGCATTCTCTTCTGTCGGACCGATGTCGGCCATTAACTCATCGATCGCATCATGCAGGCTCTTGACGAGCAGATCGTGTTTGTCCTGATAATGCAGGTAAAACGTGGCACGATTCAGCGTGGCCCGATCGGCGATGTCCTGCACCGTGATGGCATCGAAGCCCTTCTCCGCAATGAGCGACACCAGCGCATCGCGCAGCAGTTGACGGGTACGGACGACACGCGGATCGAGTTTCTTCAATTCTTTCGTCATGTTTAACCATTGCTTTCAGCGTCTTGACGCCGCCCGAATCGGGGTTATACTTATTTCAGTTTATCAACAAAGTGTCGATAAGTCAACAAACCGCCGATAAGTGCTCGGCGGTTCACTATGCTGGATAAGGGCTTGCCAAGAAATAAGTCCGCACTTTCGACGCTCCCGCCGGATTGCAAATCCGGCGATGGGAGCTGGATGTGACCATCCAGCCTGGAGCAATCTGCGGAGTTGTTCTTTGACGGCTTCTAAGAATAAGCAGATGAATGCAAAAAAAACCTCAATCGCGGTGGCACCCGCGCCCAGCGACGCACACCTGATCGACCTGCGTCGCGTGGTCAAGAATTATAAAACACCGGCGGGCGACTTTCCCGCATTGAAGGGTATCGACCTGCAAGTGGGGCGCGGCGAGTTCGTGGCCGTGTATGGCAAATCAGGCGCGGGCAAGTCGACGATGATTAACTTGATCACCGGCATCGATAATCCCACCTCGGGCGAGATCGTGATCGACAACACGGCGCTGCACAAGTTGAATGAAGATCAACGCTCGCGCTGGCGCGGCCGCAACCTGGGCATCGTCTTTCAGTTCTTTCAATTACTGCCCGCCCTCACCCTGATCGAGAACATCACATTGGCAATGGATTTCTGCAATACCTATCCGTTGCGCGAACGCAAAGCGCGGGCCTTACAGTTGCTCGAACGGGTGGGCATTGCCGAACACGCTTACAAAATTCCCTCGCGCATTTCCGGCGGGCAGCAGCAGCGTGTGGCCATCGCGCGCGCGCTGGCAAACGATCCGCCCGTGATTGTGGCCGATGAGCCAACGGGCAATCTCGATTCACGCACGGCGCACGAAATCTTCGATCTCTTTTCCGGGCTGGTCGATCAGGGCAAGACGCTGCTGGTGGTGACGCACGACAAAGAAATCGCTTCACGCGCCACGCGCGTCATCGAGATGGCCGACGGCCAGATCGTGACAGGGTAATTCTTCTGGTGTCATTGCGAGCCGCGCAGCGGCGAAGCAATCTCCTTCACTTAGCACTGAGATTGCTTCGTCGGCCTACAGCCTCCTCGCAATGACGGATATTAAGCTAAGGTCCTAAATTGGAAGTCAACACACGCTGGATCAAAATTCTCAAAGACCTGATGGGCCACAAGTCCCGCTCATTGCTGGTCGTGTTGTCGATCGCCGTGGGCGTGGCCACCGTCGGAATGATCAACAACGCCAAGAGCAAGATCGAACGCGATCTGTTCGGGCCTTACGCGGCAGGCAATCCAACATTGGTGCAGATCTATGTCTCGCCGTTCGATAAAGACCTCGTCAGTGCCGTGCAAGCCATGCCCGAAGTGGAAACCGCCGAAGCGCGCCGCACGTCGCTGGCGACCATCTACCCACCGAGCGGCCCTTCGCGCGACATCGCCCTCACCTCATTAGAAGACTTCAACAACATCAAGACCGATCAACTGCGCCCTGTAGAAGGCGCCAGTGTGCCGGGGACACGCGAAATTTTGCTGGAACGGCAATCGGCGCAGGGCATGGGCGTCAAAGTGGGCGATACGGTCACCATCGAGATCGACAATCAACGGCGGTATCCCGTCAAGGTCACGGGCATCCTGCACGACATTTACATCCGGGGGTTTTCGCTGGGTAAGCAGGCCACCGGTTACGTGTCGATGGACACGCTGCAATGGATGGGCCTGAGCCCGTACTACAATCGTCTCAACATCGTCACGACGGATAACAAAACCAATCGCGAGCATGTGCTGGCTGTGGCAGGCCTCGCGCGTGATCGCGTCATTCAGCCCGCTGGTTATACCGTGGGCCGCATCCAGATACCTGGCGTCGGTTCCGATCCGGGCCAGCACTGGGCGCAAAATCAGGTCAACGGTTTGCTGCTGGTGCTGCAAGTGATGGGCATCCTTGCCATCTTTCTGACGGGCGGGCTGGTCATCAACACCATCTCGGCCATTCTCAACCAGCAGATCAAACAAATCGGCATCATGCGTTCCATCGGCGCGCGGCGCAAGCAAATCATCGGCATGTACGTGCTCTATGTGTTTATCCTGAGTGTGCTGGGCTTGCTCATCGGGTTGCCGCTGGGCCTGCTGGGCGCGGCCTGGCTGGCGACGCTGGCCGGGAGTTTTCTGAATTTCACCGTAACCCAGATCGATCTACCGGCCGATGTGGCGTTGGTGCAAATCGCCGTGGGGCTGCTGATGCCGATCGGGGTGGCGCTGTATCCGATCGTTTCCGGCACGCGGATTTCGGTCTACAACGCGATCTATGAATACGGGCTTACATCAGAAGAGCGCCACGGCCCGATCGATCGGCTGCTCATCAAAATACGCCGTCTCAGCCCGCCGATCATGCTGTCGCTGCGCAATACGTTTCGCAACAAGGCGCGCCTGATCTTCACGCTGATCACACTGACGATGGCGGGCGCGATGTTCATCTCGGCCTTCAGCACACACATCTCGTTGACGAATCAGATCAACGAGCTCGTGCGCTATGTTGCCTTCGATGGATCGCTGAGCCTGCCACCGGGCACTAATCGCTACACCGCCGAACGGGAAGCGCTGCGCATTCCGGACGTAAGCGTCGCTGAAGCGTGGGCGCAAGGCAGCGGCATCGTCATGCAGTCGGGCGGGGTCGAAGGTGACGAAGTGGATATCATCGGCCTGCCGATCGATACGAAGACCATCGAGCCGCGTTTTCTGGCGGGACGCTGGCTGCAAGCGGGCGATACACGCCAGGTAGTCATCAACGACGACTTCCTCGAACGCGAACCAAATACCACCGTCGGCAGCGACATTAAATTGAAGGTGGGCGATGTTGAGCGCGCGTATGAAGTGGTCGGCATCGTGTCCAAGCATCTCTCTGGCCCGCGCGTCTACATGGATTACGACACGTTCGGGAAGCTGACCGGGCGGCAGAATCAAGCCGATGTGATCCGCGTGCGCGCCAGCGCCGACAAGATCAGCAGCTACGCCGAACAGGATCGCATCGCCGGCGCGCTGGAGCAGCACTTCAAGGACGCGGGGTTGAGCACGGCGATCAGTTCGACCCAGCACTCGACGTAAGAGATATTCACCAGCGCCTTCGACATCATTCTGCTGATCCTGGTGATCATGGCCGGATTACTGGCGATCGTCGGCGGACTGAGTTTGACCGGCACCATGGGCATGAACATTCTGGAACGCACGCGTGAGATTGGCGTGCTGCGCGCGGTGGGCGCTTCAAACAACTCGGT
>Ga0182021_10008531_pt1 | contig 12131 bp, 12 predicted proteins | sample 612E3MmetaG_FD_120493 | JGI IMG/M metagenome (GOLD analysis project Ga0182021, IMG submission 120493) | Permafrost microbial communities from Stordalen Mire, Sweden - 612E3M metaG (Illumina Assembly) | ecosystem: Environmental > Terrestrial > Soil > Wetlands > Permafrost | place: Sweden...
CAGCTCCCGGAGCGCGGCCGCGACGTTGGAGGAGGTCATCACCAGTTCGACGCCGATCTGCGTCGGCTGGGCGCCGCCATCGCTCCTGGCCACTGCGCCCAGCACCCGTACAGCCGATCGCGACAGCCCTTCTACCGGCGGGCGCTCCCGTCGCTGACGGCGCTGGAGGGCGCGCAGCTGGCCGAGCAACCGGTTGAGATCGTCGTCGTTCATCGTGGCCCTTCTGTCGCGAGGGGGATCCGCGACTGCCACTATATGACATCGCTATGTCACATAGCATATAGGCAGAGATATCGGGCTCACCCGGGACGGGCGGTCTGGCTCGAGTCCGACTGTCTTGCGAGTGAGTGGACGCTCACTCAAGGTGTCGAGCAGGGCTTCAGCGGGTGGGCATCGACGAGGTTCGGCGGCGCTCGCGTCGTACCGGGTACTCGACCGCGGTGGACGAGCTGACGATCCTCGACGCCATCGCCGGCACGCAGGCGGCCCCAGCACTGGACGTTCACGGTCACGGACCAGGACCCGGTCGGCTCGACCACAACCTCGCGACGTGACCGTGCCTCGCTATGGTGGCTGTACGCCATCGTGGGCGTGCGGACGAGAGGCTGGATGTGGAAGGTCCTACGGACTTCGAGGACATCCAGCCCGAGGCTGACGACAATCTGCGGGAGTTCATCGACCGCCTGATCGCCAAGGGCTACACGGTCGCGGATGGGAAGAGCCCTGACCCCCAGCTGATCGACCCGGGAGGCCGCGCGGTCGAGACCTGGCGCGAGGACTACCCGTACGACGAGCTGATGGACCGCGACGAGTACGAGCGTGAGAAGTACCTGCTGCAGATCGAGCTGCTCAAGCTGCAGTACTGGGGCCAGGACAACGGCGTACGGCACATCATCGTGTTCGAGGGGCGCGACGCCGCGGGCAAGGGTGGCACGATCAAGCGCTTCGCCGAGCACCTCAACCCGCGTGCGTCCCGCGTGGTGGCGCTCACGATGCCCACGCACCGGGAGCTCGGGCAGTGGTACTTCCAGCGCTATGTCGAGCACTTCCCCACCAGCGGTGAGATCGTGATGTTCGACCGCTCCTGGTACAACCGGGCCGGCGTCGAGCGGGTGATGGGATTCTGCACGCAGGAGCAGTACGACCTCTTCATGAAGCAGACGCCGGACTTCGAGCGGCTGATCGTCGACGCGGGCACGCACCTCACCAAGTTCTGGTTCTCGGTCACCAAGCGCGAGCAGCGGACGCGGTTCGCCATCCGTCAGATCGACCCGGTACGGCGCTGGAAGCTATCGCCCATCGATCTCGAGTCGCTCGGACGCTGGGATGACTACACCGCCGCGAAAGAAGCGATGCTCGCCGGGACCGACACGGACCACGCCCCCTGGATCAGGGTGCGCAGCAACGACAAGAAGCGCGCTCGTCTGGAAGCGATGCGGTACTACCTCAGCCAGTACGAGTACGAGGGCAAGGACCACGCTGTCGTCGCCGACCCCGACCCGCTGATCGTCCAGCGCGCCCGGGACACGGTCGGGGACTGAGCCCACGGAGCCTTACCTCGAGGACCCCAGTTGTGCAGGGTATGAATCTGGTGGTGGCGGTTCCGAAACCGTGGACCCGGCTTGTGCAGGTTCTGCGGCCGGTGCGAGTGCCCTGAACCTGCACAACTCGGGTTCAGCCTGCCGCCGTCATTCGGGGGCGGCTCAGAGCATGCACAACTCGGGTTTGGTAGCCCCTGAATCAGGTTCCCGCTCTCCCACCGTGGCGTGCCGAGCTCACACCCAGGCGCGCAGGGCCTCGCGGTTGTGTACGTGGTCGGCGCGGATCTGAGCCAGCGAGTCGACGCCAGGCTTCGGGTACAGGTCCTGCTCGACGACGAGCCAGCCGTCGAAGTCGGACGCGAACACCTCGTCGAGGAATGTGGTCATGGGCAGGTCGCCGACGCCGAACGGTACGAAGGTGCCGCCGGACCAGACGTCGATCATGCCCCCCTTGCGGGCGACGATGTCGCGAGCCAGCTGGACCCGTACGTCCTTGAGGTGGAGGTGGTTGACCCGGTTCCGCCAGCGCCGCCAGCCGTCGAGCACGTCGCCGCCGCCGAGCAGCAGGTGGCCGGAGTCGAACGTGAGATCGACGTCGGTGACCTCGAGGAAGCGGTCGATCTCCTCGGGTGTCTCGACGAACGTGCACGCGTGGTGGTGGAACGTCGGTTCGAGGCCGCGGTCGCGGATGCGTCCGGCAGCCGTCGCCACGTTCTTCGCCATCGTCGCCCAGCCGCCGGCATCGAGGGTGTGGCCGGCGCCGCCTCCGGGGTTCGCCTTGCGGACAGAGTCACCGGAATCAGCGAGCGTGGGCAGCGGCAGGCGTGAGGGGGAGGTCTCGATGACAGCCGTGAAGACGTCGAGCGCGGCGTCGAGGGTGGGAAGGGCGGCGGCGAATGCGGCGTCGTCCGAGAACGGCAGGTCGACCCACCCTCCGCACAGCTCGAGCCCGTACGTCGCGAGCCTCTCGCGCAGCTCAGCGCCTCGGCCGAGGAAGCCGATGGGGCCGGAGTCGATGCCCACATAGCCGGTCTCCTGCAGCGTTGCGCAGACCTCGTCCGCGGTCGGCAGGATCAGATCGTCGGTGTCAGGGGTCAGTTCGAAGACGCCGAAGCTGACGGGCGCTCCGGCCAGAGTTGCGGACATATACAGCTCCTCGCTGAGTGAATGTCAAGACAATACAGCTGAGGGTTCTTGGGGAGGTGCCTCGGGCACGCCTGGGGTTCGGGGATGACCCTCGTGGGTGACGACGTCGTCGTACGCTGAGTAGATCCACTTGTTGGAGGAGACATGGCCAAGTTGAAGTTGGAAACGGCCAACGCTGTGTCGCAGACGCTGCTCATCCCGTTGTGGGCGAGGGCTGTGGAACAGCGCGAACGCGAGCCTCTCGTGACGGATCCCCTGGCCGCAATGATGGTTTCCGAGATCGACTACGACTGGCGACGGATCCGACTCTCCCGCGGTGATCTGGTGCAGATAGTGGTTCGGCTGCGCGAGTTCGACAGGTTCGTACGCGACTTCCTGGGGCGCAATCCCGGTGGGACTGTCGTGCAGCTCGGATCCGGCCTGGACGCGCGGTTCCAGCGGGTCGACAACGGCCAGGTCCTCTGGATCGATCTCGACCTTCCGGATGTCATCGCGCTTCGGCGGCAGCTGTTGCCTGAGTCGGAGCGGGATCGCTACCTGGCTGCGTCGATCACAGACCCGGGCTGGATGGACGAGGTCGCACGCCTCGATGGCTCTCCAATCCTGTTCGTGGCCGAAGCCGTGCTGCCTTACCTCGAAGAGTTTCAGGTGAAGGAGTTGTTCCTTGAGCTCCAGGGGAGCTTCCCGGGGGCCCAGCTCGTGACTGACGTCTGCACGCCGTTCGCCGTTCGGACCGACAACCTCCACCTCCTCGTCACCGGCTCTGCGGCGCGGATGCACTGGGCTGTACGGGACCCGCGCGAGCTCGAGTCGTGGAGTCCTGGAATCAGGCTCGTGGAGTCCTTCTCCTACTTCGGCGACCCGCATCCGCGGATGGGTCTCCCGTCGTGGTTCGGACGCGTGCCGCTGATCAGTCGGGCCAGCACGATCCAGCGCTACGAGCTCGCGGCGCCCTCTGGATGAGTGTCGGAGGGCCCGCCTAGAGTGCCGGGCATGGCGCATCCGATCATGTACGACGAGGACGACCCAGTCCTCGCGCGCCTGCGCGAGATCGCGCTGGGCTTCCCACATGCCGCGGAGAAGGTCACGCATGGATGGCCCGCGTTCTACACGGTCAAGGTGTTCGGCTACTTCGGGGGCAGCATCAAGGTCGATGGCACGTACGTGAGGCACGACCAGTCCCTCCTGGTTCTGCCCGACCCGGGGGAGTACGAGGCGCTTGCGCAGGACGAGCGCGTGTACCGACCGGCGTACCTCGGTCCGTACGGCTGGCTCGGCCTCGACCTCACGATCGACATGGACTGGACGGAGGTGGCAGAGCTCCTCGACGCGTCCTACCGGATCACGGCGTCGCGTCAGCTGGTGGCTGAGCTCGACGTGCGGCGCTGACGCAACCGCCTGCAACGTCCGGGTTTGCCTGCCGTGCTGGGGTAAGCATGAGGAACACCAACGAGGAGGACCCATGGAGTACCGGCTGATGGGCAGCACCGGCGTGAGCGTTTCGCGCCTGTGTCTGGGCACGATGACGTTCGGCAAGGAGACCGACGAGTCTGGAGCGCATGCGCAGCTGGACGCGTTCGTCGCGGCGGGCGGAAACTTCGTCGACACCGCGGACGTGTACCAGGCGGGCGTTTCCGAGGAGATCATCGGGCGCTGGTTCGCGTCGCGACAGGGCATGGCCGACGAGATCGTGCTGGCCACCAAAGGACGCTTCCCGATGGGTGATCACGTCAACAGCGTCGGCCTGACGCGCAAGCACCTCACCACCGCGCTCGACGGCAGTCTGCGCCGACTGGGTGTGGAAAGGATCGACCTGTACCAGGTGCACGCGTTCGACCCGCTGACGCCGCTCGAAGAGACGCTGCGGTTCATGGACGACGCGGTGAGCGCCGGCAAGATCTCGTACTTCGGCCTGTCGAACTTCCTCGGCTGGCAGATTGCGGCCATCAGCGAGCTCGCAGCGTCCACGGGGCGTGTGGCGCCGGTGATGCTGCAGCCGCAGTACAACCTGCTGACCCGCTTCATCGAGCTGGAGATCGTGCCGGCCTGCTTGGAGTACGGGCTCGGGATCATGCCGTGGAGCCCGCTCGGCGGCGGCTGGCTGACGGGGAAGTACGCGAGGGACTCGATGCCTACCGGCGCCTCTCGGCTCGGTGAGGACCCGAAGCGGGGCATGGAGAACTACGACGCGCGCAATGCCGATCCGAAGGTGTGGGACATCCTCGACGCGGTGAAGGACGTGGCCGATCGCCGAGGTCTGACCATGGCGCAGGTGGCGCTCGCGTGGACGGCCGACCAGGCCGGCGTCGTCTCGCCGATCCTCGGGAACCGTACGGGCGAACAGCTCGCCGAGGCGCTCACGATGGCAGACACGCATCTCGACGACGATGATCTCGCTCACCTCACCGAGGTGTCAGCGCCTGATCTGCCGCAGTACCCGTACGGGCCGATGGGCCAGAGCCAGCGCAGCCGTCCGATCAACGGAGGACGCGCGAGCTGAAGCCAGAGTTGTCCACAGGGCCGAGATTCAGGTCTCGGTTCTGTGGATAAGTGACGGATCGCGTCCTTCTCGCCCATGGTCTGGGTATGACGACGATTACTGAAGTTGGCTCCGCCGTGATGCCACCATGGGCCGGGCGCGATCCGGTGGGCCAGGCGTACTACCTGGACGAGTACGGAGTAGCGGTGACGGACGAGCGAGGCTTGTTCGAGCTCGTAGCCCTGGAGGTGTTCGTTGTGGGCCTGTCGTGGCTCACGGTGCTGCGCCGACGAGATGCGATGCGGGAGGCATTCGGCCGGTTCGAGGTCGACGTCGTCGCGGCGTTCGACGAGGCCGACGTGTCTCGACTGCTCGCCGACGGCCGGCTGATCCGTAACGAGCGCAAGATCCGCACGGTCATCGCGAACGCGCGGGCTGCGGTCGAGCTCCGCGGTGACGGAGGGTTGCAGGCCGCGGTCTGGGATGTCCAGCCCGAGGTGACGCCCACGCCGCGAACGCTCGCCGAGGTGCCGACGACGTCCGAGGCGGGCGACAAGCTCTCCGACATGCTCCACGTCAAGGGCTTCAGCGGCATCGGGCCGACCACCATGCACGCGCTGCTCGGTGCCGCCGGAGTCCTCGACCTGCACCTGGTGGGATCGCCGGCCCGCAACCGAACAAGCCTGTGGACACGTACGGGGCATCGCCGATCACGACCTGTACTGGAGGGGTGATCGTCGTGCTCCGCGAGGGATTCCGGGCGCGGACATAGCGACGGCCCGGTCCGCCGAAGCGAGCCGGGCCGTCGGATGCTGCGAGTCAGGCCTTGTCGGTCTCGACCGGAACGTCGTCGTCTGCGTACGCACCAGGTGGGTCGAACACGAGCGCCGCGCCGTCCGAGGCGTCGCGGAGCTCCTTGGGAGCGAGCCCGCGAGCCAGGTGGTACAGACCCACGGCAACGATCGTGCCGAGCGCGATGCCGGAGAGCGTGAAACTGTCGGAGAACTTCAGCGACACGTTGCCGATGCCGATGACGATGCCCGCGGCGAGGGGAACAAGGTTGATCGGGTTGCCGAAGTCGACGTTGTTCTCCTTCCAGATCTTCGCGCCGAGGAGGCCGATCATGCCGTAGAGCACGACCGTGATGCCGCCCAGCACGCCGCCCGGGGTCGCCGAGATGACAGCGCCGAACTTGGGCGAGAGGCCGAACAGGACCGCGACGAGCGCCGCCACGAAGTAGGCAGCGGTCGAGTAGACCTTGGTGGCCGCCATGACGCCGATGTTCTCGGCGTACGTGGTGGTCGGGCCCGCGCCGACGAAGGTGGCGATCATCGAACCGGCGCCGTCAGCGGCGATCGCACGGCCGAGGTACGGGTCGAGCTTGTCGCCAGTCATCTCCGCGACGGCCTTCACATGGCCGGTGTTCTCGGCGAGGAGCGCGATGACGACGGGGAGCGAGACGAGGACGAACGCCAAGTTGAACGTCGGGAGGTGGAACCCGACGACGTTCGTGGCCGCGTTGAGCTTCCAGTTGGCGAGGTCGGTCATGGGTGGGAGGCCGAACCAGTGGGCAGCGTTGACGTTCGTCCAGTCGACGCGGAAGTGGGTGGTGATCTTGCCGGCAGCGGCGGAGTAGGAGGTGATCTGGCCGGTGATGAGGTCGAGCAGCCAGCTCAGTACGTAGCCGACGATCAGCGACAGGAAGATCGCGATCCGGCCGATGAAGCCCTTGAAGCCGACGCTGATGGCGACGACGACGAGCATGACGATGAGGGCGACCCACTGGTCCTGCGGCCAGTACGTGCCGGCGACCACGGGGGCGAGGTTGAAGCCGATCAGCATGACCACGGCGCCGGTGACGGCCGGAGGCAGCAGCTTGTGGATCACTCCGGTGCCCATGAAGTGGATGATCAAGCCGACCATGAAGAGCGTCAGTCCGGTGACGAACATCGCACCGGTGAGGTCGGACGGCTTGCCGCCCGCGCCGTAGATGGCGGTCGCGACACCGACGAAAGAGGCCGACGAGCCGAGGTAGCTGGGGACGCGGTGGTTCACCACGAAGAGGAACACGAGCGTGGCAATGCCGCTCATCATCACCGCGAGCTGCGGGTTGAGGCCCATGAGCAGCGGGAACACGAACGTCGCTCCGAACATGGCGACGACGTGCTGAGCGCCAAGCCCGATCGTCTTGCCCCACGAGAGTCGTTCGCGCGGCCCGACTACCGAGCCGCTTGATACATCAGTTTTCAGTGTCCAAAGCGCCATCGGCGTCTCCCTTCCGTTGGGAATCCTATGGGTCGCCTGAGGGCTTCACAGCGGGGGGTCGAAATAGCGATCCGTCGGCATCCGGCGCGCCAGGAGGACCCGCGCTGACGCGTGGTCGCCGTGGCTCCCAGTAGGATCCAGCCATGGCCTGGCAGTCGTCCTCACTAGCTGGCGCGAAAGACGTCGTGGTCCTCGGGGCCACCGTCGCGGGCCTCACCACCGCGATCGAGATCGCGCGCGCGGGCGCGTCCGTGACCGTCCTCGACCCGAGTCATTCCACGCGCTTCGGGCTCGGCCTCATCACGGTCGGACAAGGCTCGACGCTGCGCGAGATCGAGCTGCACCGCGGCGCTGCCGCTGTGACCACATACGTCGACTGGACCCGCCGAGCCGGCGACTGGCTGCGGCTCACGCTTCCCGGTCACGACGTGACGATCACAGACCACGACGCGTACGAGCTGTGCGTCGACGGACACCTCGCGTTCCATCTCGTCCAGGAGAAGCGTCTGTTGCGCCTCGCCGACGAGGAGGTCGGCATCGTCGACGACGTGCCGCTGCCGCTCGTTGTCCGGCCTGCGCTGCACCTCCCGGACCAGGCGACGGTCGATTCGTGGGCCCACCGCACCGCACTCACCGACCTGGCCAACGGCCTGGGCGTGACGATCGTCCGCGACGTCGAGCTCGGCCGGTTCCGTCGGCGACATGAGTGGGAGGTGCCGTACCGGGTCGGAGACACCCAGCACTCCGTGAGCGCGCCAGAAGTCGTCGACACGCTCGGTGTCTCGCCGTGGGGCGACCTCGTTCTCGACCTGGCCACCGTCGTCCACCCCATCATCGAAGCTGAGGGGGACTGCAACGAGATCCACACGTTCGTCGACACGCCCGCGGCCCTCGTCTACGGTTCGCGCGGCTTCACCGTCGTGGTGGGCCAGCCCGTCAGCGAGGTACGCGAACGCCCGGCGGCTGCCGACCTCGTCGGTTGGGTGACCAGCCAGCTCAAGCGGCAGGTCACGAAGGTGCGCGCCCGATATGCCGAGGTCACCGCCGATCGCGTACCGGTCGTCGGTGCGATTCCTCTGCTGCGCGGAGCCTGGGTCGCGCGCGGGTTCGGGTTGTACGAGACCACGTCGGCCACTGCCGCCGGCCTTCAGCTGGCAGAGGCGCTCGTCTCTGGCGGGCCCCAGCCATGGGCCCCGCTCCGCGTCCCAACGGGCCCGCTCGCCGCGTGGCGCCGCTGGGCCGGCCGCGACATGGACCCGATGGTCGACGTCCCCAACGTCCTCAATCGCCGCGGTCTGATCTAGCCGCTCAACCGCTGGGCGATCGGCCCTTCATGACGTCTGCCCGTCCGGCGCCCGCACAGACCCTCCGGGATAGTGGTGCAGGGTAGTCGTCTACTTCTGCGAGAGGCGACCGAGCGCGTCGACGACGAGGTCCCAGAAGCGGTCCTTGTCGAGTGTCGTGGCGACGTGGGTACGCCGTCGTGCCGCGGCGGCCTCCCGTACCTCCGGGATCGAGAGCTCGGGGTCGAACACCGTGTACGTCATGCCGGACGTCCAGCGTCCCGTGAGCTCGACGGCGACGAACGCGTCGCGCGTCGCGAACACAGCAGGATCGATGAGCCTCGCCACGCAGCACGGGTCATGTACAGGCGGGTCGGGGAAACCGAAGCGCTCGAGGTACGTGGAGCGGAAGAACCCGAGCATGTCGGTGACGAACGTCGCGAGCGGACCGCCGACAGCCGTGATGCGCTCGATGACGTCGGGGGTCGCCGTGGCCTGATGGGTGAGGTCGAGCCCGACCATCGTCACGTCCCAGTCGGCCGCGAAGACGGCCTCTGCCGCCTCTGGGTCGACGTAGATGTTGAACTCGGCCGCCGAGGTCACGTTGCCCCGCGTGTACGCACCGCCCATGAGCACGACCGACTTCACCCGCTCGACGATGCGCGGCTCCTTGCGGATCGCGAGCGCGATGTTGGTCAGCGGCCCCGTAGGCACCAGATGAACGGTTCCCGGCTCCGACGCCATCACGATGTCGATGATGACGTCGACCGCGTGACGCGGATCGAGCTCGGTCGTCGCCGCCGGCAGGACAGGTCCATCGAGCCCCGAGTCGCCGTGGATGTCCTCCGCGACGTACTGGGGCCTCACCAACGGACCCGCGGCGCCCGCAGCGATGGGCACCGTGATGCCGCCGGCCGCGCACACCGACATCGCGTTCCGAGTCACCTTCTCGAGCGTCTGGTTGCCCGCGACGGTCGTGATGGCCAGCAAGTCGAGGTCGGGATTGCCTGCGGCGAGCAGGATCGCGATCGCGTCGTCATGGCCAGGGTCGCAGTCAAGGATGATCTTCTCCACGAGGGGCGAGCCTATGCGGATGGGCGGCGGCGCGTTGCTGAAGGAGCGACCCACTTCCATACGATTCGCAGCACCTGCTATGGTTAGTTAGTCGACTAACTAACCAAGGAGGTAGGCATGGGGTTCTCGACCGACAGGCCGATCTTCCTCGAGCTGGCCGACGCGATCGCGGCCGACGTACTGGCCGGGCTCTATCCGGAGGAGTCCCAAGTCCCGTCGACGACCGAGCTCGCTGCTCACTACCGCATCAACCCGGCCACGGCCGGCAAGGCGCTCAATCGGCTGGTCGATGCCGGGATCGTCTACAAGAAGCGCGGGCTCGGCATGTTCGTCACGGCAGGCGCTCCTGAGGCGCTGCGCCGCGCACGACGCGCCGAATTCCGCACCGACTACGTCACTCCACTGCTCACCGAGGCGCGACGACTGGGGCTCACGAGAGCCGAGGTCGTCGACATGATCACGAAGGACCAGGCATGACCCCCACAGCCACCGAGGCTTCCGGCATCCGGATCCAGCAGCTTCGCAAGTCGTACGGATCCCTCGAGGTCCTCTCAGGCCTCGACCTCTCCCTTGCTCCCGGGCACATCTATGGGCTTGTCGGCCCGAACGGCGCCGGCAAGACAACCCTGATGTCGACGATCTGCAACCACACGTTCCCGTCCGGCGGGACGATCCTCGTCGATGGCGAGGACCCGGCCGAGAACGCGAGAGTCCTCGAGCGGATGTGCTTCATCCACGAGGACCAGCCGTACAACGACGTGTTCAGCGTTGGCTCCATCCTTCACGTGATGCCGACGTTCTATCCTGAGTGGGACGAGGCGCTGGCACGTCGGCTCGTCACCCGCTTCCAGCTGCCGCTCGAGCGTCGGGCGCGGAAGCTCTCCCGCGGCCAGAAGTCGGCCTTCGCGATCGTCATCTCCCTGGCCAGCCGCGCCTCGTACACGTTCCTCGACGAGCCGTACCTCGGGCTCGACCCGACCGCTCGGGAGATCTTCTACGAGGAACTGCTCACCGACTTCGGCGCCCATCCACGGACGATCGTCATGTCGACGCACCTCATCGACGAGGCTGCAGACCTCATGGAGCAGGTCATCGTGCTGCACGAGGGCCAGATCGTCCTGCAGGCGGACGTCGACGACGCCCGAAGCAGCGCGTACGTGGCCAGGGGGCTCGCCGACGATGTACGAGCGTTCGCGCAGGGCCGTGACGTCATCGCCGAGCGGACACTCGGCCGGATACTCTCGGCCACGATCCGCGGTCAGGTCACGGCCGCCGACGAGCACAAGGCCATCGCGAGCCGGATCTCGCTTGAACCCGTCAGCCTGCAGGACCTCATCGCAGCACTCGGGATCCACACCCTCACCAGCGCACTCACGACGGAGAACCGATGAACCCCAGCAGGCGCTCGTTGCGCCTTTACCTGTCGAACAAGGCGTACGTCGTCGGCGTACCCATCATCACCCTGGCAGCGATGGTCCTTGTCAGCGTGCTGATCGCCCTGGTGATGGGCATCGTCGTCGGCCTTCCGCTGCCTCACGACGTGGAGGAGGGGTTCCGCAACAACGTAGGCTCGCTCACCGCGCTTCCCGGATTCCTCGTCTCGATGGGCGCTTTGGTAGTGAACCGGAACTTCTCGATGGCGCTGGCGTTCGGAAGCACGCGACGGAACTTCTGGGTCGGTACGGCGTTGGGCTTCGGCCTCACCTCGCTCGTCACGGCGCTCGCAGCAGTCGTCCTGCTCGCGCTGGAGTTCCTGACCCACGGGTGGTTCGTGCACACCCACGCGTTCGACGTCACCGCCATGGGAAACGGCAACTATCTCAAGACTTTCGCGATGACCTTCATGCTGTCGGCACTGTCCCTGTTCCTCGGCGCTCTGTTCGGGACCGTCTACCGGGCGTTCGGCGCTTCGGCGACGACGGTCACCGCGTTCGCGATGGGAGTCGTGATCGTCGGCCTCATCGCCGTGGGCGTCTGGCAGCGCGTACGGGTCGTCGCCTTCCTCGCCGACTGGGGCCTGTGGGCCGTGGTCGCGATCCTCGCGGCTGTCGTCGCAGTCGTCGCCGCCGCCTCGTACTCCGCGAATCGCCTAGCAACGTTCTGAAGCGCCCGCCGAGAGGTCCTGTGCTGCTCCGCGAGAGGGCCTGTACCTGCTCCGCGAGAGGTCGCGATGGCCTCGGCCGCATAAGGACCTCTCGCGGACGTGTACAGGACCTCTCGCGAGTGCGTACAGGGGGTCTCGCGAACGGGTGGGAGGCGCGGCCTTGCTCTCCCCGAGCTGTACAGGGTGTCTCGCGGAGGCGCACAGGTCCTCTCCTCGGGCGGACAGGTCCTCTCCTCGGG
>Ga0182021_10008533_pt1 | contig 12130 bp, 8 predicted proteins | sample 612E3MmetaG_FD_120493 | JGI IMG/M metagenome (GOLD analysis project Ga0182021, IMG submission 120493) | Permafrost microbial communities from Stordalen Mire, Sweden - 612E3M metaG (Illumina Assembly) | ecosystem: Environmental > Terrestrial > Soil > Wetlands > Permafrost | place: Sweden...
GCAGTAATTCTTTTCGACGACTCGCAAAGCATGACTGCCAGTGATGAGCAGGGAGAACTTCTACTACAAGCAAAAAGCTCTGCTGAATCAATTGTCAGTCTCCTAAAAGACGGAGATGAAGTTTTTCTCGTAAAACTATCAAACGTTCCTACTGATGGAACAAAAGAGATACCATCGTCACAGCGTAACTTTTCCGCTGTTCGCAGCACTATTAAAGATATCAAGCCATCCTCTGTTCATCGTACTATAGAAGATGCACTTCGCTTCACATCCAAATTACTTGCCTCATCGAAGAATTTTAATCAAGAAGTGTATATAATCTCGGACTTTCAATCAGGATCGCTCGAATCAAAATTAAATGTATCGAATGCTGCTGAACGACTTTTTGCTGCAACGACTCAATTTTTTCTCATACCATTGGGAAAACGTGAATTGCAAAATGTTTCTATAGAATCCATTGAAATTCCGAATACCATTTTTGAAGTAAATAAGCCCTTTGTCGTAAAAACGAAACTGGTGAACCATGCCACTTCTGATGTGCAGAACCATATGGTCAGTATCTATCAAGACGGAAGCCGTGTAGCGCAAAAAGGAGTTGAGATTCGCTCAGGGCAATCAGTTGAAACGGACTTCACACTTGTTCCCAAGCACACGGGGTTTCTTGAGGGCACCGTTGAGCTGGAAGATGACGATCTCGAATTTGACAACAGACGTTTCTTCACTGTGCATATTCCGGAAGAGAACCGAGTGCTTTTTATCGGTAACCCATCCGATCTTACATATCTCCGGCTTGCTCTGAAAACGAGCCTTTCAGACATAACCACCAACCTAAAAACAACAGAGTCCACATTGGACCGTTTTTCGACATCGCTCTTGAACAAGATCGACGTCATTATTCTTTCCGATCCACCAGAACTAACATCGGGCCAAACTTTCATATTAAAAACATACCTTCAAAATGGCGGCGGTGTTATGGTCTTTCCCGGCGTGCATACAACAGTGAACGCATTCAATATGAGCATCGCCACTGCACTTGGCATCTCGACGATTGCGGCAGTTGACAGCCAATCAAGCATTTCACAAAGAACCGGTTTATCTATTGAATTCGAAAAAGTCGATCTTCGTCATCCCCTGTTTACCGGAATGTTTGAAAAGGACGAAACAAGGCAATCGTTAGGAACAGTACAAAGCCAGCGAATTTTAGAATCGCCGCATGTGCTGAAATCACTTCGCTTCACACCGACTCCGCATTCAAAAACAGTGATTACACTTTCGAACGGGTATCCTTTTTTGATCGAGGAACGCATTGGCAATGGCCACGCATTGATGATGAGCGTCGCTGCAAATACGGAATGGTCTGATCTCCCTTTGAAAGGATTGTTTGTGCCGCTCATGCATCGCTCACTCGCATATCTTGCGCAAGAACCAATAACTGACCTTTCATTGTTTGTTGGTGATGAAAAAACAATCCGCATTCTCCCTTCGAATGTATCTGCACTTTCAGTAATTAGACCGGATGGAATGGAAGTTCTCGTCAATATGCAGCAGCGATCGATGAATAGAAGCATACGTTTTTCTGACATAGATATAAATGGGATTTATAGCATTAAAGCAGGCAACATCATTCTCGATAAATTCGCAGTCAATATCAATCCCGATGAGTCCAATACAACTCCGTCAAGCGAGAAACGACAGGAGAAAATGTTAATGCATATTGGCATTACCGACCGCGTCGTACATATCATACATCAAATGCAAGAAGTACAGCGCATTATTACAGAAGCACGTCTTGGCGCAGAGCTTTGGAAACAGTTCCTCATCGCCGCATTGCTCATTGCTATTGTCGAAATGTTTGTAGCACGAGACAACAAACGATCCTTCACAACAACCACACACACGGATGGATAGTCAAACACAACTATGATTGAATTAGTCCAAGGTGGAAAAGAAAAATGCATTCTTGTCGGAATGCCTTCACGTCTAACTTCCAAAACGGAGGTTGACGAATCTCTTACTGAGCTCGCATTGCTTGCTGATACAGCAGGGGCAGAAGTTGTAGGCAGAATAACACAGGATCGCGATCATCCCGAACCTGCAACGTTCATCGGTAAAGGAAAAGTCGAAGAGCTTCACAAACGACTACAAGAAGAGAAGATACCGCTTGTCATTTTCGACGATGATCTCACGCCTGCGCAGGTGCGAAATCTTGAGACTCTTCTTGAGTGTAAGGTGGTCGACCGCAGCGGTTTGATTCTTGACATTTTCGCAACCCGTGCAAAGTCTAGTGAAGCGAAGACACAGGTAGAACTTGCACAACTCGAGTATCTGCTACCTCGTCTGACACGCCAATGGACACATTTGTCGAAACAATTTGGCGGCATTGGTACCAAGGGGCCTGGTGAAACACAAATTGAGACAGATCGCCGGTTAATACGCACACGTATCAGTCATCTGAAAGAAAAATTGGAACGCATTTCACAACAGCGCGTAACGCAGCGTAAAGGACGGACGAAGCATACGCGCGCTGCACTTGTAGGGTACACCAATGTTGGTAAATCTACGCTTTTAAACCTGCTTTCCGGTTCCGATGTCTTTGTGGAAAACCGCCTCTTCGCGACACTCGATCCAACAACACGACTCGTTCCACTCAATTCAGCCGTCTCTATTCTTATGACGGATACCGTAGGGTTTATCAAAAAGCTCCCACACCATCTTGTGGCATCATTCAAGAGTACGTTGGAGGAAATAACGGAGGCAGACATTCTTTTGCACGTTGTGGATATCTCCAGTCCATTTTACGAGGACCAAATTAATGTCGTACAAGAGACTTTGGAAGATCTCGGTGCAGGAGACACTTCAACTCTCATCATATTTAACAAGATCGACCTACTCCAAGACCGAAGCATTATACCGACCCTTACCGAGAAGTACCCGAACCGAGTTTTCATTTCTGCAGCACGAGGGATTAATATCGTCGGACTTAAAGATGAAGTTGCCAAATTGCTGGAAAAGGAATTTACTCTTGAAGAAATTGTACTGTCAAACTCGCGTCAAAAACTCATCGCACAATTGTATGATATCGGCGAAGTGCTGGAACGAACATACGAAGAGGAATATGTAAGAATAAAGATACGAATTCACCGGCGTGATCGTGAACGTTTTCTTCAGATGAAAAAATGATTAGTTGATTACTCAGATTGAGTTCAATACACGCGGATAATAATTTCACAAATTTTATTTTTCACTGATCCAACAATAACAATCTTATTTGAATAATCCGCGATCAGATATAGATCTAATTAACCACCGGAAGAACCTTAACGTTCAGGTTTCAAAATCACCGTCTCACCTTTATAAAGCTTTTTCACTTCCCCTGCATCTGCCTTCGAGCCGACAATATCTCCCCAGTGCATGGGAATCAAAATTTTCGGTTTGAAGAAATTGGCAGCTTCCGCCATTTCTACCGCAGACATGGTATAAGTTCCACCGCATGGCATCATAGCAACATCCACAACGATTTTTTTTATTTCCGGAATAAAATCTGTATCTCCAGAGTGATAAATTCTTTCACCATTGGACAAAGTTAGGATATATCCTACCCAGCCACTTTCTTTCGGATGAAATTTCTTATTCATGTTATAAGCTGGAACAGTCGTAACTTTGAGAGAACCAATTTCATATGTTTTCCCCGGTTCGACAGCAATGATGTTTATATGAAATTGACCAGCAAGATTCTTTGGCACTACTAGAATTGTCTTTTCCGACTGTATCTTCGCAATATCAACCAGAGAAAAATGGTCGTAATGGCCGTGCGTGATAAAAATGATATCTGCCTTGGGAGATACTTCTGAAATCTTCCATGGATCGATATAGAATTCCTTTTTTCCGTCTTCAATCCGGAATGATGCATGTCCCAGCCAGTGAATATAATTTATATTCATAGAACCTCCCAGCAAAAGCACAGATATCAGATGCATGACGATGGTTATCGACACAGGTGTTTCCTTTGCGAAATGGTGCTAAGGTTCATTTCGCTTCGTTTAATCAATACAGATAACTGCCCTGCTGAATAATTGTCCGGGGCAGTATTCCAGAATATTCCTGCAAATGTCTTTGCAATAATATTTCTTCTTTCGGCTGCACGGAATAAAAAGAGACCTTATCGCTGCCGCACACAACGTTATTCTGAATTTTCCATTCCCCCATCTTTTTCCATCCCATAGAATTTGCATCGAATCCGGACTTGTACAACCACGAGTCATAGACAACGGCAATCTGTACCCCTGTATGCTGTAAAAGCATCTCTGCTTGCTCTTGGGAGTATTGATGATGCATTTTTAATTTGAGTACGTCAGCGCTTGCTAAACCTACTAAATCCAGCACTTTAATATTTGTCAAAAATGAAATAGCGCCAATATCGTTAGCGGCTACAATTGCAACAGGATAATATTTCTGCAAAAACAATCCCATCTGATATTGTTGCTCATAAATATTACGGCTTGCCATAGGAATTTCGTTCCATGCGTCTATTCCACGAGAAAAATGCGGCTTCAACAACAGAGCGCCTATACCTGCGAACACGACACCACCAATCCATCGTTTCCACATGGCGGCAGGCGTCGCATAAAATGATTTAAAAAGTTCGGCACAGACAACCGTAAGAGCAAGAATACCCCATGCAATAAGATATGATTCATAGCGAAAAAAATGCCCAACCCTGCCAAATTGAAGGTGAGCAAACGCTGCCACAATAAAAAGCGCCAACGACAGCATTGACAAAGTCCAGATCGTTCGTGTTCGCATAAATAAAATAATCCCTAAACCCAGTCCCGTCAGGGCAAGGACATACAGATGAACGCCCGCAAGAATGTTGTGAAAATAATTCGCAAAGAATCCCGTTCGCTCAAATAACGAACCCGAACTGATTTCAACCGCCTGCTGGCTGTTGAACACATCCGGCACATTGGAACGAATAAGGATTGAATTGGGCAACCATAACCATCCATGCATGATGGAAATATATTGATAGATGAATAGCGGCAATGCAGCTGATACAAAAATTGCGCAAGCGAACTTCCATCGTTTTTGAAACAAGAACAAGGCAAGCACCATTCCAACCAGCGCATAGCTTTCGAAGCGCGTTAGCACTAATAATACCGTGACAAGAAAAAGAGATGACGTGTTTTGTCGTGTCGTTTTTTTTTTCAACAGGACATGCCCTGCAATCGGAACAAAGAGAAACACTAGAAGAATATGCAGCATGTGTTCCATACCACAAAAGATCATTGCCGGAAATGGTGTTAAAAACATTATAGCGAACAATACCAACAACAACACAATCTGATTGAACACTTCACGTTTCAGGAAACAATATGCCGCCGCCAAAGCACATGAAGCCAAGAGCATATTGAGAATCAACGGTAGTATTTCCCGCACACCAAACAACCAATAGACACAAGCAAGCAACAATGTCCACAGAATAGACGAGGACGACGAACTAAACTCGTATGGCGTCACGCCATATACGCCATGCAGCGCCATATTCTTTGCCATCGCCATATGGATATATGCATCATCCAATGTATATATAAGATGTCCGCTTGTTTGTTGAAGAGTTGATAAAGTCAATATTATCATTGTTACCCAAAGGGTGATGAGTGCAATAAGAATAGACCAGTGAGCTTTAATTTTATCTCTCATAATAGAAGAGCAATCCTGAGCCGTAGAACAATCTGTTTGAGGGGGTCCTTTTCACGTATCAACGAATCCGGCTTGAGAGTATTATAAATATTCTCGTAGCATGTCCTTCCCTCTGAGGATTTATGAATTCATCAATCCAAGGATCCTATTCTTCTCTCAACTATATCGAGCACACTTCCATTCTCGACCAATCCAAGCGCTTTCTGAATATCATCGTACAGCACTCGATCCCGCTCAAGGTGCTCGATATAGTTTCGAACAAACCGGTACGCTGCTTCTGTACCTGCACCGGACTTGAGTGGTTTTGAACGTTTCAATGTTCGTGCGAAATCCATCCCCTGACAAGCACAGAGCAATTCAATAGCAAGAACCGTTTGTGTATTTTTTAATACACGCCAACTCTTTTGTGCACTGATGGAACCCATACTATTGTGGTCTTCTTGATTGGCAGATGTCGGGATAGAATCCACACTTGCCGGATGCGCCATTACTTTATTTTCAGAAACAAGTGATGCGGCGGTGTATTGTGCAATCATTAAGCCGGAATTAAGTCCGCCGTTGGACGTGAGAAATCTCGGCAGGCCGCTGAGTGAACCGTTCACCAATCGTTCAATACGCCGCTCTGAAATATTTGCAAGCTCCGATAGTGCGATGGCAAGAAAATCCATCGCAAGAGCTATTGGTTGACCATGGAAGTTGCCGCCTTCAAGATGGATGCCATCTTTCGGAAAGATAAGCGGATTATCATTCGCTGAATTGATCTCGATGGAAACCTTGTCATAGACATAGTCGATTGCATCGCGTGAAGCGCCATGCACCTGCGGAATACACCGTATCGAATATGCATCCTGTACTCGCGTATCATTGCGGCGATGCGATTCACGAAGCTCACTGTTACGCATAAGTCTCCGCATATTTTTCGCAACTGCTAATTGCCCTTTATAAGGACGAAGCCGATGAATACGTTCGTCGTACGCCGTATCACTTCCCCGAAGTGTTTCTACACTAATCGCCGATGCAATGTCGGCGATCTTTGCTAACCGTCTCGCCTGATGAACCGCCAGTGCTGCATACGCTGTCATCATTTGCGTACCATTAATCAATGCAAGTCCTTCTTTCGCCGTCAGCTTGACCGGTTGAAGTTTATTGCGTCGTAACGCTGTTGCAGCATCCACCACTTCCCTTTTTTCACTTCTCCCTATTCCATGAACCCATGCCTTTCCTTTTCCCATCATCGCCAGCACCAAGTGGGCGAGCTGCACGAGATCCCCACTTGCTCCAACAGATCCTTGCGATGGAATGATTGGAATAATGTTGTGGTTCAACATTTCCATCAGCAATTCCACGGTTGAAAGCCGGATTCCTGAATATCCTTTTGCTAACGCATTGACCCGCAATACCATCATTGCACGCACTATTTCTGATGGTAGCATGTCCCCAGCGCCTGCAGCATGACTAAAAATAAGATTCTCTTGAAGCTGTTCAATATCTTCTCTTCTCACGCGTATATTGGAAAACTCTCCAAAACCGGTTGTCACACCATAAACTATCTCGCCCTGAGCTGTCCAGCGATCAACAATTTCTCTTGCTTGAAGAATTTTTCGCTTTGCACTCGGATTCAGCTTGGCGCAGGCTGTTTTATATGCGAGATCAAAGACTTGAGGGATCGTAAGCCGATTGCCATCGAGGATGTGGTTTTTCATAACAAAACCGTATGTGTTATTGAAATTGAAGGTTTAATGTAGCAGTGTGTGTCGTCAAATTCAACTTTTCTTTGACATCGTAAAATGGAGAAAGCAATTGACTTTTCAGGTGAATCTGTTTATTATCTCCAGCGGCAGATTCTGCTAACAATAGTAATTCGCTGTAGTCATGCCTTTCCGGCAGCGGGTTGCAAAATATATTTTTTATACACCGATGTGGATGACCATGTATGAGCGAAGATAAAATTCAGATACTTCTTGCCGACGACGAAGATCCATTGCGTATGACAATTGCGGCGTGGCTGAATGATGAAGGATTTGAAGTTGAAGAAGTTGGAGATGGTGTCGAGGCAATTAAAAAGACACAGACAAAAGATTATGATATCGCACTTCTCGATATCAAGATGCCCGGTGCAAACGGGTTGGAAGTATTGCGTTACATCAAAAAGAATTCAACACAAACAGAAGTTGTCATGATGACCGGTATGAGTGACGTCGGTATGGCGGTGGAAGCAATGAAGCTTGGAGCAAAGGAATATCTTACCAAGCCCATCGATATGGACCAGCTCGTTCCCCAGCTCAAGGGCATCATCCAGGCACGTGATGCTGAAGACCGCATTCGACGCCTGCAAACGGAACATACTGCTCGCTTACTCTTCGATCTCCACAATCCCATCGCCGGACTTCGCCAAAGCATTGGGTACTTATTGAAGGGAATGGCTGGTTCACTTGGCGACCACCAGAAGGAACTCCTCGGATATATGACTACTTCCATCGATAAGGTGATCGGTCTTCTCACTGACATGATGGACTTGACAAAACTTGAAGGTGGAAGAGTACGATTGAATAAAGGCATCGGCAATCTTGGCACATCGGCGCAGAATGCCATACAGGAATTTAACGTTCCTCTTCAGTCAAGCAAAATCACTATGGATTTTTATACCGAACCTGATTTACCACCATTGGAGTACGACTCAGAAAAAATCGACCAAGTGTTGCATAATTTCTTAAGCAACGCAGTTCAACACACGCCGTCACAGGGTGCAATTGTCGTACAAGTACGCAAGGTAGCAATTGTACTTGAAGAAGGACAACAACCGACGGATCATGAAATCGTCTCGGTATTTAATAGCGGACCCGGGATACCTCAAGAAAAACTATCGCTCATCTTTGACCGTTACCGCGATCTTATTTCTGGCAAATCAAGCAAGGATAAGTCGACAGGTCTCGGATTGATTATTTCACAACGTATTATTGAAGCGCACAACGGAAAAATTTGGGTAGAATCGGAAACCGGCAAAGGTGCAACATTTCATTTTGCGCTTCCGATCCGATAACGATGTACTTATTCTGATACTCTTATGAAACCAGAAACCATTTCCATTCTCGCTGTCGATGACGAAGAACCGTTTCTTCAAGTCCTCGAATCAATGCTCACGCAAGAAGGCTACAAGGTTGAAACAGCAAAAGATGGCGTCGTTGCAATTAACGCCCTCCAGAAGCGGACGTTCGATCTTGTGCTGTTGGATATCAAACTTCCTCGTGTGGATGGTGTCGAGGTATTGAAATTCATTCGTGAGCATTCCTATGACACACAAGTCATTATGCTCACAGGAGTTCATGACGTAAAAATTGCAGTCGAATGTATGCAGTTGGGAGCATACAATTACATTACAAAGCCGTACGGGAGCGAGGAGTTGATACCTGTTATCGAACGCGCAGTGGAACGCAAGCGGCTCAGTATCGAAAATAAAGTCCTCAAATCTGAACTTGCGCGTCATACATGTGCCGACAATATTGTTGGTGAAAGCAAAGTAATGCTGGAATTACTCAACATTTCTGCAAAAGTTGCTCCAACCGATTCTCCGGTACTCATTCAAGGAGCAAGCGGCACGGGGAAAGAACTCATCGCGAATTTCCTGCACAAAAACAGCTATCGTAAGGAGATGCAGTTCGTTGCATTAAACTGCGCTTCCATTCCAGAAAATTTGCTCGAAAGTGAGTTATTCGGCCATGAAAAAGGTGCGTTCACCGATGCACATGCAATGAAACAGGGCCTTGTCGAAATCGCCAACGGCGGCACACTCTTCCTCGACGAAATCGGCGAGATCAGTTTAATGATTCAGCCGAAGCTCTTGCGGTTTCTTCAAACAGGTGAATTTCGGCGCGTGGGAGGCAATAAGAATCTCAAATCGGATGTACGGGTTATCTCCGCTACAAATAAAAATTTACACGACCAGGTAGGCACAGGAGATTTTCGTGAGGATTTGCTGTACCGCATTAACGTCATTACACTATCGGTACCATCCCTGCGTGAACGACCGGAAGATATTCCTATGTTGGTAGATTACTTTTTAAAAAGCCGTGTGCACCCCCGCGAACTGAAGATGATGGAACCAAAAGCTCTCGAGCTTTTGATAAAGTACGACTGGCCTGGCAATGTTCGCGAATTGGAAAATGTCATTGAGCGTGCTAGCATTTTATGCAAGGATAATCTAATCTGCATTGAAGACATTTCTCTCCCCATAGGCAGACGGCCGGCTTTGCTGAAAGAAACGGGGGGAACGTCAACCGGTCCGCAATTAGGAAGCGCCGTCTCAATTCGTGATATCGAAAAAGCACATATTGCAGGAGTCCTGAAAACTGTTGGATGGAATAAAAACACTGCGGCACAAATTCTCAGTATCAGTCTCAAAACACTTTATACAAAAATTCAACAATACAATTTAACGAAAGAGTAACAGGTCTATTTACTTGCTCTTCCTGTGCATAGAAGCGACATCCAAAATATCGGCAACACAGTATGCTGATCTATTTTCTCCGACATGGCGATGCTTCTTCTCATTCCCGCTTCGATGACAACGAGCGCCCGCTGACCGATCTCGGACACAAGCAAGCCGCATACGTTGGTAAATTTCTTCAATACACAAAAGCACATATCAATATCATTCTTACAAGTCCGCTAACACGTGCCTGTGAAACAGGAGCAATCGTCCAATCGTTTGTCAGCACGCTGCGTACGGAGACGTCCGAATATCTTCTGAACGGCACTCATCCAAAACAGTTGTTTAAACGGATCGCTGAATTTGATGTTGAATCTGCACTCCTTGTTGGACATGAACCGTTTCTCTCCGACACAATTTCATTGCTGATTGGCGGAGATCATAAGACTGAAATTGAAATGAAGAAATGTAATCTGGCACTAGTCGAAGTTCTTGAACCTATTCGTCCGGGAACAGGAATATTAAAGCAACTCTTAGATGTTGAAACAATTTCAAAATTCATCAAACCGTAATAGAGAGTCTTTGTATGGAACTGAAAGTCGTAAAAATCGAAAAACTTGAGAACACCAATTTCATCCTTGGCCAGTCACACTTTATCAAAACGGTTGAAGATATCCACGAAGCCATCGTGCAGACAAATCCACAGATGAAGTTTGGATTGGGTTTCTGCGAATCTTCCGGCATGGCACTTGTCCGTTGGACCGGCAATGATGACTCGCTCATGGAAATGGCAAAGAAAAATGCAATGGCGCTTTCATGCGGACACTGTTTTATTCTCTTCATGGAAAACGGATTCCCGGTCAACATTCTCAACACCATCAAGAACATTCCGGAAGTGTGCACCATCTACTGCGCTACAGCAAATGCCGTGGAAGTCATTGTCGCAGAAACCGAACAAGGCCGCGGTATCCTCGGTATCATCGATGGGATGAAAACCAAAGGCATCGAAACTGATGCCGACATTCAGTGGAGGAAAGACTTCTTGCGAAAAATCGGGTATAAACTTTAATACAACACGAGATTCTTAGCTCCGATTACAAATTATAAATCAGCGATACAAAACGCTAAGCCTTTACTGAGGACAAGTATGAGACAAAAGCCTCGCACTATTCACGCTCCACACGGCACACAGCTCACCTGCAAGGGCTGGATTCAGGAAGCAGCGCTGCGTATGCTGATGAATAATCTTGATCCGGAGGTCGCCGAAAAGCCCCAAGAGCTGATTGTTTACGGCGGGACTGGAAAAGCCGCTCGCAATTGGCAATGTTATGATGCCATTGTTGAGTGTCTGAAAAATTTAGAAAACGATGAAACATTGCTCATCCAATCCGGTAAACCTGTTGGTATATTTAAAACGCATGAGAACGCACCGCGTGTGCTCATCAGCAATTCTATGTTGGTACCAAAGTGGGCAACATGGGATGAATTTCGCAGATTGGAAGGTCTTGGCCTGACAATGTATGGCCAGATGACAGCGGGCAGCTGGATATATATCGGTACACAGGGAATTCTTCAAGGAACGTACGAGACATTTGCAGCAGCAGCGGCTAAACATTTTCATGGAAGTCTTGCCGGAAAATTTCTTCTCACCGCCGGACTCGGCGGCATGGGGGGTGCTCAGCCGCTCGCAGCAACGATGAACGGCGCAGCTTGTCTTGTTGTTGAGGTTGATCTCCATCGAATTAAACGCCGACTTGAAACAAGTTATCTCGATACCATGACAAATAATCTTGGTGATGCGCTTGCACAAGTGCGTGCCGCCAAGGAAAAAAAATTGCCGATCTCAGTCGGCTTACTTGGCAACGCTGCAGATATTATTCCGAAAATTGCCATAGGGAAGTTCTTGCCGGATATCGTTACCGACCAAACATCCGCGCACGATACACTGAATGGTTATGTGCCTGCAGGAATGCAATATGCACAAGCGCTTAAACTTCGCAAAAA
>Ga0182021_10008534_pt1 | contig 12128 bp, 8 predicted proteins | sample 612E3MmetaG_FD_120493 | JGI IMG/M metagenome (GOLD analysis project Ga0182021, IMG submission 120493) | Permafrost microbial communities from Stordalen Mire, Sweden - 612E3M metaG (Illumina Assembly) | ecosystem: Environmental > Terrestrial > Soil > Wetlands > Permafrost | place: Sweden...
GCAATCGCCTGTGCTCCACCGACCCTGAACACCCTGCAGCCGCCTATAAGGATCGTCGCGGCGAGAGTGATCCGGCTCACCGAGCCGCCATCACCTGGCGGTACGCATAAGATTATTTCCGGCACGCCGGCTTCTCGGGCGAGAACGCCGGTCATCAGGACTGTTGACGGGTAAGGGAATCTGCCACCAGGGACGTAGATGCCCACGGTCTCGAGTGGACGCTGGGCCTGTCCGACTATGAGCCCGGGCTCGACCTCCATCTCCCACTCGTTAGAGAGGCTCTCACGAGCAAACAGCGCGATGCGCCTTTCGGCCATGAGAAGTGCTTCGCGCGCACCGGAGTCGATGTTCTCCCACGCCTGTTGGCGCTCGTTTTCGGCAACCTCGAATTCATCCGGACCGAGATCTACGCCGTCAAAACGCTTCGTGAGCCGAGCGAGGGCTTCGTCGCCTCGCTGTTCTACATCGTCGATGATATCTTTGACAGCCAGCATTACTTCATCAGAAGCCTTCGAGCCTCTCCTTATCTTCCCGAGTGCGGGTGCTATATCTTCTTGCCCAAATACTTCGTACGTCGTTATCATCATATGGAAGTCCTTTGATTATCGAAGTATAACGCAACAGACGGGAACAGGCAGGGAGGACCTCATGATAGAGGAAGGCACCGATTGCCACTATTGCGGAGAAGAGAACGCCGTCATCCTCTGCCTCGGCTGCGGTATCCCACTCTGTAATCAATGCGTCAGGCTCGAGAATTACGGCTTTGGATGCGACGGAGGCAAAGTCGTCGCTTTTTGCCCCGATTGCTTCACCGACCCCTCCATCAACACCGTACTCAAATTCGAGTAAGGGCCCGACCATTCTCTTTTTAATAAGTCCTGACGCCAATCAAGTTGTCGCTTGAAACAAGCAGACCCCGCATTCTCAATCAACACCAACCCCTTGAAAGAACAGATCTGGCCCCAGCTTTTCAAGGGCTAGAAATCCGGGTACTCGATGCACACGGATTGCATACCGAGAAGGGCTTTGAGCTTGCCGAGGACATCGCTGGCCGTGTCTATTGAATAAAGGTCGCCGAACCTCACGGTGGTAACCTCTTCGCCATCCTCACATAGCCGGAGGTGGACCGGGACCTCGCCAGGGTGCTGTATCAGCATCTCTTTTATACTGGACGCGAGCTCATCGCTGAAGCGCTCTGTTTCCATCACCAGCAGGAGCCTCGCAGGTCGCATGCCGCTGCGAGGAAGAGGTTTGACTTCGTCTGCCATCAGCCGGCGGGAATTGTCCCGCATGTCGAGCCTTCCCTTGACAAGGACGATGGCATCGTCTCGCAGCTCGTCCGCCAGTTCCTCGTACTTGTGGTAGAAAACCAGGACCTCGATAGAGCCGGAAAAGTCTTCGAGGTTGAAGCTTGCCCATGGCTTGCCTTGCTTGTTGAAGCGTTTTTCCAGCCTCGCTATCATGCCACCCACGCGCATGGATGTCTTGTCCATCTCAGGGGTTATCTGGGCAATTTCGTTGTCAGTGTAGGAGTAGAGCAGCTCTCTCCACTCGGAGAGCGGATGGTCGCTGACATACACCCCGAGCATCTCTTTTTCGAAGGCGAGGAGCTCGCGTTTTGGTATCTCGGGCACCTGGACGTTCGAAAGTCCGTTGAAATCGTCGTCTTCGTGGGTCTCCTCGCTAAAAAGCGAGAACTGTCCTTCCTCGCGCTCCCTGCGCCTTCGCTGGGCGTGACTCACCGCTATATCGTAAGTGCCAAGCAGCTTGCTCCTGTTGGGGTCAATGGAGTCGAACGCGCCGGCCTTAATCAGGCTCTCGAGGGTCTTTTTGTTGGTGGCCTGGGCAGGCACCCTGTCACAGAACTCCATAAAGCCCGAGAATTCACCGCCTTCGCTCCGGCAGGCTACTATCTGTTCGACCACGGCCGACCCAACGTTCCGGATGGCTGAGAGCCCGAACAGGATGTAGTCTCCGCCGGGCGTGAAGTGCCCGGCGCTCTGGTTGATGTCCGGCAGACGTACCTCTATCCCCATCCGCTTGCATTCGTTTATATACTCGACCAGGCGGTCCTGGTTATCCATGTAGATGGTCATCAGAGCGGCCATGTACTCGGAAGGATAATGCGCCTTGAGGAAAGCGGTCTGATAAGAGACGAGCGCGTATGCCGTGCTGTGCGACTTGTTGAAGCCGTAGCCTCCGAACTTCTCTATGAGGTCAAAGACCCTGGTCGCGGTCGCTTCGTCTATCTCCTTGGACCGGGCGCCCTCGATGAACATCTGCCGGTGGCGCGACATGATGTCGGCCTTCTTCTTGGCTATCGCCTTCCGGAGCTCGTCGGCCTCGAGCCCGGTGTAACCCGCCATGGCCTGGGCGATCTGCATCGCCTGCTCCTGGTAGACGATGACCCCGTAAGTCTCTTTTAGTATCTGCTCTATCGATGGGTGCGGATACGAGACCTTTTTCCGGCCGTGTTTCTGGTCGACGAACACGCGGTGCATGTCGCTCTGGAGGGGGCCCGGCCTGAAGAGCGCGATGAGCGCTATTATGTCCTCGAAGCAACTGGGCTGCATATCGCGCATCAGGGCCCTCATCCCGGGGCTCGCGAGCTGGAACGTCCCGACGGTGCGAGCCGTCTGTATGAGGTTGAAAGTATCGGGATCCTCCATCGGAAGAGAATCGATATCGACGTCTATTCCCTGCCGCTCTTTGATCAGGTTGACGGCAAGCTCGAGCAGGCTCTGGGTCTTAAGGCCGAGCATATCGACCTTTAGCAGGCCGAGCCTCTCGACCCCGTACATGTCGTACTGGGTCGTTATCACGTTTGCGTTCTCGCCACTCTTCTGCTGAAGCGATAGCGGCGAGTAAGTGTCGATGGCGTTATCGGCGATGACGATCCCGGCGGCGTGGACGGAAGCATGGCGCACCATGCCCTCGAGCGCGAGGGCCGTGTCGACGATCTCGTGAACCTCGCGGTCGGTATCGTAGATGTCGCGGAGCTCGCTGCTCTGCTCAAGGGCGAGATTTATAGTCATGTTGGGGTCATCCGGTATCATCTTGGTGATGGCCTCCATGCGGGCGTAGGGGATGTCCCTGACACGTCCGACATCCTTGACCGCCTGCTTGGCCTTGAGCCTTGAGAACGTCACAATCGGTGAAACCCTGTCGCGGCCGTATTTGTCGGCTACATAATCGATAACTTCCCCACGCCTGTAATGGCTGAGGTCGATATCGATATCGGGCAACGCGATACGCTCGGCGTTGAGGAATCGCTCAAAGAGAAGGTTGTACTTGAGCGGGTCGATGGTCGTGATGCACAGCGCGTAAGCGACGAGACTGCCCGCGGCGGATCCTCTGCCCGGCCCAACCTTTATGCCCTGGACTTTGGCGTAGTTGACGAAATCCCACACTATGAGGAAGTAACCGGCGAAGTCCAGCCGTTGGATCACCTCGAGCTCGTAGGTGAGTCGCGCTTCGACCTCCTCAGGTATGGGGTCGCCGTATCGCTCTTTCACTCCCTGGACCGCGAGGTGCTTGAGATATGAGTTGAGGTCGAACCCCTCCGGGGTGCTGTATCGGGGCAGATACACCTTGTCAAGCGATATCTCGACGTCACATCGCTCGGCGACCTCGACCGTGTTGGAGATCGCGTCGGGATAGTCGGGGAATATCGCGGCCATCTCCTCAGGCGATTTCAGGTAGAAGTCGTCTGAGGAGAAACGCATCCGGTTCGGCTCGGAGAGGACCTTGCCGGTCTGTATGCACAGCAGGTGATCGTGCGGCTTGGAGTCTTCGCGGCGGACGTAGTGAGTATCGTTGGTCGCTACCAGCGGAAGGCCCTTTCGCCTCGCGAGGTCTACGAGGCGAGGGTTGACCTCCCGTTGTTCGGGTATGCCATGATCCATGAGCTCGATATAGAAGTTGCCGTCGCCGAATATCTCGAGATACCTGTCCGCCGCCGCTTCCGCCTCGGCGTCCTGGCCCCGGAGCAAGGTTTTCTGCACCTCTCCTTTGAGGCATGCGGAGAGCGCTATGAGTCCCGATGAGTACTCGCGCATCACCTCGAGATCGACCCTCGGTTTATAGTAGAAGCCCTCGGTGAAGCCACGGGTGACTATTCTCATGAGATTGAGGTAGCCTTCGTTGTTGGAGGCCAGCAGAACGAGGTGGTAAGGCTGTTCCTCGAGACCTCCATCGCGCTTGAAGCGACTGCCCGGGGCCACATACACCTCGGATCCTATGATTGGCCGCACCCCGAGCTCCACGGCTTTTTCGTAGAACGAGAGGGCGCCGTACATGACGCCATGGTCAGTTATCGCGAGGGATTCCATCCCCATCGAACGGGCAGCCTCGAGAGCGTCTCCTATCCTGCAGGCGCCATCGAGTATCGAGTATTCCGTATGAACATGGAGGTGCGCAAACTTCGGGGGCAATGCAATACTCTCGCTTTCCCTGGCGAACGGACTTACTATAATTCTTTTCGGGCTGTCGCTTTCCCTTGTAGGATCATCCTCCCTGATAGCTATTTTGCTGATTCAGAAGGATGTCACACCCCATATCTATAATCAGGTTAACAGAAGCTTCGGACAATGCTTGAAGATAAGGTTTAACCACCACGATGAAGTTGAGCTATACAGAGATATCCACATATCAGACGTGCCCCCTCCAGTACAGGTTCAAGTACGTCGAGGCCAGGCCCACAGAGCCATCACCATCGCTCAGCTTTGGCAAAAGCGTGCATTCCGCGCTCGAGTGGCTCTACTCAGCCCCAACCCCGGATGCTCCAATGCAGGAACAACTTATCGATCGTCTCGAGACCTGCTGGGTCAGCGAGGGCTACGCTTCATCAGAGGAAGAGACCAGATATTTCTACCAGGCTAAAGCGGCACTCGAGCATTATTACAGGCGCTATGTCCAGGGTGGTCCCGGCGTCTTCAAACTGCCTGCCGCGCTCGAGTATAAGTTCAGGGTCGACCTTGGCTTCTGCGAGCTCTCGGGCGTTATCGACAGACTCGACCGGGACGACTGCGACGGGTTCGAGATCATCGACTACAAGACCAATCGCAGGTTGCCTCCGGCCCGAAGGCTGGCCGGCGATCTACAGCTGCCCCTTTATCACATCGCTGCGGAGCGCATATGGGACATCCCGGTAAACAAGGTCACTTTCCACTACCTGTTGATTGACCACAGGCACAGCATGAACGTGACTCCACAGAGAGTCGAGGAAGCTCTGGCAGAGGTCGAGAGGGTTGCAGGCTGCATAGAGCGAGGCGAGCTCGACCCACAACAGAATAACCTGTGCCCGTGGTGTGACTTCCTCGAGGATTGCCCACTCATGTCCGGCAAAGTCCAGTCCAGGCGTGGGTCGACCGCCTCCCCCGCGCTCGACATTGGCCAGGCGGTCGACGAACTGGTAATCACCCACGACCAGGTCGCCCACAAGCTTGCTCGTGTCGAAGGCCTCAAAAGCATCGTCGCCGCATATATGGCAGACAAAGGCATCGACAGCGTCAGTGGCAGCCGCGGCCTCGCCTCCTACGACGAAGATGGCCATCTCTCCTGGCGCGATATCTGAAATCCCCACATTCAATTGGTTGTTCGGGGCTATTGATAGGGTTGGGGTCAAAGGATTACGATTATCACTCCGGAAATTACAGTAATCTAGTTGGAGTAAGGATAAAGATGATAATCGTAATGCGCGCGGGGGCAAGCAAGGAACAGGTTGAGACCGTTATCGACAAGGTCCATTCTTTTGGCCTGCGCACGCATCCGATCTACGGGGTTACAAAGACGGTCATAGGCATCGTCGGAGATGACAAGACCAGGATCGTCGAAAAGATGCAGAGCATGCCCGGTGTCGAGGACATCATTCCCATCCTTCAGCCTTACAAGTTCGCCGGCCGCGAGGCGCATCCTGAGAACACGGTCATAGAGCTTGGGGGGGTCAAGATCGGCGGCGATAGTGTGGTCATGATGGCAGGCCCGTGCGCGGTCGAGTCCGAGGCGCAATTGCTCGACACCGCGAGATACGTCAAAGAGAAGGGCGCCAGCATTTTAAGGGGTGGCGCATACAAGCCGAGAACATCCCCCTATTCTTTCCAGGGATTGGGTGAGGAAGCTCTCAAGTATCTCGCGAAGGCTCGCAACGAGACGGGTCTACTGGTGATCACTGAGGTCACCGATCCTCGTAACGTGGAGCTGGTCTGCCGGTATGCGGATATCCTCCAGGTCGGCGCGCGAAACATGGCCAACTTCGTTCTTCTTACCGAGGTCGGCAAGAGCGGACACCCCGTCATGCTCAAGAGGGGCCCGAGCTCAACTGTCAAAGACCTTCTTCTGGCCGCGGAATACGTGATTATCGAGGGAAACAGAGATATCATCCTCTGCGAGCGCGGAATCACCACTTTCGAGACTTACACCCGCAATACCCTCGACCTCTCGGCAGTGCCGGTCATAAAAAACCTCTCCCACCTGCCGGTGATAGTCGACCCCGCGCATGCCACCGGAAGGACCAGCCTGGTCGAGCCCATGGCGCTGGCTGCGATAGCCGCCGGTGCGGATGGGGTCATGGTAGAGGTCCATCCCGATCCGGATACAGCACTGTGCGACGGGCCCCAGGCTCTCACATTCGGAGAGTTCGATTCGCTGATGACCAAGGTCAGGTCCATAGCCTCGATCGTGGGACGCTCCATCTGAGCCGTGGGACACCCCTCTCAACGCCATCGCTAGGCGCTGCTTGCACGATCGGCTTCTCTGAGTTGTTCTAGCACCACTTCGAGGTCAGCCGGCAACTCCGAAGTGAACTCGAGTTGATCTCCAGTTACGGGATGTTCGAAAGCCAGCCTATATGCATGCAGGAATTGCCGCTCGAGGCCAAGCTTCCCCGACGATTTTCCGCGGGAGTACTCCGGATCACCTGCGACGGGGTGCCCGATATGCGTGAAGTGTACCCTTATCTGGTGAGTGCGCCCCGTCTCCAGCGACACCTCAACCAGGGTGAACTCTCGCCCGAATCTCTCTTTGACCCTGAACCGCGAGACCGCGCGTTTGCCGGCAATCCTGTCTACCGCCATGCGTTTTCTGTTACTGTGACTTCGGCCCACAGGCGCATCGATGGTACCAATCTCGGCGGGTAGAGCTCCTACCACGAGAGCGATGTAATCTCTGTCGACATCGCGCTCTTTTATCTTGTCGACCATTGCACCGTACGCTTCTTCGGTCCGAGCAACCGCTACGAGCCCCGAAGTCCCCCGGTCCAGGCGGTGGAAGACTCCCGGACGGCCGTTGCCCCCGACACCCGAAATGTCGGGATAGCGGGCGAGCAACGCGTTCAGTAAGGTGTTGGATGCATGACCGGGGCCCGGGTACATGACCAGGTTGGCCTGCTTGTCGATTACGACCAGGTGGTCATCCGCGTACACCAGGTCGAGCGGTATCTCTTCCTGTGCTGCAATACTCTCTGGCTCCGCGGGCGGAAGTTCCCAGGATACATGTTCGCCTGTCGAAAGGATGTGGTTCTTCCTGGCTGGAATATTTCCTATGAGCACATTGCCGTCAGCGATAAGCCTTTGGGCTCGGCTCCTGGAAATGCCGACGCGGGATGCGACGAAAGTATCCAACCTCCTGCCAGCGTCGTCAGGCCCGGCTTCGCCTGACCCCTTCCAGGCAGCGTGCGCCTCACCACCTGATCCTTCTCCCCGGGCGGTGGACGGAGCCGAATCGCTCATCAGAGGCGTTCTCCTCCCGCAGAGGGGAGCAACCTGTAACGGAAAAGCAGTACGAGACCCGCTATGACCACCATTGCTATGCTACCGGCCTGGAACCCTACCCCCGCAAAAGACTGAGCGTGCTCCCTGTAGAATTCAACGGTAAATCGTATCAAGCCATAACCCATCACGAAGAGACAGAAGATGGTGCCTTCGCGCTCGAACGAGTCTCTCTTCCACCAGAGGAGACCGAAGAGCACCAGGTCGAGTATCAACTCGTAGATCTGGGTCGGATGCCGCGCGCCGATAATTCCGGTGGACGCGGGGTAGGTGATGCCCCATGGTAGCGACGTAGGCTTGCCGTAGCAACAGCCGTTTAGCAGGCAGCCGATTCTGGCTATTGCGAGGGCTATCGGCACGCACAGTCCGGCGAGGTCCAGTATTGTCCACAGCCTGATCTTTTTCACGTAGGCGACAACGAGCGCAAACGCGAGTCCGAGGGCAAGCCCACCGTAGAAGACCAGGCCTTCCATGTTGAGCGCGAATATCTTGCCCGTATTATGAGAGAACTCCGACCAGTGGCCGATCACGTAAGCCAGCCTCGCCCCGACTATCCCCCCGACTACCGCAGCAAGGACGAAGTCGAGTATGATGTCAGGATCCTTGTACCGCTCGATGAACCGCTGCCGCGCCACTAACGCAGCGATGACGAACCCCACGGCCAGCATGACCCCGTAGGAATAGATCGTAAGCTTTCCGATGCTGAATAATACTCGGTGCAAAGAAAGACACCCCCCGGCCCATTCAGGGCTCGGTCTCACCCTCAGCGCTCAAGAACTTCCGCGCGAACTCTATGAATACAATTATAACACCGGCAACTATTGCCAAATCGGCGATGTTAAACACCGGCCACCATCCAAAATTTATGAAATCCACGACTTTCCCGCGCACGACGCGGTCTGCAAGGTTTCCGATCGCGCCGCCTATCATAAGGCCAAGCCCGACGAACGACCATGCGCCCATACGGTTGCGGGACCAGAAGAACCATGCCAGCGAGAGTACGACGATTATGAGTGCGGCCAGAAAGACTATCTGTCCGCTGCCGCGCAAGAGGCCGAACGCTGCTCCCGTGTTAGTGGTATATGTGAGCTGGAGAACATGTGGAATCAAATTCACGGTCTGTCCGGGCGACATGAATGTCACGATCATAGCCTTGATGATCTGGTCGAGGACGATCGCACTGATTGCCGCTAGGACAAAGATAATTGTGTTCCTGCCGGAGCGACTGGACACGTTACAGCTCGATCTCCACCAGCGCCGCGGCGCAGCGCTCGCAAATATCAGGGTGCTTTTCACTCAGGCCGATGGTGGAGCTGTAGTTCCAGCACCTCTGACACTTCTCCCCGATGGAACGCTCGACAACCACCTCGACATCCTGCGACCCTCTTCTCTCTCCATCGAACGACGACAGGTCGCTGACCTCCACCTGTGAAACAATGAGAAATGCCGGCAGTTGCTCTTCCATCTGCCGCAGCGCTTCGAGTATCGCACCCTGTGCAAAAACTCTGATGTGGGCCTCGAGGCTGGTGCCGACGAGCGCTTCCTGGCGGGCGTCCTCGAGCCTGCGGTATACCTCATCACGGACCTCCAGAAGCTTTTCCCATTTTGCTTCGAGCTCCTTGTCTACCTTTTCCGCTTCGCACTCAGGCCACGGGAGCAGGTGCACGCTCTCGGCCGGGCGTTGTCCGTCCGGCAATGCCCACAGGGCCTCCTCAGCGGTGTGAGCCAGAACGGGCGCCACCATCTCGGTTACCTTTATGAAAAGCTCGTGGAGGACTGTCTGCGCGGAACGCCTGCCATGAGACCGCGGCGGGTATGTATAAAGCCTGTCCTTGAGTATATCGAGATAAAGCGCGCTCAGGTCCACCGTGCAGAAGAGCTGCACCGCCTGCAGAGCCTGGTAGAACAGCCAGCGGTCCATAAGCGCCGTGACGCGCTCGACGAGCCCCTGAAGCCGTGAGAGCATCCAACGGTCGATCTCCTCCATGTCCCCCGTAGGCACGGCGTCGGTGGCAGGGTCAAAATCAAATGTGTTTCCGAGAAGGAACCGAACGGTGTTCCTTATGCGCCTGTACGCCTCGGTGACCCTTGACAGTATCTCCTGCGACACCGGCATGTCGCTCGAGTAATCAGTGGTCGCGGTCCAAAGTCTCAGGACGTCCGCCCCGGAGCGTCCGTAAACCTCTTTGGGGTCTATCGCGTTGCCCAGGGACTTGGACATCTTACGTCCGTCGCCGTCGACGGTGAACCCATGCGTCAATACGGCTTCGAATGGTGGCTTGTCTTCGACGCCAACGGAGAGCAGGAGGCTCGACTGGAACCACCCGCGGTGCTGGTCGCTTCCCTCCACGTACAGGTCGGCCGGCCAGCGCAACTCGTCCCTCTTTCGGAGAACGGCAAAGTGGCTTACGCCTGACTCGAACCAGACGTCGACGATGTCGGTTTCCTTGTTGAAGTCAGTGACGCCGCAGGCCGGGCATGCGGTCCCGGCGGGCAGAAACTCCGATGGGTCTTTCTCGAACCAGGAGTCGGCTCCCTCGCGCGCGATCATCTCTCTGATCGCTTCGAGTGTTGTGGGAGTCACAACCTCTTTTCCGCAAGCTTTGCAGTAGAGTATCGGAAGCGGCACGCCCCAGGCACGCTGGCGCGAGATGCACCAGTCCGGTCGGTTCTCGACCATTGATCCGATACGGTTTACGGTCCAGTCGGGAATCCATGTAACACCCTCGATCGCCTTGAGAGCTGCTCCGCGAAGAGTATATTCTCCGGAATCGGAGTCGAGCGCTACAAACCACTGGGGCGTCGCCCTGAAAACGACCGGCTTCTTACAGCGCCAGCAATGTGGATACTGGTGAGATATCTTTCCGGATGCGAGGAGCAACCCCCGCCCGGACAGGTCGTCGATTATCCTGGGGTTGGCCTCGTCGAGGCTTAGGCCGGCAAACGGGCCGGCAAGCTCCGTAAAGAACCCGAGATCATCAACAGGCATCGGGCCGGGCAGGTTGTACTCGAGCCCGGTCAGGTAATCTTCCTGGCCATGTCCCGGTGCGATGTGAACGCACCCCGAGCCCTGCTCAGTGGTGACGTATGTCGCCAGCACTATTACAGAGTCCCAGTCAGCCCACGGGTGCTTGCACTTGAGGCCTTCCATCTCGTTGCCGGCGAATGTCTCCGTGACGGAGTATTCACTCACTCCGATGTCACCCATGACGCGCTCGACCAGGGGCTCTGCCATCACGAGGATGTCGTCGCCCGTATCGACCCCAACGTAAGGCAATCTCGGGGACAGCGCAACCGCAACGTTGGCGGGCAATGTCCACGGTGTTGTAGTCCATATCAGCATGGAAACAGGCTTGCCCCTCTGGGTGAGAGGTGGGAACTCGTCCAGTAGCGGGAAGCGAACGTATATCGAGTGCGACTCTTTGTCCTCATACTCGATCTCGGCTTCCGCCAGGGCGGTTACGCAGCTTGTACACCAGTGAATGGGCTTGCGACCACGGTATATCAAGCCTTTGCCATACAGGTCGGCGAACACCTCCACGTTGGTGGCTTCGTACTCCGGCTTCAGTGTCAGGTAGGGGTTATCGAAATCTCCGAGAACGCCGAGGCGTTTGAACTGCTCTGCCTGCACGTGAACGAACTTCATCGCGTACTCGCGGCACATGCGCCTCAGTTCGATCTTGCTTACATCGGCGTCCGGCCCGAGACGTTTGGTCACCTCGTGCTCGATCGGTTGGCCGTGACAGTCCCAGCCCGGCACGTACGGGCAGCGGAAGCCCCGCATCGTCTTGTACTTTACAATGATGTCCTTGATTATCTTGTTGTATGCGGTACCGACGTGAATATCGCCGTTCGCGTAGGGCGGGCCGTCGTGAAGTATGAACAACGGGCAGTCCGCACGGTTCATCAGTATCATGTCATACAGCCCCATCTCGGACCAGCGGGCCTGTACCTCCGGCTCCCGTTTGGCCAGGTTTCCTTTCATCGGAAAGGCGGTCCTGGGAAGGTTGAGCGTGTCCTTGTAATCCATCTTCACTCCGCAAATATAGCGGCGAAATTCGCCGCTCATTAAGCAACAATGCCCTTTAAACGGGCATTCTCCAGCACTCTGGACAGTTTGACATTCCTATATTTGAGTGTCAATGAGGGGCTCGGGGTACGTTTTTTCCTCGAGGTCCTCGTGGAAAGAGCGATATCGGTCGGATGCAGGTCCACTGCGGAGTTCGACGGAAAAAAGTACCCCTCGCCCTGCACTTTAGGAGAATAGAAAAACTATGGGCCGGATTTGGTTATCGAGATGAGGGGTTGATGAGGCCTAGGAGGTGGAGGCGAAGAAGGTTGAGTGAGGCAAGGGTGGCGATA
>Ga0182021_10008535_pt1 | contig 12126 bp, 9 predicted proteins | sample 612E3MmetaG_FD_120493 | JGI IMG/M metagenome (GOLD analysis project Ga0182021, IMG submission 120493) | Permafrost microbial communities from Stordalen Mire, Sweden - 612E3M metaG (Illumina Assembly) | ecosystem: Environmental > Terrestrial > Soil > Wetlands > Permafrost | place: Sweden...
ATCTGGCTGCCGCTCCACGGGATCGCGTTCCAGGACGCGCCGCTCTGGGCGGCCATCTGCATGCTTCCGATGACGATTGGGTTCCTCATCGCCGGACCCCTGTGCGGCCGGCTTTCAGACAGGTACGGGGCGCGCTACTTCTCGACCGGAGGCATGCTCCTGTCGGCGGCCGCGTTTGCCGTCTTCCTGCTTGTGCCGGCCGACTTCGACTACCTGCCGTTCGGCCTGCTTCTCCTGGCGCTCGGCATCGGTTCGGGGAGTTTCGCGGCGCCCAACACGGCCTCGATCATGAACGCCGTGCCGCCCGAACACCGCGGCGCTTCGTCGGGCATGCGAGCGACTTTCCAGAACGTTGCCCAGAGTCTCAGCATGACGTTCATCTTCACTCTCGTGATCGCGGGTCTCTCGACCCGGCTACCCGGTGCGATGTACGGCCATCTGACAGCGGCCGGAGTCCCGGATGCGTTGGCCACGAAGCTCTCCGGAATCCCGCCGAGCGGTGCGCTTTTCGCAGCTTTCCTCGGCTACAACCCGATGGCGACCTTGATCCCGGCCAATGTCCTGGCGACTCTCACGAGCTCGACCCAGGCGACCATTCTCAGCACCTCCTTCTTCCCGAATCTCCTCGCCGGGCCGTTCCTCGACGGGCTGAGGGTCGCCTTCGCCGTCTGCGTGGTGCTCTCGATCGGTGCCGCCGCGGCCTCGTGGATGCGCGGTCGCCGCTACATCCACGACCTCGAGGTGGTGGCGGCGCCGGCAGCTTCTGCGGGAGAGCCCGCCGCGATCCTCGAAGGCTCCGCGATGAGCGGCCGCTGACGGGCCGGTTCTGCCAATCGTGGTCCGCCCAGTGGCACGCCCGCCTCGCCGGTCGGACGGCGGGCGCGCTCGAGCCACACTGTCTGCGAGCGCCGCGTCGACGCCCGCAAGGAGCCAGCCCATGGCGACCACTGCCCCCACCTCCGGCCTCGCCCCCGTCAACGGCATCGACCTGGCCTACCAGATCTTCGGCAGCGGATCGCCGCTCGTCCTCATCCACGGCGGCTTCGGCTCGGTCGAGATGTTCGGCCCGAACGTCGCGGCCCTGGCCGACGGGCGCCAGGTCATCGGCGTAGACCTGCAGTCGCACGGGCGGACCCCCGCCGTCGACCGGCCGATGCGCTTCGAGACCATGGCCGACGACGTAGCCGCGCTGATTCGCCACCTCGGCCACGAGCAGGCGGACGTCATGGGATTCTCGCTCGGCGGCGGAGTCGCCCTCCGGACGGCAATCCAGCATCCGGCATCTGTTCGCAAGCTCGTGCTGGTGTCGGCGCCGTTCAAGCGAAGCGGTTGGCATCCCGAGATGATCGCCGGATTCGATCGGATGGGGCCGGAGATGGCCGAGTCGATGAAGCAGACGCCGATGTACGAGACATACCGGCGGGTCGCGCCGCGAGTCGAGGATTGGCCGATCCTGGCGACCCAGATAACCACGCTGCTCAAGCTCGACTATGACTGGACAGATGAGGTCCGGAGCCTGCCGATGCCGGTGCTGATCGTTCTCGGCGATGCGGACGGCCTGCCGCCCCGTCACGCGGTCGAGTTCTTCGAGCTTCTAGGCGGCGGGAAGCGCGATGCCGTCTGGGATCGCTCAGGGATGACGCGGCACGCCCTCGCGATACTGCCCCGCGCGACCCACTACGACATCGACGTCTCTCCGACCCTGGCCACGACCGTCGCGTCGTTCCTGGACGGGGCGTAGGCGGTCATCCCGACGGCGACGGCCTCACGCCGCGAGTCCGGCGGCCAGGGTGAGGGCGCTCCGGGCGCGGTTAAGGATGTAGAGGTGATAGCCGGGGGCTCCGGCGGCGAGGAGGTCGCGGATCTGGGTCAGTGCCCAATCGATGCCGAGGGCCTCGACGATCTCGGGCTGGTCTCCGGCGGCTTCGATGCGCCTGATCAGCCGGTCCGGAAGCCTGGCGCCGCACGTTGTGGTGATCCGTGTCACCTGCTTGAGCGAGAGCATGGGCATGATGCCCGGGACGATCGGGACGTCGATCCCGGCCGCGCGGCATCGATCTACGAAGCGGTAGTAGGCCTCGTTCTCGAAGAAGAGCTGGGTGGTGATGAACGATGCCCCGGCGTCGACCTTGCGCCGCAGGTTGACGAGATCGGCTTCGAACGAGGGCGCCTCGGGGTGCTTTTCCGGATAGCCGGCTACGCCCAGGCACAGGTCGGGATGAAGGTCCTTGAGCAGGGCGACGACGTCGCAGCCGAAGCGCAGTCCGTCCCTGAACGCTGTCGCCGGCGGCAGGCCGTTGGGCAGGTCGCCGCGCAGGGCCATGATGTTGCGTATTCCCCGGGCGTAGTGCTCCTCCGCGACGGCCGCAACCTCGGCTCGGGTGTGGCTGACCGCGGTCAGATGCGGCATGACCGTGAAGCCGAACTCGGCCCGCAGCAGCGAGGAGACCTGGGCGGTGCGCCCCTTCGTGCTGCCCCCCGCGCCGTAGGTGACCGACACGAAATCCGGCTCGATTCGTCGCAGCGCGGCGGCGGTCTGGCGCAGGGCCTCGACGCCCGGCTCGTCCTTGGGCGGGAAGAATTCGAGCGAGCGCAGCGGACGGCCCTCCGCGAGGAGCTCGGAGATCGGGCGGTCTGACTGGCTGGGCGTCGGGGCGAACACGAATCCGATGATACGTCCCTCGATGACGCCGACGTCAACCTCCGGCGGCGCCGCCTTGTGCGCGCCGGGCCGGAGTCCACCGTCGACCTTCATTCGTGGAGGCACGAACCGATCCCTAGCGTAAGGAAGTACCGCGTGCTTCCGCTCAGACGGGGAGCCTGCGATGCCTGTAATGAGGCTCGGCAACCACAGCGAGTCGTTCGGCCGGGTATGTCGTGCCCTCGAGGCCACTGCCGGGATTCCGCAGGGTTCGGGCGGCGACATCGCCTGGGCCCGGAAGCTGCTCGCGATCATCAACCGCCAGAACCATACGGATATCGCTCTGATCCGCGAGGACTACGGCTACATCTTTTCGTATACGACGCCGACCGGCGCGCTTCTTTTGGGCAAGATCAAGGCCAGGTTCGGGCTGTGAAGTTGGACTGACCGGCGTGTCCCCAACCATCCGACCGCTAGCGGAAAGGTTGGGTGAGGGCGGGAGCGGACTGGTCTGGTGCGCTTCGGACGGTGCTGGTCGTCACCGTTTTGCTACGCATGGTTACCTATCTCGCTGAGTACACAAGTACGCGAAGCGCTAATCTGCGTTGACTAATTCGACAGCCATGGGGTGTTCGGCGAGCGCGAGGGTAGATCGCGACTCGCCTCGCCAGAGCGGGAGGTTGGGGTTGTGGGTGCGACTCCTGGGTCCAGAGGGTCGTCGACGTCTTTCGAGTTCACGTGCGAGCGCTGCCTGCGGGGATTCGTGCCGCCGGTATCCACCGGACGCCTGAGTCTTGGGGGTCAGTTCCAGGCGCTGGCGATGGGGATTAGCTGGAGCCTGCGCGGCAACAAGGGCCCCGGTTCGGCCTTTGGTGATGCGCGCCGGCGGCTCCTGGCAAAGGACGAAGACGAGGCGTACCAGACCTACGTCCAGACCGTGCACCTCTGCCCTCAGTGCGGCCAGTTCGTCTGTCACGAATGTTGGGCCAGCTCCTGGGGTAGCTGCCAGCAGTGCGCGGTCAGGGCCAGGGCCGGCGACGGCCTGCCCGTCCCATACCAGGCCATGCGATCCCAGACCGCTCGACCGTTGGCGCCCGCCGCAATGGCACCCGCCGCAATGGCGTCCGCCGCAATGGCGCCCGCCGGTCCGGCGCCCCTTTCATCGACGATCGTGCGCCCGGTCGTTCGCCCCGTTGAGCCGAGCTCACGGCAGCCAGGCCCCTTCCGCCGCAACGCAACGCGGGTGGCGCTGGGCGCAGCCATGATCCTGGCGATCGTCGGCGGCGGGATGGCTCTGGCGGCCGCCGGGGGCCGGCCGGCTCCGGCTGTGGCCGACGTCACGGCAACGCCGTCTTCCGCCGATGGCACGACCGATACGCCTGGGACAGGCGATTCCACCACGAGCCCAGGGGCCGTCGCGGGCGAGACGGCGTCGGCCGGGTCGAGCGCAAGCCCGAGCGGGGTCGGCTCGCCTACAACCGGCACCTCCGCCGGGCCAACGCGAACGCCGACGCCCACGCCGTCGAAGGCTCCCACTCTCGCACCGACCGCGACCCCCACACTTGCGCCGACGATTACGCCATCCTCGCCCCCAACGCCGGCGATCGTCTGCAACGGGTCCACGAGTCTGAGCATCTCGGACGCCACATCCGTCTCCTGCTCGTGGACCCCATGGAGTGGCTCTCCGACGGCGACTTGGTCTCTCAACGGTGTCAGCCCGAGTCCCTCATCCTGGGCATCCCTGGCGGCCGGAGACTATACGGTCCAATTGCACGTGGACATGGGCAGCTGGCACCAGGATTCGAATCCAGTCTCGATCCACGTCATACCGACGCCGCCTGTTCCAGTGATCACCTGCAACGGCCAGCCTAGTCCATTGACCGTCACAGTCGCCGACCCGGTCGCCTGCTCGTATAGCGGGGGCGCCTCTGGAGGGTCAGCCACATGGTCCGGAGGTCCGGGCGATCCGCCCTACTCTAGTCTGCCCGAAGGGACCTATACACTCTTGGTTAGGGTTGTCGGCGGCGGCTTTGACCAAACGTCGGCCGCATACGCCATAACCGTTACCTCGTAGACAACGGCATTGCTGGCGCTCTGCCGCGCCGGGTGTTCAGGCCGTCAGCCGACCGATGTCCGGGCCGGGCGCATGGCATAGACCATGCCCTGCTTTAGGGCGAGGTCCTCGAGCTCGGTCGTGGTGTGGACCTGGTACGAGGCAAGCTCCACCAGCTCGTCTGTTGGCAGGTAGCGGCGGCCGGGGTCGCCGATCAGGACGTCGATGCCGCGGTCTCGGGCGCGGCGAAGCCAGGGCAGGATGCGTTCGGCCAGGGGTGCCTCGTACCAGCAGTCGCCGGCCAGGATGACGTCGACGTCGGGCGGATCCTCTCCCAGGACGTCGCGCCGCACGGCCGACACTCTGCAGCCGTTGGCCCGGGCATTGAGCTCGATCGCCGCCGCGGCGAAGGCGTCGATGTCGGCCCCGCTGGCATCGGCCGCCCCGGCTCTGGCCGCCGCGATCGCGCACAGCCCCGAACCGGACGCGATGTCGAAGACCCGCCGCCCCGCCGTCGCTTCTGGGTGCTCGCGCAGGTACCGGCCGATTGCGAGGCCGCCCGCCCACGCGAATGCCCAATAGGGGAGCGGGGGATCGGGATCGTCCATCTCGAGCTCCACGGCGTGCCACAGCTGCAGCACCTCGTCGGCGAGGTGGAGGCGGATCTCCTCGAGGCCCGGCACCGGACGGAGGCGGGTGTTTCGCAGCACGAAGGCACGAGGCGACGTTGCCATCGCCTCAGTCTACGGCAGCCAGGACTCGGAACTTACGGCCGTCGACGTGCCGGGCGTGGAGCACGTTGGCACGAGCGCTGCGGCGTGGATACGACCCGTCTAGGTCCGCGGCCCGAGCCGCCGTCGCCGCCACAGCACGAACCCGATGCCGCCGCCGACCGCGGCCAGCACCAGGATCGCGCCCAGGATGATCGGCAGGGCCGAGCCCGACGAGCCTCCGGTGTCACTCGAACCGGTAGCCGGCGTCGCGGCGGCCGAGAGGCCGGCGCTTGGGCTGCCGGACGTACCCGAGTCGGCGGTCGTCGGCGAAGCCGTCGAGGTGGAGGTGTCGGTGGCGCTCGGTTCCGCGGAGCCCGACGCGTCGGCCGGGCTGGTCGATGCCGTAGAGGCGGGCGTGGCGGTCGCGCCCGGGGCCGTCGTGGGCAGGGGAGTCGCGGCCGGCGCCGGCGGAGGTGTCGGGGCCGGCGTGGGGACAGGCGAGGGCGTCGCCGTCGGGAGCGGCGCCAGCATATACGTCTTGAATGCGAAATCAGCGCCCGTCAGGACCGACCAGGTGGGGTTCTGAACCAGCGCCTCGCCGCGGAGGTACTTGTTGGCATTTGAACCGCACGCGCTGCCCGTGCCTACGTCGAAGACGATCGCGTACTTGCGTTCGGCCGTGACGCTGAGGGGAATGGAGAAATCGAAGGAGTACCAGCCGGAGAAGTTTACGGTGGTGGATCCGCTCGCCAGGCTCAGTCCGGTCGGGGTCCCGAAGGGAGCGGAGAAGATCGAGACCGTGATGGACTTCTTCGAGGTCTCCGTGAGATTCAGGTCGACGCCGGTCAGTGTGCCGGTCATGCCCGTCGTGAAGGTCTGGGCGAAGGGGTGGCTGCCAAAGCCGGTCGTACAGTCGGTCATCTGCTGATCGACGCCGGGCTTCGCCAGGACAGACCCCGGCAGCAGGCCCAGCAATAGCACTCCCGCACACAGGGCGAGGCCACGGCGCTTCATTGTTGAATACCCTCCCGGTCGACGACGGCAGCGGCTACTCCACGGCTGCCGATGGCGTGTACACGGCTACCTGCGTGACGGAATCTGACAGGTTCCACTGCTGGGACGCCGAAACCCCGGAGCCTCCCGCAGCATCACCCCCGCTGCGTGGCCCGCAGCGAATTGTCCGGCCCATGCGGCCGCGCGTCCAGTGTCTGCTGCCCGACCGCACGTCTGTCAGGCCAGAGACTGCACGTTTGTCACGGTGCGGGCCCGGCGAGCGGCTCCGGGGAGCGGTGCTCGTATCCGAGCAGCTCCGGGAAGACCGCCACGACGGCCACCAACCCGACCAGGCACAGGATCCCGCCGGAGACCACGGAGAACTGCGGCCCCGCGATGGCGGCCACGCCCGCGGCCTCGGCATCGCCAAAGCGTGGCCCGCTGGTCACCACAAGAGAGTGGATGGACGAGACGCGGCCGCGGAGCCGGTCGGGCGTCGTGAGCTGGACGATCGAGGCCCGAAGCACCGCGCTGATGACGTCCGCCGCGCCGGCAAATGCCAGGCATATCAGCGCCAGCGGGAAGCTTGCGGTGAGCAGGCCGAAGGCGATGATGGCGGCGCCCCAGCCCGCGACCGCGACGACGACTCCGCGGCCCGGGCGGCGGACCCGGCCCACCCAGCCACTCAGGATCGCGCCCAGCAGCGCGCCGACGGCCGGGGCCGCGTTCATCAGACCGTAGCCCGCGGCGCCGGCGTTGAAGACGGTCAGGGCGAGCTGCGGGAAGAGCGCGCTCGGCATGCCGAAAATCATCGCGTCCAAATCGATGACGAAGCTGGCCAGCACGATCCGCCTGGCTCGGGCAAAGCGAAGTCCCTCGGCGATCGACTTGAGACTGGGCCGGGCGGCGTCCGGGTGGGGCGGGATCGGGGCGATGAGAAGCAACGCGACCAGGCTGGCCATGAACGTGACCACGTCGAAGGCGAAGGCCGTGGCCACTCCGGAGGCGGCGATGAGGACGCCGGCGAAGACCGGGCCGGCCACCGACACGGTCTGGCCGCTGAGCCAGTTGACGGCGATCGCCGCCGGCAGTCGTTCGCGAGGAACGAGCCGTGGCACCGCGGAGGACCGCGCCGGCATGTCGACGGCGCCGACTCCGGCAGCCACGAACGCGACGGCGTACAGGGCCCAGATCGGAGGGCTCGGTTGGGCGGCGATCACGGCCAGGCAAAGGCTGCAGGCCGCCAGGAGTGCCTGCGTGGCGATGAGGAGGCGGCGGCGATCCACGGCGTCGGCGATCGCCCCGCCGCCGAGCGAGAAGATCAGGATGGGGACCAGCTGGACGAGCGCCAGGAGGCCGATCGAGAGCGAGTTGTGGGTGAGCTGCCAAAGCTCGAAAGGCAAGGCCACCACCGTCACCTGGCGGCCCACGCCGTTGACCAGCTGCCCGAGCCAGAGCATCCTGAAATCGCGGTCGCGCTTGACCGGTTCGAGATCGACCAGCAGGCTCCGAAGGCGGGTGCGCCGGCTGGGCGGTGGAAGGGACATGGGGCGAAGGATAGGCACGCGCCCGAATGTGTGCCTTACGCGGAGACGGCGGCCGCGATCGCGGCGATCAGCGCATCACGGCCGAAGGGTTTGGCGAGGAACCGGAAGCCGCCCTCGACCGGGGCGGCGGAGAGCTCCGGGTCATAGCCCGACATCAGGACCACGCTCATCGATGGCCTGCTCACCACCAGCCGCCTGGCCAGGATCAGGCCGGAGATCTCGGGCATGATCATGTCCGTGAGCAGGACATCGATGGGCTGGCCCAGGCCGTCGGTCAGCGCTATCGCTTCGGCGGGCGTGGCCGCGACCAGGACCCGGTAGCCGGCCCGCTCCAGTGTGGAGACGACGAAACCGCGAACGGCGGCCTCGTCCTCCACCACGAGAACGGTCGCCTTGCCGGCGGCGTCGGCCGCCACGGGCTCCGGTCCGCCGCCCGATTCCGGCCTGGCGTCCACCCGCGGCAGCAGAACCGAGACTGTCGTCCCATGCCCCGGCGTCGACTCGGCCCATACCTCGCCGTGCGATTGATGGACGATGCCGTAGACCGTGGCCAGCCCCAACCCTGTGCCCGAGCCCGCCATCTTGGTGGTGAAGAACGGCTCGAAGGCCTGGGCCAGCGTCGCCTCGTCCATCCCGGCGCCGTCGTCGGTCACGGTCAGCAGCACGGCCGGGCCTTCGATGCCGCGCTTGAGTGCCGCTTCGGCGTCGACGCCGGAGGTGCCGATCTCGAGAGTGCCGCCGTCCGGTAGGGCGTCGCGGGCGTTGATGGCCAGGTTGACCAGTACCTGCTCCAGCTGCCCGGGGTCGGCCATCACGACGGCCGGCTCGGGGGAGAGGGTCATGACGAGCCGGACCTGCTCGCCGATCAGCCGTCCGAGCATCTGGCCGACGCTTCCGACGACGGTGTTCACGTCCACCGCCCGGGGCGCCAGGACCTGCCGGCGAGCGAATGCCAGAACCTGGCGGGTCAGCTCGGCCGCCCGGGCCCCGGCGCGCCGGATCTCCCGCGCATCGTCGGTCAGCGGGCTGTCTCCCAGCTCGGTGATCAGTAGATCGGCGTAGCCGTTGACGGCGGTCAGCAGGTTGTTGAAATCGTGGGCGATGCCGCCAGCGAGACGGCCCACGGCCTCCATCTTCTGGGCCTGGCGGAGCTGGTCCTCCAGCTCGGCCCGCTCCCGATCGGCCGCCTTGCGAGCCCCTATGTCACGGGCCGTGCCGAGCATCCAGCCCTGGGCAAACTGGCGGGCATGGACCTCCAGCTCCACGACCGACCCGTCGGGCTTGCGGACACGGCGCTCGAAGACGACGGGTTTGCCGGCCTCCAGCGGCGGCCAGATGAAGGGCACATCCTGGAGCTGGTCCGCATCTATGTAGTCCGTCCAGACGGTGCCGCGCAGCTCTTCCATCGTCCGACCCAGGTGATCGGCCATGGCCGGGTTGGTGTCGACGATGCGGCCATCCTGGTCGATGAGTAGAACTCCGTCCGCAGTCTGCTCGACGAGGTTGCGATAGCGCTCCTCGCTGGCCCGGAGCGCGTCCTCCGCCTTTCGGCGCTGGGTGGTGTTGAAGACCGTCGTGATCAAGTGGGGCACGCCGCCGATCTCGATCGGGTCGGTCGAGAAGAGGGCGTAGACGATCTCCCCGGCCCGGTTGACGACCTGGGTCTCGAGGCCCCGGACGTACCCTTTCTCGCGGATCTCCTGCGCGATCTGGAGCCCGGTCGCCGGGTCGGCGAAGAGCCGCAGGTCCCGCGTGGTCCTGCCGACGACCTCGTCGTACCCATAGCCGGTGTCGCGCAGGAAGGCTCGGTTGGCGTCGACGATGATGCCGTCGGCGGCACGAACGATGAGCATCATCACGCCGGCCGATTCGAAAGCCGCGGCGAAGCGGGCCTCGCTGGCTCGCAGGGCTCCTTCGGCGGCCCGGCGCTCGGTCATGTCGACCAGGGACAAGAGAAGCAGCTTCTCGCCGTCGGCATCGCCATCGATGAGCGACGCCGAGAAGGTGCCGCGGACGGTTCGGCCGTCGTGAGCGCGGAGGCTGACCTCGATGTCGCGAGCGATGCCGTGTTTCCGGAGTACGTCGAAGAGACGGTCGCGGCCCACCGGATCAATGTCGAGCCCGATCTCGGGGGGCGTCTTGCCGATCAGCTCGGCGCGCTCATAGCCCAGTGTTTCGCAGAAGGCGTCGTTGACCTCGACCAGCTTGTTGCCCGGCCAGCTCGAGAGGCTCATCGGCACGCCGGCCGTGTTGAAGGCGGCCTCGAACTTGGCTTCGCCGGCGTTTCGGGTGCGCTTCGCCATTCGAGTGGGCTCGGCCTTCCCGACCTCGACTCGATCCATCTACGAAGACCCTGTGGGGACCCTGACTGAAGGCTCGGGCCGCATCTCGGCCGAGCGGGCCGATCCATATTAGTCGACGATGCGGCGCCGTCCAGCGGGCAATTGGCGGGAGGTGCCGTCCCGCTCTGCCCCTTATCCCCGGACGGCGGTGAGAACCGCGACACCAAGCGCGATGGCGACCACCCCGGCGCGCTGCTGGCCCGAAAGCCGCTCGCGGAAGAGGAAGAAGGCTGCCACCGCCCCAACCGCCGCGTACTGGCTGGCCAGCACCGCCGCTACGGCGATGCTCTCCCGCGCCCCCAGAACGTAGGCCACGTTGCCGAGGACCTCGCCGAGGGCGACGACCACGATCAACGGAACGGCTCGACGGCTGATTCGGAGGCGCCCCGCCAGGGCCATGGGGATGAACACGAGCGCCACGCCGGTAATGCGAGCCGGCATGATGGCCATGGCGACGGGCAGGCTGATTCCGGCTTCCGCCGTGCCGAAGATGCTGAAGCCGAAGGCGATCGCGGCCGCCGCACCGAAGAGGGCCGCCTTCCGGTCGGAGCCGGGGGCGCGACGAACGGCGTCGTCGTCGGGCGCGGCGGGCGCGACCTCGGAAGCCTCGCCCGTGGCCATGGCCACGACGGCGATCCCGACGGCGATGACGCCGAGCATCACCGCCACGGGGATGGTCAGTCGCTCGCCCAGGATGACCGCCACGACCGCCGCCGCGGCGCCTTCGGTCGACGCGAGCGCGAGCACGGCGCCGACCTTGCCGATGCGGAGGCCTCGATACAGGAACAGCAGCCCGATCACGCCTCCAAGGCCCGAGCACGAAAGCCAGAAAGCGAGCGCCGGCGTGATCGGCGGCACCGGCCCCGAGAGGGCCGCGGCCGGCACGAGAACCACAAGCCCGACGAGGGTCATCCAGGCCAGGGTCGACGACGCGCCGATGATCTGGCTCGACCGCGCCGACGCCAGGTTGGCCGCTGCCCAGAGGATCGCGGCTCCGAGTCCACCGAGGATCGCAATCATCGCGCAAGTCTGAGGCACGCCGGCCGGGCCGTCAGAAGGTCGGTTCAGGTCCCCGAGTCTCTACCGGACCGCGTCGATGATGACCCACTTGCCCCACCACTCGCGGCGGCCGATCTGGCCGTCGATCGGATCGACGGCCGGCGAATCCTCGAAGTAGTAGGGCGAGAATCGGAGGTAGTACGGACCCGTCTTCCACACGTCGTAGGGGACGAAGGTGTTGTTCATCCTGTCGGCCTCGAGCGGGTCCGTCAGGAAGACGCCCAGGATCGTGTAGTGGTCGCCGACGCGTGGGTCGTCGCCCTGGACCTCGTAGCCCGTGACGTACTGGGCGTGGCCGCCGAACCAGCCCAGGATCCCGACCGGCTTCCCCGTGAGAGCGACCGAGTGGACGGCCGCCGCGGCCGCCTCATCGAAGGAGCCGAACGACGAGTCGACATAGACGCCGGCGTACATCGAGCCCCAGCCGTAGTAGTTGAGGGCGTTGCGCCAGCCGTGCGGATCGGTGCCCGGAGAGCTCCAGTACATGGTCATGTTCTGGCGCTCGTATTCGAGGATGGCCTCCTGAGTCCAGAAGGAGGTGTCGATCGCCCAGCGGAAGCTGGGGGTGGGCAGGCTGCTGCCCCGAGGCGGCGGCGTGTCGGCGTAGTAGGAGAGCCCGATCAGGTTGAGCATCGACTCGGTCGCGGCGGCGGTGCAGGCCTGCCAGTCCGGGTTCTGGAAGCGAACCAGCCCCGGGTTGAACAGATTGATGGTCCAGATCGCCGGCGGTGTGACCTCGGTGGTAGCTCCCTCCGACAGGGGGTTGGCCGCCACCGGC
>Ga0182021_10008536_pt1 | contig 12125 bp, 9 predicted proteins | sample 612E3MmetaG_FD_120493 | JGI IMG/M metagenome (GOLD analysis project Ga0182021, IMG submission 120493) | Permafrost microbial communities from Stordalen Mire, Sweden - 612E3M metaG (Illumina Assembly) | ecosystem: Environmental > Terrestrial > Soil > Wetlands > Permafrost | place: Sweden...
ACCTGCCTGATCGGCCCCAACGGCTCCGGCAAGTCGACCGTTCTCAAGACCGTGAGCGGTCTGCTCCGCCCCAAGACGGGCACCGTGACCTTCCAGAATCAGGTGATCAACAAGCTCAGCCCCAAGGCGCGGCTGCTGCTGGGCATCGTCCACGTGCCCCAGGACCGCAGCCTGTTCCCGGCTATGAGCGTGTGGGACAACCTCCTGATGGGGGGCTACATGCTGCGCGACCAGAAGCTCCTGCAACAACGGCTGGAGCAGGCGGTCGAGGCGTTCCCGATCTGCAGAGCCCGGGCCAGAGAGCACGCCGGCTCGCTGTCCGGCGGGGAACAGAAGCAGGTCGAGCTCGCTCGAACGCTGGTGCTGGACCCGACCCTGATCCTGCTTGACGAGCCGTCGATCGGTCTGGACCCGAAGTCCCGGCAGGTGGTGTTCGCCAGTATCCGAAGCCTCTGCCAGAGCGGGCGCACGGTCCTGCTCGTGGAGCAGAACGCCCGCTCCGGCCTGGCAGCCTCAGACATGGGCGCGGTTCTTGAGTCGGGCACCGTCCGGCTCGTCGCCAGCGGCGCCAGCCTGCTGCAGGATCCGCAGGTCGCCCGCCTGTACCTCGGGGCCGCATCGTCCTCGCCAGATCAGGCGGCGACCACCCCGGACCAGCCGGTGACGCTGTGAACTCCGTTCAACCACGAAAGAGGTCCCGTCGATGAGCCCCACAGAGCTACGAGTTGGATGGATTGGTACCGGGCGGATGGGCTTCGCCCTCGCCCAGCGACTGAGCCGTGCCGGCGTGGATGTGGCTGCCTGGAACCGAACGCGGGCCAAGGCTGAGCCATTGACCGAGTCCGGGGTCACCGTGGTCGATAATCCATCCGACCTCGCGGACCGGGACGTCGTGTTCACCATGGTCTCGACCTCGCCCGACCTCGACCAGGTCCTCACTCAGCTGCTCGCCGACCCTGACCGCGCCCCGCGACATGTCGTGGACTGCTCGACCGTTTCTTCGGAGGCGTCAGCAGCGGCACGTCAACAACTGGCCCGACGCTCAGTCAGCTTCATCGCCGCTCCGGTGAGCGGGAACGGAAAGGTCGTGCGGGCGGGCATGCTCTCGCTGGTCTGCTCCGGACCAGCAGAGGCCTATGCCGAGGTCCGCCCGCTCGTCGAGCTCCTGGGACGACACGTTACCTACGTCGGCGATGGCGAGCACGCCCGCCTGGTGAAGATCTGCCACAACCTGTTGCTCGGGGTCGTGACCCAGAACCTGGCGGAGATCACGGTCCTGGCCGAGAAGGGCGGCGTGCCCAGGTCGGCATTCCTGGACTTCATCAACAACAGCGTCATGGGATCAGTTTTCACCAGGTACAAGACCCCCGCTTTCGTGAACCTCGACTACACCCCTACGTTCACGCCCGTCTTGCTGCGCAAGGACTTCGACCTCGGGCTTGCCGTGGCCCGCGAGCTTGACGTGCCCATGCCGCTGGCGGCGATCACCGCCCAGCTCGTTCAGGCCAGTGTGAGCAGCGGTCGGGTCAACGAGGACTTCGCCGTCTTGCTCGACCTTCAAGCCGCAAGCTCCGGCCTGGACCTCAAGCCCGAGAACGTCGAGGTGGACGACGGCCTCAGCGGGGATAGCCCGTCATGAGCGCCCAGAGCGTTCCACTGGCGGCTCCGGGTCACATGGGCGTCGACTATGAGCAGCGGGTCGACTTCGACCGTCTTCGTCGCTACCGGCTGGCCAGAGCCAAGGCATCCCTGGAGTCCAGCGACTGCGGCGCGTTCCTGCTCTTCGACTTCTACAACATCCGGTACACCACCCAGACGTGGATCGGCGGTGCCCTCGGCGACAAGATGACCCGTTATGGCCTGCTTACCCGTGACCACGGGCCGACGCTGTGGGACTTCGGCTCTGCGGCCCGCCACCACCGGCTGCACTCGCCGTGGCTCGCCCAGGATGACTGCCGCGCCGGGATGCTGGGCCTGCGGGGAGCGATCGCGCCGACCGTTGGCCTCATGGAGTCTGCGGTCCGTGAGATCAAGGTGCTCCTGGCCGAGGCCGGAGTCGCGGACGCCCCGATCGGCGTGGACATCGTCGAGCCCCCTTTCCTATTCGAGATGCAACGCCAGGGGCTGCACGTGGTCGATGCCCAACAGCTCATGCTGGACGCCCGCCAGATCAAGTCCAGCGACGAGATCATGCTGCTCAACCAGGCAGCAGCCATGGTCGACGGCGTCTACCAGGACATCGTTGAGGCCCTGAAGCCGGGCATCCGAGAGAACGAGATCGTGGCCTTGGCCAACAAGCGGCTCTACGAGATGGGCTCCGACCAAGTCGAGGCGATCAACGCGGTTTCGGGGGAACGGTGCAACCCGCACCCCCACAACTTCTCAGACCGGCTCATCCGCCCTGGCGACCAGGCGTTCTTCGACATCATCCACTCCTTCAACGGCTACCGGACGTGCTACTACCGGACGTTCAGCGTCGGGAGCGCCACCCCCAGCCAGCGCGCCGCCTACGACAAGGCGCGCGAATGGATGGACGCGTCCATCAACACGGTCAGGCCCGGGGTGGGTACCGACGAGGTGGCCGCCGTCTGGCCGAAGGCGACCGAGTTTGGGTTCGAGTCCGAGATGGCCGCGTTCGGCCTGCAGTTCGGCCATGGCCTCGGCCTGGGGCTGCACGAGCGGCCCATCATCTCGAGGCTGAACAGCATGAAGGAGCCAGTCGAGCTGCGCTCTGGGATGGTCTTCGCCCTGGAGACCTACTGCCCGGCCAGCGACGGTTTCTCCGCCGCGCGGATCGAGGAAGAGGTACTGGTCACCGATGATGGCCCACGCCTTCTGACCCTGTTCCCAGCCCAGGAGCTTTTCATCGCCAACCCCTACTGACGTCCACCGCGCTCAGTGCCGCACTGAGGCCCAGCCCAACCAGAACCGCCGAAAGGTTCAAACTCCCGTGAGCGCCCACACCGCAGAACTTCTCAAGACCTTGGTGACCGACCTCTACATCGGTGGCAAACCGGTTCTCGCAGCGGGCGATAGGCGTTTTGACGTCGTGAACCCGGCGACCGGGGCCACGATCACCACGGTCGCCGATGCCAGTGTGCAGGATGCGATCGCCGCTATCGACGCTGCGCACGAGGCGGGCGGCGCCTGGGCGGCCACCGCTCCCCGGCAGCGCGCCGAGATCTTGCGTCGCGCGTTCGACTTGATGATCAGCAACGTTGAGAGGCTTGCACGCTTGATCTGCCTGGAGAATGGCAAGGCGCTGCGGGACGCTCGCGGTGAGGTCACCTACGCTGCCGAGTTCTTCCGCTGGTACTCGGAGGAGGCCGTCCGGGGCGCAGGCTCAGTGATGACCGCTCCGTCCGGGACCAACAAGATTCTCGTCCTGCAACAACCGGTCGGCATCTGCGTCCTGGTCACGCCGTGGAACTTCCCGGCAGCCATGGCCACGCGTAAGATCGCTCCCGCCCTGGCCGCGGGCTGCACCGTCGTCCTCAAGCCGGCCAGCGACACGCCGCTGACTGCTCTGGCGATGGCCTCGATCCTGGCCGAGGCCGGTGTCCCACCGGGCGTGGTGAACATCCTGCCCTCCCGCCACGCCGGCGAGGTCGTCTCCGCCATGCTCCACGACCCTCGGGTCCGCAAGCTGTCGTTCACCGGGTCAACGGAGGTCGGCCGGGTCCTGCTCGGGCAGGCGGCTGACCGGGTCGTGAACACCTCAATGGAGCTCGGCGGCAACGCACCGTTCCTGGTGTTCGCCGACGCCGACCTCGATGCGGCCACCGAAGGGGCCATGGTGGCCAAGATGCGCAACGCGGGGGAGGCGTGCACCGCCGCGAACCGCTTCTATGTCGAAGCGCCGGTAGCTGATGAGTTCAGCAGGCGTCTCGCGGCGCGGATGTCGGCAATGGTTCTCGGGCCTGGGCTCCAGGAAGACACTGATGTCGGCCCTCTGGTCAACCAGGACGCCGTCCTGAAGGTGGACGGGCTGGTCCGCGCCGCGGTCAAGGACGGGGCCACCGCGCTCATCGGTGGGAAGCGCCCGGATCGGGAGGGCTACTACTTCGAGCCGACAGTGCTGGTCAATGTCGAACCGGGGGCAGCCATCTTGAGCGAGGAGCTGTTTGGCCCGGTCGCCCCGATCGTGACCTTCGAGAGCGAGACGCAGGCCATCGCTTTCGCCAACTCCACCGAGCATGGGCTCGTGGGCTACGTCTACACCGGCGACCTGGCGCGCGGTCTGCGCGTCAGCGAAGCGCTGGAGTTTGGCATGGTGGGTCTGAACCGAGGCCTGGTCAGCGATCCGGCCGCCCCCTTCGGTGGCTCCAAGCAGAGCGGGATCGGTCGCGAAGGTGGCCACGACGGCATGCTCGACTACCTTGAGTCGAAGTACCTCGCCGTCCAGTGGTGAGGCGGGTCAACCCCACAGCGTGTCCCTGGACGCCGCCACCTTCACGGTGAGTCTCCGAAGACCTCCGGGTGCTTGGCCAGCTCGACTCGAGTTCGCCGGATGTGCCCGCTGAGATAGCGCTCAGCGTCGGTGGCGTCTTGGTGAGCGATCGCATCGAGCAGCAGGCGATGCTCAGAGTTGATCACCCACATCCGGCCGGGCCCACTGGTCGACACAAAGATCCGACGGTAGTGCTGGGTGGAGTTCCACAGCCGGGTGACCATCGAGGTCAGCTCATCAAAGTGGCAGCCGCTGTACGTGAGCAGATGGAACTCGCGGTCGAGCTGAAGGAAGCCTGGGACGTCGGTGTTGGTCTCGATGGCGTCCTTGATCTGTTCCAGGCTGCGGATATCATCGGTAGTCAGATGGGGGATGCTCTGGCTCAGCGCAAGTGGCTCGAGGCGCTCGCGCATCTGGTAGATGATGTCGACCTCACCCCTGTCCAGCAACGGAACGCGCGCCCCCTTGTTGGCCTCATTCTCGATGAGTCCCTCGGCCTCAAGCATGCGCAGTGCCTCACGCACCGGCAGTCTGCTGGCACCGAACCGCTCGGCGACCATGGCCTGCCGGACCCGCTGGCCAGGCTTGATGTCTCCGTCCAGGATCGCCTTGCGCAGGTAGTCCGCGACTCGCTGGCTTGCCGGACCCGCCAACGCATCGGAGAGGTCTAGGGGCAGTCCGGAGCTCATGACGTCCTCACACTGGCCTGTTGCAGGTCGTTGGCCCGATCCCGGTCGAAGGCCTTTCCGTCCGGATAGGACACGAGCTCGAACTGCATTCCCCAAGGGGCCAGGAAGTAGACCCACCGCTGCCCGAGGTTGTGGCCCTTGCTCGCGGTCGGTTGGCCCAGAACGCTCACACCCCGACTCTTGAGGTAGTCCACGGCGGTGTCAAGGTCCTGGACGTAGAGCGCGATGTGATGTCCGCCGACGTCGCTGTTCTTCGGGACGATCATGGCCTGGTCCGGGCTGGAGTACCGGAAGACCTCGAAGACCATCTGCCCGCCACAGCGGAAGAAGCGGTTCTCCGGAACACTCGCGCGAGGGTGAACGCCCAGATGCTCGGTCATCCAGGTGCCGTCGTCGGCGAAGGGGCCCAACGAGTACAGGTACTCGCAGCCGAGCACGTCCACCAGGAACCGGGTCGCCTCATCGAGATCGGGCACGGTAAAGCCGATATGGTCCAGCCCGCGCAAACCTGGCAGTCCCATCTGCCACGCTCCTATCTTCAGTCAATGGATCCAATACATCATAAGTAGACAACAGTACCAGCGTAGAGAGCAAGAAATTATCCATCTGGACTAGAGATTGGATCCCATCGTGTGGCACGCTTGAGGTAATAAACCCCACTGTGGAGCGTGTCATGACCCAGCACAGACAACTGACCGCGGCCGCCCCGTGGGTCGAGTTGGTCGCCACCATCGATGACTGGGACACCGCTGACCCTGGGCTGATCACCGCGATGTTCAACCAGCTGGTGCTGATCCGCACTTTCGAGGAGTACGTCCTCGAGCTCGCCAGTGCGGGCCTGGTGCACGGACCGGCCCACTCGAGCATCGGCCAGGAGGGTGGCGCGGTCGGCTCCATCCTCTCGCTGACCAGCGAGGACTCTGTGAACGGCTCGCACCGAGGCCACCATCAGTTCTTGGCCAAGGCTCTTGGCCACGTCGCACCCAAACTTGATCTGACCGTCGACCTGCCCGACGAGGTACACACCGTCCTGCTCCGCACCCTCGCCGAGATCTGTGGCCTCTCTCGCGGATACAGCCACGGGCGCGGAGGGTCCATGCACCTTCAGTGGAAGCAAGCCGGAGCGATGGGCACCAATGCCATCGTGGGAGGTGGTGTGCCACAGGCTGCGGGCTTTGCCTGGGCCCACCGGCAGGCCGGCACGAACGCCGTGGCCGTGACGTACTTCGGGGATGGCGCGGTCAATATCGGTTCGACACTTGAGACGTTCAACCTCGCTTCTGCCTGGCACCTGCCGATCTGCTTCTTCATCGAGAACAACCTCTACGCGGTATCGACCACTGTCGCCGAGGCAACCGGGGAGCCGCGACTGTCGGCTCGCGGCCCGGGGTTCGGAATCCCCAGTTGGAAAGTCGACGGGATGGATCCCCTCGCCGTCTACCTCACCATGCAGGAGGCCCTGGCACACATGCGTGCCGGCAACGGACCAACCATCATCGAAGCAGACACCTACCGTTACTTCCACCAGAACGGCGCGTTCCCGGGCAGCGCATTTGGGTACCGGACCAAGCAGGAGGAAGCCCGATGGCGCGCGCGCGACCCGATCGCCCAGGTCGTGGGGCACCTGCTGCGCAGGGGAATTCTGAGTCAGTCCGCTGTGGACGAGTCCTTCAGTCGTGCCAGAGACGTCATGGAGGAAACGGGCCAGGTTCTGCTTGAGCCGCGCCCTGGCGGCAAGGCGGGACAGCGACAGATCAAGGCCTCTGAGTGGCCGGACCCCACCTTCGTCGACGTCGGGGTTCGCGGGGATCTGAGTGAGTTCGCTGATGCTCACATAGCTGACCAGGACACGTACAAGGGCGAGATCACGCAGCAGAAGTTCATCGACGCGGTGGCCGCGGTGATGACCCGGCGCATGCAGACCGACCGGAGCATCGTGCTGATGGGTGAGGACGTTCATCGCCTCAACGGCGGGACCAACGGCGCCACCAGGGGTTTGAAGCAGGCCTATCCCGACCGGGTCCTGGGCACACCGATCAGCGAGAATGCCTTCGCGGGTCTGGGGGGCGGAATCGCGATCGACGGCCGGTTCAAACCGGTCGTGGAGTTCATGTACGCCGACTTCATGTGGGTGGCTGCCGATCAGCTCTTCAACCAGATCGGCAAGGCCCGGCACATGTTCGGGGGTAAGGGTGAGGTCCCCCTGGTCCTGCGTAGCAAGGTCGCCACCGGCACCGGCTACGGGTCCCAGCATTCCATGGACCCGGCCGGGATCTTCGCCACGGCCCCAGGATGGCGAATCGTCGCGCCATCGACGCCTTTCGACTATGTGGGCCTGATGAACAGCGCGCTGCGTTGCAAGGACCCGGTCGTCGTCCTCGAGCATGTGGACCTGTACACGTCAACGGGGCCAGGCCCGGCCGGCGACCTCGACTTCTGCCTTCCCGTGGGCAGGGCCGCCGTCCGCAGGAAAGGTTCACAGATCACCGTGATCTCCTACCTCGCGATGGTCCACCACGTCCTTGAGGCGCTCGCACAGCTTGGCAACATCGATGCCGAGGTCATCGACCTCCGTTGGCTCGATCGCGCCAGCATCGACTGGGACACGATTGGGGAGAGCATCAAGAAGACCAACAACGTGCTGATCGCCGAACAGGGCGCCCTGGGGACGTCCTATGGAGGATGGCTCGCCGACGAGATCCAGCGGCGGTTCTTCGACTGGCTCGACCAGCCCGTACAACGAGTGACCGGGGGCGAGGCGTCGCCGAGCATCAGCAAGGTCCTGGAACGGGCGGCGATAGCCAAGAGCGAGGAAATCGCCGCGCGCCTCGCCGAGATCACGGCATCCTGACATGGCCCGGTTGCTGCGTATGCCCGAGGTGGCGGCCAACGCACTGGAAGCTGTGCTGTCGAACTGGCCGATCCCGGAGAACACACCCTTTCGGGGCGGGGACACCATCGCCACGGTCGAAACGGAAAAAGCGGTCGTCGACGTGCCGGCGGACGCCGACGGGGTGATCCTCAGGACACTGGTGCCTGCAGGTGCCGTGGTCGAGGTCGGGGCGCCGATCTCGCTGCTCGGCGATCCGGGTGAACAGGTCGAGGACCTCGATGCCCTGTTGTCCCGGCTCGGGGTCAGGTCGCAGGGGGCCCCGTCAACCCCATCTCCCTCGATCTCTACTCCGACTCCGGTCGCCGCTGAGTTGGCCAACCGAAGGGGTGCGCGGGTCTTCAGCAGCCCACTTGCCCGCCGTCTGGCCAAGGAGGCAGGTCTGTCCATCACCGACATCCACGGAACCGGCCCGGGCGCTCGGATCGTGCGACGAGACGTCGAACGGGCCGCCTTGGCGGCCTCAGGCAGGAACTCAGCCGCGACATCAGGGGCGGCCGCCGCCTACGACGAGGTCCCGCACACACGAATGCGCCGCGCCACGGCGTCTCGACTCACCGAGAGCACGCGGCAGGCTCCGCATTTCTTTCTTCACGGGACCGCCCGTGTCGACAAGCTGGTCAAGCTGCGAGCACACCTCAATGAGGCAGCCGCGGGCGCCGGCGATGTCCCGGGCACGGTCCGTGTCTCGATCAACGATCTTGTGGTGATGGCGGCGGCCCGCGCCCACGCCTTGGTCCCCGCGATGAACGTTCTCTGGACCCCCGACGCGGTGCGATCGTTCTCCGGAGTCGACATCGCCGTGGCCGTCGTTACCGAGCGCGGCCTGCTCACCCCGGTGCTGCGCAACGTGGGCCAGATGACCGTCTCAGCGGTCGCCGAGGCCACCAGCCGTCTGGTCGCCCGGGCGAGGTCGGGGCAGTTGCAGCAGGAGGAGCTCGAGGGCGGCACGTTAACCGTCACGAACCTTGGCATGTTCGGGACCGAGAGCTTCTCGGCGATCATCAACCCGCCGCAGGCCGCGATCCTGGCGGTCGGCGCCGCGCTGAAGAAACCTGTGGTTGCCAAAGGGAAGCTGAAGGTGGGAACAGTCATGAGTTTCACACTCTCAATCGACCACCGGCCGATAGACGGGGCAACTGCCGCTCAGTGGATGGCCACGTTCCTATCGCTGATCCAGGAACCGGTGCGGATTCTCCGGTGAGGCACTCACCCGTGACATGGTCGCCGGCGCGGTGGATAGGCGGCAGACCGATACCGGCCCGACTCTCGCCCTGCCGGCTGCGAGCCAGCTTCTGACGGCCTCGGATCTGCCGTGCACACAGCTGATGTCCTTGGCGCCTCGGACCCGCGTCCCTCCATCACCTGCGGTCGCCGTGGTGGCGTCCGCTGTTCTTCGCCCCCAGTGCGTGGCTGACGCCCGTGCAGCCGGGAGGCGCATGGGCGCTCATCCTGGGCCCGCTAGCGCTTGCCCGGTTCACCAGACCTCAGGTCGGCCCGGGCCACCAGATGACTGCCCGGATGACCCTGTTCACGGTCGAGCCGGGCGAGCTGGCCGGCCGCCAGCGGGCGCAGGGGAGAGGTCGCGTCCAAGGCCTTGAGCTCGGCGCGCCACATGCCGTAGTCGTCCACACCCCACGCCGAGCGGGTCCAGGTGGACATCAAGTCCGGCTCGTGGCTGCCCAGCACCGCCTGACGCAGTGAGGCTTCGATGTTCTCGCGGAGCCGAACCACTCCCGGCGCGCTCGAGCCTGGCAGCAGTGGTCCGCGGTAGGCCCGCATCGCAGCCGCCACGTTGCCCGCTGCAAGATGAGCCTCGACGGCGAGCCAGTCGGCGGTCAGCTCGGCCACCAGCCGATAGGGCCGGGACGCAAGCAGTTCCTCCCCCAGCAGGTTGCGCAGCCGGTTGAGCTCCGCGCGCAACGTTGAGGCGCTGGCGTCCTCCTCGTAGAGCAGAACGGCTAGCTCGTCCCCGGACAGACCGTGCGCCGCCGAGGCGAGAAGCAGCAGGATCTCACTGTGACGGGGGCTGAGACGCACCGACTTCCGCTTGCCGAGGCCATCGACGATGGTCAGCAGGGAGTCTGCTCGCCCCAGAGACTCCAGGACCACGAACGTTCCGCCGCGATGGCCCGGCTCCCAGGGGCCATGAGATCGCAGCTCCCGCGCGAGCTCGGCCTCGGCCATGCGGGCTGCCGCGCGCACCATCGCCATCGTCTGAGGCAAAGCGACATCATCGCCACCGGTGATGTCCAGGACACCGAGCAATGACGAGGTGGCTGGGTCATGGATCGGGGTAGCCGCGCAGCTCCAGCGCTGGACCGAGCGCCGAAAGTGCTCGGCGCCGATAACTCGCACGGACTGGTCCAGAGCCAACGCCGTACCAGGTGCGTTGGTGCCGGCGAGTCGCTCGTCCCAGTTGCTGCCCTCGACGAAGCCGATCGACTCTGCCCCTCGCAAAAGGCTCGGTGAGCCACAGACCCAGAGCAGCTGTCCAGCTGCGTCCGAGACGGCCATGATCGAGTCACAGTCTCGCGCGGCCTGGCCCAGAACGTCATCCAGCAGCGGGAACACCTGGGCCAGCGGGTGGGCCTCCCGGTAGTCCCGCAAGGCGTCACCGGGCAGGGTGATCGGGGCATCGACCGTGTCAGCGTGCACGCCCGCGGCGGCCGAGCGAAACCACGACTCGGCCACCTGGGCGCGCACGCTCTCGGGAACCATGTCCCTAAGTAGAACCCCAATCGCCATGTTTTGATGACAGCTGGGCCAAACTGGACAGATCGTCAGTACTTGATGACGACCCGGCCGTCGATTTTTCCGTGCTTCATCTCGTCGAAGACGGTGTTGATCTCACGAAGATCCCGGGTGGCCACGGTGGGATGGATCAGGCCGCGGGAGTAGAACTCAAGAGCCTCCACCAGGTCCTGGCGAGTGCCGACGATGGAGCCGCGGACAGTCAGGCCCTTCAGGACGATCTCGAAGATCGATGCCGGGAAGTCGCCCGCGGGCAGACCGTTGAAGACGATGGTGCCTCCGCGACGCGACATGTGGATCGCCTGCCCGAACGCCGAAGGGTGCACGGCGGTGACCAGGATGCCATGGGCGCCGCCGGTTACCCTCTGGACAACCTCGATGGGATCCTCGTGAGCAGCGTTGACCAGCAGCTCAGCGCCGTGCTTCTTTGCCAGTGCCAGCTTGTCGTCGGCGATGTCAACCGCAGCCACTCGAAGCCCCATGGCCTTGGCGTACTGCACCGCGATGTGGCCGAGGCCGCCGATGCCCGAGATAACCACCCACTGGCCGGGGCGGGCCTCGGTCATCTTCAGTCCCTTGTAGACGGTGACGCCGGCGCACAGAATCGGGGCGACCTCCACCAGGTCGGCTCCATCAGGGATGATGGCGGCGAACTTAGCGTCCACAATCATGTACTGGCCGAAGGAGCCGTCCACGCTGTAGCCGGCGTTCTCCTGCTTCTCGCACAGGGTCTCCCAGCCGATGTTGCAGTACTGGCAGTGACCGCAGGCCGAGAAGAGCCAGGCGTTGCCGACCAGCTGGCCGAGTGCGAGGTTGGTGACGCCCTCGCCGAGGGCGACCACCTCGCCGACGCCTTCGTGGCCCGGGATGAACGGCGGGTTCGGCTTGACCGGCCAGTCGCCCTCAACGGCGTGCAGGTCCGTGTGACAGACACCGCTGGTGATGAGTTTCACCAGGGCCTGCCCAGGCCCTGGTGTCGGCACGGGAACGTTATCGATGGTGAGATCTTTGCCGAACGCGTGCACTACAGCTGCCTTCATAGTCGTCATTGACTTGTCTTCCTACTCGTATGGAATCAACGGTGTTTTCTGACTTCGTGGGATGTAGCCGAAGGGCCACGGGTATGGGGGAACCGTCCGGCACCGCAGGGGCTCTGCGGTGCCCGACGGATCCGGCCATTATTCTCAGCGGCTGTTAGAAGAACCCGAGTGCGGTCTCGGAGTAGCTGACCAGCAGGTTCTTGGTCTGCTGGTAGGCGCTCATCACCATGAGGTGGGTCTCGCGGCCCATCCCTGAGGACTTGTAGCCACCGAAGGCCGAGTGGGCCGGGTAGGCGTGGTAG
>Ga0182021_10008537_pt1 | contig 12124 bp, 8 predicted proteins | sample 612E3MmetaG_FD_120493 | JGI IMG/M metagenome (GOLD analysis project Ga0182021, IMG submission 120493) | Permafrost microbial communities from Stordalen Mire, Sweden - 612E3M metaG (Illumina Assembly) | ecosystem: Environmental > Terrestrial > Soil > Wetlands > Permafrost | place: Sweden...
AAACGCTCAGTTAACACCCAGGAATTACAGAATTTTCATCCAAACCGCTAAAATACCATTTTTAATATACGCAATTTTATGTTACATCTCCATATACGGTTATTTCATAATTAGACGAAAAAAATTAAGAAACTCATAAAAAAAGTCCCTGAATCATGTAGATGTAGAATTTTTTTTCTGCCCACTTAAATTTAAGTTCATCAAATTGTTTTTCGACTCGTCTATGCTTACCTTATAATCTAAAAATCTTTTAATTCGTTTAGATAATATTTTTTAACTCTAACTTTTTTTTAACGGCAAATCTCATGTTCTTTTTTTTTAAAAAAAAACATTTAAACCCTTAATTTCAATTAACTGATATTCCCCTATATACAAAAAAATTTATTGATTATTACAAGAGCATTTTTATATATGAATCAACATAGTTTCATCTAAAGGGGTTGAGTAGTGATGGAAGAAGAAATTAAGGTCCTTATACTAAAGGATGTACAGCTTGATGCTGAATTGATGGAATATGAAATGCGTCGTGAAGGTTTAAAATTTTTATCCAAGAGAGTGGAAACCGAAAAAGATTTCATCAGAGAACTCGATGAATTTAAACCCGATGTAATACTAGCTGATCATTCTCTCCCTCATTTTGATGGGATTTCTGCTTTAGAAATCGCCAAAAAGAGTTCTTCACATACACCGTTTATTTTTGTCAGTGGCAAAATTGGGCATGAATTAGCAGTAAACATGCGCAAAAAAGGCGCAACAGACTATGTTTTTAAGAATAATCTCATAAAATTAGTACCGGCAATTAAGAGAGCTCTCACAGAACGTGATGAACTAGAGGAACTTATGAGTAGTAGGAATCAGCTTCAGGAAGCATTGAAAGATAAAGAGGTGCTTATTAAGGAAATTCATCACCGAGTTAAAAATAATTTTATGATGATCTCAAATCTACTCGAGCTTCAATCTTATTACATCAAGGATAAAGTAGACTTTGATTTATTTAGGGATAGTAAAAGACGCGCAGATTCCATGGCGCTTATACATGAAAAACTTTATCAATCAACCGACCTTAAAAGGATTGAATTCGGGGAATACATCCAAGACCTGACTACTGATATATTTGATACTTATAACATCTCTCCTGATCAAATAAAGCTGATTATCAATGTTGAAGACATTATGTTAAACATTAATACTGGAATTCCTCTAGGTTTGATAATAAACGAATTATTAACAAACAGTTTGAAATATGCATTTCCTGATGATAGAAATGGCATCATCACTATAATATTCAGTAAAACGGATGATAAATTTACATTAATCATTAAAGACGATGGAATAGGCTTTCCCCAGAGTTTTGACTTGAAAAATACCGAATCTTTGGGATTAGAACTTGTAAATAATTTAACCCGTCAAATAGACGGTGTTGTAGAACTTGATTATGTGGATGGTACGGAGTTTAGAATTACTTTCGAGGAATTAAAATATAAAGGAAATATTTAAAATGTCCGGTGAGCGAATTCTGGTGGTTGAAGATGAGAGTATAATGGCTATGCTCATTAAACGTAAACTGCAGAATTGGGGTTACAATATTGTTGGTTGGGTGGATACTGGTGAGGATGCTGTTAGTAAAGCCAAAGAAACTAAACCAGATTTGATATTGATGGATATAGTTATAAAAGGCAGTATGGATGGTATAGAAGCTGCTCAACAAATACGGGATACTTTGGATATTCCCATCATATATTTGACAGCATATTCAGATGATGAAGTGTTAAAGCGAGCTAGAGAGACTGAACCTTATGGATACTTAATTAAACCTTTCAGGGAAGGGGAAGTGCATGCTAACATTGAAATGGCGGTTTATAAACATAGTTCAGAGAAGAAAAAACAATTTGAAATTAAAAATAGTGTTTTCGCCGACTTTTCCGACCTTGTTCAAACATCCTTAAAAAACTCCGCCGATCAATCAGATGAAGAGATTCAAGACAAGCTCTTAAATATTTTCTCCAAACGGATAGAGAATGATATACCAAGTTTTGACGATCAGATAAATAAATTAGGGTTAAATTACGAATCAGATGAACCCAAAGTGATATTTGATGCTTATCTTGCTTGGATATCTGATTTACTCTCCAACTTCGGTATTATGAGTAAAAATGATTTTAATGAGCAAGGATACTACATTGAGTTTTTAAACTGTCCCTGGAAAAATGAAGCAGGAAAGAATCATATTTTCTGCCTCAATTGTCAGGCAATAATAAACTACACCTTAAACTGGACAGACATCGAAGGTAAACTAGATTTAAAGGAAACTGTAGCAGAAGAATCCCCTTCATGTGTTTTCAGATTATATTAAACCCATGATTTATTATTATTAGTGATAAGTTTTATAAAATTCGAGAGGAATGATTTAATCGTTAGTAAAAGAATTCTGAATGTTTAGAAGTAAATTAAAAATTGATTCATGGTGATTAAATTTATAAGAATTTTTTTATACAATAGACACTAGACGGATCGGAGTAGTTTTATTATTGTCGGATCATCAGCCTTTTTTCATTGTATTATAAATTTTATCTTTATTTGGGTGAAAAAATCAGCTTAGAATCCCTTATTCGAAAGTTTATTATGGAATAAGTTTAAAACCTTCGGTACTTTACAATAATATTTATTATATCATTAGAAACTTTTTTGTTTCACAATTAAAAAATTTCATATATTGACAGATAAGTAGAGTGAAAATAAATGTCAGATTATAAGATTTTAATTGTAGAGGATGAATTTATCGAGGCTATGAGTTTTGAGCAATCTTTAAAATGTTCCGGCTATGATGTGATAGGTATTGCTTCCACGGGAGAAGATGCTATCGAGAAAGTGACTAATTTTAAACCTGATTTGGTTTTGATGGATATTCTTTTGAAGGGTGAAATGGATGGGATTGAAGTTGCAGCCCAAATTAAAGAAAATTTTGATATACCTGTGGTATATCTTACCGCTCATCCCGAAGAGAGTGCTGTACAACGGGCAAAGCTCACATCACCCTATGGTTATATAATAAAACCGGTCGATAAGACAGATTTAAAGAACACCATTGAATTGGCTCTGTATGAGCATGAGATGAAAAGTAAATTAAAAAAGAGTGAGAATAAGTATCGTAGTATTGTCAAAAATGTTTTGGATGCCTATGTCAGGGGAGATACAGAAGGGCGAATTATCATGGCAAGTCCTTCTGCTGCGCGCATGTACAGATTTGATTCACCACAAGAAATGATAGGAATTTCTACCCTTTCACTTTACAAATCTTTTGAAGATAGACAAAACATGCTGGAAGAATTGGAAAAACATGGTAAAGTGGAAAATATGGAAGGTGAAGGCCTAAGAAAAGATGGCACGACTTTTTGGGTATCAATGAATGCCCAATATTATTATGATAAACAAGGCAAAATCCAGGGCATGGAAGCCTTCATCCGCGACATAAATGAAAGCAGAAATGCAAAAGAAAGAATAAATAAATTATACAGGCTTTCTGCTACATTAAGTCAGATAAACCAGTCTATTGCGAGAATAAAAAGCAAAAAAGAGTTATTCAGAACCATATGTGAGATTTGTGTATCTTATGGGAAATTCCAAATGGCCTGGATAGGTTTAATCGACCCAAAGTCCGGAAATATCAAACCGGTAACACATTGTGGATACGAAGATGGTTACTTAGAAAATATTTCTATTAATATTAAGGATAATCCTTCTCCGCATAAACCCTCCATCGTGGCCATTGATAAAGGGGAATTGAGCGTCAGTGAAGATTTAAAAAAAGATTTGGATCGTAACTGGCGCGAAGAAGCTCTTAAAAGAAATTATCGATCGTTAGCATCCATGCCCCTTAAATTGAAAGGAGAAGTAATCGGAATTCTCAACATCTATTCTTCTAATCCCAATTTCTTCAAAAAAGAAGAAATAAATTTAGACAAAGAAATGGGATTAGACATATCACTCGCACTAGATTCAATCGAAACAAGAAACAAACGAGAATCAGCTGAAAAAGATTTAAAAGAGAGTGAGGAGAGATATTCTTTAATTGTAGACGCAGTTAATGAAGGGGTTTGGGACTGGAATGTCCCCACGGGTGAAGCATATTTCAGCCCCATTTATTATAAGATATTGGGATATGATGATGGAGAGTTCCCCGCTACCTATGAATCTTTCAGATCGCTGATACACCCTGATGATATTGAAAGAGTTGAAAAAAAATTACAACATTATATTGATAATGCTGAAGGATATTCTATTGAGCTTCGTTTGAAAACTAAGGATGAAAAATGGTGCTGGATTCTTGCCAGAGGACAGGTTGTAGAAACTGACAAAGATGGGAAACCCCTGAGAATGGTGGGCACTCACACTGACATCACCAAACGTAAACAAGCGGAAGATGAGTTACGTGAGAGTGAAGAATTTCTGGAGAACATTGTTGAAAATATTCCTTTTATGATTTTTGTAAAAAGTGCTGATGATCTTCGATTTGTTATGTGTAACAAAGCTGGGGAACAGATTTTATCCTATAAAATGGAAGAACTCCTTGGGAAAACTGATTATGATTTTTTCCCTAAAAATGAGGCGGATTTTTTCACAGAAAAAGACAAAACAGTACTAATTAACAAAAAATTGGTGGATATTCCAGAGGAAACAATTCATACAAAAAACTTAGGTGAAAGAATATTACACACCAAAAAAATACCGATTATTGACCGTAAAGGAAACCCAAGATATCTTTTAGGCATCTCAGAAGACATAACAGACCGTAAAATGGCCGAAAAGGTGTTGAAAGAATCAGAGCAAAGATTATCCGAGATTATAGAATTCTTACCTGATGCTACCTTCGCCATAGATGATCAGGGAAAGGTTATTTCTTGGAATCGTGCCATTGAGGAGATGACTGGAGTAAAAAAAGATGATATTTTCGGGAAAGGGAATTATGAATATGCGTTACCATTTTATGGAACACGGAGACCGATATTAATTGATTTAGTATTAAAATCAGGACCAGAACTTGAAGAGAAATATGATTTAATCAAAAAAATGGGACACACACTAAAAGCTGAAATGGATATTAAGTTAAAAGGGAGAAAACATAGCATTTGGGCTAAGGCAGTGCCTTTATATGATAGCACTGGTAAATATAACGGTGCTATTGAATCTATTCGTGATATTACTTACCATAAAAAAGCTGAATTTGCTCTTAAAAAAAGTGAGAAACGTTTCCGTACTGTTGCCGAATCAGCTGTTGATGCAATTGTCACTACCAATACAAATGGGATGATATTGTTTTGTAATGATAGTTTAGGAACTATTCTCGGATATTCAAAGGAGGAAATTATTGGCAAGAATTTAACGGTTTTGATGCCGGATAGATTTAAAAAAGATTATCTAAAGGAATTAAAAGATTTTAGATTATATGGTAAACATAGACGAGTCGGGAAAATCTTAAAAACAAAGGGTCTAAAAAAAGACGGAACTGAATTCCCCCTTGAAATGTCACTTTCAGCCTGGAAAACTGGAAAAGAATCATACTTCACATCTATCATCAGAGACATCAGCGAACGGGAAAAAGCTAATGAAAAAATTAAAAAGTCCTTAGAAGAAAAGGAAATGCTTCTAAAGGAGGTTCATCATCGAGTTAAAAATAATTTGCAGATTATTTCGAGTTTGTTAGATCTGCAAGAGGATTATGTTAAAGAAGATCTTACAGCGATTAATGTTTTAAAGGAGAGTCAAAATCGTGTTTTATCCATGGCTATGCTTCATGAACTGCTTTACCAATCCAAAGATCTCAGTCACATAAACTTCTCTGACTACATAATAAACCTGGTTTCATATTTAACTGACTCTTATGGTATAAAAAACAGGATTACCCCTGTAATAAATGTTGATAATATTTTCATGAATATGGAAACCGCCGTTCCGTGTGGATTAATCATTAGTGAACTGGTCTCTAACAGCCTGAAATACGCATACCCCGATGAATCCGCTGGTGAATTAAATATATCCCTTCAATCTCTTAAAAATAAATTGGAACTCATTATCAGTGATGATGGAGTAGGTTTCCCTGAAGATCTGGATTTCAGATATATTGAATCATCTTTAGGCCTTAAACTGGTAAATTCACTTGTAAAACAATTAGACGGGACAATAAAACTCGACAGAAGTCAGGGAACCAAATTCATCATCATATTTAAAGAACTAAAATACAAAAAAAGAATCTAAAAATGATAACTTATTTTTTTCAATCGTTCGCCAATAACTAACGCTCCCCGGGCTATTTTATTAAAATCCTTTTCAGGGAAAACCAGTCGGTTTTATAAAGATTAATCAATATATAAAATGTATTTACTCGGTAAAAATTGGAAATAACTTAAAACTCATATAATTCAATCCATATAAAAAATTTATTATTAGCAATCTATATTAATTTTTTAATCATTATTATTATATGAACAAACTTATAGTAAATAAAAAAAAAAGTTTCGGTGCATGTATGTTGTATTGGATATAATGGGGGATTTTTTACATTTGTGAATAATAATTCCTTAATTCGAGTTCTTTTAATAGGAAATAATGTTATTTGTGTTAATTTAATAGTGGAAATGCTGAATGATCAGCAGGAAAATTTTGAATTAATTAAAGCTAAAACATTAACGAAAAGTTTAACTAATTATTCTGAAGATGAATTTGATATTATAATCTTAGAATTACAACTTCCTGATATTGAAGTTTTAGAAGAGTTCAGTAAATTATATGAGAAATATTCAGATACACCTATTATTACATTAACCACTAGTTTTGATGAACAGATGGGTCTGCAAACTGTGGAGTATGGTGCGGAGGATTATTTGATTCAAGGTGAATTCAATGACAAGATTTTAATCCGTTCAATTAAAAATGCAATCACACGTAATAAAGTAAAAAAGGATTTTGCAACTGATTTAAGTCAGGATATTAATAAAAGCACGCCTGATTTTAAATCAAAATATGTTAATGTAAAATTGGTTAAAGAATATGAGCAGGGTTTATCTGAAATAATTGATTTTTTACCTGATGCGACTTTTGTTATTGATGAATTGGGAAGGGTAATTGCTTGGAATCGGGCTATTGAGGAGATGACCGGAGTCAGAGCAGAAGAAATGTTGGGAAAAGGGAATTATACCTATGCTATACCCTTTTTTGGAAAACGAAAACCAATATTAATTGATCTAGTGTTAAAATATGATGAAGAAGTTGGCAATGACTATGATTTTATTAGAAGAGAGGAAAATGCTCTTTATGCTGAAGTTGAAGTCTTTTTAAAGGGGAATCATCATATACTCTCGATAAAAGCTGTTCCATTATATGATAATAAATATAACATTACCGGAGCTATAGAATCTATCCGAGATATTACTGCGCCAAAAATAGCACAAGAAGAAATCACCAAAACGTTAGAAGAGAAAAACATATTATTAAAGGAGATACATCATAGAGTTAAAAATAATCTGCAGATTATTTCATCATTGTTAAGCCTTCAAGAACATTACGTAAAAGAAGATTTAACCGCGTTGAATGTTTTAAAGGAAAGCAGGAATAGAGTATTATCCATGGCTATGGTACATGAAATGCTTTATCAATCCGATGATATACGCTATATCAACTTCGCCTACTACATAGAAAAATTAGCTACTAATTTATTTCAATCTTACAAAGAAGAAAATGCGCCCATACCTAAAATCAATGTTGATCCGATTTGCCTGAATATCGAAACTTCAATACCACTTGGTTTAATTATAAGCGAACTCATCTCTAACAGCTTAAAATACGCATTTCCTGATGATAGAACTGGTGAGATATCTGTGAACCTCCATTCTCTTGATGAAGAGTATGAACTAATAATCAGTGATGATGGAGTTGGATTTCCTGAGAATCTTGATTTTAGAAATGTAGAATCAACTTTAGGACTTAAATTAATAAATTCACTTATAGATCAGCTTGATGGTACAATAGAATTGGACAGAAGTCATGGAACTAAATTCACCATCAAATTCAAAGAACTAAAATACATTGAAAGGATATAAAAGTAGAAACTGTAAGATATCTATTTAAATGGTCATAAACATATTATACGAAGAAGAGAAATTTATTAGTTTTTTATTTAGACATATTTAATGTTCACTTTTAGCTGTTTTATTTGATAAAAAAAATTTGAATTTTGAAAGCACATTTTTGGCTTTAAATAAAATTCTCCAAAGTAATATTCATTTCCCATTATGTTGAATTAAAATTGTTATTCATTTCTATATTTTTTAATAAAGTAAATGTCAGTAATCATCAATATGAATGTGTTGAGCGTGAATTAAATGAATAATGCTATGCTTTTAAGAGTTGGTATTGATAAGGGATGTGGAGGAGCGTTAGCACCGATATTTAAGGATGGATCATTTGAATACATACCTATACCTGAAGATGATCCCAAATCAACTGAATCAAGGACTTATAAAAATACCATCGGACGTAGTGGAAAGCCATTCTCATATTATCTTCCTCAACGAATTAGTAATAACCCTATGCATTATGATCCTGAATTTGAAACTTTTTCATATGGAGACGTCAAAGGTAAAAAAAAATATTTATTGAAGTTGGATAAAGATGACCTTCTAGTTTTTTATGCAGGCTTAACACCTTTTATGAATAATAAATTTGATGAAGCATTGTATATCATAGGTTATTTCACAATAAATAGGATTATTGACTTCAACCAATTAAATAAAAGTGAAAAAGAAGTGACTACATTTCTTTATAACAATAATGCCCATATAAAAAGAAAATATAGTTACCATGACCTGGTAATTGTGGTGGGAGATAAAACTAAAAGCTTTTTATTGGATAAGGCCATGTTAATAAGCAGCCGAAAGAATGATAAGAGAGGTAGACCTTATCATGCTGTTTCACCGGAAATAGAGGAGCTGTTGGGAATTAAAGGTTCAATACAGCGAAGCATACCACCTAGAATAATTAAAAACCAGGAAAATCTAGAAAATTTAAATAGAATACTACAAATATAACATTGATTTATTTTTATCATAAAAACTTATCTTTTCACTTATTTCACTTAATTCTAACTTAATAATTGGACTTCTAATGCCTCATTATTCCAAATAGTACATTTCAAAAGAAGAATCTTTCATTTATGTAAGTTTTAAATAATAGAATAAATTTAATTATAAATAATTGGAGGTTATTTGGAATGTTTTTTAATGGGAAGTATGACGATAATGGTTGGATTGAATATAAAAAAGAACTTAAAGATTTTCTAAAGGATTGCTTTGATCATCATGATTCTTACGATGCACTTGATCCTGAACGAATTGAAGGGGTTAAGTCTGCTCTCAATATAATAATTGGTTTCTCTAATCAATATTCTAATGATCAAGAAGAATGGACTAATTTACATAAATATTTGAATTCCCTTTATGTTGGAATTCCCGAAAATATTGAAATGGCTAAAGCAGATTTTTATCAGTTATATGAAAAGCAAACACCTGAAAATTCAGGATAAACAAATTAATAAAATGTTATATAATTATCGTCCAATCCCTTATTTTATCCAGAGAAACGTCTGCAGCAACTCTCACAGATATCTATGAATAATTATTTAGATTTCAATGTTACAGATGTCAATCACATTATCAGGGTATAGTTAGACATGCACTTCAAGTGTATATGATTACCTTTTTTATGAACTAAATATTAATTCTAATCGGAATAATCTTTCAATATCAATTTAAAGGAACTATTTTCCTAAAATTTAAGATGTAATCAATAATTTTAATTTGTTTCAGTTTTAATTTCCAATTAATTTTGGTGCCGATATTGAATATTAATTAATGTAATAGGTCTGTGAGTTTCTTCTGTTTCCTCCTTCTACGTTTCCGTTCCAGGATAAACTCCCTTGTAGCTTGTTCTATTTCCATCATATTCCAGTATTTTAACTGGAGTGTTATTTCGATTCAACCAATAAAAAAAGAGAAAAAAGATTTTTTATGGATTTAATAGGAAAACTGTGTAGTTTAGGTACGATGCTATGCTGACCCAGATTAGGTATGGTATAAGTATTAGCCCTGCTGGTTTAGAAACGCGGTAGAATACTATAATGTTAATTAGTATGGATATCCACAGAATTAGAACGAACACTAATCCGCCAATTATGTTGTGAGTTCCGAAAAATACCAAAGACCATATAACATTTATCACAAGTTGAACTGCAAACACGAGGATTGCAATTCTTACATCTTTTCTTTCTAAACCTTCTCGCCAAACCAGGAATAAAGATATTCCCATTAAAATGTATAATGTGGACCATATTGGTCCGAAAGCCCAGTTTGGTGGTGTCCAGCTAGGTTTATTTAAGGAAACATACCAAGTAGTTATTTCTTTGAGAGTATAAACTGTACCCACAGCACCCGCTAAAAATACAATAACTATAGATATAATTAATTTCGGGATTTCCCGGACATTAATACGTCTCATCTGATTCCAAACACCCCAAAATTTCTCGAGTTTTCAGATAATATTCATATTAAATATAATTCCTACAGTATTAATTTTTTTCTTTTCAAACTTTTTTTTATTTATTTATAATTCATCTGTTATATTAATATGATATTAGTTATTATGATATGTTTATCATTCCATTTGATGTTAGTATGAGTTCTTTTGTATCTAAAAGATTTTGTATGACGATTTTGATTTTATTAGCAGTTTTTTTGCTGGTGGATTTGAAACCAAATATGCGTGCTACTTGTGATAACAAATCCTTCAAGGGTGTAGCGTGCTGAGTGTTTAAAACCATTTTAACTGCTTCTTCTATTTCTTCTGGACTAATCAGATCAATATTTGCAGGTGGATCTCCAATTCGTCTCCTAACATTTATTTTACCATTACGCGGATAAAGGAAACCCTCTTTGATAATAATTTGCCCATTCTGTTCAGCAACCTCAACAGCGGATAATATAGCATCTTTAATTCTTTTACCTGCTTTTTTCAAACCCCAATAAATTCTAATACGTCTAATAACCTCATTAAGATGAATTGGACCTTCAAAATCGACAATTTGAATTATCGCCTCTGAAAGTTCACGGGATGATTTCTCATGTAATTGGCAGTTTCTATCGATATCAATAGCACTGCAAATTTCGTAATTGGAAATTGAAGAAAATGGATCCTCTAAAATTACTTCATTGGTATTGATTTCAACGTCAACAGGGGGCTCTTGAGTAATTTCTACTGTTGGTGATTCTTCTGGTTGAACTTTAGTTTCAGTGATTTTATCTTTTTTTCCAGCGTTTTCTATGGCTTTTATAAGTCGGTTGCTGGTTTCATCTCGGTTCCTGTACCAGTCTGTGGACCATATTCTGTGTATTTTCCAGCCGAGTCCTTCTAATACTTGTTGACGTAGTCGATCTCTATCACGAGCAACTGGTGAACTATGATAAGTGGCTCCGTCACATTCTATGGCTAATAAGTATTCTCCCTGAGATTTTGGGTCTACGATGGCAAGATCTATCCTGAATCCGGCGCAGCCGACTTGCTTATGGACTTCATATTTATTATTCTTCAGGAATTCGTAGACTGTTTCCTCGAAGGATGAATCAGATTGATCGCTTGGTGGCTCATATTCTATTAATTGACGGTTTTCTGCGTATTCTAAGAATGTTTTCAAGGCTCGTAGTCCGAATGGAGCATTTGATGCTAGTTTGAGATCGGAGTGTTTGAAGTTAGCAAATATTACACATTTTTCTCTGGCTCGGGTGAAGAGAACATTTAACCTTCTTTCACCACCTTCACGATTAACTGGTCCAAAGTTATGGCTAATTTTATGATTTTTATCGAATCCGAATCCGACGCTGACGAAGATTACATCTCTTTCATCACCTTGGATGGTTTCCAAGTTTTTTATGAAGAATTTTTCAAATTTTTTTTCAGTGAAATATTCTTCTATTTCAGGATTTTTTTTACGTTCAATTTCAAGGAAATCATCTATTAATCGTCTTTGATTTAGATTGAAGGTTCCTACACCGAGACTTTTAGTGTTTCCATAGGTTTGGTA
>Ga0182021_10008538_pt1 | contig 12124 bp, 6 predicted proteins | sample 612E3MmetaG_FD_120493 | JGI IMG/M metagenome (GOLD analysis project Ga0182021, IMG submission 120493) | Permafrost microbial communities from Stordalen Mire, Sweden - 612E3M metaG (Illumina Assembly) | ecosystem: Environmental > Terrestrial > Soil > Wetlands > Permafrost | place: Sweden...
GATATTACTATTGTTTTACCCTGAAGGGAATTGCCTGATGGAGCGCTTTCGCTTCCGCTACTGAAGCTTATGCCGGCTGATTTGAGCCGTTTAATCATTTCAAGATTGTCCTCGTCAGAGAAATATGCTACGATACTCGCAGCAATTTTAGGTCCGATTTCATAAACGTTTGTTAATTGCTCAACGTCAGCATTTATCAGATCATCAATGGTTTTGAATCTCGAAGCGATTGTTTTTGCAACGGTTTCCCCAACATGTCTTATTCCCAGAGCAAATAATACCCTGTGATAAGGAGTATCAATTGATTTTTTGATACTGCTAATAATATTGGTAGCAGACTTTTCACCCATACGCTCAAGCGGAATGAGTTGATCCATCCGAAGGTCATATAAGTCAGATATGTTTTTAATTAGTTTCTTATTAAATAGCAGATCTACGGTTTCTTCTCCCAATCCGTCGATATCCATTGCCTTCCTGCTTATAAAATGTTCAATTCTGCCTTTGATCTGCGGAGGACAATGAAGGTAGTTCGGACAAAAATGATTTGCTTCCCCATCATTTTTCATTAGAGCAGATCCGCATTCAGGGCAGTTTGTAATAAAGACAATTTTTTTACTGTTTTCATTTCTGGAGGAATGATCAACCCCAACAATTTTTGGAATTATTTCACCTCCTTTCTCAACATATACCATATCATCAGTATGAAGATCAATAAGGGCAATCTGATCTGCATTATGAAGAGTAGCACGCTTAACGGTAGATCCGGAGAGCAATACGGGTTCAAGGTTTGCAACCGGTGTCACAGCACCAGTCCTGCCAATCTGGAATGTTACAGATAACAACCTCGTAGAGGCTTCTTCAGCTTTATATTTATAAGCAATTGCCCAGCGTGGTGATTTGGCCGTAAAACCAAGCTCTTTCTGCAGGCTCAGAGAATTGACTTTAATTACTACCCCGTCTGTATCGTATGGAAGGTTCTTTCGTTCTGTTTCCCAGTATGAAATAAATTGAATTACCTCATCAATATTCCGACATAACCTGATACTTTCTGCCACATTGAAACCCCATCGTGCAGCCTCTTTGAGATTATCAAAATGGTTATCGTACGGAAGCTTTTCAGCAAGAAGGAAATAGACCATACAATCCAGAGATCTTGATGCCACTATTCTTGGATCAAGCAGCTTAAGTGTCCCGGCAGCAGAGTTCCTGGGGTTGGCAAATGGAACTAAACCATTTTTTAATCTCTCTTCATTCAGCTTGTTGAAGACAGCACGGGGCATGAGTATCTCTCCCCTGATCACAAATTCTGCAGGTATGTCTTTACCGCTGATTTTTAAAGGTACAGTTTTTATTGTTTTTACATTTGATGTAACATCATCGCCTTTGTTCCCGTCACCTCGTGTAACTGCTCTGAAAAGAACACCGTTCTTATAAGTGATGCTTATTGATGCTCCATCAAACTTCGATTCACACACATAATCAATTGGTTGTGAGATTGTTTTACGCACCCTGTTGTCGAACTCCCTGATTTCATCTTCGTTGTATGTGTTTCCGAGAGACAGCATGGGGTAGGTATGTTCAACCTGTTTAAACTCTTTTGTCAGGTCGCTTCCGACACGTCGGGTAGGAGAGTCATCACTTGCAAATTCAGGGAATTTTTTTTCCAGAGTATCTAGTTCATTTAAGAGAATGTCGTAATCAAAATCAGAAATTACAGGTTGATTTAAAACATAGTATCTGTTGTTATGTTCTTCAATTTGGACACGGAGAACATCTATCCTTGCTTTAACTTCCGACTGTTTCATCTGATAAATTTCAGTTCCAGACCCCGTCAATTTTATTTCCGCATTTATTGCATTTTCCACCTGAAATTGTGTTGGCTGATATCCTGTAGCCCTCTCTGACTACCAGCGTGGAATTACATGAAGGGCATTTTGTATCCGAAATTTCATTTCCGGGGGAATTTCCGGTATAAACATATTTTAAACCTTCTTCAGTAGCAATATTATAAGCGTTTTTAAGTAATTCAACAGGCGTAGGGGGCAATTGTTCAAGTTTATGCATAGGGTAGAATCTGCTGAAATGCAATGGTGTTTTTTTAAACCCATTATCAGCCAGCCATTTGCACATATTTCTGATATCATCCTGATTATCAGTCCAGTCAGGGACAATCAGATTAGTAATTTCAAGCCAAACGCCCATATCTTTAATCACTTTAAGTGAATCGAGCACAGGCTGTAACTTTCCTCCGGTCAGCTTTAGGTAGGAACTTTCACTGAAGGCCTTGAGATCAATATTGGCTGCATCAATAACACTGCAAATCTTTTTAAGAGGTTCAGTGTTTATATAACCATTTGATTTGAAGATGTTTTTAATTCCTGCATTCCTGGCAAGAGTAGCGGTTTCAAAAACATATTCATAAAAAGTGATAGGTTCAGAGTATGTATATGCTATTGATTTACAGCTGTTTTTAATACATTCTTCAATTACTCTTTCAGGCATCAGATCAAAGTTACGTGTTTTGTCCGGACTTGTCTGAGATATTGTCCAGTTCTGACAATTCAGACATACCAGATTACATCCTGCAGTTGCAATGGAAAATGCTTTTGATCCCGGCAAAAAATGATAAAGAGGTTTTTTTTCAACCGGATCAACATTTACAGTACAAGGGTTTCCAAATGCCAGGGTATATAACTTTGAATCATTAACTTTCCGGTTGTTGCATTTGCTCAGTTCTCCTTCCTTGAGAACGCATTCATTTGGACAAATCCTGCACATAATTCCGCGTGCAGTCTCTTCCTGAAACATTGCAATTTTTTTATAAATTACCTGTTCCGGAGATGACTTTTCTGAAAAAACTGCCCGGCAGGGAAAACACATCAATCCGGCTGATAATGTCAACGATTTTTTCAGAAAATCACGTTTGCTGAGATCATATTTATTTTTATGCATTTTATTCCTGATAATTATTTTTCCAAAGCGACAATATCCTGTAACCATACAAATATACAATTTTCTAAAAGTACATTAAGTGAGATAGCTGATCAACCAGACTTTTAAAAATCCATTTTCCTTTACGCTTAACAGCTTTTGATGAAGAATAAACCAGACCAATCACTTTCTGAAAACGAAAAAAAAGTTGTATTTCACGCAGCAGAAGAAAAAAACTTAAGTCTGTTTAGTAAATACAATATAACTCTGTAACGATATAACTATTGTCCGATTCACAGAATATAAAAGATGAAAAGAAACCAGATTATTCTCACTTTCAGTCGGTTTTCCCGGAACAAAATGTCTTCAATCATAAAACTTATAAGTTTATCCATCGGGATGGTTTGCTTTTCCCTGATAGCTGTTTATGTTTATTACGAACTAAGTTTTGACCACTTCAATAAACATGCGGATGAAATTGCCCGGGTCACTATGGAATATTCTGTAAATGGAACCCGTAATCAATGGGCAGTAACCGGGACCAAGGCAGGGCCACAACTGCAGCGTACTTTTCCTTCTGTGAAATCTTACGTCAGGATGATAAGAAATTCGAAAGTGGTTAAAAATAAGAACATTATCTATAACGAGAATAATTTTCTGTTTGTCGATTCAGGCTTCCTGAAAATATTTACTTTCCCTATTATTGAAGGGACAGTTACAAATGCTCTGGATGGGCCTGGCAAGATAGTACTGACACGATCTATGGCAAAAAAGTATTTTGGGAATGATGATGCGTTTGGAAAAAACCTTATTATTGACAGCAATCAGAATTATACTATTACCGGCATTATTGATGATGTTCCTGATAATTCACAGATAAAATTTGATTTTCTGGCATCATTTGTCAATCTGGATGTTTCGAAAACCGAAGAATGGTTTGCCTCTAATTATTTTACTTTTCTTTTATTGGAAAAAGGTACCAATATCGCAGATCTTAATAATAAGATTGATAGTTATATGAAGGAAGTCAGTCGTAAAGAGAAAGATTTATCCGGAATTGATTATTTTACTCTGCATCTTGAACCGTTAACACGTATCCACCTGCATTCAAATCTGGACAGCCTTGTTCCAAATACGCCGTTTGTGTATATATATGTTCTTATCATTATTGCGATACTCATTCTTATGATCGCCTGTATTAATTATTCAAACATTACAATCGCGCAGGTCTCAGGAAAAAGGACAGAAATCGGAATCAGAAAATTGTTGGGAGCCGGGAAAACCCAATTATTTCTGCAATTTGTCGGAGAAGCCGGAATTCTTATAGTAATCGCTTCAATACTTTCAATTATTGGAGCCATGGTCCTGCTACCTTATTTCAGCATTCTTACAGGAAGAGTTTTAACCTGCTCTTTACTTTTTCAACCTGTAATAATTGGGACAATAATTCTTTTATGTGTAATGGTAAGTTTAATAGCAGGAGCATATCCTGCCATGATCATTTCAGGCCAAACTCTGAATAATATTCTGAAACCCGGGTCTCTTTTAGGTGTATCAGGAGGGAAATTCAGAAAGTCTCTTATAATATTCCAATTCGTGATATCAATAGTGCTGATTATTACCACTATTATCATCCAACAACAAAGATCTTTTATACAACATATAAATCTCGGGTATGACAAAACAAAAGTGATTTTTCTTCCGATTGGGGCACATGATTGGCCAGGGTATTATGACCTTAAAACTGAATTAAAACAAGACCCGTTTGTTAAGGAAGTCAGCGCCGGTAATACAACGCCTGTAAATATCATATGGACAAGTGTCATGGGTGCGGCCACTGAAACCGGTAAAAAACAATTTAACGCAAAAGCAATACCTGTGGACCTTGATTTCCTTCAAACGTTGGGAATTAAGATAATTGCAGGCTCTGACTTTACTGAATCTGACCTTCAACAGGTGAAAGCTTTGAAAAATACCGATGGTTTTAAATATAGCCTGATCTTAAATGAGACTGCTGTAAAAGAAATCGGATGGACACCGGAAGAAAGTATTGGTCGCCAGGTGGATGTAGGGTTTACAGGAACCGTAAAAGCAGTCATTAAAGATTTTCATTTAGCTTCATTGCATGAACCTGTTATGCCCCTGGTTATTTTTCTCTTAGACGAATATCAGAAGGTCATACTGATAAAAATTAATGGCAATGATGTATCTTCTGCCTTATCATCCATTAAAAAAATTTGGAATGGACGGATGATGGACAGACCTTTTGAGTATCATTTTCTGGATGAGGAATATGATAGGCTGTACAAAAACGAACAGAATACCGCGCGTATATTCAGTACCTTTTCAGCGATAACGATCCTGCTTGCGTGTCTTGGATTATTTGGTATCGTAGCTATAATGACAGTTCAACGTACAAAAGAAATCGGTATCAGAAAAATAATGGGTGCAACAGTAGTGAATATAATTATGCACCTTTTTGCAGATTATCTCAAACCGGTATTTATAGCATTTATAATTTCGGTTCCATTGGCTTTTTATTTTGCAAATAAATGGCTTCTCGGTTTTGCATACCATATTGCAATTCCGGTCTGGGCATTTATCATCAGCGGAATATTCTGTATAGCTATTTCAGTGGCAACCATTAGCATCCAGTCTTTGAAAGCAGCTCTTTCAAATCCTGTTGATTCACTAAGAAACGAATAAAACATTTACGCAAAAGGCTGGATAATCATCAGATCGAAATAGTTTGTTTCATGTATAGCTTTTTGCTGATTGTTTTATTTTAATCTGCATTTATTTTGACTTGAGTCCTGTATTGCTGATTGTCATAATAAGAATTCCTATAAAAACCAGGGCTGATAGTAAAAAGATAGAAATTCTGATTCCAAATGCCGGAATAATAATGCCTGAGATAAATATAAAACCGAATGCTGACCCTGCAAGATCGGCGCTGTAAACAGCTGGAGATGAAGGCATTTCTTTTTTATTAACTTTAAAAGTCAGTTCATTAAAAACCTGTCCGGTTATAAATGCAGGTAAAAAACCTGAAAAGATTATTAACATAACCTGGAGAAAACCACCCTTCAGTTCTATCATGAAATTATAGGTCATCCCAAAAATGAGGTAGAATATCACCAGGAAGATAACTTTGCTTCTCAGTGAAGTATTATTCAGAAAACTATTATTAATTCCTGAGCCGACTGCCAGACCGGTCATTAATCCGGCAATTATCAGTCCGGTCAGCTGGTACATGTTCCCCACCATAATCTGTAGAGTCAGAAGAATGACAATTTCAAACCCTGCAAGGGCTGAAGCACTGAAATACATTATAAGATTTCTTCTTTTTACCATTATTACAGGCAATGCGAATGCGACTATCATCAGAACTATAGCAGGTGTCTTCTCACCAAGGTTTTTGCTGAATTGGTACTGTTGGGCATGGAAGCATGCAATTGGTAAAGCAGTTCTGTTCTGTTTAACACTGCGGTCAATAAGTGCCATGACTTCATCTGACTTCCTTGCTATGAGATCATCTTCAAGAAAGTCAGAGCTCACATAAATATTTTTGATATGTTTTTTATCGGCCATCTGGCAGAACGAAAGTGATATTGCTTTTTCGGATGCAATAAAATAGAGCTTATTGCCGACGACCGGTTTTACATTGCTGAAAATGGCTGCCAGGCTGTTAAAAACTGATGAATACAGATTTAATGATTCTTTATTAAAGTAATCGTCACCGGGTCCTGGTGAGCACATAAAAATACCATCAGGTTTAAGCTTTTTCTTTACATCCTTAAAGAACTCAGTGGTATAGTACCTGTTTAGAAGTAATGTCGAGGGTGGGGGAACAAGCATAATTATAACATCAACCTGTTCATTGGAATTACTTATATATCTGTATGCATCTTTATTCACAATAACCGCTTTTCCACGAAACTTATCGACAACAGACTTTTCATAATTTACAAGTTCAGGATCTCTTTCTATATATATTATGATTCTGACAGGATATTTCAGGATCTCCGGAATATGCGACTGAGGCGACCCGGATATCATAATTACTTTTTCGGGAGAATCACTCTGAAGCATTGCGTAATGAATGTCCTCTTCTCTTTCGGTTGCATCATCATTATATGTCAGGAGTCTCTGATTATAATAAAGGCTTTCTTCTCCTTTATATTCCCCCTTTGTAAGGTTGCCATAGGGGGTGTCTTTTGTCCCGGTAACTTTAATACCCGGAAGTAAAATCTGTCTGAATAACAAATCGGGATTTAATAATATAACAGATGCCCCAAGAATAAGTGCTAATAAAATGCCGGATATCTTCAATTTCATACTTTTGAGATACCAGAAAATTAAAGTATAACAGATTGATAATAAAATTATTAACATTAGCAGTTTGTATGTACTAAGAACCCCGGCAGATAAAACAGCAATAAAAATACCCGCGAGGATTCCTCCGGCGGTTTCGATCGAAAATGACTTTCCGGGAACAAACTTATTTTCCGAGCCTGCCACAGCAATCAATTTGATGAATGTAAATCCTGAAACCAGGCAGAAAGGTATCAGAACGAGGAATGTGTATATTATCGCAGCCAGAAACGAAGGAGTTTCACCCGGATTTAGGTATAGGCGTGACAGAAAGAGCATTAAGACCAGGGAAATTACAGGGGCGATAGAAAAATACAGATTAATTTTTTTAATGTCATTCAGTTCTGATTTTCCTGCTATGGAGGCTCCGATTGCTGAGCCAATAAGCCATGATCCTAAAAATGAACCTGTTATAAGCTCATAACCTCCTGTAACATTCATTATCTCTCTCATGAGTAATAGTTGGATTGAAGAGCTTACAAATCCGATGATAAAGAGATTGTTTTTTATTGCTGAAGATGGAAATTTTTGCGACTTTGGTTTATCAATACGTCCGGTTGATTTAGAAAACAGCTTAAGGTAGTAGTTCAGATGCCAGATGAAATGAAATAACCCGGTAATTGCCAATCCAATTCCAAACTCGACATGCCATTTTAACACAGTCTTTATGAAAGGAATGTTCCATTTGTAGTTAATCTGGAGGGCAAGAAAAATACCGGCTATGGCTGTAATAAGAAAGGCAGCAGCAAGAAGTGCGTTCCAGAATCTCCTGTGAAACTGAATAGAATAGTAACCTATTCGGTATAGACTGTAACTGATTAGATATAATAGTATTGCAGTGAAACCAGTGCTGATAACATGGTACATAATTCTAAGTGCCTAAAGTGTCTAAAGTGTCATATGTGCCTAGAGTGACTGGAGTGATTTTATTGACTAAAAAAGCTCACAACGGTTATCATTGAGGTCCATCAAGTTAATATTTAAAGCAATTTCCACTTCCTTGTCTCTTAATCTCTTGGTCTCCCAGTCGCCCAATTTTTGAGTCACTTATTTTCTTCGAGAACGACCCCTTCATATATAGAAAGCTCCGCATCTTTCCATCCATCCCATCCTAATCCCGCTTTATCCCTGGAAGTAAATCCAAGAAACTCCTCAACAGTCCATCCGTTTTCAGTTGCAACCTGCGGAAGCATTGTGCCTGATCTGTTATCCTTTTTGATATAAATCCCATGCTTGCCTAAGACAATTTCATTGATGTTTTTGATCCTTTTCAATGGTCCGATAACAGTTATCTCAATATCGGTATTCTTATATTCATTTTTCGTAATCGGGGAAAAACGGGGATCTTCAAATGCAGAGGAAATTGCCGATTCCTGAACAACCCTAAATAGCGGTTCGGATGAAATGAACCTGCCTATACAGCCTCTTAAAGCGCCGTTAATCTTCAATGTAACAAATGCACCCATCGGTTTTTTAAGGTTCTCCGGGATTGAATTTTCATCTATTACGAACTTGCCCTTATGATCCAACATCGATTGGATGCTGCCTTTAGCAATAGCAAAAAGCTGTTTTTTCTCTTCAGCTGTGATAGTAAAACTACTTTCAGATCCGCCAGTGTGTTTGCCATTTATCTTTTTATCAATCATTACCAGGGCATTATATCCCACTACTTCAGCTTTTCCGCCAACCTTGGAATCTCCTGAATTTGCATAATCAATAAGTTTAATTTCAAGGTTATGATCTCCTTCGGCGAGATAAAGCAGAGTAAGACCTGAAGTCCATCCACACATGCTTGTAACGAGACCCGGAATTTGTTTTGCGGAATTATCGCTCAGAGTCTTTAAAAATGTCTTTGGATCTCCTGATATAATGCTAAGTGCAGTCAATTTGTCGTTTTCATTCGCATCTTTATAAGACGGATAATGTGAGAAGTCACTGCTTATCACAAAGAGATTTTCCGGAGTGAACCATGGCCTGAGAGCTTCGGCAACCTTCTTCACTGTGTTTTCATCATCTGTACCGATGATAACGGGTACAATAGTGGGAATAACCTTAAAATAGTATTGAATAAAAGGCAATTGATTTTCAATACTATGTTCCTGTATATGAGCAGATATTGGAAATTTAAAAACTTTATTGTCATTAATTAGCTTGTTGGCAATTTCCTTGTTTACCGGAACTTTTCCTAAGGGAGTAATGTAATCGCCGCAGTTATACACTGAAGCGCCGTTAAAATACATAACATGACTTGACCCGATAATAAAAATATTTTTAAAAACAGCATCTTTAGGTATTGCTGAGAATGCTGACGCAGCAACTTTACCAGAATACTGATAGCCTGCATGCGGACTGATTATTGCTCTTACATTCAAGTTGGCAGGTGATTTTTTGCAGTCTCCGAAGAGCTGCGACAGAGTCATTTCGAGTGTATCTTTATCCCCCGGATAAAATTTGCCTGCTGCAACCGGCTGTCTGTCAGTTGTAATATTTTGGGAAAATGTTTCCATGATAATAAATATTGAAAGCAAAACAATGAATATTGCTCGCATAGCTTTTTCAATTAATTGGCGAAATAAAGTTATGCCAAAAAATTGAACAAATAAGATGTTATGAATAAAAGTTAGGTGGAAAAATTAAATCAGAACCATCGACTCTTTGAGTATTTCACCTCTGTCATCAGTACCGTAAATTTTTATGCCGAGACTAACTGTAGGCACACCAATCATATGGATAATAGGATGGAGTTCATCTTTCAGATCTTCAGCTTCCATATTATCATAATCTTCAATATTGAAGTACAGGTGAATCATAAGCGTATACTCGCTATCCTTTATTGAGCCAAGTGTCTGAACAATTTTTGCAAGCCAGATTGCTGAAGCTGTATTGAAGTATTCAAGATTAAGGCGGAGGTTTGTGGTGGGCCTGGGATTCTTAACATATTCAGTTACCCATTTAAGAACGGCTTCATAAATAATTGCAGCATTCTCCGGGATTGATTTTCCTGACATGATCAATTCACCTGAAGGATAATTTAAATCAACTTGTGGTGTCTTGGCTGTCGGTTCGATAAATAAATTTTTCAATTCCACCTTTTTAATCTATTATTGATTATAAAGTTATAAAAAAAACATACTCAAAAGTAAAATAAGTTTTTAATTAATAAATTTTCTTTATCAAAAAGAAAAGGTCAGTAGTCAAATATTTCATTGGTTTGGCATAAACCCTGTTGTTTCGCTTATACGCTCCGAAACCCTTTTTGGTTGCGTTTTCTGCTAATCAATATATTAAAATGTTATCTTTGCAGCCTGAAATTTGTCAAGGAAAAAATGGAGATTGTTCTAAAAAAAAAGATAAAGGAAGCTGTACAAACTATTTACAATAGCGAAGTAAAAGACGACCTGATTCAGATTCAGGAAACTAGGAAAGACTTCAAGGGAGACCTGACACTGGTTGTTTTTCCTCTCCTTCGTTTCTCTAAAAACACACCGGAAACCACAGGAGATACAATCGGACAATATCTTATAGATCACTTCCCGGCTGTATCAGGATACAATGTTATAAAAGGATTTCTGAACCTTGAAATCTCCGATACGTGGTGGATTGATTATTTTAAAAAACTGACGGTTGAAAAAAATCATCTGGAGAATTGCCACGTTTTAAATCCCGAGACAATTCTTGTTGAATACTCTTCTCCCAATACAAACAAACCCCTGCACCTGGGACATATACGCAATAATCTTTTAGGATTTTCTTTGTACCGCATTTTGGCGGGTTGTGGGCACAGGGTAATCAAAACAAATATTGTCAATGACAGGGGGATACATATCTGCAAATCAATGCTGGCCTGGCAAAAGTTTGGAAACGGGGAATCTCCTGAATCATCCGGTATAAAAGGTGATCACCTGGTTGGGAAATATTATGTTTTATTCGAAAAAGAGTACAAAGCTCAGATTGAGAAGCTGGTTCAAAATGGCATGGATGAGGCTGAAGCCAGAAACGCTGCCCCTCTTATGACAGAATCAAGAGACATGCTCCTGAAATGGGAGAATGGCGACAAGGAGGTAGTCGGATTATGGACGATGATGAACTCATGGGTTTATGCTGGATTTGATGAAACATATAAAAAACTTGGAGTTGATTTTGATAAAATCTACTATGAATCAGATACATACAAGACAGGTAAGGAAATTGTTCTGAAGGCGTTAAATGAAAAGATTCTTTACAGGAATGAGGATAGTTCAATCTGGGCCGATCTCACCTCTGATGGATTGGATCAAAAGTTATTACTCCGTTCTGACGGTACCGCTGTTTATATGACGCAGGATCTTGGCACCGCAGTGGCCCGGCATAATGAATATAAATTTGACAAGAATATTTATGTTGTCGGAAATGAACAAAATTATCATTTCCTGGTGCTTAAAGCTTTGCTTAAAAGACTTGGATATCCTTGGGCTGATGGACTGATGCATTTTTCATACGGGATGGTTGAACTTCCTGAAGGAAAGATGAAATCGCGCGAAGGAACAATAGTCGATGCTGATGATCTCATTAATGAGATGCAAATGACAGCCAGGGACGTATCCTCGGAACTTGGCAAGCTTGGTGATTTTTCAGAAGAAGAAAAAGAGGATATATTCCGGAAGATAGGTTTGGCAGCTCTAAAATATTATATTCTAAAAGTTGATCCGAGGAAAAGCATGACATTCAATCCTGCCGAATCAATTGATTTCAATGGGAACACCGGACCTTTTATTCAATATACCTATACAAGAATAAAATCTGTATTCAGGAAAGCGGAGCGGATGGAGATTAATACTGA
>Ga0182021_10008539_pt1 | contig 12123 bp, 11 predicted proteins | sample 612E3MmetaG_FD_120493 | JGI IMG/M metagenome (GOLD analysis project Ga0182021, IMG submission 120493) | Permafrost microbial communities from Stordalen Mire, Sweden - 612E3M metaG (Illumina Assembly) | ecosystem: Environmental > Terrestrial > Soil > Wetlands > Permafrost | place: Sweden...
ACGAGTGCGCCGTCAACTGCTCGTAGGCTTCTTGTTACTGCGCCTGAAAAGTCAATGTGGCCTGGTGTGTCGATTAGGTTGATTAAGTAATCTTGGTTTTGATAAGTGTGGACGAGGCTGACGTTTGAGGCGAAAACGGTCATTTGACGTTTTTGCTCAAGGTCCCATGAGTCGAGGAACAGTTTCTGTCCTGCCGTTTGTGTGCTGATGATTCCTGCTGCTGCCAGAAGACTGTCAGCCAGGGTTGTTTTTCCATGGTCAACGTGGGCGATAATGCTGGTGTTGCGTATGAAAAGTGGGGTTTCCATTAGTTTTACAATTTCGTCTGTTTGCCTGTAACGCGCCATAATTAATCAATCTCCAATTTAATTGAATTTATTACTTGAAAGACTTGTTTTTTAATTATTTGAAGCATTATTTACTCTCTCGTGAAACGGTAAACTACATGGAAAGTGAGTTTGTAGCCTATTAACTTTATGGCATGATTCTATAAAAATAATTGAGGCAAAAAATACCTATTTATTTGCTCTAGACATGATTTTTCTGTGAGAAAATTGGTTTATGATTAATTTTATTGAGGCGAAGGCGGTTAATTGAACTTTGCAAGTTGGTGAAGGCTAATTCGCAAAAAAGAATAAATCCATTTTATTTTTCTATTTAGCAAAGAATTCGGAGCTTAAAGGAGCAAAAAAGTTAAATGACTGAAGAATCACTTGCATATAATTCATTATTCTGCTTTATTTCTATCGGGTTTAAGACTGCTTTCCCTGCGATTAGTTTAAATGCAACAATCGACAATAAACAAAAATCAAATCGCTAAAATTGGCAAAGTAGACTTAACCGCTGAGGATAAGAATGCACATTCAAACAGTTCCAGCACATGAAAATAATGTATTGTTCAAAGATTCCTTAGCTCCGGTCATCTTTGCTTTTAATCGGGGTTGTTACTAACACATCTGTACTGAGGTTTTGGCGGAATAAAATTGGAAAAAGCTTCTTCTTTGCCGATTGACAAGGTTTTCGATGACCTAAACACATCAACTAACGGATTAACAAGCGAAGAAGCTAAACTGCGCCTAAAAAAATATGGTTACAACAGACTTTCTGAGAAAAGACAGGTTCCATTCGTACACAAATTCATCAGAAATCTGAAAGATTTATTCGGTATATTGCTTCTCGTCGCCGCTTTCCTCTCATATCTTAGCGGAAGTCCAGAACTCGCCCTAATTATTCTTGGAGTCGTTTTTGTAAACATCTTTGTCAGTATCTTTCAAGAGTCCCGTGCAGAAAAAGCTATGGAAACCCTAAAAAGCTGGATGCCTGAATACGCCAAAGTTATTCGAGATGGCGAACTCAAGAAAATTCCTGTTAGAGAGATTGTTCCAGGCGATATCATTTTCCTCGAAGAAGGCGACAGGGTTCCTGCGGATGCCAGATTAATTGAAGCTTTTGATTTATGGACAAATAATGTTCCGTTAACTGGAGAGTCTGAACCGCAGCCGCGTGTTGCTGAAGCAGTCAAAGTTGTTGAAAAAGCCTACTTGTATTCTCCTAACCTTGTTTTCATGAGTACCAGCGTTGCAAAGGGCCAAGGGAAAGCGGTTGTTTACTCTACAGGGATGGAAACGCAATTTGGAAAAATTGCAAGTTTAACGCAGACCATCAAAGAAGAAGACAGTCCCTTGCAGAAAGAAATAGCGTTAACTGCAAAGTACGATTTCATCATTGCAGTTATTGTGGGTGCAGCTTTCTTTTTAGCAAGTTTTCTTTTCCTACGTGTTTCTGTCCAAACAAGTTTTCTATTTATGATCGGTGTGATGGTGGCTTGTGTACCCGAAGGATTGCAGGTCACGGTTTCAAGCGCTTTAGCTATTAACGTGCTTAAGATGGTTAAGCAGAATGTTGTGGTTAAACGGTTATCTGCCGTACAAACTTTAGGCAGCGTCACTGTTATCTGTACTGACAAAACAGGTACAATCACCAAAGGCGAAATGACCGTTAATAAATTCTGGGTTTTCGATTATGTCGTGGACGTTTCTGGTTCAGGCTACCTGCCCGAGGGCGATTTCACAATAAATGGTCAGCCACTGCAAGAAGGACAAACTGCTTCTTTGGAAAAGCTTCTTGAAATTGCTGCCCTCTGCAACGGCGCAAAGATAGATCCGCCATCGGATAAAAACAAATTCTGGAATGTCATTGGCGACCCCACCGACGGCGCATTGCTTGTTGCCACACTTAAATCAAATGTAAATATTCAGGATGCTTTAGCTGCGAAACCGATTTTGGATGTTTTGCCCTTCAGTTTTGAGCGAAAACGCATGACAACTGTTCACAAGCTTAACGGAAATGTCTTAATCTACACGAAGGGCGCCCCAAGAAATATTCTTGACGTCTGTAGCAAAGTGCTGATTGACGGTAAAATCTTCGAGTTAGACGAAGAAAAAATGGGTTGGATTGAATCAAGAATACATGAATTCGCTAATGCAGGACTGCGCGTTATTGCTGTTGCTTACCGGCAAATGCCCAAAAGCGAGTACAAGAAGGGCATAGAAGTCGAAAACAACCTTATATTTGTCGGTTTAGCTGGCATGCGTGACCCGCCTAGGGCTGAAGTAAAAGATGCCGTTGAAAAAGCAAAGCAAGCAGGAATAAAAACGGTAATTATCACAGGCGATTACGGTCCAACTGCGCAATCAATAGCTCAAGACGTCGGCATTGTAGAGAAAGATTTTGCCCAGGTTATACGAGGCGTTGACCTTGAAGAGTTAAAGGATCAAGCCATAGTGGATGAAGTCAAAAAGGGCAACGTGATTTTCGCGCGGGTTTCACCAGAACAGAAACTCCGTATAGTTAAGGTTCTAAAGAAGAGTGGTGAGATTGTAGCGGTTACAGGCGATGGAGCAAACGATGCGCCGTCGCTTAAGGAAGCGGATATAGGAGTGGCCATGGGTGCTTCAGGTACCGATGTTGCCCGAGAAGCAGCAGACATCGTGCTATTAAACGACAGTTTTGCCTCAATCGTTAAAGCGGTTGAGTCAGGCAGAGCCATTTATGAGAACATCCGCAAATTCATCGTTTATGTGTTCAGCCACAACTGGGCAGAACTCATACCGTTCCTGCTATACGCCGCATTAGGCTTTCCGTTGCCCCTTCTTGTTGTGCAGGTGTTAGCCATTGACTTAGCCATAGATGTTATTCCTAGTTTGGCGTTGAGTCGTGAGCCTCCAGAAGCAGGCATAATGCAGGAGCCACCTAGAAGCATTAAAGAACGCTTGTTTACACGCAAGGTTCTTATACGCTCCGTCTTCATCGGCGTAATAATAGCCACGGGTGCTATGATAGGGTGCTTAAACGCTTGGGCTGCAGGCGGATGGCACATTGGAATGCCCGTACCTCACGATTGGCAGTTCGGCGTGGAAGGAATAAAGCCTAACCCGCTTTACCTCAAAGGTGTAACAATGATGTTTGCTGGCATCGTTGTTGCTCAGGCAGGAAACGTCCTTGCGTGCAGAACAAGCCGACAATCCATTTTTAGAACAAGCCTCAAAACCAACAAATGGATAATAGCGGGCATAGTTGCCCAACTTTCAATCCTTTCGCTCCTAGTGTACGTACCATTACTGCAGAACGTCTTTGGTACCCAACCGTTGAACTTAACAGATTGGCTATTCCTAATTTCGTTGGCGCTTGCAGTTGTCTTCGCAGAAGAAATTCGCAAGTTCTTCGTTAGAAGATTCAGCAAAACAGCAGAGGACCCAAGTAAACACGACCACACTTAAGTGTTCAAGGGGCGTTCGAATGCGGTCCGTTCCCCAGCCAGTCAATAAAATAAGAATTTTAAGATAATTTGAATGAGGATTGTGCTTTCATAAACTGTTTATTTTCTTCCCGATTAGTTGTTACCCGCTTAAAAACCGTAAACATCCAGTTTACATGTATTGCTTACTTAAAGGTGCGATGAAACGATAAAAATAATTTAAATCCTGAAGGAGAAAATGGCACTTGGAATCGCCGCATTAATTATTCGTGCACTAGCTCTATGGCGTTTGCTCTATTTTGATGTTCGCCAGTTGCTCATCCTCTTCTGGGTATTTTCTTCCGATACTTATGCATAATCGGCAGGGTGGCGCCATGGTGAGGGGGTCATTGATGCTGCGTGAAAGATTGGGCCAAATAAAATCATGAACTAACTAGAGCTTGAATTGCAATTGACGCTAAAGGAGAAATAAAATATTTCTACCTAAAATCTTATATTGAAAGAACTTATTTTCTTTTAAAACATTCCATTGGCTTTCATTGGTTCAAAAATAGTGCGGAGGGCAAAATAAAAACTGAATAGAAAGATGAAATTTCAAGCGGTTGGAGCTCTCCTCATCGTAGTTTTATTCGGCATTACGATTTTTAGTATTGTTGAGACGAATGTTGAAGGTGACCCAATCCGCGTAGCATGCATCGGTGACAGCATAACTGAGGGGAGCGGGTACCCAAGTATGCTACATCAATTACTAGGCCCGAACTATACGGTTGCTAACTTTGGAGTCAGCGGATCAACGGTGACATCTCAGTCTATCAGGCCTTATATGGATCAAGCTGCGTTTCAAGAAGCAATCGACTACCATCCCGACATCGTTGTTATAATGCTGGGAACAAATGATGCTAATAACGATATAGCTCAGAACGAAACTAGCTTTGAAACGGATTACACGCAGATCATCAATTCTTTTGAACAGCTTGAAGGTAGGCAATTAATTTGGGTTGTTAAGTCGCCGCCAATATTTGCCAACAACTCAAGTTACAACAATACTTACCTTGAAAACAATGTGTTTCCTCAAATTGACGATGTAGCAGACCAAATGAAAATTCCTACTGTTGACATGTATGGTGCCTTCGGCAATCACTCCGACTTATTCATGGATGGAGTTCATCCCGATAGTGAGGGCGCTTCATTGATTGCTTCCCATGTGTACGATGCAATAACGTTGCCAGATGGCGCTCCTGATACTACTCAATTCGGCGATGGGTACTCCGGTTGATTTCTCTTGTAATTTGCTCGCTCAATTTACAACTTTATTTTGGTTCAAAATGCAAACCGTTAATTAGTGAATATAGACTACAGAGGCATGATGTTACCGGAACCCACCTCTCAACCTATGAATGAGGGCATAACTCTTCCAGTTGATCTAATCCGTACTGTAGCGATAATTCTGGTAATCCTACTTCACGCAGCTATCGAACCTAACCCAAACTTGGGTTTAATGTCCCCTGCAGGAGTACAGCTCTGGTGGATCTCGAACGTCTACGACTCCATTTCACGGACAGCTGTACCGTTGTTTATCATGTTAACTGGCGCCCTCTTGCTTACGCCAACCAAAACAAATGAGTCGCTTAGAGTTTTCTTTAAAAAACGTTGGAACCGTATAGGTATCCCTGTTTTGTTCTGGGGCGCAATATTCTTCGCATGGGACTTTCTTGTCAGAGGTCAACCAGCAACATTACTCTTTGTTTTTCAAGGAATACTAACAGGTCCTTATGTCCACTTTTGGTATGTGTACGTTCTGATTGGTTTGTACCTAATTACGCCTCTTCTACGGGTAATAGTGGCTCATGCGGAATGGAGCACTATTAAGTATTTTCTGATAATCTGGTTTGTCGGCACTGGCGTACTGCCTCTTTTAACTTTGTATGCAGGCATTAGCCCTCAGGCTGTATGGTTTAGGCAAAACGTTTTCCTGTTGGTTGGTTTGCTGGGATATTTTGTTCTGGGCGCTTACATTGCAAAATTGACACTGCGCAGATCCACGCTGGCTTTGATGCTGACTTTAAGCACTATTTTTACGGTAGTTGGCACCTACTTGTTAATTGCATCGTTAGGCGAGCAGTTCAGCCAATTTTTCCTTGATGCCTCCAGCTTCAGCGTAATAATTGCAGCAGTTTCGCTGTTCCTTATTTTAGCATCTGTTCCCACCCAAAAAATTGAAACCCGTTTTCCCAAGGGTAATCGAGTTTTACAGGTTATAAGTGAGAATACATTGCCAATCTACTTGTTCCATATAATTGTTCTTGAAACTCTCCAGAAAGGGTACTTGGGACTAAAAATAAGTGTAACAAACATTAATCCAATCATAGAAATCCCATTAGTTACTGCAGTCACTTTACTCATATGTCTCGCCATCATTGTGCCTTTGAAAAAGATACCTTACGTGAAAAGAATACTCGGTTAAAAATCATATCCGAAACCAAAAATGTTCTTGCCAATTTGGTGCTACCTTTGAACGGGTAATACAGCAAAAATTAAATCTCGAAAAACCGAATGGAACTCAGGGAAACTAACCCCCATTGAAAACAAGTGAAGACCCGATTTCCCAGACAGATATATCAAAGGGACGTATGTTCGATAAGGTAGACTTTAAAAATTTTCTTCAAGGAAATTACCCCTTTCTATCCCTAATAGTAGGGTACCTGTTTGTTGCCCTTTCAATTGGGCCTTACTATAACGGTGATGTATCGTGGGAACTAGATGCTGTCACGGGCGTGATGAAATACGGTTTACCTTATACGAACGGTTTCTATTTGATGGATCAGCCGCCGTTGGGGTTTTACATTCAAGGGTTGCTCTTCAAAGGTTTCGGCGTGTCCATTAATAATGGCACTTTTTTGGTAACGTTGTTTGGGTTGGGCAGTGTCATTTTAGTTTACCTGATTGGAAAGGCAGTGTATAATAAGACGACGGGGTTTTTTGCGGCTTTACTTTTTGCTTTTACACCTTGGCTAATGATTATGTCTCGAACTATGCTCATTGATGCTACGTGCTTATTCTTTAGCCTCTTGAGCCTGTTTGTGGGAGTAACCGCTGTTAAGAAAGGGTCACTCAAGCTTGTTATTGCAGCGGGATTTATTTTCGCCGCAGCTTTCAACACAAAACTGTACGCTGCTTACATGTTAATTCCACTGTTAGGCTACTTTCTTTATTATAGTCCAAAAAAGTTCAAACGCATGGCACTTTGGGTTGTAGCTTTCTCTATCCCAGTTTTGTTTTTCTCATATCTGTGGTATCAAAGTACCACGGGATTGGGTTTGCTCTCCATCTTTGGCCACACCGACTTCAACGTTGATAACCCAGGCGGCTTTGTCCCCACGTACTTTTTCGCCACTAATTTTTTGGTTAGCTATGGGTTAGGCTGGTTTTTTGTGGATGCCGTTGTCTTATCCCTGCTGGTTTATCTGGTACAAAGACGTTTGCCAAGAAATTTTCTTGTATTTGACATAATCTGCGTTGCGGTAATAATGTGTGCTTTAAGTGTGAACACTTTTTTAGGCGCGGCATTAGACCTCAAAGCTCCTTTCCTTGATGCGTTCAAATATAATTTTCAAACTTTACCATTCTTTAGTCTGTTGGCCGCCTCTTTGATAAGCAAAAGTCTTGCGATGTTCAATTCTGCTAAAACAAAGCTGAATATAAGCAAAATAGTGCTCTATGCACTTGCTGTGGCCGGGGTTTTTCTTGTGGTAGCATCGATTTTATACAACATGCGTTTTGTTAACTTGTTTTCTAGTGCAAATTATCTGATTTTCAGAGTTGAACCAACTGTAAATGTTGGTTATTCGCTTTTTAACTCTGCCCCCACAAGCGGAAACACCTTATACATCCAACTTTTTGGGTTTGCTGTTGCTCTTTCAGGGTTGTTCTGGATAGGCAGACACAAAATAACCTCACCCCTTAAGCTTGTTCATAAAAAATAAAAGAAATATCAAGTTTCTTGGTTTTTTTCGGGACAAAATAACTTTGGATTTCATAACAACTGTTAGAGTTTAAAAAAAAGTCTTATCTACTTGAGGGTACATACAGAAAAGCGATGCAACATGGAAAACGGCACAGAAACAAAAATTAAGCAAGACCTTCTTGCTGAAATCCAGAATTTAGAGCACAATTACGAAATTATCGCGAATTTTACGGCAGGAATAGAATATGAAGTCACAGTTATCGGTTCCAGCATACAATCATTCAAAGACGGCTTAAGCCGAGCCAGCGCCTTTGTTCTGGCCCTCTACAACCTTAAGGGCAAAAGAGTAAACATTCCATGGGACCCCCTCTTCACCAACCTAGACTATGCGTTAGCGACATTGGCGGCGGCTCCCAAGAAAGCGGCTTTACAAGCTATCTTAGCCATGGCTGAAGCCCAAATGGAACAAGTCATGTCTTATTTTGAAGCGCTAAAGGAATCACTCAAGTAAGCCCCAAGCGGAAGGCTTAATTAACAAAAAACCTTCTCTTTTTTGGTCGTTATGGTTTCTTTATTTGCTGCTCAAGTAGATTTGATTTTGCAAATTTCAATTTTCGTTTTCTTAATCGCAGGTTTCGCAGTCGAGCGGAAACGCAACGTCAAGGCACACGCAAATTTAATGTTGGTTGCGGTTGTTTTGAACCTTGTTTCTTTTGTGGCAATTATGGCTCCTGCCTGGGACAATGTGGGTGAAGGAGGCAGCGGTAGTTTATCCGCTACAGGGATGCTGCATGTCACGTTTGGCGGTTTAACGATACTTTTGAGTCTTTGGGTTTTGGGAACTTGGCTCGTGCCAACGTTTCTCTTGCAGAATTCTAAGCTTCGCTGTTATGGAAAATTTAATAAACGCATCATGTGGGTTGTTCTGTCGCTGTGGCTGGTTTCTTTAATCATGGGTTTCGTACTGTACATTATGGTTAATACAACTTGGTTGGGCAGTTTTCCCGTGGGTTTTGGCGGCGGTGGCTAAACCTGAACTGTACGTCGAGTTGATCTTTTATTCACTCAGCTTTGATAAGCTTGGCGATTTAGGCATAAAACAATTAAAAAGCCCTGACTGAATGAAGAGTTAAGTACAACGACCCAAAACATTTGGTGAAGACAAATGGCCTATTTGCGCAACGAAAAAGAAACCGTCGAAGTGGACTATTCACTGGAAAAGATTTGGACAGCAATTCCTGAAGCCGTCAAAGCTTTGGAATGGACAATCGAAGAAAAAAATGATGAATCTCACAAGATGAAAGTGAAAACAAAGGGCGGTTTCATGGCTTACGGTTCAAGCATGGAAGTTGAAGTAAAACCAGTGGATGAAAACACCACTCGCATATTACTAAATGCTGAAACACCAGTTACAACTATAACCTCAATTATCGATTTTGGCCGAACCCGAGACCGCATGGGACAATTCATAGAAATATTGGCTAGGGTAATGGAAAAAAAGAGTTCTAAAACCTCCTGATTAAGCCAAAAATCTAATATTAGAAGCAACCGCTTGATTACCGTATGATTCGCGTTGTCAACTTGGGAGACAATTCTGAAAGAGAAGTTCAGCCTCAAGAAGTTAAAGACCTATCCATTTTGAATGTTTGGCTAGAAATTGTTGACCCAACCGAAAACGAATTACTCACAATCTCCGAAAAAACCCAGATACCAATTAATTTTTTGAGGTTACCCCAAACAAGCGACGTTGTTAATTTACGTTTAGAACCAGATTACGGAATTATCAATTTTCTTTTTATGCAGGATGTAACGTCAACAAAAAAGGCTTACCCGATAGTGCTGGCTTTTTCAAAGAATTTCCTTGTAACTGTTGCCAAAAAAGAAATCCAACCAATAATAAACACCGCTAAAGAACGGATGAGTAAAACAAAGATTGACCCACCCTCACAAGTAACATATTTTGTCATAGATGAAATAGTAGCCAACCATTACCTTCAAATCGAAAAACTAGAAAACCTCACTGCAAAGATGGAGGAGGAAGTAGTAGAGAAGACTTCTTCTGAAATCCTTAAGAAAATATTCAAGCTTAAATCGAATATGATTAGTTTCAACAAGATTTTGTGGTATGAGCGTGGTTTGGTTTTTAATTTGAAGAAATGCGATGGCAACTGCATGGATGAAAGAGCCCGCGTATTATTCGACACACCCCATGAGGAGTTAACTCGGCAAGTGGATATAGTGGAGACTTACCGGGAAATTCTCTCGGACGCAATAAATGTGCATTTATCTGCCATCTCAAACAAAATTAACTTATCAATCAAAGGCTTAACGATCGTCATATTCTACTTAACCATAGTTACGACGGTTACTTCTTTCCCAAACACTGTTGCCACATTCTTCGGAATCTCACAGTTCGGAAACACGAACATTGCCATTATCAGCGGTGCCATTTTGGTATCAATTATTCTGCCGTTTATTTGGTTATGGAGAAAGAAATGGTTGACTTCAAAGCGGCTCGATTTTGCTTAGCGCTTTTGGATTGCAGCGTCGCTGTACATCAGCATGGTCATTACAAAATACAGTACAAACGCAATTATGAATCCTGTTGCCATCTGAAAAGAGATCGGGTCTTGACTGAAATTAGCTGCTGCAAGAAGAAATAGCAGAAAAGCTATTTGACTGCTCGGTCAAACTAATCTGTAAGGCGCGATTGAATGAGCAAAAAACCACCAACAATCACTTACAAAGGCAGAAGCTTAGGCATTGTTATCTTAACAGTTGTACAACTAATTATCGGCGCTATCCACGTTTTCTTCGGTTTCCTGCTTCTTGCGTTTGAAAACCTATCATTCATCCAAACCACTATAATTTATGATTTTTATACAATTACATTTAGCGTGTTGACGATAGTTTTCGCCGTGTTCATTTGGAAGGGAAAAAAATTGGGGTGGGTTGGCACGGTGGCCGTTTCACTATTTGTCATTATCGCCGATTCTTTGACGCTTCTGAATTTGCCCAGCATTCCTGGGATTCCGAAGTTTGCAGGGTTTGGGGAGATTGCATACAGCGTGTTGGTTGTAGGTTACTTGCTTCAGGTTAGTGTTAGAAGAAAATATTTTATTTCAAGCCAAGATGAAAAATTAAAAAACTAAACCGCCGTTATCTGAGGGTAGCGTTGTTGGGGTAACCTCGGCTTTCCCAGAAACCCAGATAATCGGGGTTATCGGTTAGTTCGATTTTAGTTATCCATTTTATCCACTTGTAGCCGTATTCATTGTCAGCGACAAGTTGGAAGGGGTAACCGCGTTCAGGCGGAATCACAAGCCCGTTCATTTTGTAAGCGATCATTATTTGGTTGTTTGTAATGTAGGCGAGGGGCAGCTCGGTAGAATACCCGTCAGAAGCGTAAAAGATTACGCTCACGGCGCTGGAGTTGACGCCTGCTTCTTTAATCAAATCGGTTACAAGGAAGCCTTCCCAGAGAACTGTAGCGTTCCACCCTTCCACACAGTAGAGCGTGTCCACTTTTTGGTATTTTTGGAAACCATTAATTATTTGGTCATAAGTGTACTCAACGGTCTTGTTTACTAATCCCGTTATCGTCAACCGATAGTCTGAATTGTTGAGGTACTGTGTGCCTTTAATGGCGTTTTCTTTAACGTCTGCAATCGACGCGAGGTTTTGTCCTTGGTAGTTGCGGATTTCTCCCGGATACAACATCTTAGGTTGGGTTTCAACGAAGTAGTAGATTCCTACGAAAACAAGCGCCAAGAGCATTATGGTTATAGAAACAGCGATTAATTTTCGGTAAAAACTTCTTCTCTCCATCCCTACCAACCTTAAAAAATGGACATAGTGCAAAATTCACTAGAAACAAATACACATGGTACCTAAAAACCCAGTGCTCTGAAAACCAAATAAAACCTTCGTCTTTTCAAAGGTGCATTTTATGTTAAGCAGCCTTTTCCCGAATAGTAGCCAAGTAAGAAGGCAAACTTTCGATGCAGTTAATTTCTCGACCAACCAGCCCTCGCAGTTCACGCCAAAAACTCAAGTTTGACTTGATTTTTGCTCGCTCCAAATCCTGTTGCAACTGCTGAATACCTTCTTTGCCCCGCCTGTCAAAATCCAAAAGAAGAATTACTTCCTCAGCGCCCAAGCGTTCTATTTCTTGGAAAGCTTCGAGGAAGGATTTGCCGCCTGTTTTCACAGTTAGGATTGCGCCGCTTACCCCCAAATCTTGTAGTGCCTGCACATCTTTCTTTCCTTCGACAATAATAGGGTTGCCTTTTGTAGATTCCTCAATTAATTTGGTTAAGACCTGCTCGATTTTCTCAAGTTTATCCTTAAGATGCGTAGACAAGCTTTTACCTGGTAATTTTAGCTTGGCGAATAGTTTCTA